>Ga0255220_1000007_pt1 | contig 99558 bp, 93 predicted proteins | sample Miss_Colum_RepB__FD_188423 | JGI IMG/M metagenome (GOLD analysis project Ga0255220, IMG submission 188423) | Freshwater microbial communities from Mississippi River, Louisiana, United States - Miss_Colum_RepB_8d | ecosystem: Environmental > Aquatic > Freshwater > River | place: USA: Louisiana...
CAGTGGGCACGGCGACGTGCAGTCCAGTCTGGAATTCGTCTACCGACAGGCGGGTGTGAGTGCGGTGATCATCGGCAGCATCACGCCCGCGCATCTGCGGGACAACATCGAGGCGGCCCGGCGCGCCAGCGGCGGGCGCTGAATCACGCCCCACCGCCTGCACAGCGCCTCAATCGAGGAAGGCGCAGAACTCGCACAGGGCATAGAGGCTGCGCGGGTCGTTGAAACGCGCCAGGGCGCCAAGCTGACCTAGTGTCTGCTGCAGCGCCCCGCCCCCCGAGGCCCCAAGCCAGGATTGCGGTGTCAGGGCGCTCAGACCCAGGTTGCGGATCAGCTCCTGGGCAAACTGTTCACCCGGTGTAAGGGGCTTCTCGAAGTAGCGCCACTGGTAATCCTCCAGTCCCGCGAGCCGAGCCGCGGACGCAATGGCGTCGTCCAGGTCACCGAGATTGTCCACCAGCCCGAAGGCCTGTGCCTGCGCGCCGCTCCACACCTGCCCCTGAGCCACGGTATCCACCTGGGCCAGACTCAGGTTGCGCCCGTCGGCGACCAGTTGCAGAAAGCGGCGGTAGCCATCCTCGACACTGCTCTGAAACACGGTGGCCATCGGCTCGTTCATGCCGGAGAGCACATCCGCCCGGGTCAGGGGCGTGGTGCTGACACCATCGGCGAAGACGCCAATGCGGCCCAGGCTGTCCTCCAGCGTGGGAATCAGGCCGAAGATGCCAATGGAGCCTGTGACCGTGGCGGGCGCGGCCCAGATCTCGTCGGCGGTCGCTGAAATCCAGTAACCCCCCGACGCTGCGGTACCCGCCATGGACACCACCAGGGGCTTGCCCGCCTCCTGCAACTGCTCCAGTTCCTGACGTATCAATTCCGAGGCCAGGGCAGAGCCGCCGGGCGAATCCACCCGCAGCACCACGGCCTTGATGCGCTCGTCGCGGCGCGCGTCCCGGATCAGGGCGATGAGACTGTCGGCGCCGATCACGCCGCGCGGCTGCTCCCCCATGTCGATGCTGCCCTCGGCCACGATCACGCCGATCTCATCCTGCCCCGGCAGCATGGGCAACCGGGTGGCCGCGAGGAAGTCCCGAAAGCCGATGGTGCGCGGATTGCCTTCAGCAGTGCCGGCCAGTGCTGCCAGCCGCTCGCGCAACTGCGGCAGGCTGACCAGTTCGTCCACCAGGCCGTGGGCCAGCGCTACCGCAGCCGTGTCGCCGCCCTCTGCCACCAGGTGGGCCGAGTAGTGGTTGGCGTACTCACGCAGGGCGTCCACGGAAAGGGACCGGTTGGCTGCCACGGTGTTCAGGTAGCGCTGCCAGAGCTCGTCCACCAGCTGCTGCAGATTGTCACGCGAGAGATCGGACATCGCGCTGAGCGTGAACGGCTCCACCGCTGCCTTGTGGGTGCCGACGCGAAAGACATGCACCTTGACGCCGAGCCGCTCCAGGGCACTGGCGAAGAAAAGCTGACTGCCACCATAACCGGGCAGAATCAGCTGGCCCATGGGGTGCAGGTAGATGGTGTCGGCATGAGAGGCCAGAAAATATTGCGCCTGGCTGAAGGAGTCGCCATGAGCAATCAGCGACTTGCCGCTGTCACGGACCCGCTGGAGGGCCGCGGCGATGCTTTCCAGCGCCACAGGACTGGCCGCGGTCAGGGCTTTGAGGTCGAGCACCACACCCTGGATTCGGGAGTCGGTCACTGCCAGCTCCAGGCTTTCCAGCACATCGCGCAGCGGTGTGGCAGTGCCCTCGGAGTTGCCCAGCAGCAGGCTCTGGGCATCGAGCAGGCCGGGCTGCTCGACGATGGCTCCCCGGGGATCGAGCACCAGCAGGCCGCCCTGGGGCACCGGCACAGCAGACGGTCCGCTGAACAGCGCAGCCAATACCACCAGCAGGAGCAGGAAAACGAACAAGCGGCCGATGAACAGTCGCAGGGCATCAAGCCCGCGCCCGATCCATGCGAAGCCTCGGCCCAAGAGCGTGCGAAGAGTCATGGAGAATCCTGTGCGATTGCTCGCGATAAAGGAAAGAGTGTGATGAGTATAGAAGCCCTCCCGCAGCCGCGCCACGGGGGCGGACGCAGCTCAGACCAGCAGCGTCCAGGCCATGCCCAGCAGCGCGCACACCCCCAGCATGGGCAGCATGCCCAGCCGCAACGCGAACAGCAGCGCGAAGGCAATGGCCGACAGAGCCAGTTCGGGCAGATTGACGCTGGCGAGCACGGGCAGCTGCATGTCCAGCCCGAGGGCGTCGATCTGCCAGGTCTCGCGGAACAGCAGATTGAGGGCGAACCACAGCGCCAGGTTGGCAATCACGCCCACCACCACTGCGGTGATCGCCGCCAGCGCGGCCGAGAGCGCCTTCTGGCAGCGCAGACGCTCGACGTAGGGCGCCCCGGCGAAGATCCACAGAAAGCAGGGCAGGAAGGTGACCCAGGTGGTCAGCATGGCACCGAGGGTGGCGGCCAGCAGAGACGGCTCGGCGCCGGCGTGGCGCCAGGCGCCCAGAAAGCCGACGAACTGGGTCACCAGGATCAGCGGCCCCGGCGTGGTCTCGGCCAGCCCCAGCCCGTCCAGCATCTCGCCGGGCTGCAGCCACTGGTACTGTGCCACGCCCTGCTGCGCCACATAGCTGAGCACGGCATAGGCTCCGCCGAAGGTCACCACGGCCATGCGCGAGAAGAAGTCGGCCAGCTGCGTGAAGACGCTCTGCGGCCCCAGCAGCAGATGCAGCCCCAGCACGGTGCCCAGCCACAGCAGCAGACAGACCAGTGCCGCAGCTCGCGTGCCCGGCCGCACGTCGGGCGCCGCCGGAGCCTCGACAACGCCCTGCTCCGGCTGCCGCAGGCGGGCGGCCAGATAGCCGAGCACGCCGGCCCCCAGCACCACCAGGGGGAAGGGCAGTGCGAAGGCGAACAGGGCCACGAAGCCGGCCACCGCCAGGGCCCCCTGCAGCGGTCCGCGCAGGGCACGCCCGGCAATGCGCAGCAGGGCCTGCACAACGATGGCGAGCACGGCTGCCTTCATGCCGAAGAACAGGCCTGCCACCACCTGCAGGTCGCCGAGCAACACATACAGCCAGGACAGCGCCAGAATCGCGCAGGCGCCTGGCAGGATGAACAGCAGTCCCGCCACCAGGCCCCCCCGCACGCCGTGCAGCAGCCAGCCGATATAGGTGGCGAGCTGCTGGGCCTCGGGGCCGGGCAGCAACATGCAGTAATTGAGGGCGTGCAGGAAGCGCGTCTCGTCGAGCCAGCGCTTTTCCTCCACGAGGATGCGGTGCATCAGGGCGATCTGCCCGGCCGGCCCGCCGAAGCTGAGCAGCCCGATGCGCCACCAGACGGCGAGAGATTCCTTGAACGGTATTGAATCAAGCATGGTTTCCCTTTGGAATCGGCAACGCCGCGCCACAACGGACTGACATTCCCGCACTGCCGCCGGGGCGTGGGCTGGCGCGCGCACTCCGTGACCAGGCTGGTGGGCGGGGACCGAGGGTTCAGGACCGTCGCCCGCCATGGAGGGCGGGCGCCGAGCCTACAGGGACGTACTTGTGGCGTGTCCTGAACCCTCGGTCCCCACCCACCAGCCGGCCTTCGGAGTGCTAACGCGCCAGCCCGCGCCCCGACGGCAGTGCGGAGGTGTCAGCCCCTCATCTTCTCCACGATGGCCGACGTCGAACAATTGTCGAGAAACGCCAGCACCCGCACCTCGCCGCCGTAGCCCAGCACATAGTCGCCGCCCACCACCTGCGCGACACTGTAATCGCCACCCTTGACCAGAATGTCCGGCTGCAGCAGCCGCAGCAGCGCCTCCGGCGTGTCCTCGGCAAAACTCACCACCCAGTCCACCGCCTCCAGCCCGGCCAGCACCGCCATGCGGCGGTCCACCGGATTGATAGGCCGACCCGGCCCCTTCAGTCGCCGCACCGAAGCATCGTCGTTGATGGCCACGATCAACCGCTGCCCGAGCCGGCGCGCCTCCGCCAGATAGCCCACATGGCCCGCGTGAATGATGTCGAAGCAGCCATTGGTGAACACCACCTTCTCGCCATGGGCACGGGCGTCTTCCACTGCCAGCTTGAGCTGTTCCGCCGTCATCACGCCACGGCCGGTGCCGTCCTCGCGCTGCATCGCCCGACGCAGCTCCGGCCCGCTGATGGCCGCCGTGCCCAGCTTGCCCACGGCCAGACCGGCCGCCAGATTCGCCAGCGCGGTGCCCACGTCCAGAGTCGCTCCCGCCGCCAGCGCAGCCGCCAGCACGGCCACCACCGTATCGCCGGCACCGGTGACATCGAAGACCTCCTGCGCCCGCGTGGGCATGTGCAGCTCCGGCTGACCCTTGCGCAGCAGCGTCATACCATGTTCGCCACGGGTGATCAGCAGCGCCTCCAGTGCCAGGTCCGCTAGCAGGCGCAGGCCGCGGGAAGACAGCTCTTCCTCGCTGTGGCACTTGCCGACAATGGCTTCGAACTCGCTGAGATTGGGCGTGATCAGGGTGGCGCCGCGGTACTTGCTGAAATCATTGCCCTTCGGATCGACGATCACTGGCAGCCCGCGCGCCCGCGCCGCCTGAATCAGCGGCTGAGTGTGGCGCAGCGCCCCTTTGTTGTAGTCGGAAAGCACCAGCACCTGGGTGTCGGCCAGCAGGGTCAGCGCCCGCTCCTCCAGCGCAGCCACGGCATCGACGTGGAAGTCCTGCTCGAAGTCCACCCGCAGCAGCTGCTGATGCTGGCTGATGACGCGCAGCTTGGTGATGGTCGGCGCCGCGTCGCAGCGCGCGAAGGCACACAGCACGCCCGCCGCCTGCAGCCGCTGCTGCAGCTCGTCGCCAGCCTCGTCGTCGCCGACGATGCCCACCAGGGACGCCGCCGCGCCCAGGGCCGCGATGTTCAGCGCCACGTTGCCCGCGCCCCCCGGGCGATCCTCCCGCGTGCCTACCCGCACCACCGGCACCGGCGCTTCCGGCGAGATGCGCGTGGCCTTGCCATGCCAGTAGCGATCCAGCATCACGTCGCCCACGACGAGCACGCGCGCCTGTTGAAAGGGGGGCATTTCCAGTTTCATCATTCAGTGTCCACAGGGTCGAAAAGTGGCCGCGATCATAGCACAGGGCCCGCGGCGCGCCGCAGGCCGGGCGCTCGCAGGCGCGGCGCCTGCTGCGGGAAAGGTTTGCTACAATCGCCGCACTTTCGCTGGCCGCGGCCAGCCCGCAACGGAACCGCTGTGAGCAAGAAATCCAGAAAATCCGACAATCTGGGCGATTTCCTCGGCCCCCGCTACTGGCCCACCTGGCTTGGTTTCGGGGTGATCTGGCTGGTGGCCCGGCTGCCCTTCGCGCTGCAGATGCGGCTCGGGCGCGGCCTGGGTTGGCTCAGTTACGCGCTGGCCCGCGAGCGCCGCCGCATCTGCCAGATCAACATCGACCTGTGCTTTCCCGAGCTCACCACAGAGCAGCGCCGGCGCCTGGTGCGCGACACCTTCATCTCCAACGGCATCGGCGTGCTGGAAGTGGGCATGGCCTGGTGCCGCAATCCGGCGGATTTCCGCCGCCGCGTCAGCGTCAGCGGGCTGGAGAGGCTGGAGGCCGCCGCCGCGCGCGGCAAGGGCGTGCTGCTGGTGTGCGCGCACTTCACGACGCTGGAATTCTGCGGCAGCCTGCTGAGCCTGTTGCATCGCATGGACGTGACCTACCGCCCGCACAAGAACGCCTTGTTCGAAACCCTGATGTTTCGCGCCCGGCAGCGGCTCTATGGCGCAGTGATCGACCGCGGTGATGTGCGAGCGGCCCTGCGCAGCCTGCAGCAGGGTCACACCCTGTGGTACGCGCCCGATCAGGACTACGGCGCGAAGCATTCGGTGTTCGTGGACTTCTTTGGCGTGCCCGCCGCCACCATCACCGCCACCACCCGTTTCGCCGCGTTCAATGACTCCGCCGTGGTCTTCTTCAGCCATTACCGCCGGCCGGATGACTCGGGCTACCATCTGGACTTCAGCGCGCCGCTGCAGGACTATCCCAGCGGCGACGAGCACGCCGACGCCACGCGCATCAACGCCGTGATCGAGGCCGCCGTGCGTCAGCACCCCGAGCAGTACCTGTGGCTGCACAAGCGCTTCAAGACCCAGGCTGCCGGCAAGGCCGCGAGCCCCTACCACAAACGAGCCTCTACCGAGACGCCATGACCCCCGCCGCCCACAGCGCCAGTGCCAGCAAGGACATCCGCCTGGGGGCCGTGGGGCTGAGCCTGGTGCTGTCGCTGTGGCACGCCCTGGTCAATCCGATTCCCAACCCCGATGGCTTCGAGTACGTCCGTGTGGCCGAGGTGTTTCTCGAGCAGGGCCTCGGCGCCGCCTTCGCGCTCTACCCTTCCGCGACCTACCCGGTGCTGATCGGCCTGCTGCAGGGCATGGGCCTGGGCCCCTTTGTGGCGGGCCAGGTGCTCAACGCCGCGTGCTATGCACTGCTGGTGAATGTGTTCATCAGCCTGGTGCTGGCCATCCGCGACACCCGGCGCCTTGCCATCCTTGCCGCCCTCGTCGTGCTGGTGTTTCCCCAGCTGAACGAATACCGCTTCTACCTGATTCGCGACATCGCCTGTATCGCCCTGGTGCTGGCCGGCACGCTGCAGCTGATGCGCTATGCGCAGGCCCCGGCCTGGCGCGAGGCGGTGTTGTTCTGTGGCTGTCTGCTGAGCGCGGCGCTGTTCCGGGCCGAGGCGCTGGTGTATCTGCTCTGCTCGCCGCTGGTGCTGCTGGCCGGGGCGGGGCCAGGCCATTTCGCGGGCAGGCCCGCTCCCACAGAACAGACCGCTCCCACTGCGACTGGGGCGTGGTTGCGGCTGCAGGGGCTGGTCCTCGGCCTGGGCCTTGCGGGCGTGGTGTCGCTGGGGCTGCTGGGGGTGGATGTGCCGGGCACGCTGCAGCGCATCGCCGCCGTCTACCTACCCTTCGTGAGCGCGGCCCTGCCGTCGTCCGACGCGGCGGTCAGCCCGGTGGCAGTAGCCGTCTTTGGCGAGTACGCAGCCGAGTTCTCGGGGGAATATCTGTGGCTGTTCATGGCGGGCGGCATGAGCGCCCTGCTGCTGCTCAAGCTGGCGGCGGGGTTTGGCGGGCCGGCGCTGCTGGTGCTGTACTACGGCTGGCGCACGGGCAGCCTGCCGCTGCGCGACCGGGCCCTGCGTCCCCTGCTGTTCAATGCCCTGATTGCCTTCGGCGTGCTGCTGGGTTTTCTGCTGCTGACCCGCTTTCTCTCCACGCGCTACACCCTGCTGTTCTGCGTGTTGCTGCTGCCGCTGCTGCCCCTGGTGCTGGATACCGCCATCGAACGCCTGCCCACGCTGCCACGCGCGCGGCTGCTGCGCGGCACGGCCCTGTTCCTGCTGCTGTTCTGCGCGGTGGACGCCCACATCAGCTTCGGGCGCTCCAAGCACTCTCTGGAGCAGGCCAGCGCCTGGCTGCGCGAGCAGGCGGCCCCGGGGGCGGTGTTGCTGACCAACAGCAATTACGTGGCTTACTACAGCGGGATGGTGGCGGACTACGACAAGGTGTATCGCTACGTGGCGCCGTCGCTGGCCGACACAGCCGCACCCGGCACGCTGCTGGCCATGAGTCTGGACCGCGGCATGCGGCAGTGGCTGGAACAGCGCGTCAATGCGGGCCAACTGGCGCAGCTGGCGGCATTCCCGCAGCGCGACGGCGCCCCGGACGGCCAGCCGGACTTCGCCATCTATCAGCGCCTCGCCCGCTGAGCCTCAGCGTTCCCAGTCCGGCTCCGGCCGCTTGGTCACCAGCACCCGCTGCATGATCAGGTATTCCAGATCCGAGCCGAAGAACAGATTCAGCGCATCTTCCGGTGAACACACCAGGGCCTCGCCCGGGCGGTTCAGCGAGGTATTCAGCACGATACCGTGGCCGCTGATCTTCTCGAACTCACGCAGCAGGCGATGGAAACGCGGATTACCGGCCCGGCTCACCACCTGCGCACGCGCCGTGCCGTCCTGATACACCAGTCCGGGCACGCGCGCCTGCCACTGCGGCGTCACGTCGACACTCAGGCTCATGTAGTCGGCCGGGTGCGGCGTCTGCAGAAACTCCGGCGCCAGGGTGTCGAGCAGTGCCGGCGAGAACGACCGCCAGCCCTCGCGGAACTTGATCTTGCGGTTGACGTCTTCGATCGCGCCAGGGAAGAAGGGATTGGCCAGGATGCTGCGATTGCCCAGCGCCCGCGGACCGAATTCCATGCGGTTCTGGAACCAGCCGACCAGTTTGCCCTCGCCCAGCAGTTGTGCCGCCCTGCGCGCCGGGTTCTGCAGAATCTCGATGACGGGCTTGTCGCGATGGCGCTCGCAGGCGCGCACACAGCGCTCGGTGGTGTAGCGCGGGCCGAGATAGGGGTTGCGTCGCGCCTGCACTGGCACCTTCTGCGCCGCCTGGGCGTAAGCCGCCGCGCCGATCGCCGTGCCGGCATCGCCGGGCGCCACGGGCACATAAAGTTCCTTCACCCAGGGCAGTGCCGCCAGATGCTGGTTGAGCTTGATGTTCATGGCGCCGGTGCCGGCGAATACCAGACGCCCGTTGCCCTTGATGATGTCGGCTAGATAATGCGCCACCAGGCGCACGGTGCACTCTTCGTAGAGTTTCTGCACCCCGGCGGCATAGTGGACGTAAGGGTCCTGAATCAGTTCGCCGGCGCGGCGCGGGCCCAGCCACTCGATCAGCTTGCGGCTGTAGAAGTGACCGCGATTCTTGTACTTGAAGCGGCGCAAGCCGACGGTGGCAATCAACTGCGTGTTCACCTCGAAGCGCTTGCCATCGCATTGCACCAGCGGCGAGAGATCGTACTTGTCCGGGTCCCCATGGGCCGCCATGCCCATCACCTTGGCGTCACCATCGAGCATGTCGAAGCCGAGATAATCGGTGATGGCGCCGTACATGCCGGCCAGCGAATCCGGGTCGTGAAATTCCTTGATGCGCGTGATGCGGCCGTTCTCGCCGTAGCCGAGAAACATCGAGGCGTACTCGCCCTTCATGTCGATGGTAAGAATTGCCGTCCTGTCCATGAAGCCGCTCATGTAGTAGGCGCTGGCGGCATGGGAAAGCTGATGCGGCACGGGCACCAGTTTCACCTTGTCCCAGGGGATGCGCAGTTCGTCCAGCAGCGAACGGATTTCCTGCAGGTGGCGGCGGTAACGGCGATTGCCGTTGAACAGCGCGTCCAGTGCACGGTCGGGGGCATACCAGTGCCGCTTGGCATAGTGCCAGCGCGCGTGGCTGAAGATCGAGATGGGCCCCCAGGGGATGGCCACGGTGTCAATGTCGCGCGGCTTGATTTTCGCCGCCCGGATGCAGTAGCGCGCCGACTCGCGCGGCATGCAGCCCTTGGCATGCTTGCGGCGAACCAATCGTTCTTCTTCGACTGCTGCCACCAGCTCGCCGTCCATGAACAGTGCGGCCGAGGCGTCATGACCGAGCGCGCCCCAGAGTCCCAGCGTAATGTGTGCCATCATGCCCCTTTGTCTTGCGACTGTATGTCGTGTTCGGTGTCCTGCAGCATTTCACTGAGCATCGCCTGCACCGCCTTGTGTTGCGGCGTGCCGGGCGTGAAGTTGCGCGCGAAGCGTGCGATGTCGCTCTCGCTGGCCCGACGCAAGCGCCGCGCGTCACTCTCGTGGCGCATGGCGTCCAGGTCCAGCACCTGCAACGCGCCGTCGGCCAGCAGAAAATTCGTGAGCTTGGTGTCGCCGTGCACGATGCCGTAGGCCCGCAGCGCACTGAACAGCGTGCGGCACTGCCCGAGCAGTGCCTGCCACTGCGGCGTGTCGACAGGCGTCTGCAGCAGCAGCGTCTGCACCTCCTCGCCCGCCACGTGCTCAGTGACGTACCAGGCCTCGCGGCGCAGCGGACCCCAGCGCCGTTCGAGCAGCAACAGCGGCGCCGGCGTGGCAATGCCCAGCAACTCCAGCATGTGAGCATTGCGCCAGCTGCGCGCCGCGCGCGTGGGCATGAACAAGCGTTTCACGACATGCCACCAGGTCTTGAGGTTGTAGCGCTTGACGACGACAACTCGGCCGTCGATCCGCAGCTGCACCACCGTGGAGGAATTGCCGTCCTTGAGCATCACGCCACCGGCCATCGCCGCATCCGGGTCGGCGATGAAGCGCTGCCAGCCTGGCGTGGACAGTTCGCGCCGGCGTACCAGAAAGTGTCCGACATCCTGCTCGCACACATTCGCACTGGTCTCGCGGAACAGCTTCTGCCACACCAGCTTGAGTCGCGCCATGCGCTTCTTGTGCAGCAGCGCGGTGAGCACACTGGCATCGGCACTGATCTGGGCACCGGGGCGCAGGGCACGGTAATGCTCGTAGAGTGCCGGCACCACGGGATCATTGCTCAGAGGGAACTGGGCGAAGAACAGGGCCAGATTGCGCAGGGAGTTCACATTGTCGACACCCTCGGCATCGCCGGCGTGCTGTTCCAGCGCGGCCGCATCCAGCAGGGCCAGCGCATTGCCCTGCAGCAGAAAATTGTCCAGATGCATGTCCTTCTGCAGCAGACCGTGGGCATGACAGCGCGCGATCAGCGTCACTACATCGCACAACAGTGCCTTGCGGCCGGGTTCGTCACTGCTGTCCCAGCGCTCGCGCACGCTGTCGCTTTCGGCCAGATACTCCAGCAGTACGAAGCCGCTCTCGCCATCCAGACACTGCCCCGAGCCCAGCAGGGCCGGCGTGGGCAGACCGGCATCAAGCAGCAGACCGATGCCCTCGACCTCGCGCTGCACATGCTGCTCCCAGCGGCTGCGGGCAATGAAGATCTTCACCACGGCCAGATCGTCCTTCCAGCGCGCCAGGGCCACAACACGCTTGCCCGGCAGCACGCGGAAGGTCTGCAGCAGAACGAGCGTGTCCACCTTCTCGGGTGTTTCCGCAAGACAGACTTCCAGTGTGGCCGGCAGCGCCAGCTCCCGCCCCTGGGCAAACAGATCATGGGTGTCGAGACTGTTCATGGCCTGGGCATCTCAGTGATTGATCCTGCTGTCCAGCTGCAGCGCCTTGCGCTGCACCTCGTTCCAGAATGAGGCCTGCTCGCGCAGCGCGTCACGCACCGGACGGCCGGAGTACACGCGCACGAAGCGCAGGAAATCCTGCCGGTTCAGCCCGATGTGCAGGGCCGAGAAATACAGACCCGCCATATCCTTGACGATCCAGCGGCGCGGCAGCGCTGCATCGATCAGCGCACGATGCAGGTCGATCAACGAGAGCGTCGGTGCGGCGCCTGCCTCGAACCGTGCAGCATCGTGCAGCAGGAAATGACAGAGGTAGTAGTCACGATGGCAGATGCCGTGTTCGTGCAGTTGACGACTGATGCGGGCCAGCGCTTCGATGAGCTGCCACTTGCGCGCCAACGGCGGACGCTGCTGCGGCCAGCGTGCGCAATAGTCCTCCAGGCTGATGGTATCTTCCAGCGCCTCGGTGACGATGAAGGAGAGCCGGCGCGCCGGGTTCCAGCCGCGCTCGCCATAGGCCACCGCCGTCATGCTGGCCACACCGAGTTCGCGCAGGCGCTGGATTGCCTGCCATTCATTGCGCGCGCCCAGAATCGGCAGCCGCAGGCTCAGCAGATTCTTCAGGATCTCGCCCCAGCCCACGCCCAGATGGATCTTGGCGAAATAGGCGCGGCCGTTCAGCTCGAAGCGCAGCGTGCGGCGGCTTTCCACCTGGCGGTAGAGCACACCCTGCAGAGCCTGCACGGCAAGAAATGGGTCCTGGCCCTGCCACGCGCGGGCGAAGTCCTCGCGCAGATAAAGGGTCATGCGGCACCTCGCCCGGCAGTGCGCGCCTGCGCGACCTGCTCGATCATCTGCGCCACCCGCTGCGGCATGCTGTACAGATCCTCGCGGCGCCCGTAGTCAATGCCGCTGCGCTGCCACAGCACGCGCTCGCTGCTGGTGAGCATGTGCAGCAGTCGGCCATTGAGATCGTCCTGACTGAACGGTGACTCGCAGACCTGTCCCGCACCGGAGTTCAACACATGGAATGCGTAGCCACAGGTGTCGGTGGTGAGCACCGGCAGCCCTGCCACCACTGCTTCGAGCAGCACATAGCCAGCACTCTCGCTGTAGGCCGGATGCAGCAGCAGATCGGCACCGAGCAGGAAGCGCGGCACGTCGTCGCGCCCGCTCAGGAACACGCACTGCGCCAGCAGGCCCAGCGTGCGGGCCATGCGCTGAAAGCGCTCGGGCTTGTCCTGGCCCACGAGGAAATAGCGCACGCGCTTGCGCACGGCCGGGGGCAGCGAGGCGAGTGCGCGCAGCGAGCGATCCACCCCCTTCACCACGAAGCCGGAGCCGATCTGCAGCACGGCCAGATGCCCGGCATCCAGGCCGAACTCGGCACGCCATTGTGCCCGGATCTGCGCGGCGTTCTCCGGCGCCTGACGATCCCGGGCAATGCCGGGCGGAATATCGTGCAGGCGCGCGCCGCACTGCGGGTAGTGCCGCAGGAACTGCTGGCGCTGCAGGGGCGAGAGCAGCAGGGCACGGGTCTGCGCATCGGCGCCGAACACGGCCTGCTCGAAGCGCAGAAAATGCCGGTAGCGCGGGGTGAAGCGGTAATAGAAGGCTCGTTCCTTCAAGGCACGCTCGGCGAAGCATGGGTCAGCGGCGAAATAGACGTCCAGCCCCGGCATCTTGTTGAAACCGATCACGGCGTCCACGGGCGCCTGCAGCAACCGCGCCTGCGCGGAATTCACGAAGCGTTCGTAGCGCGCATGATTGCGCCAGGCACGGATGTCCAGGATATGCACCCGCAGGGCGAGGGGGATCTCGCCCTCCCATTTCATGGTGTAGACGTCGATCTCGTGGCCACGCTCGGCACAGGCCAGGGCCACGCGCAGAAAGTCGCGCTGCTGTCCGCCGTAGGGAAAATAGCTGTAGATGATGAAGGCCAGCTTCATGGCTGCACCTGCACGGCCGCGCTGTTCTGTGCGATCAAGGCCTGCAGCGCCCGGAGCACGGCAGCGGGCGGATGACTGCTGTAGCAGGCCGGTTCGACACCCAGCTCAGGGCCGCTGTAGCGACACTGCTTGCTCATGCAGGGCGCGCAGGCCAGCGTGGAGGCAAGATGCAGCTGAGCGCGGCCGAAGGTGCCTGACAGCCCCGGATTGGTAGGACCATAGAGCGACACCGTGGGCGTGGCAAGAGCCGCCGCCAGATGGCCGAGTCCGGTGTCTACGGCCACCACGCCGTCCGCCAGCGCCATGTGCCGGGCCAGCCCCGTGAGGCTCTGACGCTCCAGCACACTCACGCCGGGCAGGTCCTGGGCAATCTGGTGCGCGCGCTGCCGCTCGGCAGGGCTGCCCCAGGGCAGACGCACGCTGTAACCGGCCCGGGTGACCAGCCGGGCCAGTTCCTGCCAATACGGCAGTGGCCAGTGCTTGGTGGGCCAGGTGGTGCCATGCAGGAAAAGCAGCACACCCCTGGGCGTGTCGTTGGGCTGCAGGTCCAGACGCCGCAGGTCCAGACCATAGTCAACCTGTGAGGGTTCGCTGGTGACAATGCTGTAGTTGAGAGCCCGCGAGAACAGTTCGCGCACGCGCAGGACTGCATGCTGATCCGTCGGCACCGAGTAGACCTTGTTGTAGAACAGCGTGGCCAGGGGCTCGCGTGCCGTGCTGTCGCTCAAGCCCACGGTGAGGCCGCGGGCGAGGCGGCTGATGATGCCGCTCTTGATCAGGCCCTGGGCGTCGATCACCACATCGTAATGCTCCTGCTTGAGATTGCGGCGAAAGGCTGCGAACTCGCCACTGCGCAGGGCAGCTGGCACGTTGTGACGCCAGCGCCGCAGGGCGACGGGAATCACGCGTTCCACCGCCGGATGCCAGGTCGGCACTTCCGCGAAACTTTCCTCCACCACCCAGTCGAAGCGCAGGCGGCGGTCGGCATGCCAGGCGTCGGTCACGGCGGGCAGGGTATGGATGATGTCTCCCAGGGAGGAGACCTTGACGATCAGGACGCGCAAGTTGCGTTGGGCTCCCCGGCAGAGGTGACTGGAGTGGTGCTGGCGGCGGCCACGACCTGTTCCAGCGCGCTCAGCGCCAGGGTGGGCGAGAGGTCCACGAGACAGCGTTTGTGCTGCAGCGGGCAGGTGCGTTTGAAACAGGGGCGGCAGGCCAGGTCGATGGCCAGCAATTGTACGTTATCCGCCAGGGGCGGCGTAAAGTCGGCCGAGGTCGAGCCGTACAGCGCCACGATCGGGCGGCCAAGGGCGGCGGCGATGTGCATCAGGCCGGAATCATTGCTCAGCACGGCGGTGGCCAGCGCCATCACATCGATGGCCTGGGCCAGCGAGGTACGCCCGGTGAGGTCATGCCAGTGCGCCTGGGCGGCATCGGGCAGCAGCGCGCGGATGTGCGCCGCCACGGCGGCATCCTTTGCCGAGCCCAGGGTCCAGACCTGCCAGCCGGCCGCGATGCGCTGGGCACAGACGGCGGCATAGTGCTCGGCGGGCCACTGTTTGGCATCGCCGAACTCGGCGCCGGGGCAGATCACCAGCACCGGCCGCTCCTGGCTCAGCCCGAGCGCGTGCAGCGCGGCGGCGACATCCTGCGCCCGCGTCACCAGCTGCGGTCGCGGCAGCGGCTCGGGCAAGGGCGCGCCGGCCGCACGCCCCAGTGCCACGAAGCGCTGTACCATCAGCGGCAGGGCCTGGCGGTCCAGATCGCGCACATCGTTGAGCAGCAGGCCGCGCGCCTCGCCGCGCCAGCCAGTGCGCCGCGCAGCGCGCACGAACAGGGTGAGCAACGCGGACTTGAAGGAATTGGGCAGCACGATCACCTGCTCGTAGCCCTGCTTGCGCAGCGAATGCCCGAGGCGATAGCGTCCGGCGAGATTCAGTTCGCCGTGCTGGAATGGCAGGTCAATGGCGCGCCGCACCTGGGGCATGCGTTCCAGCAGCGGTCGACTCCAGGCCGGCGCCAGCACGTCGATGGCCAGCTCGGTGCCGGCGGCGCGGGCGTCCTGCTGCAGACTGATGAACAGCGCCTGGGCCATCACCATGTCGCCCACCCAGGAAGGGCCCACAATCAGAATGCGACGACTCATACGCCCACCACGTCGGCGAACAGCGCGTCCCAGACCTCGGCCACGGCGCGCTGGTACTGCGCCAGACTGTGGGGAGCTTCCTCGGCGTCGCGATGTTCCAGCGCGAACTGATGCAGGGACGAACGCAGCGCGAGATAGGCATCGGTCAGCAGACGGAACTGCGCCATGCTCAGCAGACCACAGTCTTGGGCCGTTTCCAGGATGCGCACATTGTCGGGCCAGGTCAACAAAGTGGGATACTCGGCCCCATGGGCCAGCACCAGGTACTGCACCATGAACTCGATGTCGACGATGCCGCCCCGCCCCTGCTTGATGATGAACGAGAGTTTCTCCCGCTCGGCTGCCGGCTTCTTCGCGAACTCGTCACGCATGCGCTGGCGCATGGCCGTGACTTCCCGCGCCAGGGCCAGGCGGTCGCGCAGCTTGCCCAGGGTCTGCGCACGCAGGCGGTCGAAGTGCTGCTGCAGCGGCTTGCTGCCCGCCACCGCGCGCGCCCGCACCAGGGCCTGATGCTCCCAGGTCCAGGCCTCGTCGCGCTCGTAAGAGGCGAAGGCCTCCATGGAGCTGACCAGCAGGCCGGACTCGCCCGAGGGCCGCAGGCGCATGTCCACTTCGTAGAGCTTGCCCGACACGGTGTAGGTGCCCAGCATCATGATCACGCGCTGCGCCAGCCGGGTGTAGAACTCCCGGCTGTTGATGCTGCGCTGCCCCTGCCCGGCCTCGGTGTCCTGATCCAGCGCGCCGTCGTGCAGGAACACCAGGTCAAGATCGGAGATATAGCTCAGCTCGATGCCCCCGAGCTTGCCGTAGCCGATGACGACAAAATCCATCTCGCCATGCAGACCCCGGGTGTTGCGGGGATAGCCGTGCTTGCGCACCAGGAACTGCCAGCTCAGTGCCAGCACCTGCTCCAGGATGGCCTCGGCGGTGAAGGTGAGGTAGTCACTGACCTTCATCACGGTCAGCCGGCCGCTGATCTGTGCGGCCGCGACCTGCAGGGTGTGGGACTGCTTGAAGTAGCGCAGAGTCTCCATCTGCTCCTCGAAGTCCTCGGCCTCGATGCGCAGCAACTGTTGCGCCAGCTCTTCCTGCAACACCTGCTTCACCGGCGGCTGGTCGATGCCGTCGAGCAGTTCATCCAGCAGCACCGGATGCTTGCTGAGAAACTCGGTGACAAAGGGGCTGGCGGCGCACAGCTGCACCACCTCGCGCAGGGCGTGAGCGTTCTCCAGCAGCAGCACCAGATAGGCCGTGCGTCGACTCACTGCGCTGATCAGCACCAGCACGCGCTCGAAGGCCAGACTGGGCGTTCCCGAATGGGCGACCGCGTGCAGCAGCACCGGCATGAAGCGCTCGAAGCGTTGCCGACTCTCGGCCGGCAGCAGCAGGAAGTGCTTGTCGCGGCGAAACGCCTCGATCTGGCTGACGGTTTGCTCCGGTGTCTCGAAAGCGTGCTGGCGCAGGAAGGCTTCGGCAGCGCTGCGGCTCATCTCCTCGCGCCACAGATTGCCCCAGTCGGTGTCCTCCAGCGGCTGGGCTGCCGGCTTGTCGTCGTCTTCGGCATGGATCACGGCCGCGAAATGCAGCCGGACGCGGGCACGCTGCACATCGAGCGCGGCGAGCAGCGCCGGCCAGTCGGCGAAGCCCATGGCCAGCGCCACGCGCTGCTGCTCCACCACGTCACTCACCAGCTGCTGTGTCTGCTTGTTGGCCAGGCCCTGCAGCTTGTGTTCGAGCGAGCGCAGAAAAGCATAGGCGTCACGCAGCTCGCCGACGGCCTGCGCCGGCAGGTAGGCGTTGTCGCAGAGCACGGCCATGGCCTTGTACAGCGAGACTTCCTGCAGGCGGCGGTCACGCCCGCCGTGCACCAGCTGCAGGGCCTGAACGATGAATTCCACCTCGCGGATGCCGCCCGGCCCGAGCTTGATGTCGGTGGCCAGACCCTTGCGCCGCACCTGCTTGTTGATCTGCCGTTTCATGTCGCGCAGCGCGTCAAAGGCCGAGAAATCGAGATAGCGGCGATACACAAAGGGGCGCAGACGCTGCAGCAGCTCCTGCCCCTGTGCCAGGTCGCCCGCGACCACGCGGGCCTTGATCAGGGCGTAGCGCTCCCAGTCGCGCCCCTGGCTCTGATAGTAGTTCTCCATGGCGTCGAAGCTGCACACCAGGGCGCCCTCACTGCCATAGGGCCGCAGTCGCATGTCGACACGGTTGACGAAGCCGTCGCTGGTGACGGTATCCAGCGCGTCGATCAGGCGCTGCCCCAGGCGCATGAAGAACTGCTGATTGTGCAGGGGCTCACCGTTGCTGCGACGGGTCTCGCCGACTTCGGGGAAGGCGAAGATCAAGTCGATGTCCGAGGACAGATTGAGTTCGTGCGCCCCGAGCTTGCCCATGCCGAGCACGATCAGCTGCTGCGGCATGCCACTGCGCTCGCCGACAGGCTCGCCCCACTGCCGCACTGCCCAGCCGTGCAGGACGTGCAGCGCGTTGTCGAGCTGAGCGGCTGCGAGGCTGGAGATCTCGGCGCAGATCTGCCGCACGTCGGCCTGCACGCACACGTCCCGCCAGAGTATCCGCAGCATCTGCCCCTGCTGATAGCGCCGCAGCTCCCGCTTCAGCGCCGCGTCCTGCTCCGCCGTGCCGACGCCGTCGAGCACGCGCAGGCGGGCCGCGAGTTCCGCGTGATGATCCTGTTTGTCGGAGCGCGCCAGTTCGCCGCGGGCGATGAGATCGAGCAGCAGGCCCGGCGTCTGCACGCACAGCGTGGCGGCGTAGTCACTGGCACTCCACAACTGCAGCAGCTGGCGGCCGAACGCCCGGTCCTGCTGTGCCAGTGTGCTCAGGCGCGGCTCGGCAGCGCTGGCTTCGGCATCACACAGACGTTGCCAGTAGCGTTCCAGAATCGGCGCGATGACAGGCGGGAAGAGCGTGAAATCCAGCATGGTGTTCTCTAGTTTCCTGATTGTTGCGATGCGTAAGGGGTGGCGGGCGGCGGCGAATCCTGTCAGCTGTCGCCGACACCCACCACGCGCAGGACGTCGCTCACCGTGGTCAGCATTGCGGCCACTTTCTTCGCCCCGCTCAGACGCAGGCGGTGCAAGCCTTGCTTGCCGGCTTGCTGCCGCAGTTTCGGCAGATCAGACCTGATGTCGGCACAACGCTGCAGCGTCTGCATCATGGGAAGCACGTTGTCAGTGGCGAGCTGCTTCCGCGTGCGATGTTGCGTCGTGGTGGTCTTGCCACAGCGCGTGGGCTCCGTGCTGATGACGACGCTGTAGCGGTGGCCGATGATAGTCGGCCAGCAGGCGAGGTCCTCGCCGACGGCTACGGTCCATGTCGAGAGACGCAGCTCGATCTCTTCGCCACCGGAGCTGCGCATCGTCAGTCCACCATTCGTTTTGAATCGTACGTTCTCTTTCTCGCTGCGCGGCTCGAGGGGGCTGTCACTGGCGCACTGGCCGAAGGCGTACTGCAGCAGCCAGTCGACGATGCTGACGAAGTGCTGGTCATTCGCTTCCGGGTCCTTGATATTGCCCAGCTCCAGCCTCTGCTGCACAGTATCGAGACTGTAGAATGCCCTGGCGCTGCGTGAAGGCATGGGACACCGCCTGCGTGATCTGGGCCACGTCGATCTTTGCCGGGTCGATGCGGCAATACCTCTGCGCTGCCTGTTCGGCGAGCCAGGCGAGTACGGGTTTGCACAGGGCCACACGGTCGCGACGCCTGGCAAGGCAGTGTCTGCGCCGCATCCTCGGCCAGGTGCCCGGTGGCACACAGTGCGGCCAGCAGGCCAGCCAGATCGACTGGGGTGCCCGGCGCTCTGGCCAGTGTCGTCGAGCCTGTCACGAAGCACATGGTCTGTCCCCCACCCGGTCTGTCGCTGTCCTGAAAGTGGCAACAAGTTTATACTGCGCGACATCAATTACAACCCGCGCCAGTCCCCGCCCTCACTCCTCTGGATGTCTTCATGCTGCTGTACCGACTCACCAATCTCACGCTCGCCTATGGCGACCGGCCGCTGCTCGACGGGGTCGATCTCACCATTCACAAGGGGGAGCGCATCGGCATTCTGGGTCAGAACGGCGCCGGCAAGTCGAGTTTCATGAAGCTTCTGTGCGGTCATGCCCTGCCCGATGGCGGGGAATTGTGGAAAGCCGGCGGCCTGCGCGTGGCCTATCTGGATCAGAACCTGCCGGCCCTGAGTGACGAAACCGTCTATGAGTATGTGGCCGGCGGTCTCGATGAACTGGGCGACCTGCTGCGTCGCTATCACGCCATGACGCATACGGACGCTGAGAGCCTGGACTGGAGCGACACGCGGGTCATGGAGCGCATGGCCGAGCTGCAGAAGCAGATCGAGGCCTGCGACGGCTGGGCCTTCCAGCATCGCATCGAGAGCGTGATCGACAGCCTGAAACTGCCACCTGACACCTTGATGCGTCACCTCTCCGGCGGCAGTCGCCGGCGCGCCGCGCTGGGGCGTGCACTGGTGTGCGAACCGGACATGCTGCTGCTCGACGAGCCCACCAACCATCTCGATATTCCCACCATCGAATGGCTGGAAAAATATCTCAATGCCTTCCATGGCGCGGTGCTGGTGATCAGCCACGACCGCGCGTTCCTGCAGCGCATCACCAATCGCATCATTGAAGTAGATCGCGGCAAGCTGCGCTGCTGGGACTACGATTACGCCAGCTTCCTGGTGTTCCGCGATCAGCAGCTGGAAGCGGAAGAGAAATTCAACAGCGAGTTCGACAAGAAGCTGGCCGAGGAAGAGAAATGGATCCGCACCGGCATCAAGGCGCGACGCACGCGCAATGAAGGCCGGGTGCGGGCGCTGGAGAAAATGCGCGAAGAACGCAAGGCCCGCCGCGAACACACCGGCAAGGCGCGCTTCGAACTCGAAACAGCCAGCACCTCGGGCAAGATCGTCATCGAGGCCACGAAGATCACGCACAGCTTTGGCGGTCGCACGCTGATCCGCAATTTCTCCACGCGCATCATGCGCGGAGACCGCATCGGCTTCATCGGCGCCAATGGCACGGGCAAGACCACCCTGCTGAAGATACTGCTGGGCGACCTGACCCCTGACGAAGGCGAGGTGAAGATCGGCACCAATCTGGAACTGCTCTACTTCGACCAGCTGCGCAATCAGCTGGAGCTGGAAAAGTCGGTCATCGACAATCTGTGCGAGGGCCGCGAGTTCATCGAGATCAACGGCAAGCAGCGCCATGTCATCAGTTATCTGCAGGACTTCCTGTTCGCCCCGGCGCGCACACGCCAGCCGGTGAAGTCATTGTCGGGCGGTGAACAGAACCGGCTGATCCTGGCCAAGCTGTTCAGCAAGCCGGCCAATCTGATCGTGCTGGACGAGCCCACCAATGACCTGGACATGGAAACGCTGGAGCTGCTGGAGGAGATCCTGCTGGAGTTCAGCGGCACCATTCTGCTGGTGAGTCACGATCGCCGCTTCCTCGACAATGTGGTCACCAGCAGCATCGCCTTCGAAGGCAATGGCGTGGTGCGCGAATACGTGGGCGGCTACGAGCACTGGGTGAATCAGGGCGGGCGCCTGGTGTCGTTCATGGACGAAGAGAAGGCGACCAGGGCGGCGGCTGCGCCGGTGGTGAAAGCACCAGCGGCTTCGCCTGCACCGGCTGCGGCCAAGCCGAGCTTCAAGCAGCAGAAGGAACTCGACCACGTGACAAAGGAGATCGAGAAGCTTGAGTCAAGAATCACCACACTGAGCGAGGCGATTGCCGACCCGGGCTTCTACAGCCAGCCACAGGTCCAGATCGATGCGAAGCTGAAGGATCTCGCCACGCTGCAGGATCAGCTCGACGCGCTGTATGCGCGCTGGGAAACGCTGGTGTGAGGAGCCCGAAACCGGGGTCGGCGATACCGGGGTCAGAGACACTTTTCCTTGAAGAAAAGTGTCTCTGACCCCGGTTTACGGGCTACTCCACTATCTTGATCCAGCTCCCCGTCTCCGGATTCCCCGTCGGGTAATAGCCATTGAGCAACCGCAGCGTTTCTTCCGGGTAATTGCCCACCGGGCTGATGCGCGCCAGCGCCGCCCAGCTGAAACCGTCGCCCACCTGCACATAGCGCAGACGGCTCTCGTTGCCCGCGAAGCGCTCGTTGGCCTGGATGGCGCGGAAACTGCGGATGGCGGCGAGCAGCTGGGCATCCAGCGCGTCGGCCTGGGCGGCATTGCCGATCTCGCCAGTAAACGTGAAGACACGCGGCCCCATGTAGATCACGGCAACGCGTTGCAGGCGGCCATCCTTTTCGGTGGTGCCGGTGTAGCCCTGCAGGCGGAACTGCTCCAGCGGCTCGGATTTCTGCAGATTGGTGATGCCCAGCGTGTCGCGGATGAACAGGCGTGGCTCCTTGTTCTCCTGCATGCGCTGCACCTCCACGCGCAGGCTGGCCGTGCCCTCGGCACTGCTGCCGGACACCGTGGTCGGCGTCTCGCTCAGCGTCCAGCCATCGGGGAACACCATGGTGTAACCCAGCAGCGTCTGATAATAGCGATTGCGGGCCTCGGTGCCCGTGGTGGCCTGGCTCTCGCCGACCACCAGCCCGTCCATTTCGGCGCGAAAACGTGTGTCATCCAGCAAGGTGGCGGCAGACTCGGGCAAGGCGCCCACGCTGGCGATGGCCTCCTGCAGTCGTGTGTCATTGCGCGGGTGCGTGGCGAAGAGGCCGTGGTAACTCGGCTGCTGGTTCGCCACCTTGGTGTTGAAGTCCTCCTGATTCTTCAGCACCGTCACCACCTTGATCACGGCTTGCGGGTCGTAGCCGGCCTTCAGCACGTACTCGGCGCCCAGCGTGTCGGCTTCCAGCTCGTGTTCGCGCCCGAAGCCGCTCAGCCCGGCCTGTGCCCAGACAGAGCCGATGTCCATGATCTGCGAGCCGATGTAGCCGCTGCCCGTGGCGACAGCTGCCACGATGCCGCCCACGCCGGTGGCGATATTGGCCAGTCGCCCGCTGGACTGCTGCTGCACGGCGTGACGTGCCGTGATGTGGCCGATCTCGTGCCCCAGCACGGCGGCCAGTTCCGCCTCGGAGTTCAGATAGGCCATGAGCCCGCGGTTGATGTAGACATAGCCGCCGGGCAGCGCGAAGGCGTTGATCTCGGGGCTGTCGATGACGGTGAAGGTGAAGCTCAGATCGGGCCGGTGACTCACCGCCGCCAGGCGTTGTCCGACCTCGTTGACGTAGGCGGTGAGCGCCGGGTCCTGCAGCACGGGCATGGTCTGCATGACCTTGTTGTGCTCTTCCAGGCCGATCTCCCGCTCACGTCTCTCGGATATCATGACCAGATTGCCTTGGCCGGTCGCCGGGTTGACGGCACAGGATTCCAGCACGAAGAGGCCCGCCAGCACGAGGCTGAGGGCACGGAAACGGCGCGTGGCGGGGAAGGATGTGTTCATGACTCACCTGCTGCTGTGACGATCAATCGCCGTTGACGAATTGCTGCAACTGCGTGGCCAGGCTGCTGCAGGCATTGGCTTCCACCCGTGCGATCAGAGGAATGGGGACCACCACGGCTGGCAGGTAAGACTGACCGGTGGCATCCGTGCTGATGGTGCCCACATTGGCAAAGGACGACACGTCCCAGACACGGGCATCGAAATTGGAATCATCCTCCCACGAGCCGAAGCCGAAGCAGCCCCCGCCGCCGGGGCCCACAGCGCAGGAGATGGAACCGGAGCGGTTGGTGGTCTCGGTCTGACCGTCGACCCAGACGATGTAGCGCACCCCGTATTCCTCGATCTTGCTGGCCACCAGGGGCTCTTCCATCAGGGCCTGCAGGTCACTGGTGCGCAGGGGCGCCGTGCGCGGTTCGAACCAGGGAAACAGGGAGTCGACAAATTCCTTCTCGGGGATCACGCGGATGGCGCCACTGCCTCGGGACACGCGTTCGCCCACACAATTGACGAATTCTTCCCGCGTTTCGTAGGTGCTGCCCTGACGGCGTCCGAGAATCACGATGGCCTCGTGGGATTCGATGCCGGTTTCGGCCTGGCGGAATTCATCGACAGTGGTCGTGGTGCAGCTCGACAGCAGCACTCCCAACAGCCCGAGCGGAAACCGCCGGCGAATGAAATCGTGAGTACTCACAGCCACCTCCTGTCCGCCTCCGGGGGCGGATCCGTGTGTCACCATAAAACGCTACTGATTGCCCACGACGGCCTGCTTCGTCGCCAGCCAGTCCCGCACTTCGGGAACAGCGCCAAAACTCAGCGTGAAATTCGAGGCCAGGTCACGCAGCGCACTCACGGTAGCCTCGTTGATGCCGCCCTCGACACTGAGCAGGCCTTCCATGGGCGTCTTGCCATACGAGGTCAGCACCCAGTCCGCGATATACGCACCATCAGGGCCGAGCAGACGCATGTTGTACTTCACCCAGACCTCGTAGGAATCCAGCCGCGTCTTCTGTGGCAGGGCGAGCTGGAATTCCTCGATGCTCGGCGCGAACACCGCATCGACGCCGGCGGCAGCAGCGTCCTCCACGGACGCCAGCACCTGCACGCGCTCGAACATGGCCGGCAACAGGTTGCTGAACAGCTGCACGTGGGTCTGACCGCTGGAGACCCGGTACTCTTCCGCGCCGGTCTCGGTGTACTCGATGTAGAGGAAATTGCGCAGGTCCTCGTGCAGATACAGACCCAGAGAGAGCGGAATCTTGCGCACCGCCGGCGTGGGATAACTGCCTTCCACGACCAGCGAACTGGCTCCGCAGGCGCTCAACAGCCCCAGCGCGCCCACCAGCAGCAGTGCCCGCAAGGAGCGCGCGCTTACGTCGTTCCTGTTCCCCGTGACTGCGAACATCGTGCCTCTCTTGACGAACTTCGTCGTGGTGAAGGTCTATTCGAAACTGTTCAATCCTACAAAGGTGCCGCCATTGCGCTGGGTCATTTCACGCATGAGGTTGGCGAAGCGGTAGGCGCTCTGATGATAGCGCGGTTCCAGCGCGAAGATGACCGGAAAACCCACGGCATGAATGCGCACCATGGGATTGCCGTCGGCGTCCTTGGCATTGAGCCGGTCGATGGTGCGCAGCACCTGGGTCACGGACCCGCCCTGCTGGAAATCGTCACCCATCACGTAGATGCTGATCTTGCGGTCGGGCTGGTAATAGGTGTTGATGGCCGCGGTGACGCCTTCCACCGGGCTGCTGTTGCTGAACGGGTTCCAGTTGCGCAGCGTGCGCATGATGACGGCCCGTTGCTCGGGCGTGTCGCCGATCCACTGGCCACGGAAGGAATCGAACATGTAGTCACCCATGTCGTTCATGACCTGGATGCCCTTGACCTCGGGGTAGACATCCAGCGTGTCGTTGATCGTCTGCAGCAGTTTGGGCCAGGCGTTCTGGAACATGCTACCCGAGGTGTCGATGACGAAGATGATGTACTCGCTGTCCACCGGAATGCCGCCCACCAGATTGTTGCGTCGCGTGAACTCCTGCCCCAGCAGACGTTCCATTTCGGCGGTGAGGGACTGCTTGGCACTGGCCAGGCGCTGAGCCTCGACCACGCGTTCGTCGGCGATGCTGGTGGAGCTGTTGTAGCGACCCTGCACGGCGTACAGCTCGCGCTGCAGATTGGCAATGCGCTCCTGATACGCCGAGAGCTGTTCGCGCTTGGCGTTGAGGTCGCGATTCACCACCGTGGTCTCGCCGCGGATTTCGAACAATTGCTGCTGCAGGTCAAGGATCGGAGCCTGCTGCGGTACCAGGGCAGCTTCGATGGACGCGGGCGGAGTGCTGTCGGTGATGAGCAGCAAGAGGATCATGGCGCCGAATCCGCAGGAGATCACGTCGAGGAAAGCGATGCTCGAGGCATCGGTATCGGAGTCGTTGCGTCGTCTGGGCATCAGGGCCAATCTCGTGCTGGACTGAGGAACGAGCCCCTGCTGATCTGCGCCAGCTGCCAGTAGGCAGCGGTGGCGGCCGGGTCGCCTTCCAGGGGCAGAAGAATCACGTTCACGGGAACACGGTTGGGCAGATAGTCCACCGCGTCCTCGAAAAGTTCAAGCCGTTCTGCCGGTGTCACCAGGGTGTCATTCGAGGCCACGCTGGAGAGGGTCGGCAGGCCATCGGTGATCAGATAGATATTGTCCGGCGGCGGCGACAGCTGTGCGGCAGCCTGGAATACCTCAGCCAGATTGGTGCCATTGGCGGGCACTATCTGCTTGACGCTGTCGATGGCGGCATTGAGCTGATCGCGTTCGGCCACCTCAAGCCAGGTGCCTTGCGTGCCGGCAATGGCCGGCGTCACCGCGGTGTTGAAACCATAGATCTGGTACTGACTCGCCACCGGCATCTGACTGCTGATCCACTCCACCGTGCGCACAGCCCGCTGCCACTTTTCGGCATTGCGCTTGTTCTCGTCGGCCATGTTGCGGGTACGCAGGATGTTCACCAGCGTTTCGTCCAGCATGCTGGCGGAGGTGTCGATGAGGATGAGCACGCGGTTGCCGCCCAGAAACATGCCCGTCAGGTATTGCCGGTCGCCCTCGCCCACGAAGGCCCGTGCACTGGAACCCGTCTGCTCCACCGCGCTGGCCTGCAGGCGCAACAATTCTTCCTCCAGCGAGCGGATGTCGGCGCGCAGCTGCTCCAGCGCTTCCTCACTGGCGACGGTGTTCTCCAATGCAGCAAGCTGGGCCAGGAAGCTGTTGATCTCGTCCTGGATGCGGTCGGCCAGGCCCTGGGCCTCGACCACTTCCAGATCGATTTCGGCCAGCGTATTGCGCGCGCGCACCAGGTTTTCCTCACCGATGCGGATCTCTTCCTCCAGCAGGCGGACCTCGGCCGAGGTGTCCACGTCAGTGGGCCGCGACTGTTCGCTGAGCTGGTGGTCGAGAATGAGGAAGATGAGCACGACGGCGCCGAAGCCACAGGACATCACGTCGAGGAAGGCCAGGCTCATGGGGCTGAAGGCGCCGCGTCGCTTTCTACTCATCGTGCTCCCTCACCCGGATCACATCACAGAGCAGGCGACCCTCCGCCGACAGCAGGCGATCGCCCAGCGCCAGGCGGTGGGCGCCGTGCAGGGGCTGGCCGTTGATCTGCAGCCCCTGCAGCCCCTGCAGCGCGTGCACGGCGAAGTGGCCGTCCTCGCGCACGATCGTGCCCAGCAGGCGCAGCCCTGGCACCGGGTGCTGGCCGGGGCGCGGCAGCTGCATGGCGCCGGCCTCGTCCACCAGCAGCTGCAGATCGTCGCGCAGACGTCGCGCCTCGTGGGCCAGCAGCAGATGGGTCGGCTGCGGCAGCTGCACGGCGGGGGCCTGAGCCCTCGGGCCGAGAGTGGCGACACGCAGTCGGGTGACATGAGCGACGGTGTCGGCAGGGCTGATCAGCGCGCTGCCATACTCCCGGCAGATGCGCGCGATGGTGTGTTCATCATGACTGACGGTGCCGCGCACGCCGCCACCGACCTGGCTGAGCAGATAATCGGCCAGCCCCGGCAGTGTCTGCACCCGCTCGGAAAGCAGCAGGCTACTCTCTCCCTGCGGGTCCAGCGCGGCGATCTGCTGCACGATCTTGTGGAAGAAGGGCTGCAGACGCTGCTGCAGGCTGCTGCGCGGCAGGCGGGCCTGATGCACCGTGCCCTTGTGTTCCAGACGGATCTGCAGGGTGGGCCGGGCATCCTCTTCGTCGCGCGTGCCCAGCTCCTGCACCGAATCGCCCTCTTGCAGCAGCCAGAACGGCAGCGCATCGAGCAGCTTCTGCTCGGATTCGGCATTGTGCTGGGGGTTGAAGCGGCACTGGGCGATGAAGGCCTGGGTGAACAGCTGCAGCAGACTGTCGCTCAGATTGACCCAGCCCGTGCCCGGCACCAGGGCGACGTTCTCGCGCACGATCTCCTCACCCTGGCGCTGCAGCCGTGTCAGCACGACCTGGTGCAGCTGCAGGTCGACATGGATCAGGCTGTCCTGCACCGGCCGGGCCAGCGCGGCGGCCAGGCTGCTGTCCACGATCCCCACAGCGCGCAGCGGGCTGCTCTTGATCAGGCCGAGCAGGATGCCGAGCTGGGTGCGGGAAAAACTGCCGGGCACGGCCAGCAGCACGTCGCCCTCGAGTTCGGCGGTGCGGGCCAGATCCTGCAGATGGGAATAGGCCAGGTCGGCGTTGTGGCGGAAATGCGCCACAGGCCGCGGAAACGGGTCGAGACTGAGCCGGTGCCAGAACTGATTGAAGCAGTGCAGCGGATTGAGTCGACTCTGACTGCGGGCGCTCTCACCGAACTCGATACGCCTGGGCATGACCAGCGCATAGCCGGGGCTGCTCAACAGCACGCCGGTCTCATCGCTCAGGCGCAGCCCGGCGTCATTGAGTTCGAGCACCCGCCCAGTCATTCAAGCGCTTCCTTGTCCGGCACCTGCAGATAGCGCAGCAGATGCTCGTCACAGTAATTCTGGGAATCCAGCACCAGGCGGTCCTGCAGCAGCAGCAGCTGGTGCAGCAGGAACATCAGCAGGATGCTGGTGACCAGGGCCACGAAGGTGGAGTTGAAGGCCACGCCCAGGCTGACCGTCACGCCCAGGATGTCGCCGCTCACGGCCTGGTGCGCCTGGCTCAGGGCAGCGCCGATGCCGCGTACCGTGCCAATGAAGCCGATGGAGGGAATGGCCCAGGCGATGTAGCGCACGATGCTCAGCTCGCTGTCGAGGCGATCGGCCTCGCCGCTGCAGATGTCCTTGATGGTGTTGGAGGCGTCCTGGATGCTGCGCGTGCTGCCGAAGCGATGCAGCCCGGCCAGCACGGCGCGCGGCAGCAGGAAGCTGCGCTCCACGTCGGGCAGGGCCTGCACGGGGCGGGCATAGTGCCGGGCGTCTTCCGGCAGGATGCTGGTGCCCTCGGACACCTGCAGCAGCTCACGCTCCAGCAGCGATCGCTCCTGCAGCACGCGGCGGGTCTTCATGCCGATGATCGACAGCGCCCAGAACATCAGGATGATGCAGGTCTCCTGCTCGATGTCGCGCAGGATCACGTACAGGGAGCGCTCGGCCACGTAGGTGTCGTCCGCGGCCTGCAGCGCGGCCTGCTGTTCCAGCACCAGGTCGGCATTGGGCAGGATCACCGCCACGTAGACCGCGTGGACCACGATCACACAGATGATCAGGGCGAAGACCTGGTAGATCACTTCGGAGAGGTAGTTCTGCTTCATGCACGGACCCTTGTGTCAGTCGTTGTGTGGCGGTGGCGAGGCGCGCCGGCCTCAGATGTCCACCGGAAAGGAGGCGCCGAGATCCTGCGAGAGCTGCTCGGTGGGAATGAAGCGCCCGGGCGAGGCGTCGGCGTCATCGCCCACCTGGGCGATGTCCTGGGCATCGGGGTTCAAGGCATCGTCGGGCATGGCGGCGCCGTCATCGGCGGGCTCTGCGGTCTGCCCGGCGGGGGTCTGGCCAGCGCCGTCGGCCTGATCCGTGGCCGTCTGCGCCAGCACGGGGCCAGCGCCGAGGCTGGCGCTGATGGCCAGGATGCAGGCCGCTGCGAGTACGATTCTCATGGCTCATTCCTCCAGGTAGCGGGCGATGCGGAAGCCCAGGTCGTTGCGTGCGGTGTCGCCGAAATCGCGATAGGACAGACGGATCTCGGTGACGGTGCTGTGTGCCCAGCTCGAGCCCTTGATGGTGTGATACGCGCCTTCGGTCGGCCCCAGCGGGTCGACGTCGACACTGGTGCCCACGCTCAGCATGGTGCCGTAGTAATCATGCACCCATTCCGAGACATTGCCCGCCATGTCGTGCATGCCACGGGCATTGACCGGGAACTGACCCACCGGGGCCGTGCCGAGATAGGTGTCGTCATAGCCCGCCAGATAGGCCCCCATGAAACTGCGCACGGAGACATCGGCGAAATTGCCCGCACGCTCGGGCGGCGGCATCTGCTCGCCCCAGGGGAAGCGCAGAGTATTGCCGTTGCCGTCGGTGCGCGCAGCCCATTCCCATTCGGCCTCCGAAGGCAGGCGATAGCCCGTGGCGTCTGGATTGAACCCCACCACCTCGTCGCCTTCCACACGGTAGAACAACGGCAGGCCTTCCTGCTCGCTCAGCCAGTTGCAGTAAAGGGCGGCGTCCTTCCAGGTGACCTGCACCACCGGCTGGGTGTCCAGATCGATGGTCTGACCCTGCAGCGTGCCGGAGGAATGCTCGGGGCGGAAAGCGCGGAACTGCAGATTGGTGACTTCATGCGGCGATAGATAGAAGGGCCGCTCCAGGCGCACGTCGCGCAAGTCCTCATTGGCGCGCCGGCCGGGCTCGCGACGGGAAGCGCCCATCGTGAACTGGCCGGGGTACAGTAGCGTGAGGGATTGCCCTGCGGCCGTGGTGATGACCGGGCGGATCGCCTCCAGCCGGGCCTCTTCCAGCGACTTCAGCGTGACGCGCAGCTCCTGCTCGAGCCCCGGGCGGGAGGTGAAGCTGACGGTATGGGGCACATAGCCTTCCTGCCGGATCTCGATGATCTGGCTGGCCGCCATCAGTTCCAGCGTCTGGTTCGCCGGGCCACGCAGCTCCCCATCCACATAGACCTGGGCCTCGGCTGGCTCGGCCACGATGCGCACGGAGGAGGTAATGGGTACCAGCGGCACCGTGATGTCCTGCTCTTCGTCGGGGCGGGTCTCGAGGGTGCGGCTGGCGGCATTGAAGCCGCTGCGGAACAGCGTGAGCTCATGGGCGCGGCCGGGCGGCAGCGCCACTTCCAGCGGGGTCTGCCCGCGAAACTCCCCATTGATGGTGACATTGGCACCACTGGGCTGGGAACGGATGAACACCAGTCCGTCGGCGCGCTCCAGACTGACGGCAGGCAGCTGTTGAGCCTCGCCCGCTCGCACTACCAGTTCGCCCTGCCAGGCCTTGTGTGCCGCGAGTTTCAGGGTGAGCTCGTGCTCACCTTCCAGGATCTCGCCGGTGAAGGGCGTGGTGCCGATCAGCTGACCGTCCACCAGGATCTCCGCGCCGGGGGGCGTAGTGCTGAAGCGGATGTCGCCCCAGGCGGGCGCCAGGGTCAGTGCCAGATCGTTCTGCTGGGAGCGCCCCAGCACGGTGAACGGCTGGGTCAGCGGCAGATAGCGTTCGGCCTGCACGCTCAGTTCGTAATCGCCCGGCTCCACCTCCAGAGCGCGCAGCGGGGTGCGGCCCAGCTCCTGTCCGTCAAGCAGCACCAGGGCGCCGGCCAGCGGGCCGCTCTCTCCCCGCGCCTCGATATTGACCAGCCCGGGCAGCTCGCGCAGCAATACGGGGAAGTCCTGCGCCTGCTCCTGTCCGACGGCAAGCGTCACGCGCTCATCGTGGTAACCGGCATGGCGGATCAGCACCTCGTAACTGCCCGGCAGCATGAGGGTGCGCCCGCCCAGCGGCAGCTGGAAACCGTCGAGAAACTCCACACTGGCCGTGATCGGCGTGACCTGCACCAGCACCGAGCGGGCGGTCAGGACAAACCAGCCACTGACGCCGGCCACCAGCAGGAAGCCAGCGACCAGAAAGTGCGGCCAGCGCAGGCGCAGCGCGGCACGGCGCGGCGTGGCATCCGGGGGGGTGAAGTCGATGGGGACGATGGGGTCCGCGAGTTCGGCGGAGGCGGCATCGCCACCCGGCGCGGCTGTGGGTTTCGAATGATCCTGCATGAGCTCAGCGCCTGTTGACCGCGAGGATTTCTTCCGTACAGGCCACCGTCACCGGCGTACTGCGATTGTCAAAGCCCACCTCGAACTCCGTGCGCACGTCGCGATACCCGGGGCGTGTGCCCACGGCGACATAGCGACCGGGCTTCAGGCTGAGCGTCTGGCTCTGGAAACGCCCCAGCACGCCGACCTGATACAGCGTGACGTCGGTGAGATTGTCCGACAGCAGCTGCACTTCCACGGGCACCTGGGCACGGGCAAGCAGGACTTCCACCTGGCTCAACTGCTGTTGCAGACGGGGGCCTGGATTCTCCAGCGCCAGCCCGGTGTAGTAGACCTGCACGGCCTGGGCGTGGACGGCAGTGTCGGCCAGGCGTGCGGGCTGGTCGATCGCGTCCTGCAGCAGGCGATCCAGCTGCAGCCGCTTGGCGGCGTAATCGCGACCATCGATCGCAAACACCAGCGCCGCGTCGATGGCCAGGGCGGCGTCGTATTCGGCAACAGCGGCCTCCCACTGCTCGGCGGCCACATGGGTCTGCGCCGCGTCGCGATGCGCGTTGATGCGGCTCACGGCCAGCTGGTCGCGCGTCTGGGTGATGGCCTCCTGCGCTTCGGGATTGCCCGGCCGCATGACCAGGGCCTGCTCGAAGGCGGCGATGGCGCCATCGGTGTCCCCGGTCTGCAGGGCGGCAAAGCCGGTAGACATCACGCGGGTGAAGGCATTGTCACTGATGGCCTGGCGGACCTGGTCGAGCTGGCTGCGGGCCTCGGCGTGCGCCGCGTCCAGCCCCAGGGCCTGTTCCAGTGTGCTGCGGGCGTCTTCCAGCGCGCCGGCATTGCGCTGTTGTTCTGCCTGCGCCAGCAGGGCATTCACCTGGTCGAGGGTCGCCGCGCGCTGCAGGCCGCTCTGGGCGTCGGCGGCGCCGGGCTGCAGCAGCAACGCCAGCGAGAAAGCCTCGGTGGCCTGCATGGCATTGCCGGCCTCCAGCGCGGCATTGCCCCGCGCGAGGGCATCGGCGAGCACCTGGGGGATGGAATCCTGCAGCTGCGCCAGAGCGTTGTCGGCATTGCGGTATTGCTCGGTGGCCTGGTCGAACGCCTGGGTACGATAGGCTTCATCCCCGGTGCGGGCGAAATTCAGCGCCTCGTCGTAGGCCTGCTGGGCCCAGCTGCCCACTTGCAGGTCTTCCAGGGCAGTCTGCCGCTCCAGCAGGGACGAGAGCACTTCCTGTGCCTCCTGGCGCTGCCGCGCACGCTGGGCTTCCTCGAAGGGCGACACTGGATTGAGGGTGGGCGCGGCAGCGCTGGCGGGCGTCTGCACCTGCTCCACCTGCGCGCGCGGCGTCAGGGGCAGTTCGTATTCGGCGACCACACCGGGCAGCACGAAGATGACGGCGAGGGCGAGCAGGATGAGCACCCCGAGCATCAGCCACACCAGCGGCGAGGGCCCGGGCCGGGCGGCCAGCGGGCGCAGAGTGGCCGCGGGCGCGGCACCGGGAATGGTCTTGTCGTTCAGGTCATGTTCTGTCATTGCCTTGTGCACCCGCAATGGCAGCCGCGCAGCGGCCACCCCTGCACGTCAGATGCCCCCTGTTTCCGCCTGGTACATTTCCACCAGAATGTCGCGCCACTGCTGGTACTGCTCCTCCACCGTGCCGTTGAGCATGATGGTACGGTCGTCCAGATCGATCATCCTGGGCGCCACTTCCTGTTCCAGCGACTCACCGAGCTCCTGCAGGGCGGCAATGTGGATCTCGGCCTCGGCACTCTTGTCGAAGCCGCTCTTGATCATGTAGGCACCGGCACCGACTCCCACCAGCGCGCCGGTCTGCACCGCCGCATTGCTGCTGGTGGCGGCCGCGATGCCGCCCACGATGGCAGCCGTGCCGGCAATGAAGCGGCGGCGGGCCGAGGCTTCGAGCTGATCCAGCGTCATGGTGGCCTGGTAGCTCTGCTCACGCCAGGAATCATAGGGCACACGCATCTGCCGGGCGTAATTGGCGTAGTAGTCCTGCACGGTGTCCACGAACAGATTGTCGCGCTGGCGGATCTCGCGGATGCGTTCCAGCGAGGGGTCGTTGTCCGCGGGCAATCGCACCACCTGAGTGATGCCGCGATTGTTCACGCTCAGGTACTGCTCGAACAGCTCCGGCGCGAAATTGCGGGCGAACTGCAGTTCCGACACGGTGCGGATGGTGCCGATGCGCTGCTGCGTGAGGTTCGCCTTGCGCCAGGCCAGCAGATCGTTGGCGATGGTGTTGTAGATCACCTGGAACGGGTCGTTGGCCTGGCGCTGCGAGGCCTCGTAGGCGAACTCGCTGATGTGCTCCTCGTATTCCTTCGTGTACCAGATGGCACCCGTGGAGTCGCGCACGCTGATGTTGATGCGCATGCCTTCGCCGTCGGACTGCAGGATCTGGCCGTGGATGTAGATATCCATGGTGGAGGTTTCATTGGGCAGTACCCGCACCGCGCCCCAGTTGCCGGAGCGCTGCAGCGTTTCCGCCAGCAGGAAGGGCGCGTAGCGAGCCTCCGCATTGCGGATGGCCGGGCTGACCCGCTCTTGCTCGTCGCGATCCAGTTCGTCGATGCCAGGATCGAACACCGTGACCCCGATATCCAGCAGCAGTTCCTCGGGCGGAGCGGTGTCCTGCACCACCTGCACGTACTGGGTGGACTTCACCGTCGTCGTGGAACACGCCAGCAGCAGGGCGCTCAGCAGCGCCAGCACACTCAAGCGCACAATGGAGATGTTCATGTTCATTGACTCAGCCCTGTGTAGCGTCGGTATTCATCCCAGAGCGCCTCGCGCAGCACCGGGTCGGGCTCGCGCATCGCCGCCTCGCGCAGCTGGCGGGCGACAATGTCGTCGTCACGTCCGCTCGGAATGTCTTCGGGCGGCGGGAAGGTCTGCTCGGTCTCGGCACCCGGGCCTCCGCCCGCGCCGGGAATGCCTTGCGGGCCAGTGGGTGCGCCTGCGGGAGGGGCTGCCACGATGACCGGACCACCGCCCGCCCCTGCCCCAGAACCTGCGGCACCGTCGGCTGCGTCGCCCGGAATCTCGGTGTTGCGGGCGGCATTGGCTTCAGCCTGGGCGCGGGCGCGCTCGGCCAGAATCACGCCGTCGAATTCTTCATAGCCACGGTTGAGAGCGCCCGTCAGCACCGCCTGACGTTCAGCCGCCGTCATCGGACCGGTGCCGCCATCGCCGAGTCCTCCCGGCAGGGTGTCCAGACTGTAGCCCCCGGCAGTGCCGGCAGTCGTGCCGCCGGAGGCACCTCTGGCGCTTGGCGCCCCGGCAGACCCGGACTGACCGCCCGCCGTGGCAGGCATGACGCTGCCCGCGGCTGTCTGCGCCGCGCCCGGGGACGCGGCAGTGCCCGAGGCCGTCTCGCGACCTGCCGGCGCGGGCATGGAAGGACTGCCGCTGCGCCCGGCGGAAGACGCCGTGCTGCTGGAACTGGACGACGAACGGGAGCTGGAGCTTGAGTTTGAACTACTCGGCATCGACGGCGAGGGCATGGACACCGACGGCGACGAGGAGGACGAGGAAGTACTGGAGGGCATCGACGGCATCGAGCTCTGCGATGACTGCTGCTGACTGGTGGACTCGCAACCTGCCAGCACCAGCGCGATGGCGCCTGCCAGCAACCACTGTTTCGATTTAGCTGTGCTCATGATGTCCTGCCTCTGCCCGGGGGCTGTTGCCATCTGGTCCGCACGACGGCGGCTCTCAGTACCAGAAATGAATCCTGTAACGCTCGCCCGGCGAGTCCACCGTGCGTCCCTCCACCATCTTCGGTCGCGCCATTCTGTCACGCATGGCACCGATGATCTGCAGATCGATACGGCGCAGCTCGGGCGGCTCCTGGCTCAGGATCTCGAAGTCCGTCATGCGCCCGTAACGGCTGACATCGAAGGCGATGTCGACATGGCCTATGCGCGCACCGGAATCCACGTTGAGACCCAGCGCCTGCTTCTTCTCCGCAGCGAAGCTCGAGAAGGAGGGCAGGAACACAATCTCGTCAAACACCTGTTGCGCCAGTTCCCTGCCATCGGACTCGGCCAGCGCCTGCCAGGCCTCTTCGTAGGTTCTCAGAGCCGCCTGACGGCGCTCGCGCTGCAGGTACCAGTCGGCAAGCTCGGCGCGCGCACGGGCCAGCATGATACGTGTTTCCTGCGTATCCGGTCGCCTTTCATCGGCGTAAAAATCGACGATCCTGGCCAGCGCCACTTCGCCTCCGCCACCTCCCTGCGGACGGGTCGAACGACCGGCGAACTCCGAGACCAGCCGCATGTTCGGATTGGCCTGGGTGCCGACATTGGTGCCTGGCAGGGCGAAGCGCATCATCATGTCAGACGCGTCGGCCGTTTTCTTCAACAGCTGCAGATAGCGGGGATCACGCGGCCCGAAGTGGGTCCCCACTGTGTCCGCAGCTGCGCGATAGAGCAGGAAGGTCTCCAGCAGGCGAAGGGTCGGATCTTCATCCACCCCGCGATAGAACGAGGTGAGATTCCAGCGCGCCATGTCCTCGAACACCGAGATCATGCGCGGATCATTCGGGCCGTAGGCCTTCGTCTGCACATAGAAGGCGTACTGCTGCTGCTCGTCGGCTTCCTTCCACTGCCCCAGCGCGAGATGCCCTTCCACGACACGCTGCACCAGCGGCACCTGCTGCGGACTGAACAAGCCGTGATTCACCCGGTTGATGTGCACAGCACGATCGAAGACCGTGACGGCCTGCTCGAACTCGCCCTGCTGCAGCAACAGGCCACCGAGGGTCTCGAGTTCCAGCGCGACCTCCTGACTCCAGGCCCCGCCTTCGTATTCCAGTTCTTCCAGTGCCTGCTCGTAGCTGCCGATATCCTGCAATCGCTGCAGGTAGGCCTGCTGCTCCAGCGAGAGGTCGGCAAACACAGGCTGAGGGTTATCGATCTGCGGCGCCGGCGCTGGCTGCATGAAGGCGGCGATCAGCGCTGCGGCCTCTTCGCTTTCGAGCCGGCTGAGTGCAATCGGTGGTTCCAGGTGCAGCACCTGCACCGCAGCTTCGTCCGCCTCGCCTTCGGTCGCGTCGGCCGCCATGACGGTGCTCACATCAGTGCTCGCCTGACGCCCATCCTGTGCCAGGATGCTGCCTGGCACACTGCCCAGCAGCACGGCGGCGATGATCAGCAATTGGTGTCGGCTGAAGAATTTCACGGAGCAACCCTGACGTACGAGCTTAGCGTTGAATACTCGTGGAAGCGCCCGCTTCCTGCGTGGCGCCAGAGGCGACAACGCATACTGCAGTCCTGCGGTTTACCTGGCAGTGAAATACGCGTCAGAGCACAGACCCTGAGCGCGGCGATCTGCGTTCAATACCCTGTAATTGCAGCGATTTGCGCACTATAGTGCAGACAGCTCACGTGCCACTTATACACCGGGCCTCCGGGGCTGTAAACACGGCCTCCCTGCATCAAAATACGGCATTTGCCGAACTCTGAATTCATTCGCGGAACCTCCATGCCAGAACTGCCGGAAGTCGAAACCACCCTGCGCGGGATCACCCCGCACGTGCTTGGACAACAGATTCTTGAAGTCGTTGTCCGCAACCCTCGCCTGCGCTGGCCGGTGCCCGATGCCCTGGCCCGGGAACTGCCCGGGCGTCATGTCGAGCGCATGCAGCGTCGCGGCAAGTACCTGCTGTTGTTCGCCGGCGATGGCTGCCTGCTGATCCACCTGGGCATGTCTGGCAGCCTGCGCATTGCCCCTGCATACGAGCCTCGGCTCGCCCACGATCACATCGACCTGGTGCTGCCAGGCGAGCGCGTGCTGCGCTACTGCGACCCACGACGCTTCGGCTGCATGCTCTGGCTGAAGGAAGACCCGACACGCCACCCGTTGCTGCAGTCACTCGGGCCGGAGCCACTGGGCGAGCATTTCAGTGGCAGGACGCTGTTCGACGGATCGCGCGGCCGCAAGACCTCGGTGAAAGCTTTTATCATGGACAGTCATGTCGTGGTGGGCGTGGGCAACATCTACGCCAATGAAGCTCTGTTCATGGCGGGCATCCGTCCGACTCAGGCGGTCGGGCGACTCTCGGCGGCGCGCTGCGACCGCCTGGCGCACTGCATCCGGGAGATTCTGGGCCGTGCGATCACCATGGGCGGCACTACCCTGAGGGATTTCGTGGGGGGCGACGGCAAGCCGGGCTATTTCAAGCAGTCCCTGCACGTCTACGGACGTGGCGGTCAGCCCTGCACGCAGTGCGGGACGCTGCTCAAGGAAGTGCGTCTGGGCCAGCGCAGCACGGTGTTCTGTCCACTCTGCCAGCGCTGAGAGGAGGCTACTCCTGCCCTGCTCGCGTCATCATGGCGGCGGCCACAACCGGATGCACAAACTTGGAAATGTCGCCGCCGTAAGAGGCAATCTCGCGCACAAGTGTGGAAGAGATGTAGGACAGATGTTCGGCAGGCGCAAGGAAGACTGTCTCGATGGAGGGTTCCAGCACCCGGTTCATGCCCACCAGCTGGAACTCGTACTCGAAGTCCGCCACCGTGCGCAGGCCGCGCAGGATGATGTTGGCGCCGCGCTGCTTCACGAAGTCGGTCAGCAGCGTGTCGAAGGCGCACACTTCCACGTTCCGCAGATGACCGAGCACCTGCGAGGCAAGCTCCACCCGGGTCTGCGCCGAGAGAGTCGTCGTCTTCTGCCGGTTGCTGCCCACCGCCACGATGATGTGGTCAAAGAGGCGGGCCGCGCGCTCGACCAGGTCGGTGTGACCATTGGTGATCGGATTGAAAGTGCCGGGATAGACGGCGATCTTCATGCTTGCCCCCTGACGGTGAAAGGTGTGCCCCTCCCCCGGGTTTCTGATGTGCTGCCCCGGCACCCTGGCGGGCGCCACGCTCAAGCCGCGGCCATTCTAATCAATGCCCCCGACCACCTCAATCAAGTGTCTGAATGGCCTGCAGAATGCGCTGCTCCAGCCAGTCCGGCTCGCGAGCGCTGGTGAAGCCGACATGGCCGCCTGCCCGGGTCAGCAGCAGTCGGATGTGGTCCGGCAGACGCGCCGGGTCGGGCAAGGAGCGCTCGGGGATGATTGGATCGTCGCGACTCTGGATCAGCACAGTGGGCAGCGCGATATCCGGCAACAGCGGACCGCTGCTGCAGCGGTCATAGTAATCGCGGGCCCCGTCAAAGCCATGCAGAGGGGCGGTGACCTGGTCATCGAACTCCCACAGCGTGCGCAGCCGGCGCAGATCGCCCAGCGCAGCCAGACGCTCGGCCTGCTCCTGCCAGCCCTGCAGGCGGAAATAGGCGAGCTTGGCCATCACGTCGCGCACCAGACGGCGGCGGAAGTAATGACCATAGAGCTTGCTCAGGCCGGTATTGAGTGCTTCCGAGCAATGGGCCAGGGCAAAAGGGGTCGACACTGCCACCGCGCCGAGCACGCCCTGGCCAGCGCTGCGGCCCGCCAGCCAGTGCAGCAGCACGTTGCCGCCCAGGGAAAAGCCGACGCCAATGACGGGGCGCTGACCAGCCGCGTATCGCACGCGCTGAAAGACTTCCTCGACATCCTCGCGGCAGCCCGAATGGTAGGCGCGCGCCAGGCGGTTGATCTCGCCACTGCAGCCGCGGAAATTCATCGCCACGCTGGTGTAGCCCTGCGCCTGCAGCAGACGCTGCAGGGACAGGATGTAAGGAGAGGCCGAGCAGCCGCACAGTCCGTGCAGCAGCAGGACCACCGGCAGGGAGGAATCGGCGGCGGCATCCAGCCAGTCAATGTCGAGGAAGTCGCCGTCCTGCAATTGCACGCGCTCACGGCGCCGGTACAGACCATTGGCAGGCACGAAACGCCGCCACAGAGTCTGGCTGTGACCCTCGGGCAACCACCAGGGGGGCTGGAAGTCGGATGCGTTCATGGGCTGGTCACGGCGCCGGCCTGGCGCTGATACAGACCGAAGTGGACCTTGCCGGCCTGCTTCGCCTTGAGTGCGCGCCAGCACTGCGGCAGGGCCAGCGTGGTCAGGGGCTGCTGCGACTCGAGATAGAGGAGGGCCCCTTCGCGCAGCAGTCCACTCGCTTCCAGCGCCGCCGCGCTGCGTGCCAGCAGGTCGGCCGCGAAGGGCGGGTCGAGAAAGACCAGGCCGAAACCTGCCTGAGAACTCTGCTGCTGCAGCCAGCGCAGGGAGTCGTCGCAGACCACCTGCCCCCCCACAGCGCCGAGCAGGGCCAGATTCTGGCGGATGGCCGCCGTGGCGGCCGCCGAACTGTCAACGAAGGTGACATGGCGCGCGCCGCGTGAGAGTGCTTCCATGCCGCAGGCCCCGCTGCCGGCGAAGAGGTCCAGACAGTCTTCACGGGCAATACTGTCCTGCAGCCAGTTGAACAGGGTTTCGCGCACACGGTCGGCGGTCGGACGCAGGCCGTCGACATCGGGGAAGGCCAGACGTCGGCTGCGCCACTGGCCGGCAATGATGCGCAGGGTGTTGGCGGCTCTGGCCCGGGACGTTTTCATGGGAGGCTGTGCGTGCGGCGGCTCGGTGTTTAAGAATCGCGGAGGATGGTAGCATAGCTGGCCTTTCCAGCACCCTCAGAAGACATTCAGCCATGTTCAGTTTCTTGAAGAAGAAGGCCGACACCGCGGCAGACGCCACGCCGCAGAATGCGGTCGAGGCTGCACCTGAAGCGTCTGCCGCCGCCGCGCAAGCAGCGCCGGCTCCCGAGGAATCCAGCGGCAGTGTGTTCGCGCGTCTGCGCCAGAGCCTTGGCAAGACTCGCGCCGTGCTGGCAGATTCTCTCAGCTCCCTGATTCTCGGACGCAAGAGCATCGACGAATCGCTGCTCGAGGACATCGAGACCCAGCTGCTCACCGCCGACATGGGACTGGCCGCCACCGAACACATCATCAGCGCTCTGACCCGCAAACTGGACCGGCGCCAACTCGCCAGCCCCGAGGCCCTGCTCGACAGCCTCAAGGACGAACTCACCCAACTGCTGACGCCCTGCGAACAACCTTTGCCTGTTCGCGCCACAGAAGGTCCCTTCGTGATCCTGGTGGTGGGCGTGAACGGCGCCGGCAAGACCACGACCATCGGCAAGCTGGCCCGCCGGCTGCAGAAGGACGGCAAGAAGCTGGTGCTGGCGGCAGGCGACACCTTCCGCGCCGCGGCAGTGGAGCAGCTGAAGGTCTGGGGCGAGCGTCACCAGATTCCGGTCATCGCCCAGCCCACCGGTTCCGACAGCGCGTCTGTGATCTTCGACGCCTATCAGTCTGCCCGGGCGCGGGGGGCCGATGTGCTCATCGCCGACACCGCCGGGCGTCTGCACACCAAGGACAATCTGATGCAGGAGCTGGAGAAGATCACGCGTGTCCTGAAGAAGCTCGACCCGGCACTCCCGCATGAAACCCTGCTGGTGCTGGATGCCACGACTGGTCAGAATTCGCTCAATCAGGCGCGCAGCTTCCACAAGTGCGTGAAGGTCACGGGCATCGCCTTGACCAAGCTCGATGGCACGGCCAAGGGCGGCATGGTGTTCGCCATCGCCAAGGAGCTGGGCCTGCCGATCCGCTTCATCGGCGTGGGCGAAACCGCTGAAGACCTGCGGCCCTTCGAGGCCCGCGAATTCGTCGACGCCCTTTTCACCCAGTCCTGAGCCTCACCGTCTGCAGCAGGTCTTCGCATGATCCGGTTCGACAATGTCAGCATGCGCTATCCCGGTGGCTACCAGGCGCTCAACCAGGTGAGCTTCGAACTCGCCGACGGCGAGATGGCCTTTCTGACGGGGCGCTCGGGGGCCGGCAAGAGCACCCTGCTCAAGTTGCTCATGGTCATGGAGAAGCCCAGCCATGGGCAGATCCTGGTGGATGGCCGCAACCTCGGCCGCCTGCCGCGCCGGCAGATCCCCTTTCATCGCCGCCGCATCGGCGTGGTCTTCCAGGACCACCAGCTGCTGTTCGACCGCAGCGTGTTTGACAATGTCGCCCTGCCCCTGCAGATCGAGGGCTATCCCAAGCACGAGGCGGACCGCCGGGTGCGCGCCGCGCTCGACAAGGTCGGCCTGCTGCGCAAGGAGAAAATGCATCCGCAGCAGCTCTCGGGCGGCGAACAACAGCGCGTGGGAATCGCCCGCGCCGTGGTGAATCGGCCACAGATCCTTCTGGCGGATGAACCCACGGGCAATCTCGACCCGGAACTGGCTGCCGAGATCATGCAGCTGTTCGAGCAATTCAATCAGGTGGGCGTCAGCATGCTGATTGCCAGTCACGATCTGTCGCTGATCACTCGTCTGCAGCACCGCATCCTGACCCTCGATCAGGGCAGTCTGGTGCATGACGCCTGGCAGGGAGCCGAGCCCTCAGCACGGAGGCCGCGCCCATGAGCAGACCCAGCCGCCCCACCGGCGCCCGGCAACACCGTCGAACGCTGGGTTCAACACTCCAGTCCGCTGCCCGGACGCATGGGCGCACCGCAAGACAGAGCCTGCGGCGCTTGCTGCAAACCCCGGTTGCTACGGCCATGACCGTGGCTGTGATCGGCATCGCACTGGTTCTGCCGGTGGGCCTGTTGCTGGCACTGGACAACCTGCGCGGCCTCAGCGGCAATCTCGGGGGCGTCAGTCAGGTGTCCGTCTATCTGGAGGACAGCGTGAGTGCCGCGCAGGCCGCGACCCTGGTGCAACAACTCGAGCAGCGCGAGGATGTGCAGCAGGCACACTATGTCTCGCCGGAAGAGGGGGCGGAGGAATTCATCGCCTATTCCGGACTCGGCGACATTCTCGCGGCACTGTCTGACAACCCCCTGCCTGGGGTCATCGTGCTGACACCGCAGTTGCTCGGTGCCGACGGAGCGCAGACTCTGCTTTCTGACCTGCAAGGTCTCACCGGCGTGCAGTCAGTGCAGCTCGATCTGGGCTGGGTCGAGCGCCTGCAGCAGCTTCTGACACTGGCCGGTCGAGCCTCTGCCGGTCTTCTGCTCGTGTTGTGCCTCGGCGTAGCCTTCGTGACCGGCAACACGATACGACTGGCGATCGAAGGACGCCGGGCCGAGATTGTCGTGGTCAAGCTGGTAGGCGGCACGGATGCCGATGTCGCGCTGCCCTTTCTTTATTGTGGCGCCTTCTATGGCCTCGGCGGCGCGATCGCGGCCTGCCTGTTGCTGTGGTTGGGGATGCTCCTGCTGCAAGGGCCGGCGCAGAGTCTGCTCGTGCTTTACGGCAGCGAGTTCCGCCTGCAGGGTCTCGGCCCTGGCGGCGGGGGACTGTTGCTGGCGGGTGGCAGCCTGCTGGGCTGGCTGGGAGCACTGCTGTCAGTGCGGCAGCACCTGGCGGCCATCGAACCCCGCTGAGCGGATTGAGTGTCTCGATCACGGCCATGCAGAGATTGGAATGGCCGGCATGAGAAAGTGCTTGAAAACTGCTCTTGAAATGAGCAGCGACGCCCCCATCAAAGGACTCCCGGGGCGTCTGAAAGGCTCGCCGAGTGGCTCTGCGGCCTGGTAGCCAGATTCGAAGAGGCGGTGCTAGAATCAAGTCGCTAGGGTTGAAAACGCGGTAGTTCTGGCCTTCTTGCTGGTCGCAGGGTTCAATCAACGCACATAGATGAGAGTCAAAGGCTGATTATGGGTAACGGAAAAAGTTTGCAGCTTATGGGCCCCGTGGTTCCGGGTCGTGACTTGACGGCTTACATCGCGTCCGTGAACAGTATCGCTGTCCTTTCTCCGGAGCAGGAGCGGGAACTGGCCAATCAGTATTTCTACGAGAACAACGTCGATGCGGCACGCCAGCTGGTGCTCGCGCACCTGCGCTTCGTGGTGCATCTGGCCAAGAGCTATGCCGGCTACGGTCTCTCGCAGGCAGACCTCATTCAGGAAGGCAATGTCGGGCTGATGAAGGCGGTGAAGCGCTTCAACCCCGACGTCGGCGTCCGCCTCGTGTCCTTTGCCGTGCACTGGATCAAGGCCGAGATGCATGAATTCATCCTGCGCAACTGGCGCATCGTGAAAATCGCCACCACCAAGGCGCAGCGCAAGCTGTTCTTCAATCTGCGCAGCTCCAAGAAAAGCCTGGGCTGGCTGACCAACGACGAAGCGCAGGCCATGGCTGAAGAGCTGGGAGTCGACGCCAAGGTGGTGCGCCAGATGGAAGGCCGCATGAGCTCCTACGACATGGCCTTCGACGCCGACCCGGATGCTGACGACGACGTGGCCTACAAGTCACCCGCGTACTTCCTGGAGGACGAAACCTCCGACATGGCGGAGTCGATCGAGGCCGCAGAATGGGAAGAGACCACGAACAACAGTCTTTATCTGGCCATGGGCGAGCTCGACGAGCGCAGCCGTGACATCATCACCAGCCGCTGGCTGGCCGATGACAAGGCCACGCTGCATGAGCTGGCGGCCAAGTACAACGTGTCTGCCGAGCGTATTCGTCAACTCGAGAAGAACGCCATGGACAAGGTCAAGGCCATGATCACCGCGTGATCCCGGCCTGTACCGAAAAAGCCGCCTCGGGTCACTGCCTGGCGGCTTTTTCATTTCTGGAACCCGGTATGACGCCGGAACGAGGGCGGCAATGAACAATATTCTGCTGGTGCTGGCTGCAATCAACGGCTTCTTGGCCGTCTCGCTTGGCGCCTTCGCCGCCCACGGGCTGAAATCCATGCTCGGTCCGGATTTGCTCGCCACCTTCCAGACCGGGGTGCAGTACCACATGTACCACGCGCTGGCCATGCTGGCCGTAGGGGTCCTGGTGGCGCAGTTCCCAGCACAGACGGGCCTGCGCGTCGCCGGTTACCTGTTCATGGCCGGCATCCTCATCTTCTCCGGCAGCCTCTATGTACTGGCCCTGAGCGGCATTCGCTGGCTCGGCGCCATCACGCCGATCGGTGGCGTGGCATTCCTCGCGGGCTGGGCGACACTGGCCTGGACCATGGCTCGCGTGCAAGCCTGAGGAAAGCGATGCAGATTCTGGTCAACGGTGCGCAAACCGAAGTTGCTGCGGGAACAACGCTGCAGGACCTGCTGGTCACGCTGCAGCTCGCTGAAGCGCGGCTGGCGCTGGAATGCAATCAACTCATCATCCCGCGCAGCCAGCATGCCAGCCATGTGCTGCGAGAGGGCGATATCGTCGAGATCGTCCATGCCATCGGCGGCGGCTGAGCGCAGCCGCTCCCCTCACACCAACGCAGGTATTCCATGACGCCACAGGATTTCCCCTTGCTCATCGCGGGCAGACACTACGTATCGCGCCTCATCATCGGCAGCGGCAAGTACCAGAGTTTCGAGCAGAACCGGGACGCGCTGGTGGCCAGTGGTGCCGAAATGATCACCGTCGCCATCCGGCGTGTAAATCTTGGCCAGAACCAGAACGAACCCAGTCTGCTGGAAGTAATCTCTCCGCGCGACTACACGATCCTGCCGAATACGGCTGGCTGCTATACGGCGGCCGATGCCGTGCGCACCTGTCGCATGGCGCGGGAGCTGCTGGATGGCCACAAGCTGGTCAAGCTGGAAGTACTGGGCGACCAGAAGACGCTCTACCCCAACGTCACAGAGACGCTGGTGGCAGCCGAGGAACTGGTCAAGGATGGCTTTGACGTCATGGTCTACACCAGTGACGACCCGCTGATCGCGAAGCGCCTGGAAGAGATAGGCTGTGTCGCCGTGATGCCGCTGGGCGCACCCATCGGTTCCGGTCTTGGCATCCGCAATCCCTACAACATCCGCATGATTCTGGAGAACGCGAGGGTGCCCATCATCGTGGACGCTGGCGTCGGCACGGCCTCCGATGCCGCCATCGCCATGGAGCTGGGTTGCGACGGCGTGTTGATGAACACCGCCATCGCCGAGGCTCGCAATCCCGTGCTCATGGCCTCGGCCATGAAGAAAGCAGTGGAAGGCGGCCGCGAAGCCTTCCTGGCAGGACGCATGCCGCGCCGCCTGTATGCCAGTGCCTCCTCACCGGTGGATGGCACATTTTTCTGACCCGCCTCTTCGGCGTTCACTACTTCAGCAATCAACGGCTTTCCCCATGTCAGACGTCAAGTCAGATCCAGAAGCCTGCGCTGCGCAGGACACTCTCGATGCCTTCTCCGAGCCGCATCGGCGCACCGTCCGCAGCTATGTCATTCGGGGAGGACGTCTGACCTCCTCGCAGCAGCAGGCGCTGCAAACGCTCTGGCCCGTGTACGGCGTGAGCCATGTGCAGGCCCCGTTCGAGGCGCAGCAGCACTTTGGCCGCACGGCGCCTCTGGTGCTGGAGATCGGCTTCGGCATGGGCGACTCCCTCCTGGAGATGGCGCGCAGCAATCCGGACAAGGACTTCATTGGCATCGAGGTGCACCGGCCGGGTGTCGGCCGACTATTGCACGAGATCCAGGCGCAGGGCCTGGGCAATCTGCGCGTTTACTGTCACGACGCCACGGATATCCTGCGCGACTGCATCGCCGATGGCGACCTGTCCTGTGTGCAGATCTTCTTCCCTGACCCGTGGCACAAGAAGAAGCACAACAAGCGCCGCCTGGTGCAGGCCGAGTTCATGGAGCTGATTCGCCGCAAGCTGGCCATCGGCGGCAAGGTGCACATGGCCACAGACTGGGAACCTTACGCGCAGCACATGATGGAGGTGATGAGCGCCCTGCCCGACTACCGCAATGCGGCGGGCGCGGGTCAGTTTGCCACTGCCACCGAGCGGCCGCTGACCAAGTTCGAGAAACGCGGCCAGCGGCTGGGGCATGTGGTCAACGACCTGGTGTTCGTGCGCGAACATTGAACCCGAAACGCGCCGGGCTGTGTGTCAGCGCCGCTCGACAATGGCCTCGTAGACGCCATTCTTGAACTCTTCCCGGAAGCCGCGACCGCTGGCTGGGGAAATCTGCGCCATGATGACGGTGACGATGCCCTGCACTGGATCGATCCAGAAGCGCGTGCCGGCAGAGCCATCCCACCAGACTTCCCCCTGGCTGACCGTGTGGTCATAGCGGGCGGGGTCCAGCGCATAGGCGAAGCCGCCAAGTGTCCAGCCCGAGGCCGCCATGTAGCCACTGTCTTCCAGCGGCAGCAATTCGTCTGCCACGGCGTTCTCCATCATCAGCTGCACAGTCTCCGGCCGCAGGATGCGCTGGCCGAACAACTCGCCGCCGTTGAGGAACAGCTGCGAGAAGCGGGCGAAGTCGAGCGTGGACGACACCAGTCCGACGCCGCCTTCCACCAGCGGCACCTTCTGCGTGAAGGGAATCTCCTCCATTTCATGCGGGCGCAGGGTCCCGTCGGCCGCCGGGCGGTAGACCGTCGCCAGGCGGTCGACACGCGCAGGATCTACCCAGAACACAGTGTCCTGCATGCCCAGTGGATCAAATACGCGCTGCTGCAGGAATTCATCGTAGGGCATGCCAGCCACAACCTCGACCAGTCGTCCCAGAACAGTGGCGGAAAGACCGTAGCGGAACGCCGTGCCCGGGTCCTCGAACAAGGGCACGCGCGCCGCGTTTCTGGACACTTGTTCCGCCGTGAGAGAGCGCAACCGCACCTGTTCGGCGACATAGATCGCCGAGCTGCGACTACCAAGCCCCGAGGTGTGCCGCATCAGGTCGGCTACCGTGATGTCGCCGCGACGCTCCCGAGTCTGATTCATGTCCGGCGCGTCCGGATCCAGAAACACGCGCTGCTCGGCGAATTCCGGCAGGTACTTCGAGATCGGGTCATCCAGTGCAATGAGGCCTTCCTCGTAGAGAATCATTACTGCGAGACTCGTGACAGGACGGGTCATGGAGTAGATGCGAAACAGGGCATCTTCCGGCATGGCGCTGCCGCTCTCCAGGTCACGCTGACCGAGCGACTCGAAATAGACCAGCTGGCCATCACGCAGCACGGCAGCGACCGCGCCAGCTATATGCCCTTGATCGATGTGCGCCTGCAGGCGCTCTGTCACCATTGCCAATCCGGAGCTGGACATGCCGACCTGCTCGGGCGTGGCGCGCGGGAAGTCCTGCGCTTGCAGCATGGGCGCGGCAAGGGCGATCGCCGCCCCTGCAACAAGGCGAGCGATTGTTCTGGCTGGAAACATGCAAATGCTCCTGTGGTTTGAATGTGTGAACTGGCCCCTTCAGAGCCAGATCCGGTGTTCATGGGTGCGCAGCCAGCGCACATAGCGTCGATGATCCGGGCAGACGGATTCGACCAGCGCCCAATACTGCGGCGAATGATTCATGTGGCGCAGGTGGCACACTTCATGGCAGATCATGTAATCGATGACGGCATCGGGCGCCAGCATGATCAGCCAGTTGTACTGAATGCGGCCACCCGACGTGCAATGACCCCACTTGCTGCGCGTTCTGCGAAACACCACTTCCTTCAAGCGGCCACCGAGCTGCAGATATTCCGCAAGTGCGCGGGTGCGCACGGGCAAGTGCTCGCGGGCTTGCGTCAGAAGCCAGCGCTGCAGCACTCTCGCAGCCCGCTCGGGGGTCAGTGCAGGCCCATGAATACGGATTTCGTCAGCCGTGACGTCAACATGCTCGGCGACGGCGCTCAAAAAACGCACGCGCAGATTGCGCGCCTTGTAATGGAGCGAGCCACCATCACGCAGGTCCGGACGCTGCGCGTCCTGCTGCGCCTTGTGGGCGAGCTTGCGCAGAATCCAGGGAACATGGGCTGACACGAAATCCTGTATCTGCGCCTGACTCACGAACAGCGGGACGCGCACCTCCACTGTCTTGTGACGCACCAGAACAGCCATGGTCTTGCGCCTGCCGCGCACGACCGTGTAGTCGACCGGCAGAGCGAGGCTCTGCTTCGCAGTGCCTTCTACAGGACTCGAATCGTGCACAATCATCTGATTTCTAATGAAGAATGAATTGGCGCATAATACGCAAATCAGTTCTCCGACGATACACGGCCCCCGCCATACTGGTTCCACAATGACGTCACCCCGCCAGGACAGAATCTACGCCCACGCACAGCCTGCGCAGGACTTTGTCTTCGACGACAAGGTGGCGGATGTCTTCACCGACATGATCAATCGCTCCGTACCGGGATATGCCACGATCATCTCCATGATCGGCACACTCGCCGATCGCTACTGCACACCTGGATCGAAGGTCTATGACCTTGGCTGTTCCCTGGGAGGCGCGAGTCTCGCCATAGCGCATCATGTGTCCCACAAAGATTACACGATTGTCGCCGTCGACAATTCGCCTGCAATGATCACCCGGCTTGATGCCGCGCTCGCGACTCACTCAGATCGCGAGCGAATCCAGACGGTTTGCACCGACATTAGCGAGATCGACATTCACGATGCCTCGGTGGTGGTGCTCAACTTCACCTTGCAGTTCATTCCCGTGGCTCGTCGCAGCGCTTTGCTGCAGCGCATCCACCATGGCATGCGGCCGGGAGGTATCCTGATCCTTTCCGAGAAGATCCGCTTCCCCGACGCCGCCCTGAATGAGCTGCTTATTGAGATGTACCACCAGTTCAAGCAGGTGCAGGGCTATTCGCAACTGGAGATCAGCCAGAAGCGTTCGGCACTGGAGAACGTCCTGATCCCGGAGACCATTGACGAACACAAGGCTCGTCTGCAGGACGCCGGTTTCGGTTCCTGCGACACCTGGTTCCAGTGCTTCAACTTCACCTCAATGATCGCCTTCCGCAGTGCAGATTCATGAGCTACCAGCATCTTCCCCGGCTGCTGGGCAACGGGCCCCTGCGCGCGCTGGCTCGCTTCGGCACCCCCGAATGGTTCAACAGCCGCAACAACGGCGACTTCTCCCGGTGGCAGGCTGCTGTGGAGTCATTGCCGGCCCTGACCGCAGGCCACATCGAGCTGCGGGAGGCTGTGCGCATTGGCAGTGCCGATGACTGTTCCGAGCAAGAGCAGGCGCAACTGCGCTCGGCTCTGCAGGGACTGATTCCCTGGCGCAAGGGTCCGTTCGAACTCTTTGGCGTGCACATCGACACCGAGTGGCGTTCGGACTGGAAGTGGGACAGGCTGCGCGAACACCTTGCGCCCTTGCAGGGCCGCGCGATCCTGGATGTAGGCTGCGGCAATGGTTACCACTGCTTCCGGATGGCAGGCGAAGGGGCCAGGCTCGCCATCGGGATCGACTCCCAGCTTGCCTACGCCATGCAGTACCGCATGGTCAGCCGTTACGTGCCGGATGTTCCAGCTTTCGTCCTGCCAACCACTTTCGAGCAGGCTCTGGAGCAGCTGCCAAAGGATGTCGCTGCCTTCGACAGCGTGTTCAGCATGGGCGTTCTCTATCATCGCCGCTCGCCCATAGATCATTTGCTGCAATTGAAGTCCTGTCTGCGGCCGGGTGGCGAACTGGTGCTGGAAACGCTGATTGTCGAGGGGCCTGAAGGCCATGTCCTGGTACCGCAGGACCGTTACTGCCGCATGCCGAATGTCTGGTTCATCCCGAGTTGCGCCACCCTGTTGCTATGGCTGCAGCGCTGCGGCATGCAAAATTGTCGCGTAGTCGATGTAAGCGTCACCTCGCTGCATGAGCAGCGCACCACTGACTGGATGCGCTTTCAGTCGCTGGCCGACAGTCTTGATCCGGACGATCGCAGCCGCACCGTGGAAGGTCTGCCGGCGCCTCGCCGCGCCGTGATCCTGGCGAATGCCCCCTGAGGCATCTTGGCGCCATTGCCGCTGCAAGCATGTGAAGGTGCCTCTTCTCGCTTTATGCAACCACTGGAATAAGCAGTAAATAAACTGTTGATCTATTCGCTCTGGGACGTGCCGTATTGGAGTTGACGGACCCAGGTAATTCGGCTATTCCTAGGCTAGCGCCAGCAGGGTCAACTCTCACTCAATCAGGAGTTGCCTGGAAAATTATAAGAAACAGCACCCAGGAAGCAGCATCATGGCCAGACCTCTACGCATAGAGTTTCCAGACGCTTGTTATCACGTGTCCAATATCGGGCTCGAGAATCAGAAAATTTTCCCCAGCCCGAAATACTTCGAAGCCTTCCTCGAAGGTCTGGAAGAAACCTGTTTCAGGCTGAACGTGCAAGTGCATGCCTACTGCCTGCTGAAGGATCGCTACCACCTGCTGATCAAGACGCCCGAGGCCAACCTTAGCCGTTTCATGCGCCAGGTTGACGGGCTCTACACCCAGAATTTTCAGCGTCTGAAAAAGTCCGAAGGTTCTCTGTTCAAGGGTCGCTACAAGGCTGTTCTAGTGCAACCTGAGAAGCATTTGCTGGCACTGAGCCGCTACATTCATCTCGGCGTCAAGAAGTCCGAACTGGACTCCTGGTCCTGGTCCAGCTACGGCGCCTATCTCGGCAAGTCCAAGGCTCCCGGCTGGCTTGTTCGGGATGAGGTACTTGGCCAGTTGATTGGCAGCGGAGCCAAACGTCTGGCGGAGTTCGTCCGATTCACGGAAGCGGGCGTCGACGAAGAGACCGCGCGGTTCTACGGCAAGAAGAATCTGTCCTCCATCATGGGAGATGAGAAGTTCAAAAAGACGGCGCGTGCCAGGCGCAGTGTTGCTCCAACTCGTGGCACCTTGCGCAACACGAATGCGAAATGGCGCCCTTCCTGCAAGTTGATCATCAGCGCCGTTGCGAAGCAGTTTAAGGTGACGGAGGAGAGCATCTACACGGCAGCCCGTGGGCCGGGCTCCAAGAATGTGCCGCGCTGGGTGGCCATGTACCTATGCCAGGAATTGTCGGCCGTCACCCTCCAGGCGATCGCGAAGCTATTCAAGCTCAAGCGCTACGGGACAGTTTCCACCACCGTTGGGAAACTGAAGAAGGAATTCGTTGAAAATCCGAGGCTCCTGACGCAGAGCAACAAGCTGCTCAAGGAGCTGAGCAGGGAGAAGGGCGCCTGAGGGCGGGGGCCAGCATGAACAAGAACGCCGCACTTTCCATCATTTGAGAGTGCGGCGTCACTGCCGGCAAGTGCTGGGCTAGATCAGGCAGCGCGGCGCTTACTTGATCTTGGCTTCCTTGTAGATCACATGCTTGCGGACCACGGGGTCGTATTTCTTGATTTCCATCTTGTCCGGCATGGTTCGCTTGTTCTTGTCAGTCGTGTAGAAATGTCCTGTGTCTGCGGTAGACACCAGTTTGATCTTGTCGCGCATCGCTGCTCACCACCTGAATCAGGTAATATTTGATTTGATTATACTTTTACGCCGTTGGCGCGAATGTCGGAAAGAACGGAATCGATGCCGTTCTTGTCGATGATGCGCATGCCCTTGGCGGAAACCTTCAGTTTCACGAAGCGATTTTCAGACTCCACCCAGAATCGATGTGTATGGATGTTGGGAGAAAAACGTCGGCGTGTCTTATTGTTTGCGTGAGAAACATTGTTGCCGGTTGCCGGCTTTTTGCCGGTCACGATACATACGTTAGCCATTGCCTTGCCTCATTACAGAACCGGTTTCTTCGGAATAGGGCCATGTCCGGCCGAGTTTCCGAAACCCATCGCTGCCTTGCCAAAAAAAGAGCTGCGTTTTATACCAAAACAGCCTTTCAATAGCAACATACGCCCGCAGATCAGCGCCCGGCGGCAATTCCAGGGCCTAGACCACACCACGCTCTGCCAGCGAGACGACGTCCCTGCTGCCGATGATGATGTGATCTAGTACTCGGACATCGATGGTGCTCAGGGCCGACTTGAGTCGCAGTGTGATAGCGACGTCGGCGTGACTGGGCTCTGCAATGCCTGACGGGTGGTTATGAGCGAAGATGACGGCCGCAGCGTTGTTGTGCAAACAGCGCTTTACGACCTCTCTGGGATATACCGCCGCACCGTCTATGGTTCCCGAAAAGAGCTCTTCGAAACGCACGACGCGGTGCTGATTGTCGAGGTAAAGACATGCGAACACCTCATGCGGATAGTGCCGCATTCGCGCCCGCAGGTACTCTCGCGTCAGCGCCGAACTGCTCATCACATCCCGATCCTCAAGCTCTTCGCGCATGTAGCGCCTGGAGAGCTCCAGCATGGCCTGCATCTGCACGAACTTGGCGTGTCCCAGTCCGCCATGCCGACAGAATTCCTGCAAGGGAGTAGTGAGCAGCTGCGTGAGCGTACCGAACTCCTCCAGCAGACGTCTTGCCAGATCCAGGGCGCTACAGCCCTTGACTCCCGTTCCCAGTACGATGGCCAGCAGCTCGGTGTCGGACAGGCTGGCAGCGCCGTTTTCCAGAAGTCGCTCGCGTGGCCGTTCTCTGGCTGGCCAGTTCTTGATGCTCATGGGGGCCTCCTTGGCATTCGATGCTCCTGTCACGATGGTAGCAGAGCCCGCTGGGACTGCCGTTGGGATGACTGTGGACGCCGTCGAAACCCGGCTGTTAAGCTGCGGCTCCCATCGCATTCGAGTCGAGATCATCGGAATGAACAGTCTGGCCAGCAAGCGCATCCTGCTAGGCATCACCGGGGGAATCGCCGCTTACAAGAGCGCCGAACTCGCCAGACTGCTCGGAAAAGCCGGCGCGGATGTGCGTGTCGTCATGACGCCTGCGGCCATGCAGTTCATCACCCCCCTCACGCTGCAGGCGCTCACCGGCCACCGTGTCCATACCGAGCTGCTGGATGTAGACGCCGAAGCCGGCATGGGCCACATCGAACTTGCACGCTGGCCCGACCTGGTATTGATCGCGCCGGCCAGTGCCGACTTTCTGGCCCGCGTGGCCGCAGGTCAGGCCGACGACCTGCTGAGCACCCTGTTGCTTGCCACACGCGCGCCGATCGCGCTGGCGCCCGCCATGAATCAGGCCATGTGGCTCAATGCCGCGACTCACGACAATCTGCAAACACTGGCGGCGCGCAGAATGCTCATCTTCGGGCCCGCCGAAGGCCAGCAAGCGTGCGGTGACCATGGTCCGGGCCGCATGCTGGAGCCGCAACAGTTAGCCGAGCAGGCCGCCGCGCTGTTCCAGACGGGCCTTCTGGCAGGCCTGCGCCTGGTGATTACGGCCGGGCCGACTCGCGAGTCCATAGACCCAGTGCGCTACATCAGCAATCACAGTTCAGGAAAGATGGGCTATGCCCTTGCCGCAGAAGCCGCCGCCGCGGGAGCACTTGTGACCCTGATCAGTGGCCCGGTGGCACTGCCGGCACCGGAGCGCGTTCGCCGAATAGATGTGATCAACGCGCAGCAGATGCTCGCTGCCTCGCTCGCTGAGGCAGATGAATGCGATATCTTCATTGGCGTAGCTGCCGTTGCAGATTATCGACCAGCCAGTGTGGCGGAGCAGAAGATCAAGAAGAACGCCGAAACCTTGCGTCTCGAGCTAGTGCGCAATCCCGATATCATCAGCTCCATTGCCAGCCTGGAGCGGCGCCCGTTCACGGTCGGCTTTGCCGCCGAAACCGAGGACGTCGACACCAACGGGGCTGACAAGCTGCAGCGCAAGAAGCTGGATCTGCTGTTCGCCAATCACGCCAGTAGCACCTTTGGCAGCGATGCCGTCCAGGCAACGGCACTGTGGTCAGAGGGTCGCACGACGCTTGGGCCCGGCAACAAGGCGTTGGTGGCACGACACATGCTGGCGCTGATTCATGCTCATTATCTGCGCCACATTCAACCCTTGGTCAAAAGCTGATCGACCGTAGCCAGCGCCACAACTTGTGCGCCATACTCGCCGGTGTCGGTGTTCAGAATAAGAACGGTCCTCGCAATGACCAGCAGCAGGCCAATCGCTCCCTTGTCGCATGGAGAAATCCCGCCGGGCATCTTTCGCGCCTATGACATTCGCGGCATTGCGGGAAGCGACCTGAACACCGTGGGTGTCGAGCGTATCGGCAAGGCCATGGCAAGCCTGGCACTGGAAGATGGCGAAGATACCGTGCTTTTTGGCGCAGACGGCCGGCTTTCAACACCCGAACTGCGAGATGCCCTGCTGCGCGGCATCCTGTCCACCGGACTGAACGTCATCGACCTGGGCATCATCCCCACCCCGCTGCTCTATTTCGCCAGCTTCACCACAGCGTGGAAATCCGGGCTGATGTTGACGGCCAGCCACAATCCGGCAGACTACAACGGCATCAAGATCATTCGGCAACGCCATTGCCTCACCCCCCAGCAGATTCAGGATATCAGGCTCCGCGCCGAGAGTGGTCACTTCCTGACTGGCTCTGGCACCCTTCGCCGACTCGCTCTGGCAGACGACTACATCGCCCATCTGAGGCGCGAGATCCGTCTGCAACGCCCGCTCAAGGTGGTGGTGGACTGTGCCAGCGCCGTGCCGGCTCTGGTGGCACCCACGCTCTTGCGCTCGCTTGGCTGCGAGGTGATTCCGCTTTTCTGTGAGCTGGACGGTCACTTTCCCCACCACCCGCCCGACCCGACGGTTGCCGCCAATCTCACCGCCTTGATCAATGCCGTGGCCCTGCACGGTGCCGACGCAGGCATCGCGCTGGACGGTGACGGGGACCGCGTGGTGGTGGTGACCGATCGCGGCACCCCCGTGGACACGGACCGTCTGCTGATGCTGTTCATCAAGGACATCCTGCCGCGTTGCCCACCCGGGTCCCGCGTGGTCTACGACGTCAAGTGCAGCACCCAGGTGCCGAGGCTGATTGCCGCGCTGGGCGGCACGCCGGTGATGAGTCGCAGCGGGCATTCCTTCATGAAGCAGAGCATGCAGGAATCTGGCGCAGTGATCGGCGCCGAGTTCTCGGCCCATGTGTTCATTCGCGATGGCTGGTTCGGCTATGACGATGGACTTTACGTTGCCGCGCGCTTCCTCGAACTGCTGGCACGCAGCGAGGACTCTGCCGAGGCCCTGCTTGCCGCGTTGCCGCCCAGCGTGGTGACGCCGGAGCTGCGCATCGCGGTCAGCGACGAGCGCAAGTTCGACCTGATGGCGCGGATCATCGCCCACGCCCACTTCCCCGAGGCGAGTGTCAACGTTCTCGATGGCCTGCGGGTGGACTTTGCCGATGGCTGGGGGCTGATCCGCGCCTCCAACACCACGCCGGCCCTGCTGCTGCGTTTTGAAGCCTGCACCCACACGGCGCTTGGTGCCATTCAGGGGGCTTTTCGCGACCTGCTGCGACAGGTCGACGCCCAGTTGCAGCTCGACTTCTGATTTGCCGAGGCAGTCGCCCGCGCGTTCACGAAGGTGAAAAAACCGCCTCAGCCTGTATACTCTGCGCAGCTCGCATCCTGCCGGTACGCCCGGCCTGCCCACCCATTCGTGACTGGAACACCACCGATGCCTCTCGATTTCGCTGCCGCCAGAAATATTGCCAACGTTCTTACCGAAGCCCTGCCCTACATCCAGAAGTTCACTGGTTGCACCATCGTCGTGAAGTACGGTGGCAACGCGATGACCGATGAGGTGCTCAAGAACAGCTTCGCGCGCGACATCGTGCTGATGAAACTGGTAGGCATGAATCCGGTGGTGGTGCACGGGGGCGGTCCGCAGATTGGTTCCCTGCTCACCAAGCTCGACATTCAGTCGGAGTTCATCGACGGCATCCGCGTGACGGACAGCAAGACCATGGACGTGGTGGAGATGGTGCTGGGCGGCCTGGTCAACAAGGAGATCGTGAGCCTGCTGAACAAGAACCAGGGCAAGGCCATCGGCATCACCGGCAAGGACGGCAACCTCATCCAGGCGAAGAAGCTGCTCAAGAAGAGTGCCACCGACAGCAAGATGCTCGACATGGGCCAGGTAGGCAGCATCGAGAAGATCAATCGCGAAGTGCTGGATATCCTCAAGAACAGCGACTTCATCCCCGTGATTGCCCCCATCGGCACCGACCGTCACGGCAACACCTACAACATCAATGCCGACACCGTGGCAGGCGAGATCGCCAAGGTACTGGGCGCCGAGAAGCTGATGCTGCTGACCAACATCGCCGGCGTGATGGACAAGTCCGGCACGGTCGTGACAGGCCTGACCACCGCCCAGGTCGACGAGATGATCGCCGACGGCACCATCTACGGCGGCATGCTGCCGAAGATCGAGTGCGCGCTGGATGCAGTAAATCATGGGGTTCGCAGCGCCCACATCATTGACGGCCGCGTCGAGCACGCCGTCCTGCTGGAGATTTTCACCAATACCGGCGTGGGGACCCTGATCAGCAATTGCCGCACCGCGACCTCTGAATAAACAAGGAACGTACACGCCCATGCCCGCCGGAGTCCGCATCTCCCGCAAGGAACACATTCTGCAGTCGCTCGCCCGCATGCTGGAAAGCAGCCCCGGCGAGCGCATTACCACGGCGGCACTGGCGCGGGAGGTCGGCGTGACGGAGGCCGCGCTGTACCGCCACTTCCCCAGCAAGGCGCGGATGTTCGAAGGCCTGATCGCCTTCATTGAGGAAACCCTGTTCACCCGCATCACGCGGATACTGGAGGACGAAGCTTCGGCGGCCCGGCGCTGCGAGAAGATCCTGGCCCTGCTGCTGGCGTTTGCGGAGAAGAACCCGGGCATGACACGTCTGCTGACGGGCGACGCCCTGCAGGGCGAGACCGAGCGTCTGCGCGTGCGCATCAGTCAGCTGTTCGACCGCCTCGAAGCGCAGCTCAAGCAGATCCTGCGCGAGGCGCAGATTCGGGAGAGTCTCAAGTGTGCGGTGTCACCCAGCGTGATGGCGACTCTGTTGATGGCGAGCGCCGAGGGGCGCCTGATGCAGTTCGTGCGCAGCGAGTTCAAGCGCCTGCCGACCGAGCACTGGGAAGAACAGTGGCAGGTCCTCTCCCGCGACATGCTGGTGACGTTCGGCTGACCAGCCCCATAGTCACACCCCGTACTGGTCCCTGTACGCCTGCACATCCGCCAGCCGGGCCGCCAGCGCCGGGTCCTGCTGGCGGGCCAGATAATCCACGATCTGTTCCAGCGCAATGATGCTGATCACGGGAATGCCGTACTGCTGGCGGATTTCCTGAATGGCCGACAGTGCGCCGGTGCCGCGCTCCTGTCGATCCAGGGCCACCAGAATGCCCGCCGGTGTGGCACCGGTACGCTGCAGCAAGTCCATGACTTCCCGAATCGCCGTGCCAGCCGTGATGACGTCGTCGACGATCAGCACCCGCCCGGCGAGGGGAGCGCCGACAGTCAGTCCTCCCTCACCATGATCCTTGGCTTCCTTGCGATTGAAGCAGTAGGGCTTGTTGACGCCGTGCTGCCGGGCCAGCGCCGTGGCGGTGGCGGCCACCAACGGAATGCCCTTGTAGGCCGGACCGAACAGCAGGTCGTAGTCCACCCCCGAGGCCTGCAGCGCAGCGGCATAGCTGTCGCCGATGAAGGCCAGGGCCTCCCCGGTATTGAACAGGCCGGCATTGAAGAAATACGGGCTGGTGCGGCCTGACTTCAGCGTGAAGCTGCCAAAACGCAGAATCTCGTGACGGATGACGAAGTCGATGAAGGCTTTCTGATAGTCCAGCATGGGCTGCTCCTGTGTCGGGGGTTCAGAGGCCGAGGGCCTCACGCTGTTTCTGCAGCAGCTCGGCAATGCCTTTGTGCGCCAGCGCAATCATGGCCTGCAGCTCGGCGGTGTCGAAGTCGTTCTCCTCCCCGGTGCCCTGCAGCTCGATGAAACGCAGACGCTCGGTCATGACGACGTTCATGTCCGTCTCGGCATTGGAGTCCTCGGCATAATCCAGATCCAGCACCGGCAACCCCTTGTAGATGCCCACGGAGACCGAGGCGATCAGCTGCTTCATGGGGTTCACCTTGAGCTTGCCGCTCTTGAGCAAGGTGCCGATGGCATCGTGCAGGGCCACGCAGCCGCCGGTGATGGACGCTGTTCGGGTGCCGCCGTCGGCCTGAATGACGTCGCAGTCGATCTTGATGGTGTGTTCGCCCAGCAGCTTCAGATCCACGGCGGCGCGTAGCGAGCGACCAATGAGTCGGGAGATCTCCAGCGTGCGGCCACCCTGGCGGCCACTCACGGCTTCACGATCCATGCGTGAGCCGGTGGAACGCGGCAGCATGCCGTATTCGGCGGTGATCCAGCCCGAGCCGGAGCCCTTGAGAAAGCGCGGCACCGAGTCCTCGACACTGGCCGTACAGATGACCTTGGTGTCGCCAAACTCCACCAGCACGGAGCCTTCTGCGTGCTTGGTGTAGTGTCGGGTAAGGCGGATAGCGCGCAATTGATCGCTCTGGCGGGCGCTGGGACGGATGGACTCGGACATGGATTCTCTCGGAGGGGCGGCGGAAATGGAGGCGCGATTATCCTTGATCGGCCCGGGGATGGCGAGTCAGGGCGGGCGTTTTGCGCTACCATGCCGGCAACAACCCGCAGGAATCAAGGCTGGCCGCCGTTCGCTGAGGGTTCCATGAAATTCAGCAGCAAGGACCCGCAACATGGCTCAGAGCATGACTGCCTTTGCGCGCAGGCAGATTTCCTGCGGGCGCGGCGTACTGGTGTGGGAGATCCGCTCCGTCAATCACCGCTATCTTGAAACCGGCTTTCGCTTTCCCGAAGCACTGCGCAGTGTGGAGCCCGCCATTCGCGATGCCCTGCGCAGGCAGCTGGCGCGCGGCAAGGTCGATTGCCAGCTGCGCCTCGAATCCGAAGAACGCGCCACTGGCGCTCTGCAGATCGACGAGAACGCCGTGCGCCTCCTGAACGAGGCCAGCGGCCAGATCCTCGCGCTGACCGGTGGCGGCCCGGCGCTCACCGTGATGGAAATTCTCAAATGGCCGGGCGTGCTGCGCGAATCCGAGGCCCTGCCCGAGAATCTGGAAGAACTGGCCCTGTCGCTGTTCCACGACACCTTGAACGAGCTGTTAGCGACGCGTCAGCGTGAGGGACAGGAGCTGTGCGGTTTCATCGGCAAGCGCATCGAGGCCGTGCGCGAGATTGTCGCCGGGGTGCGGACACGCATGCCTGACATCCTGGCGCGACAGCAGCAAGCGCTGCGCGACCGGCTCGATGCCCTGAAAATGGAACTCGACCCCGGCCGCCTGGAACAGGAGATCGTGCTCTACGCGCACAAGTGCGACATCGACGAGGAGCTGGATCGCCTGGAGACACACCTGAACGAAGTCGAACGCGTCTTGCGCCTGCCGGAGCCCTCGGGACGGCGACTCGATTTCCTGATGCAAGAACTCAATCGCGAGGCCAATACGCTTTCCTCGAAGTCCATCGTGGCGGAGACCACCCTCCACGCAGTCGATCTGAAAGTGCTGATCGAACAGATGCGGGAACAGATCCAGAACATCGAGTAAGCCCCCCAGGTGCCCGCATGACAATGGTTCTTGACGCAAACAACGCGAATGATCTCGCCGAGGCAGCGCGCTTGCTGCGCGCAGGCGAGCTGGTCGCGGTGCCCACCGAAACGGTTTATGGCCTCGCCGCCGATGCCCGTCAGCCTGACGCCGTGCGCGCCATCTTCGCGGCCAAGAATCGCCCGGCCGATCACCCCCTCATCGTGCATCTGGGCGATGCCGCGCAGCTTGCCGAGTGGGCTGTACGCATTCCGCCAGCGGCCTACGCTCTGATCGAGCGATTCTGGCCCGGACCGCTGACCCTGGTGCTGCACAAGGCTCCTGCCGTCGACCCGGTCGTGACCGGCGGCCATGCCACTGTGGCGCTGCGCATGCCCGCGCATCCCGCCTTGCTCGCGCTGTTAAAAAGCAGTGGATTGGCGGTGGCCGCGCCCTCTGCCAATCCACACAAGCGTCTCAGCCCCACGAGCGCCGCGCATGTGCTGGAGAGCATGGCTGGCAGGCTCGCGGCGGTGCTGGATGGGGGTGAATGCGCGCTCGGGATAGAATCCACGATTCTCGATCTGACTGGCGAGGTGCCTGCGGTGCTGCGGGCCGGGCCTGTCACCGCCAGCGCGATTGCCGACCATCTCGGATGCGCCGTTGCCACGCCGCGTCAGCACAGTGTGGCGGTGCCCGGCAATATGCCCGAACACTATCAGCCGCGGACTCCTGTGCGTCTGAAGAGCGCACAGGAGATCGCGCAGGAAACCAGTATTCCCGTGGCGAGAATTCTGCTGAGTCCTGATGCAGGACACGCGGGAATCTGCGGCGCACTGACACGGGCCATGCCGCGTGATAAACCTTCCTATGCGCGGCTGCTTTACCAGGCGCTGCACGAGGCGGATCAACTCGCGGTGAGCGAGATCTGGGTGGAGACACCACCAGCGACGGAGGAATGGTCAGACGTCAACGACAGATTGCTGCGTGCCAGTGGCGGTAGCCGCTAGAAGGTACCGGTTGCCACAGATTGCTCCCGTACGGAGCCGTCACAGAACACCTAGCAGAAAAGGAGTGCACGACCCATGCAGAAGATTCACGTCCCCGACATGGCCTGCGGTCATTGTTCCAATGCCATCACCCAGGCGTTGCAAGCGCTGGACGCCATGGCCGAGGTGCAGGTCGATCTGGAGAACAAGCTTGTCAGCGTCAGCACTACCGCCCCGGAAACGGCCGTGCGCGCCGCGATCGTGCAGGCAGGCTACACGCCGACCTGAAGCCTGCGTCAGCGCTCAGGGCTGTCGCACGTGATTCCACTGCATGGTCCTGCTGCGCCAGTGTTCCTCGATGGCCTGCACGAAGTCCTTGTTGACGAACTTGGCGCGTGACTCGTTCCACAGGGGCGAGTCTTGGCGCAGCACCACGCCCTCGACCTGACCTGCGCGATAGCGACTCGTGGCCTGTTCCAGAAACTGCGTCAGACTCTTGCGCGTGAACCTGCCGCGCCCGAGCTCGGGCACCTGCGCCAGCCCCAGGTCCCAGGCCAGCTGCGCACGTCGCGCCACACTCCAGAAACGGCCCTCGCCGCGATCATAGACATCGAAGAGCAGGAACCAGTCGGGCAGCGCGTGGTAGTCGAGCGAATGCTGCGCCGCGCACCATTCGCCGAACAGGATCAGCTGAGGAGTCAGGTGACTCTTCAAGGCATGGTCAAACTGCCCCAGCCAGGCGTTCAAGCGCGAGAACTGGCCGTTGAAGGGCTGCTCCAGATAGCTGCCACGATTCTGCGCACGCAGTTCACCGTCCTCGTCCAGTGACAGACCAAGATTGGCGCCGTCCAGTTTCTCCTCGATGATCAGCTCGTGCTGCAGCATGTCCTCCACCTCAGGTGGCGCCAGCACCTTGTCGCCGCGAGGCTCGCCCTCGCCCAGCCAGATCAGATGATGCGTGTGAGGAAAGCGGAAGAAGTCAATCATGTGAATGTCCCTTGTGAAGGCGTCGCTGTTTCTGTGCATGACGGGTTCTGGACCAGTCGGGTATCAATGGCAGGAGGATGAGACCCGTGCGAGTGAGTTCGCTCTCCCAGTCGTGCCAGTCGGTGTCGCCGGCGAACACGATGGCACTGCTGCCGGGCAGGCAGAGCGCCAGCAGGGCCGCCGCCACCATCTTGCGGTCAGCCAGATCGTGCACCACCTCGTCCAGCGGCTGTGGCAGGATGCCCGCGCCATCGCGGTCGTAATCCACCTGCACGCGATCGACTTCATCCCGATACAGCTTCGCCATCACCACCTCGATGCCATAGTCGTGGAAGTCCAGCTTGTGGTGATACTCGACGTTGATCAAGCCGGCAACATCGAGCACCAGATGCGCGGGACTGGCGGCGAAACCCTCGAGCCAGCACAGTACCTGCTCCTGCAGCGCCGGGTCGGGCGGGCTCACCTCGCGATGATGTGGCAGCAGCGTCACACCCCTGCGCCGGGCCATGGCGGCACTCGCAGCAATCAGCACATTGGTGTCGACCACATAGCGCACATGCCAATGTGGGGCGGCGACAGGCTGTTCACGCTTGCGATGTGCTGACGTCAAGGCCGTGCGTCCAGAAAGTGATACATGGCTCGATGATATGACTGCAGCGGCGTACTGGCGAGTGCGGGGCGGCGCGTGCTTCAATTCCGGCCATTCATCCTCTGCCCCGAGTCCGCCGCGTGACCAGCAACGCCAGTCCCAGCGCCACACTGCCCATCGAAGCCGTCCTGCCGGATCTGCGCCATGCGCTGGCGCGGCACAATCGCTGCGTGCTGGTGGCCCAGCCCGGCGCCGGCAAGACTACCCGGGTGCCGCTGGACCTGCTGCAGGCGGATGCCACCGGACGCTCGCGCTGGCTGCTGCTGGAGCCGCGCCGGGTGGCGGCGCGCCTGGCCGCCGGTTACATGGCCGAACAGCTCGGCGAGACGCTGGGTGACACGATCGGCTATCGGGTGCGGGGCGAGTCCCGTGTCGGCCCGGGCACTCGCCTGGAGGTAGTCACCCAGGGCATCCTCACACGGATGCTGCAGGACGACCCGGCATTGAGCGGCGTGCAGGGCATCCTCTTCGACGAGTTCCACGAACGCAGCCTGGAGGCCGATCTCGGCCTGGCGCTGGCGCTGGAGGTGCAGCAGGGCCTGCGGGAAGACCTGCAGCTGCTGATCATGTCCGCCACGCTGGACATCGGCGCCCTGCTGCAGGTGCTGGGCGAGCACACGCCGGTCATCGACTGCCCCGGGCGTGTGTGGCCGGTCAGCACGCAGTATCGCTCAGCGCCCCTGCGCGAGTTCGCAGAGCGCCATCAGGCCGCCATCGTGCGCGAGGCGCTCGCCGCCCACGAGGGCGATGTGCTGGTATTTCTGCCCGGACAGGCCGAGATCCGGCGCCTGCAGCGCGAACTCGAGGGCCGCATTCCCGGCCATGTCGAACTCTACCCCCTGCACGGTCAGCTTACTCTGGCGCAACAGCAGGCCGTGCTGCGGCGGCCGGCGAATACCACTTCCAGGCGCGTCATCCTGAGCACGGCGATGGCGGAGTCGAGCCTGACAGTGCCCGGCGTGCGCATCGTCATCGACGCCGGGCTGGAGCGCGTGCCGGTATTCCAGCCGCGCACGGGGCTGAGCCTGCTCGATACCCGCCGCGTCAACCGCGCCAGTGCCGATCAGCGCCGGGGCCGCGCCGGCCGCGAAGCCCCGGGCGTGTGCTACCGGCTGTGGGCGGAGGAAAGCATGCTGGCCCCGCATCGCGAGCCGCAGATGCTGCAGGCAGACCTCGCAGGACTGCTGTTCGAGCTGCTGCGCTGGGGCGTGCAGGACCCGGCCAGACTGAGCTGGGTCAGTGCACCGCCGGGACCTGCCCTCGAAAGTGCGCGAGCGCTGCTGCACTCCCTGGACCTGCTCGCGCCGGACGGCAGCCTGAGCCGCTTCGGGCGTGACTGCGGGCGCTGGCCCACCCATCCGCGACTGGCCGTGCTGCTGCAGGAGGCCGGCCGGCTGAACACGCCGAGCCTGGCGTGCTGGCTGGCAGCGTGGCTGGAAGAAGACATCGGCGGGCAGGACATCGACCTGACGGCCCTCTTCGCGACACTGGAGAACGGCGGCCACGCGCGCGTCGAGGAGCGCTGGAGGCGTGCCGCCCGGCAATGGGCCACCCGAGCGGGCTGTGGGCTGGAGATCGGCTCGACGGATGCTCTGCCACCACTGCTGGCGAGGGCCTGGCCGGATCGTCTGGCGCAGAATCAGCGCCAGAGCAGCGATCAGGGCCGCGCCCGCTTCAAGCTTGTCAGCGGTGGGCAGGCCCTGCTGCCCGAGACTCATGCGCTGGCACGGGCGGACTTCCTGCTTGCCATTGAACTGGACGGCGATGCCAGCGGCGCCCGCATCTTTCACGCCGTGGCCATGAGCACGTCTCAGGTGGAGCGCTGCTTTCCCGAGACTGCCCGCTGGCGGGCCGATGTGCGCTGGGACGCAGCGAGCGGCCGCATGCTCGCGGAGGAAGTGCGCGGCATCGGCGCCCTGGTGCTCGAGCGTCGTCCGCTGCGCGACGTGCCGCCGGAGGTGCTGCGTCAGGGCCTGCTGGAGGCCCTGCGCCAGCGTGGCAGCCTGCCGTGGTCGGAGGAAGACCGTCAGCTGCTGGGCCGGCTGCGTCTGCTGCAGCGCACCCTGGGCGCGCCCTGGCCTGCGCTGAGCGACGAGGCTCTGCTGGACTCCCTGGAGGACTGGCTGGGCCCGCACCTGCAGGGGCTGAACCGGCTGGAGCAGGTGGACAGACTGCCGCTGGGACGTCTGCTGCTGGAGTCTCTGGACTGGTCGCTGCAGCAGCAGCTTGCCCAGCTCGCGCCCACGCATCTCGGCGTCCCCAGCGGCAATCGCATCGCCCTGGATTACACAGGGCCGGAGCCGGTGCTGGCGGTGAAGCTGCAGGAGCTGTTCGGTCTGCAGCACACACCCACCCTGGTGCAGGGCCGCGTGAGCGTACTGCTGCATCTGCTGTCGCCGGCACGCCGCCCGGTGCAGGTCACCCGGGATCTGGCCAACTTCTGGGCCACGGGCTACTTCGAGGTACGCAAGGATCTGCGCGGACGCTATCCGCGCCACCCCTGGCCGGACGACCCGCTGCAGGCCGAGCCCAGTGCCCGCACGAAGAAACGTCCGGAAGGGCGGTAAGTCAGCACAGGCCAAGTGGGAAAAATCTGATTTGAAGGACGATTGAAGTGTCTCGAGAAGCTTGCGCACTTGTCGGCCGGCTGAGGCAGTCGCCTTGCCGCCTCGCGCCTTCTGCGCCTGCGCCGCGACCAGAGCCACAAGACGATCCCGTGAGATCTGACCGGAGCGCGGGGATGGGCGTGGCTGGACGCAAATCGCCCAGGCGTGCCGACAGCCGTCGGCGTGATGGTATAGTGCGCCCGACTCATCGCAATGTGGAACGCAGCACCATGGCCCGAGGCACCCTGTTCATCATTTCCGCCCCTTCCGGCGCCGGCAAGACCAGCCTGGTCAACGCCCTGCTCAAGGATGGCAGCGATGCGCTGCTGGGCGTGTCGATCTCCCACACCACGCGCGCTCGCCGCCCGGGCGAAGTCGACGGCGTGAACTATCACTTCGTCTCAGTGGACGTTTTTCGTGCCATGCAACGTGCTGACGCCTTCCTGGAGTCTGCCGAGGTGTTCGGCAATCTCTACGGCACCTCGCGCGCCTGGGTCCAGGCGCAGCTTGAGCAGGGGCTCGACGTGATCCTGGAAATCGACTGGCAGGGCGCCGCGCAGGTGCGCCAGCGCATGGACCGTAGCCGCAGCATCTACATTCTGCCGCCCTCACTCACCAGCCTGCGCGAACGCCTCACCGGCCGCGCCCAGGATGACGAGGAGACCATCAACCGACGCATGCGCCAGGCCACGGACGAGATCTCCCACTATGACGCCGCGGACTACGTGGTCATCAACGAGGACTTCGACACCGCCCTGCAGGACCTGCGCGCCATCGTGCGCGCCTGTCGTCTGGAGCGTGCCCAGCAGCAGCAGAACAACGCCAGTCTGCTCGATGCCCTGCTGAAATCGGCTTGAAACAGGCCGCCAGGGCCCTTCAATGCTGACCAGGACAAGATTAAAGTAGGCAGCGCCGAGGCTCTTTTAGTAGAATCGCCGGCCTCTTCAACAGCCCCGTCTCAACTACAGGTGTAGCTATGGCCCGTATAACCGTCGAAGATTGTCTGGCAATGGTCGACAATCGCTTCCAGCTGGTGATGATCTCCAGCAAGAGAGCCCGTCAGATCCAGACCGGAGGCAAGGACCCGCTGGTGCCTGCCGACAACGACAAACCCACAGTGATCGCCCTGCGCGAAGTGGCTGCCGGTCTGGTCGATGCCAGCATCCTGACTGCGCGCGCCCCGGCGCCCATCATCACGCTGACCCGCGATGATCTGAAGGCACCGCCACCCCAGAATCTCGACAATGACGATGACGACGCCTTCGGCGAAGACCTCTGAGTGAGGCAGGAGTCGGCTTGTGAATACAATCGACTCTCTCGCCAGCAGCCTCTCCACCTACCTTGAGGGAGATCAGGTCAATCTTGTCCGCCGTGCCTACTACTACGCTGAACAGGCCCATGATGGCCAGTTCCGGCGCAGTGGTGATCCCTATGTGACCCACCCCCTCGCCGTGGCCGGCATCCTCTCCGAAATGCACATGGACCCCCAGAGTCTGGTGGCGGCCCTGCTGCACGACGTCATCGAAGACACCGGCATCAGCAAGCAGGCCGTGAAGAGCCAGTTCGGCGAGGCCATTGCCGAGATGGTCGACGGCGTCAGCAAGCTCAACAAGATCAGCTTCAGCAGTCACGCCGAGGCCCAGGCCGAGAACTTCCAGAAGATGGCGCTGGCCATGGCCAAGGACATCCGCGTGATCCTGGTGAAGCTGGCCGACCGTCTGCACAACATGCGCACCCTGGACGTCCTGAGTCCGGAGAAGCGCCGGCGCGTGGCGCGGGAAACCCTCGACATCTACGCCCCCATTGCCAACCGGCTGGGCATGAACTCCGTGCGCATCGAATTCGAGGAATTGGGCTTCGAGGCGCTGTACCCCATGCGCAAGCGCCGCATCAATGCGGCGGTGAAGAGCATCCGCGGCAACCGCAAGGAAATCGTCAAGCAGATCCAGAGTGCGCTGGAGGCCTGCCTGCAGCGCGAGGGCATGCCGGGCCGCATCTTCGGGCGCGAGAAGCACCTGTACAGCATCTACGAAAAGATGCGCTCCAAGCGCAAGTCCTTCTCCGAGATCATGGACGTCTATGCCTTCCGCATCGTGGTGGACAAGGTGGACACCTGCTACCGCGTGCTGGGCGCCGTGCACAATCTCTACAAGCCCGTGCCCGGCCGCTTCAAGGACTACATCGCCATCCCCAAGGCCAACGGCTATCAGTCGCTGCACACCACGCTGTTCGGCATGCACGGCGTGCCCATCGAGATCCAGATCCGCACCGAGGAAATGGAGGCCATGGCCAACAACGGCATCGCGGCCCACTGGCTCTACAAGTCCCACGATGACAGTCCCAGCAATGCCCATGTGCGGGCACGGCAATGGGTCAACGGTCTGCTGGAGATGCAGCAGCATGCCGGCAACTCGATGGAATTCATCGAGAACGTCAAGATCGACCTGTTCCCCGACGAGATCTATGTGTTCACGCCCAAGGGCACCATCATGGAGCTGCCCGCCGGCTCCACCGCCGTCGACTTCGCTTATGCCGTGCACACGGATGTGGGCAATTCCTGCGTCGCCTGCCGCATCAGCAAGCGCCTGGCTCCCTTGAGCGAGCCCCTGGAGAGCGGGCAGACGGTGGAAATCATTACAGCACCGGGCACTCAGCCCAACCCGGCGTGGCTCAGCTTCGCGGTGACCGGCAAGGCCCGCAGCAATATCCGCCACTTCCTGAAGAATCAGCGCCACTCCGAATCCGTCGCCCTGGGCCGTCGCCTGCTCAACAAGGTGCTGGGCGGCTTCGGCACTCAGCTGGAAAAGATCCCCCCGGCGCAGCTCAAGGCCGCACTGCAGCTCACCAACAGCGCGGAGCTGGACAATCTGCTGGAGGACATCGGCCTGGGCAATCGCATGGCCCATGTCGTGGCCCGGCTGATGCTGCCGGGACAGGTCGAGACCGAGGTGGGTGCCGAGGTCGGCCGCGACAGCAAGCAGAGCTCCCTGGCCATCCGCGGCTCCGAGGGCATGGTGATGAGCTATGCCAAGTGCTGCCATCCGATTCCGGGCGATCCAATCATCGGTCACATCAGTTCCGGCCGCGGCATGGTGATCCATACCGAAACCTGCAACAACATCGCCGAGATCCGCGACAACCCGGAGAAATGCGTCTCCGTGCGCTGGGACCCGAACGTCGAGGGCGAGTTCTCGGTGGAGATCCGCGTCGAACTCGAGAACGAGCGCGGCATCATCGCCAAGCTGGCCACCACGATCACCGGGGCCGAGGCGAACATCGAAAAGATCAGCACCGTCGAGCGTGATGCCCGCTTCAGCATCGTCAATCTGTCGCTCAACGTGCGCAATCGCATCCATCTGGCGCGCGTGATGAAACGCATCCGCCTGATCAAGCCCGTCAGCAAGGTCACGCGGGTAAAGAGCCGCAAGACACCACGCCCGACCGGCAAGACCTGACCCGTTCCGCCGCCCATCAACGCCAGCACACAGAGATCCCACCGTGGCCCCAGACCAGATCATCAACACCACCCTCGCACCGGCGGCCATCGGCCCCTATTCCCAGGCTGTCCGCCATGGCGACCTGGTGTTTCTGTCAGGCCAGATTCCCCTGGACCCGGAGAGCATGGAGGTCGTCAGCGGCGGCATCCAGGCCCAGGCGGTGCGTGTGCTCGAGAACATGAGCGCGGTCACGGCGGCGGCTGGCGGCTCCCTGCAGGACGTCATCAAGCTGACCATCTTCCTGACGGATCTGGCCGACTTCGCCGTCGTCAACGAGACCATGAAGCGCTATTTCGAGGCTCCCTACCCGGCGCGCTCCACCGTGCAGGTGGCCGCCCTGCCCCGCGGCGTCGGCATCGAGATCGAAGCCATCATGGCGGCCCCCGGCACGCGCTGAGCCGCCGCCCATGACGGCCGAACTGGCGCCGCTCACCGTGCTCAAGGGCGTCGGGCCCGGCATTGCCGCGCGCCTGGCAACCCTGCACCTGCATACCCTGCAGGATCTGCTCTTCCATCTGCCCCTGCGCTATCAGGATCGCACCCGCATCAGCCCCATCGCCGCCTGCCGTATCGGCAGCGAGCTGCTGCTGGAAGGTCAGGTGCTGGGCTGCGAGATCAGCTTCGGGCGCCGCCGCAGCCTGCTCTGCCGCATCAAGGACGGCACCGGCCTCATCACCCTGCGCTTCTACCACTTCAGCGCCGCGCAGAAGAACGCGCTGGCCCCGGGCACGCGACTGCGCTGCTATGGCGACGTGCGCGGCGGCACCACCGGGCTCGAGCTCTATCACCCCGAATATCAGGTGCTGAAGGGCCAGGAGTCGCCTCCTCTGGAAGCCCGGCTCACCCCCGTCTATCCCGTCACCGAGGGCCTGCAGCAGACCCGCCTGCGCGCCCTGGTGGAACAGGCTCTGACACTGCTCGAGGGACAGCTGCAACTCACCGACTGGCTGCCTGCCGAGCTGCGTCAGGCCCTGGGCTTCGCCTCGCTGGCCGACGCCCTGCAATTCCTGCACCGCCCGCCGGTGTCGGCGCGGCTGCACGAGACGCTGCACAGCCTGGCCAATGGACAGCATCCGGCCCAGCGCCGGCTGGCCTTCGAGGAGCTGCTGAGTCATCGCCTGTGTCTGCGCCGCCTGCGCCAGCAGGCCGATCAACACAGTGCGCCCCTGCTGCGCGGCCCCGGCACCCTGCGAGCGGCCTTCCTGCGCTCCCTGCCCTTCACCCTGACCGGCGCGCAGCAACGGGTGGCGCAGGAGATTGCCGCCGATCTGGGCCGCGAACGCCCCATGCTGCGGCTGTTGCAGGGCGATGTCGGGTCGGGCAAGACGCTGATTGCAGCGCTGGCCGCGCTGCAGGCGGTGGAGAGCGGCTTGCAGGCGGCCATCATGGCACCCACCGAACTGCTGGCCGAGCAGCATCATGTGAACTTCACTCGCTGGCTGGAGCCTCTCGGGCTCAAGGTGGGCTGGCTCAGTGGCAAGCTCAAGGGCCGCCAGCGCGAGACGCAACTGCAGGCCGCCGCAAGTGGGGAAGCCCAGGTGGTCGTCGGCACCCATGCCCTGTTCCAGGCCCAGGTGCAGTTCGCCCGCCTCGGGCTGATCGTCATTGACGAGCAGCATCGCTTCGGCGTGCACCAGCGCCTGGCTCTGCGCGAGAAGGGCGCCAGCGGGCAGCAGGTGCCGCATCAGCTGGTGATGACGGCCACACCGATTCCCCGCACTCTGGCCATGAGCGCCTATGCCGATCTGGACTGCAGCGTGATCGACGAGCTGCCCCCGGGGCGCACCCCGGTCAACACGCTGGTGATCTCCAGCGCCCGGCGGGCCGAGATCATCGCGCGCATTCACCATGCCTGCACCCAGGGCGCCCAGGCCTACTGGGTCTGCACCCTGATCGAGGAATCCGAGGCGCTGCAATGCCAGGCCGCCGAGGCCAGTGCCGAGGCCCTGCGCCAGCAGCTGCCGGATCTGGCCATCGGCCTGGTGCACGGGCGGATGAAGCCGCGCGAGAAGTCCGCCGTGATGGACGCCTTCAAGGCCGGCGACCTGCAACTGCTGGTGGCGACAACGGTGATCGAGGTGGGCGTGGATGTGCCCAATGCCAGCCTGATGATCATCGAGAACCCCGAGCGGCTCGGGCTGGCACAGCTGCATCAGCTGCGCGGGCGCGTAGGGCGCGGGGCCGTGGCGAGTCACTGCGTGCTGCTCTACCAGGCCCCGCTCTCCGCGCTGGCCCAGGAGCGCCTGGGCATCCTGCGCGACAGCACCGACGGCTTCCTGATCGCCGAGAAAGACCTGGCCTTGCGCGGCCCCGGTCAGGTGCTGGGCACGGCGCAGACCGGCCTGATGAACTTCCGCATCGCCGACCTGGTCCGGGACGCCGGCATGCTGGAGCAGGTGCGTGACCATGCCGAGAATCTGCTGCACGACTACCCCACGCACGTGGAGCCCCTGATCCGGCGCTGGCTGGGCGAACGCGAGCTGTACGGCAATGTCTGACCCGGCATTGCCCGGGTAGGCGGCGCAGTGATCGCGCAGCTATAATGCGAGCGTCTCGAACATCCCACACAGTGCAATCCCGTGGGTATGCGTCGGCTCGTCCACTCTGTTGCGCAGGCACACCATGTACGCACCGCAAACTCCTGTTCGCCGCGACCACAGCAGCGTCACCTGACGAGGCCGCCGTGAGCCAGTCACTCGCCACGCTGCGTGCCCGTCTGCACACCGCACTCGTCATCTGCACAACAGCTTTCGCTCGGCAGTTCCCCGCGGCGCATGCACGCCTGCCCGCCTTCGTGCAGCTCACCCGCCTGAATCGCCCCATCGGCATCTACCTGCTGCTGTGGCCCACGCTCGGAGCGTTGTGGCTTGCGGCGCAGGGTTTGCCGGAACTGCCTCTGCTGCTGATCTTCGCGCTGGGTACGGCACTGATGCGCTCGGCGGGTTGTGCCATCAACGACTTCGCCGACACCCGTTTCGATGGCGGTGTGCAGCGCACACGCGCACGTCCGCTGATCACCGGTGCCGTGAAGCGCCACGAGGCACTTCTTGTGTTCGCTGTGCTGTGCGCGCTCGGCTTCGTGCTGCTGCTGTTCACCAATGCGCTGACGATCCAGTTGTCTTTCTTTGCCGTGGCCATCGCGGCGCTCTACCCGTTCATGAAGCGCGTCACCCATCTGCCGCAGCTGGTGCTGGGCGTGGCGTTCTCCTGGGGCATCGTGATGGCGTTCGCGGCGCAGCGTGGCGAGCTGCCGGTGCAGGTGTGGCTGTTGTTCGTGGCCAATTGTCTGTGGACGGTGGCCTATGACACGCAGTACGCGATGGTGGATCGCGCCGATGACCTGAAGATCGGCGTGAAGTCGACGGCCATTCTCTTCGGCGAGGCCGACCGACTGATCATCGGCACGCTGCAGGCACTGTTCCTGCTGGCCATGCTGCTGGCCGGCCGACAGTTCGAGCTGGGGCTGTTCTTCTACGCCGCTCTGGTGGCCGCGGCGGTGATGTTCGTGCAGCAGGCGGCAATGACGCGCACACGCTCACCCGAGGGCTGCTTCCGGGCCTTCCTGCACAATCACCGCGTTGGCGCGGCGGTGTTCGCGGGAATCTTTCTGCACTACTTGTTCAATTAGCAGGAAGAGCGCAGGCGGCGCTCTTCGTTGAGGCCTCACCCCGAGAATGCCTGGATGCCCGTCTGCGCCCGCCCCAGAATCAGCGCGTGGATGTCCTGCGTGCCCTCGTAAGTGTTGACCACCTCCAGGTTCTGCAGATGCCGCATCACCGGGTATTCATCCGAGATGCCATTGCCGCCCAGCATGTCCCGCGCCGCACGGGCCGCGTCCAGCGCCTTCAGACAGGAATTGCGCTTGAGCAGCGAGATCAGCGGCGGCGCCAGCTGATCCCTGTCACGCAGACGCGAGCCCTGCAGACAGGCCAGCAGGCCCACCGCGATGTCCGTCTGCATGTCCGCCAGCTTCTTCTGGACAAGCTGATTGGCCGCCAGCGGCCGCCCGAACTGCTGGCGGTCGAGCGTGTATTGTCGCGCGGTTTTCCAGCAGGTCTCCGCGGCGCCCAGTGCGCCCCAGGCGATGCCAAGCCGCGCCGAATTCAGGCAGCTGAACGGCCCCTTCAAGCCCTCCACGCCCGGCAGCAGGTTCTGCGCCGGCACGAACACGCTGTCCATCACGATCTCCCCGGTGATGGACGCTCGCAACGCCAGCTTGCCCTCGATCTTGGGTGCCGACAGCCCGTGCATGCCCTTCTCCAGAAGGAAGCCGCGGATGCTGCCCGCGTCGTCCTTCGCCCAGACCACGAAGACATCGGCGATGGGCGAGTTGCTGATCCAGGTCTTGACTCCGCTCAGCAGATAACCCCCGTCGACCGCGCGGGCCCGCGTGCTCATGCCGCCTGGGTCGGAACCATGGTCGGGCTCGGTCAGACCGAAACAGCCGATGAGCTCACCACTGGCCAGTCGCGGCAGGTAGTTCTCGCGCTGCGCCTGCGAGCCGAAGTGGTAGATCGGGTGCATCACCAGGCTGGACTGCACACTCATCATGGAGCGGTAGCCAGAGTCCACCGCTTCGATCTCGCGCGCCATCAGGCCGTAACAGACATAGTTCACGCCGGCACAGCCGTAGCCCTCGATGGTCGCACCCAACAGACCCAGCGCACCCATCTCGCGAAAGATGGCTGGATCGGTGTGCTCGCGCCGACAGGCCTCGCGCACCCGCGGCAGCAGCCGTTCCTGCGCATACTGCCGCGCGGTGTCGCGCACCAGACGTTCCTCCTCGGTCAGCAGGTCCTCCATCTGGAAAGGGTCTTCCCAGTGGAAGCGGGCGGAATCGGATCGAACGGACATGGGAGTCTCCCTGCGGGCTGCTAGGTGGAGCCCGCATGGTAACAACAGCCCCGGCTCTTAAGAAGGCGCGGGTTTCTGGCGTGTGCCCCATGAGGCATTCAAGCTAGAATGCTGCCCCATGGACGTTTCTTACCTTCTTGATTCCCTCAATGATCCCCAGCGTCAGGCCGTGGCCGCTCCCGCCAGCAATCTGCTGGTGCTGGCCGGCGCCGGCAGTGGCAAGACCCGCGTGCTGGTGCATCGCATCGCGTGGCTGATGCAGATCGAAGGCGCCTCGCCCTTCTCCATTCTGGCGGTGACTTTCACCAACAAGGCGGCGCGGGAGATGCGGCACCGTATCGAACAGCTGCTGGAGCAGCCGGTTGGTGCCATGTGGGTGGGCACCTTCCACGGCCTCGCACACCGTCTGCTGCGCACGCACTGGCGCGAGGCGAATCTGCCGGAGAATTTCCACATCCTGGACAGCGATGATCAGCTGCGCTTGATCAAGCGTCTGTGTCGCAATCTCGGCCTGAACGAGGAACGCTGGCCGCCCCGGCAGTGCCAGTGGTACATCAATTCGCAGAAGGACGAGGGCCTGCGCCCGCAGCACATCGAGCATTTCGGTGACGAGTACACGCGCAATCTGCTGGCCCTCTACGCCGCCTACGAAGACGCCTGCCAGCGCGGCGGCATGGTGGACTTCGGCGAGATCCTGCTGCGCTCGCACGAGCTGTGGCTCAATCATCCGCAGCTGTTGCAGCACTATCAGCGCCGCTTCCGCCATATTCTGGTGGACGAGTTCCAGGACACCAACACCGTGCAGTATGCCTGGCTGCGCGTGCTGGCCGGGCGTAACAATGGTCTGATGGTCGTCGGCGATGACGATCAATCGATCTATGGCTGGCGTGGCGCGAAGATCGAGAACATCCAGCGCTTCACGCAGGATTTTCCCGGTGCCGAGATCGTGCGCCTGGAGCAGAACTATCGTTCTACTTCCACCATCCTCAAGGCTGCCAATCGACTGATCGCCAACAATCAGGGGCGCCTGGGCAAGGAGCTGTGGACACAGGACAAGGAAGGCGAGGCCATTTCGCTCTACGAAGCCTTCAACGAACAGGACGAGGCGCGCTTCATCGTCGAGCGTCTGCAGGCCTGGCTCGACAGCGGGCAGCGCCTGAGCGAGGCGGCCATTCTGTACCGCTCCAACGCGCAATCGCGGGAACTGGAAGACGCGCTGCTGCGGGTCGGCCTGCCCTATCGCATCTATGGCGGACACCGTTTCTACGAGCGCCTGGAAATCAAGAACGCCCTCGCCTATCTGCGTCTGCTGATCAACCGCCACGATGACACCGCCATGGAGCGGGTCATCAATGTGCCCACGCGTGGCATCGGCGAGCAGACCATCGAGACACTGCGCAGTGTGGCGCGCAGCGAAGAGCTGTCGCTGTGGGCGGCCTGCGTCAAGGCGCTGCAGCATGGCCTGCTGGCGGGCCGGGCCGCCAGTGCGGTACAGCGCTTCCTCGACCTGATCGCGGCGCTGGATGCGGCCTGCGAACCCCTGGCGCTGGCAAAGAAAGTGGAATACGTGATCACCTACAGTGGGCTGATCGAGCACCACGAGAAGGAGGGCGGCGAGAAAGCGGCGGCCCGCATCGAGAACCTGCAGGAGCTGGTGAACGCGGCGGGCAGCTACGATGAACTCGACCCGGATGCCGAGGCCATGGCCGTGGAGTCGCGCGAATTCCTGGCCGCCTTTCTGGATCAGGCGTCGCTGGATGCCGGCGAAGGTCAGGCGAGTGAATCCGACGATGCGGTGCAGCTCATGACCCTGCACTCGGCCAAGGGTCTGGAGTTTCATCTGGTGTTCCTGGCCGGCATGGAAGAAGGGCTGTTTCCACACAAGATGTCCATGGACGGCATTGCCGGTCTGGAAGAGGAGCGCCGGCTCTGCTATGTCGGCATCACCCGCGCCCGCAGCAAGCTCTACCTCACGCATGCCGAATCGCGTCGGCTGCACGGCGAGGTGAACATCACCCGACCGTCACGCTTCATTCGCGAGATTCCCGCCGACCTGCTCGAACACGTGCGGCTGAAGGCCAGCATCACACGCCCGAGCTTCGGTGTGCGCCCCGCGCCTCTGCTGCGCCAGGAGGAGGTTCCCGATTCCGGCATCAGGCTGGGAGCCCGCGTGCGGCATGGCAAGTTTGGCGAAGGCGTGGTGCTGAACTGCGAGGGTCACGGGGCCAATGCGCGCGTGCAGGTCAATTTCCACGAGGTGGGCAGCAAGTGGCTGGTGTTGTCCTACGCCAAGCTCGACGTCCTCTGACGTCTGTTCCGGCAGGCAGCTTTGTTCGACTCGTGAACCGTCGCGCCGCCTTCCGGCCTCTGACACCGCGCCACACGAGATTGGTCCGTCATCCCACAGAGGAGTCCGTGCATGCTGCAGATCACCCCTACCGTCAGCATCCCCGCCGACGAAATCGAACTGAGCGCCATTCGCGCCCAGGGCGCCGGAGGCCAGAACGTCAACAAGGTCTCTTCGGCCATTCACCTGCGCTTCAATGTGCACACCTCGTCCCTGCCCTGGTTCTACAAGCACCGGCTGCTGCATCTGCAGGATTCCCGCATCAGCAAGGACGGGGTGATCATCCTCAAGGCCCAGCAGCATCGCACCCAGGAACTCAATCGCGAGGACGCCCTGCGCCGGCTGCAGGCATTGATCCGCGAGGCCACCGCCCTCCGCAGGCCGCGCACGCCGACGAAGCCAACGCTCGCCTCTCAGCGCCGGCGCGTGGAGGAAAAACAGGCAAGAGGACATCTCAAGGCTCTGCGCCGCCACAAAGGCGGCGAGCAAGACTGAGCGTGCACCCGGCGTCAGGGCGTCTCGTGGCGGCGGGGCACTTCGATGCGGCGGGTGCGGCCGTTCTCGTCGATGGCCACGAACACGAACAAGCCTTCAGCTACCTTGCGCAGGCCCGCATGCGTCAGAGAATTGGAGATCCACACTTCGATGTTGATGTGCATGGAGCTGCGGCCGATCTCGATGATCTCGGCATAACAGCTGACGATGGAGCCCACACTCACCGGCGCAAGGAAGGCGACATTCTTGATGGCCACCGTGGCACTGCGGCCGCGCGTGACCTGCTTGGTGGCGATGGCGGCGGCGAGATCCATCTGCGAGACCAGCCAGCCCCCGAAGATGTCGCCGTTGGCATTGGTATCCTTCGGCATGGCCAGGGTCTGCAGTGCCAGTTCTCCCACAGGCACCGGCTCGAGGTCGAGGTCTTCCACATTCGTGAGGCTCATGGTCTCTCCTGGATACTCCTGCCTGCATCGGCGGCAGGCTCAGTACATCATGCGCCAGGCCCCGGCCAGTTGCCAGCTGGCAAGCAGCAGGCCCAGCGAGAGCAGCGCGAACAACAGCAGAAACAGGTAATGAAATGCTCGTCTGGCCCTGCCCAGCATGCGCTGCCGCCATGGCAGGGGCATGACAGGCGGCGGGACCTGCGCGAACAGGCTGAGGAAGGCATGCAGCATCAGACACCACAGGAACAGCAGCAGTGCGGGAATCAGGTAAATGTCTCCCGCCTGGGTGCTGGAGGTCAGCAGCACCCACAGCGCGACGGCCAGCGCCAGCAACGCGCCCAGCAGCAGCAGGGGGCGCGTGCGCTGCCAGCGGCGAGCGATTCCCTGCAGGGTTTCCAGCATTGCGTGGCGCTCCGGGGCGCGGGTTAGAATGATGCCAAGCCTACCTGTTCCGGACCCGCGAATGAACCCACCCTCCCAGCCAGACGCCAGCGCGGCGCAGACCCTCGACCTGATTGCCGGCTATCGCAGCGACGGCGAAGCCATCATGGAGCGTCTGAGCGTCGAGGCCCTGCCCGACACCACCGACGAGTATCGCCTGCGCCAGTCGCCGGGCTTTCTGCGCGGCCTGGCCAGTGGCGACCGCATCCGCTTCCCGGCCCGCAACGAGGCCGGTTACGAGCTGCTGCGCCGCAGCGGCAATCTGTGCATCCGGGTGCTGCGCAGGGACGCTCTGGACAGCGTGGCCCTGGCCCTGACGCCCGAGATCGAACTGCTGGACGGCAGCCTGGATCTGCAGACACCGCGCCTGCTGGTCTACAGCATTCACGTGTCGGCCGGCTTCCAGACTCTCGAGATTCTGCTGGACCGCATCGTCGGCCAGTTCCCCGGCACCGTCTGGTACTATGGCAATGTCTACGACCCGGCCGACGGCGTGACACCCCTGGACTGGTGGCAGGAATTCCTCGCCCCCGTGTAAGCACTTCGCCGCAGCGAGGCCCCGATGCTGATCGTCATTTCCCCTGCCAAGACTCTCGACTTCGAATCACCGGTGCGCATTCGCACCGCCACCCAGCCGCAGTTCCTGCAGCGCTCCGCCGAGCTCGTCGAGAATCTGCGACAACTGACCCCTGCGCAGGTAGCGCAGCTGATGGCCATCAGCCCCGCGCTGGGTGAACTCAATCGCGCGCGCTTTCAGGCCTGGCACACGCCCTTCGACAGGCATAACGCCCGACAGGCTCTGTTCGCCTTCAAGGGCGATGTCTACCTCGGCCTCGATGCGCCTTCCCTCACCGCCCGCGAAGTCGCCTGGGCGCAGGATCATTTGCGCATTCTCTCCGGGCTCTACGGCCTGCTGCGCCCGCTCGATCTGATCCAGCCCTATCGACTGGAAATGGGGACGGCCCTGCGCATGGGCAGCAGCGCCTCGCTCTACGATTTCTGGGGCCGGCAGATCACCGACGCGCTGCAGCAGGAGCTGGAAACCCAGCGCAATCCGCTGCTGGTGAATCTCGCTTCCGTCGAATACTTCAAGGCGGTGCGGCCGCAGCAGCTGCAGGCGCGCATCATCAGCCCCGTGTTCAAGGATTTCAGCAACGGCCAGTACAAAATCATCAGCTTCTTCGCCAAGAAGGCGCGCGGCCTGATGAGTGCGTGGATCATTCGCGAGCGACCCCGCAAGGCCGCGGACCTGCTCGCGTTCGCTGTCGAGGGCTATCGATATGATCCGGAACAGTCCACCGCCGATGCGCCGGTGTTCCTGCGTCGCGAGGCCTGAGTCATGCAGCTGCCCTTCAGTCAGGCCTGCGAGAACAACAAGGCGCCCATCCTGGCCGTGTTGCAACGGCACTTCACGCGGCGCGGGCGCGTCCTGGAGATTGCCGGCGGCACCGGTCAGCATGCCGAACACTTCGCTGCGGCCATGCCCTGGCTGCACTGGCAGAGCAGCGATGTCCCTGCCAATGTCGCCACGCTGAACCTGCGACTCGCCGCTGCTGCGCTGCCGAATCTGCCGCCCGCCCTGCCGCTGGATGTCACACAGGCCGACTGGGGTCAGCGCGACATCGACTACCTGTTCAGCGCCAACAGTCTGCACATCATGCCGCAGAGCGCTGTGGCGGACTTCTTCCGGCCGCTGCGTGCGGTGCTGGCACCCGGCGCCATGGTCTGTGTGTACGGTCCGTTCAAATATGGCGGCGAGTTCACCACGCCGAGCAATGCGCAGTTCGATCTGTGGCTGAAGGACAGGAACCCGGCCAGCGGGATTCGGGACTTCGAGAGGGTGCAGGCACTGGCCACCGCCGCCGGACTGAGCCTGGTGGAAGACAACGCCATGCCCGCCAACAATCAGCTGCTGGTATGGCGTCGGGTGGAAGACGCCTGAGGAAGCGCGCTGGACTGTCAGCCCTCGCGCAGCGGGGGCAGTTCGACGGTGGTTTCACGAATCCATTCGCGCCAGATGGACACCAGCAGCGCCATCAGTACCGGGCCGATGAACAAGCCGACGATCCCCATGGTCTTCACCCCGCCAATCAGCCCGAAGAAGGTCGGCAGAAAGGGCAGCTTCACCGGGCCGCCCACCAGTTTCGGCCGCAGCGTCTTGTCGACGATGAACAGCTCGATGGTCCCCCAGGCCAGCAGCCCGAGCCCGGCCGTGATGTCGCCCGTGCCCACCAGATAGATCGAGATCAGGGTGAAGGTCAGTGGTGCGCCACCGGGAATCAAGGCCATGAAGCCGGTGAGCACGCCGAAGGCCACCGGTGACGGCACGCCCGCGATCCAGTAGGCCACCCCCAGCACCACACCTTCGCCGATGGCGATGATGGTCATGCCCATGACGGTCGACGTCACCGTGGCCGGCACCACGCGCGAATACCGCCGCCAGCGCTCGGGCAGCACGCGCTCGCCCACCGTGTCGAGCTGGCTCGAGAGGGCCTGACCGTCCTTGTAGAGAAAGAACAGCGTGATCAGCATGAACACCAGGGTCAGCAGCAGGCCGGCGAGGTCCCAACCTGCGCTGAGCACGAAGCGCGAAATGCCGGTGATCTGTTCGCCGCTGACCAGACTCACGATCACGCCCAGCTGCTGCGGTTCACCCAGGTACTGTGTCCACTGCTCGGCCAGCCACTCCCCCGCCAGGGGCAGAGCCACCACCCACTGCGGCGCCGGCGCGCCGTTCTGATTCGCCTCTGTCAGCCAGTGGATGGCGGTGTCGAATTCGTTGAGGGCAAAGGAGAAGGCAATGGCCAGCGGAATCAGGATGCCCAGGACCATGGCACTGACGGCGATGGCAGCGGCCAGGGTCGTGCTGCCGTCGCAAGCTTGCAGCAGTCGCAGGTACAGGGGCCAGCTGGCGAAGCAGATGATCAGCGCAGCCAGCACCGGCACCAGAAAGCCGATGAAGAAATAGACGCCGGCGGCCAGAATCAGCAGCAGCAGCGCACGAGCAACAGCGACATTGGTGAAGACGGGCATGAGGCGAAGCACTCCTGAGAGACAGGCCACGGGCTGGACGCGTCCCGAATGGACTTTGGCGCAGTATACCGACAGTGCTGGATTCCTGTGCGTTGTTGTCAGCAGATTTTCTGCAGGGTCTGCAGGCGCACGTCCACATGCAGATCGAGTGTTTGCAACGCTGCCACCCGGGCCTTGCCCTGCGCGCTGGCGCGGAACAGATGCGGCGTCATCAGCAGCAGGTCGGCGATCGCCTGCGGCGTCGCCAGCTTCAGATCGAAGCGCACCGGGGTTTCGCACAGCAGGGCAAAGCCCTCGGGCAGCGTGGGCGGGGTGTCGCGTTCGGGTTTCAGCTGCGGGTAGATCAGCTCGCGCAACTGCAGCAGATGGCGGGGGCCGGGGTCGGCCTGCAGCAGCAGCCCGCCCGGCTTGAGCACACGCTGGAATTGCTCGTGCACGGGAAACCCGAACAGACACAGCACCGCGTCCAGCGTGCCCGGCTGTACCGGCAGATTGGCATTGCTGCCCACTACCCAGGTGGCATCACGCTGCTGCCTGGCAGCGGCGAGCACGGCCCACTTCGAGATGTCCAGCCCGAGCAGAGCCAGCGGACGTGTGGAGGCGGCAGCCAGGGCGCGCAGATAGAAGCCCTCGCCACAGCCGGCGTCCAGCACGCTCAGAGGGGCTTGCGCAGCGGCGGGAACGTCCTGCAGCAAGCGGCTGCACACAGCGTCGGCCAGCGGCTGATAATGCCCCGCGGCCAGGAAACGCCGGCGCGCGGCCACCATCTCCTTGCTGTCGCCCGGGTCGCGCGAGCGCTTGTGCTGCACCGGCAGCAGATGCACATGGCCTTCGCGGGCGCTGTCGAAGCTGTGCCCGCTGCCACAACGCCAGCGGCCGCTCGATCGCTCCAGCGGCAGATGACACAGGGGACAGGCCAGAGCCGCAAAGGTGCAGATGCTCATGACAGTCGCGCCTCAGGCGCCCAGGCCATAAAGCGCACCGAACTTCGCGTGGACATAGCGCACGAAAGGCTCGGCCGTCAGCTCCTGCCCCGTGGCACGACGACACAGCTCGGGCGCATCGAAGCGGCTGCCGTGCTGGTGAATATGATGCCGCAGCCAGGCCAGCAGGCGCGTCACCTCGCCGCGCTCAAGCTCCGCCGCAATGTGGGCGTCCTGCTGCCTCGCACTGGCCATGAACATGGCAGCGTAGAGATTGCCCAGGGTGTAGGTGGGGAAATAGCCGAAGGCTGCCTGGGACCAGTGCACATCCTGCAGCACGCCCTGGGCGTCATCGGGCGGCGTGATGCCCAGCAGGGCCTGCATCCCGTCGCGCCACGCCTGGGGCAGATCCTGCACCTGCAAGTCGCCGCGCACCAGCGCCTGTTCCAGCTCGAAACGCAGAATGATGTGCATATTGTAGGTCAGCTCGTCGGCCTCGACGCGAATCAGCGAAGGCTGCACCTTGTTGATGGCGCAGTGGAACTGTGTGAGGGACACCTGGCCCAGCTGGGCGGGGAAGTGTGCCTGCAGCGTGGCGTAATGCTTCTGCCAGTAGCCCAGGCTGCGACCCACCTGATTCTCGAACAGTCGTGACTGGCTCTCGTGAATGCCGGAGGAAGTGCCCTGCGCGAGTGGCGTGCGCGCCAGTGCCGGGGCGATGCCCTGCTCGTAGAGCGCGTGTCCGCTTTCATGCAGCGTGGCGAAAATGGCCGAGGTCGCGAAGTCCGGCTGATAGCGCGTGGTGATGCGCACGTCGTCGATGCCGAAGCTGGTGCTGAACGGGTGCTGCACCTCGGCCAGATGTCCGCGCGAGAAATCGTAGCCCACCGAGGCGGCGGCGTAGCGGCAGAAGGCACGCTGCGCGTCGATGTTGAAGTCCTGGTACAGAATGCGGTCATCGATGGCGTCGAGCTGCGCGCTGATGGCCTGGATCAGCGGCACTGTCTCGCGCTTGACCGTGGCAAAGATCGCACGCACGGCGGCCGTCTTCATGCCACGCTCGTACTGGTTCAGCAGCGCGTCGTATTTCTCCTCCGCATAACCGAGGATCTCGGCACTCTGTCGCGCAATCTCGACCGTGCGTTCCAGGTGCGGTTGAAACGCGGCAAAGTCATTGCGCTCGCGCGCGGACGCCCAGGCGGCGCCTGCTGCACCCGTCACCTCACTGCGCCAGCGCACGAACTCGGCAGGAAAGCGGCGCTCCTCATCGAACTGCCGACGCACGCAGCGCAGCAGGCAGGCCGCGTCGCTGTCGGGCACCGCGCTCGCCTGCTCCAGTTCGGCCGCCGCGAGCAAATCGGCCATGCGGGTGCTGGTGGCCATCTCGTGGACGAGTTGATTCAGCGTGGTGAGCTGCTGCGTGCGGCCCGCATTGCCCTGCACCGGCATGCAGGTCTCACGGTCCCAGTAGAGCACCGCTGCCGCCTTGTGCAGATCATCGAGGGTGTGCAGTTGTTGCAGCAGGGCCCGGTAATGCGGATGCGCGTCGCTCATGAGCCTGTGCCGCCGGCGTCGGCTTCCATGCTGCGATTCACCCCGAGCGCGCTCCAGGCCTGACAGGTCGGCATCACTTCCAGGGTGTTGATGTTGACGTGGGCCGGCACCGAATTCACCCAGTGAATGATCTGCGCCACATCGTCGGCGCTCAGGGGTTTGGTGCCCTCGTAGACCTTGTCGGCACGTGCCGCGTCGCCCTTGAAGCGCACAGTGGAGAAATTGGTGTCCGCCATGCCCGGCTCGATATTGGTCACGCGCACACGCCGGCCCAGCAGGTCAGCGCGCAGAGCGCGGGAGAAATTCTGCACGAAGGCCTTGGTGGCGCCGTAGGCATTGCCGCCGGGATAGGGCCAGTTGCCTGCCGTGGAACCGATATTGATGATGTGGCCGCTGTTGCGCTCCACCATCCCCGGCAGTACCGCGCGGGTGACGCGCAGCAGGCCGGTGACATTGGTGTCGATCATGGTTTCCCAGTCGCTGAAGTCGGCCTTGTGCGCCGGCTCCAGCCCCAGGGCCAGACCGGCGCTGTTGACCAGCACGTCGATGGCTCGCAGCGACTCGGGCAGGCCGGCGAAGAAGGCATCCACGCAATCCTGTTGCGTCACATCCAGCACCGCGGCGTGCACCTGACACTGGCCGGCCAGCGCGGTCGCCAGGGACTGCAGCTTGTCGAGGCTGCGCGCCGCCAGAATCAGCGCGCAGCCATCCTGGGCGAAGCGCCGGGCGGCCGCTTCGCCGAAGCCCGAGGACGCGCCGGTAATCATCACGACTCGGGGCATGGCGAGCGCTCCCCGTCAGGCCAGCTTGAGCGGCAGGCGGGTGAGCACCTGTCCGGTGACGGCAGCCAGCGCATTGGCCACGGCGGGCGCGATGGGCGGTGTGCCCGGTTCGCCCACGCCGGACGGCGCGTTGGTGGAGGGCACGATGTGCACCTCGACCTGGGGCATGGCATTCATGCGCAGCACGCGATAGGTGTGGAAATTGTCCTGATCCACATTGCCGCCAGTCAGCGTCACTTCGTCGGCCAGCGCCGCCGAGAGGCCATAGGCGATCGCGCTCTCGACCTGGGCCCGCACCACGTTCGGGTTCACCGCGATGCCGCAGTCGATGGCCGCGACGACGCGCTCCACCTTGAAGCTGCTGCCCTGGACGGACACATCCACAATCTCGGCCACGGTGGAGCCGAACGAGGTGTGCACCGCCACGCCACGGCCCCAGCCTTGCGGCAGCTCGGTGCTGCCCCAGCCGGCCTTCTCGGCGGCCAGCTGCAGCACGGCCGTTTCCCGCGGGTTGTTGCGCAGCAGCCCCAGACGGTAGGCCACCGGGTCCTGCCCTGCCTTGCGCGCCAGCACATCGATGAACACTTCCTTGCTGAAGGCCGTATGCGTGTGGCCCACGGAGCGCCACCACTGCACGGGTACGCCATTGGTGGGCGAGTGCAGCTCCACCTGCCGCTCGGGTATCTCGTAGGCCAGATCGGACAGGCCCTCCACCGAGGTCATGTCGATGCCGTTGACCATCATCATGGCTGCCAGCGGTGTGCCTGCCATGATGGACTGGCCCGCCACGCGCACCTGGATGGCGGTGGGACGGCCATTCACGTTCACGCCCGCCGTGAGCTTGTGCACATAGGCCGGGCGGTAGTAGCCGGCGCGCATATCGTCTTCGCGCGACCACACCAGCTTCACCGGCGTGCTCTGCACTTCCCGCGCGATGCGCACTGCCTCCAGCACGTAGTCCGAGGCGGGGTTGGCGCGTCGGCCGAAGCCGCCGCCGGCGAACACGGTGTTGATCTTCACGTTCTCGATGCCGGTGCCCAGCAGCTGGGCGATGGCGGCCTGGTCGCCGGTGGCGCTCTGGCAGGCGTACCACATCTCGGCCGCATTGCCGTCCACTCGGGCGACACAGTTCATCGGCTCCATCTGCGCGTGGGCCAGGTAGGGGAACTCGAACACCAGTTCATGCACTTCGCGGGACTGGCTCAGAGTGGCGGCCACATTGCCCTCGGAGGTGGCGACGGCGCCCTCGGTGTCCACCAGCTCGCGGTAGTGCGCGAGGATGTCGGTGGAGCTGCGCGTCTCGGCCTGGGAGTCGTCCCACTCCACCTGCAGCAGTTCCCGACCCTTGGTGGCTGACCAGTAGTCCCGTGCCAGCACTACCACGCCGGTGTCGATGGCAAACACGCGTTCCACGCCCGGGCGCGCGAGTGCTGCCGTGGCATCGAAGGAGCGCACCTTGCCGCCGAAACGCGGGGCATGGGCCACGACGGCTGTGAGCATGCCGGGCAGCTTCACGTCCTGGGTGTAGATTGCGGTGCCGTTGTGCTTGCCGGTGTCCTTGCGCAGCGTGTCGTCACGGCCGATCAGGGTGAACTGGTCCGGCGTCTTGAGGGTGAGGGTCGCGACATCCGGCGCACTCTGCTGCGCAGCCGCCGTGGCCAGCTCGCCGAAGGTGGCGGAGTGGCTGCCGTGGGTCACGACACCGCGGGACACGCGAATCTCGCCGGCCGGCACGCCCCACTGGGTGGCTGCGGCATTCACCAGCATGGCCCTGGCCGCCGCGCCCGCCTGGCGCATCTGCATGAAACTGTTGGCGATGGCGGTGCTGCCGCCGGTGCCCTGCTGACCCATCAGCAGGTTGGCGTACTTCTCGGTATCGGCCGGAGCGTGTTCACACACCACCTGCTCCCAGTCGGCGTCCAGCTCGTCGGCGATGCAGGTGGCCAGGCCCGTGTAGACGCCCTGCCCCATCTCCAGGTGCTTGATCATCACCTTTACGCGATTGTCGGGCGTGATGCTGACGAAGGCGTTGAATTCGAGTGCTGCGTCAGCCGCGCTCTGGGCCTGGGCGGCGATGCCGCCGAAGTTGACGCCGAGCATCAGGCCGGCGGTGGTGCCGGCAGAGACCTTCAGGAAACTGCGGCGGCTGGGGTCGATCGTGTGATTCTTGAGGAAGCGGGACAGGTTCATTACGCGGCCCCTCCGTTGCTCTTCAGACTCGCGGCAGCCATGTGGATGCCGGCGCGGATGCGGGAGTAGGTGCCGCAGCGGCAGATATTGCCGGACATGGCGGCATCGATGTCGGCGTCGGTCGGGCTGGCATTGCTCTCCAGCAGCGCCGTCGCCGACATCACCTGACCGGACTGGCAGTAGCCGCACTGCGGCACCTGCAGTTCCACCCAGGCGGCCTGCACGGCACGCGCCTGCGGCGATTGCAGCCCTTCGATGGTGGTGATGTTGCGCCCCACGGCGCTGGAGACGGGGAGCACGCAAGTGCGGGTGGCCACGCCATCGATCTGCATGGTGCAGGCGCCACACTGGGCCACGCCGCAGCCGAACTTGCTGCCGGTGTAATTCAGATGATCGCGCACCGCCCACAGCAGGGGCATGTCGCCGTCGACATCGACCTCGTGGGTCTGTCCGTTGATGGTGAGTTGATAGGCCATGGGCCCTCCTGATTCAGTGATCGCAATGGGTGCACAGTCTGCGCTGGCGGGGGTGAAGTGCGGCTATGGTAGCACTGCGCCGCAGCCAAGGCTCAGGGAATGAAGATCTCCCGGCTGTACCACGGAATCGCCGTCACCCCGGTCAGCACCTGGGTGCCGTCGAAGATGCGCGAGAACAGCGGCCCTGTGGCCGTGAAGCTCAGCTGACGGATACGGCTGCCGGGCTCGTCCGGACGTCCGAGCGTGTCGGTCGCCTGATCGATCTGGTAGGTGCGGGTGAAGTCCGGTCGCCTGCCCGAGCGCAGCACGACGCGGGACTGGCGGCGCACCGGCGTGGCCTCGGTGTACGCCAGGCTCAGTTGCACGCGGTCGCCGCTCTGGGCCTGCATCGTCCAGGACTCCTGCGTCTCACCGCTCGCCTCGCCCTCGCCGCTGCCGCGCTTGTCGACGCTGGCCACCACGGCCTGTTGATAGACCTCGTAGGCGCCCGGACCTTCCGGCGAGATGCCGGTCACGAGCATGGTGCCTGACTGCCCGCCGGCCTCATGGCGCGCCTGCACCGACATCACCATGTAGCGGCTGGTGCCCGTACGCAGCACCTGGCCCTGAGCGTCCAGCACCAGGTGACGGTCCATGAAGGTGATCGACACCGCCGTCCGCTCCGGGGCGCCTTCCAGCGGCACCAGACTCCAGCCGTCCGGCAGCAGCGGCGCCACCCCCGCCGCGTTCACCTGAAAGCTCAGCGAAGTGCGGTTTTCGGTGCTCCACTCGACGTAGTCCTGCGCGCTCGCCAGCGGCAGCAGCGTGAGGGCAGCGACCAGCAGCAGCGGGCGGCGGAACAGGGATGTGAGACGCATCATCGGGGCTTACTCCGGCAGGGCGAGCACGAGCAGCTCGGGAACAGGGTTGCTGAGGATACTCATGGCGATGTACTGGCGGCCGTCGATGGCATAGCTCATCGGTGCGCCACCGGCATTGGCCGGCAACGGGATGCTGGCCAGCTGCGCCCCGGTGAACTTGTCGCGGGCCACCAGCGCGGCGCCATCCAGGGTGGTCTGCGCATGAATCAGCAGCGTGGGCGTGACCAGCACCGGGTGCTTGCCACCCCCGCCCAGCGGCGGCAGGTCGATTCCGGCCAGGTCAGGGTGATGGGTCACCGCGGCAAGATCATCGCCGTTGGCCACCTGCCACAGGATCTCGCCCTTGTTCATGTCGAAGGCGGTGATCGTGGCATAGGGCGGCTTCAGCAGCGGCAGTCCGCGCGGGCCGCGCACGGACTGGTTGGACAGGCGCACGTAGTTGAAGTTGGATTCGCTCGGGTCCAGCGTGGTGATCAGCGGCGCGTTCGGGCTGTCGGTGGAGGGGACGAACAGAATGTTGTTGACCGGGTCCACCCCTGCCCCGTGCCAGTTGGCGCCACCGCCGGCACCCGGCAGCATCAGGGTGCCTCGATTGCCGCCCTGGATGGTCTCGGTGGGCGGGGTGAACAGCGGCCCCCAGGTGTATTCGCTCAGAATCGCCTCGGCCTCGGCGCGCAGCTCCGGGGTGAAGTCGATCAGAAAATCCAGAGCCATGCCCTGCCGCGCAAAGGCCGGCGGCTTGCTGGGGATGGGCTGAGTGGGCGACAGGCGCTCGCCCGGCAGGGCGCCGTCCTGCGGCACCGGCATTTCCGGGATGGGCCACACCGGCTCGCCGGTCACCCGGTCCAGCACATAGGTGAAGCCCTGCTTGGTCACCTGCGCCACGGCCTTGATGACGCGCCCGTCCACGGTGATGTCGAGCAGATTGGGCGCGGCCGGATTGTCGAAGTCCCACACCCCGTGATGCACCGTCTGGAAGTGCCACACGCGCTCGCCGGTGCGCGCATCCAGCGCCACGATGCTCTCGCTGAAGAGATTGTCGCCGGGCCGATGCCCGCCATAGAAATCGTCCGTGGCCGCTTCCATCGGCAGATAGACATAGCCCAGCTCCAGATCGGCGCTCATCATGGACCACACGCCCGTGTTGCCCGCAGTGCGCCAGGAGTCGTCTTCCCAGGTCTCGTTGCCGAACTCGCCCTCCAGAGGAATGGTGTGGAAGGTCCAGGCCACCGCCCCGGTGCGGATGTCGTAGCCGCGAATCCACAGCGGGGGCCGCTCCTTGAAACGCGGCCGGTTGGAAGTGATCTGCGAGACCACCAGGATATCGCCCACCACGATGGGCGGCGACACGGCGCCCAGCGGCGGCGCACCCTGCCAGTCCAGCTCGCCGCGCACCGCACGGGGGATGCCGTCGGTCAGATCCACCCGGCCATTGCCGAAGGCCGTGTCGACGGCGCCATCCTCGGCGTTCAGCGAGAACACATAGCCATCCTGGGTGGCGACCAGCACGCGCCTTTCCTGGCCATCAGACCAGTACGCCACCCCGCGCTGATGGAAGCCGAGCGCGCCCACGGGCGCACCGCTCAGATAGATCTGCGGGTTGAAGCTCCACAGCGTGGTGCCCGTCAACGCATCGATGGCCGCCACCTGGTTCAGCGAGGTGATCATGTACAGCACGCCGTCCACCATCAGGGGCGTGCCCTGCATGCGCCCGAACGAGACGTCCTGGCCGACGTTGCCGAGGTCCAGCGCGCCGTCCAGCGACTGCCAGCGCCAGGCGATGGCGAGGCGCTCGAAGTTCTGGGCTGTGATCTGGTCGAGGCTGGTGTATTTGGTGGAGCCGGCGTCACCCCCGTAGGTGGGCCACTGGCCATCATCGACACCGTACTGCGCGCTGGCGCAGAGGCTGAGACTGAGAAGGCTGGCGGCAAAGAGCCGTGCTGACAGAGTGGAACCAGTTGTTCTTGTGGTTTTCAAGGCGGTGTCTCCCGAGTGTGCTGGGGCAGTGAGTCGGGCGCCAGTCTAACGCGAGGGGCTTGCCGGAGTGAAACGGGCGGCACGACGACAGGACGGAAGGACGTTCTGGCGAGACTCGCGACTAGGTTGTCGCAGTGGGCAGATCCAGCCTGAATGGCAGCCCCTGCGCCGCGTCATTGCGGTACTGCCGGATATGCTCCGCCTCGCGTACCAGAAAATCGCCAATCGCCGCGGCGAAGCGCGGATCGGCAATCCAGTGATTCGAATACGTGATGATCGGTTCAAAACCGCGCTGGATCTTGTGTTCGCCCTGGGCGCCGGAGTCGAAGCGCTGCAGCCCCTGCGTGATGCAGTAGTCGATGCCCTGGTAATAGCAGGTCTCGAAATGCAGGAACTGGTAGTCCGAACGGCTGCCCCAGTAGCGGCCGTACAGCGTGGTGTCGTCACGCAGGCTCAGCGCGGCGGCGATGGGCGTGTCCTCGTGCAGCGCCAGCACCAGCAGCAGATTGTCCGGCATGGTGCGGCCCAGCTGCTCGAAGAAGGCCGGCGTCAGATAGCCCTGCTGGCCGCGCACTTCGTAGGTGCTCTGATAGAAGCCATAAAAGGTTTGCCACAGCGCGGGGGTAATGGCGTGGCCGGTGAGATGCCGGAAGTGGATGCCGGCGCCGCGCACGGCCTCGCGCTCCTTGCGCAGATTCTTGCGCTTGCGCGAATTGAACGTGGCCAGGAAATCCTCGAAGCACTCATAGCCGCGGTTGTACCAGTGATACTGACAACCGATGCGTGGCCGCAGCCCGGCGTCAGCAAGCAGGGCGTGTTCCTGCTGCGTGGGAAACAGCACATGCCAGCTGCTGGCACCCAGGGTTTTCGCCCGCGCTTTCACGGCGTCGGCGCTGGCCGTGGTCAGCGCGGCGCGATCGACGTCGGGGGCCATCAGCAGCCGCGGCCCGCTGCTGGGCGTGAAGGGGACGGATGTCACCAGTTTCGGGTAGTAGGCCATGCCGTACTGGCGATAGGCATCGGCCCAGGACCAGTCGAACACATATTCGCCCCAGGAATGGCGTTTGAGGTAAAGCGGCATGGCCGCCACCGGGCGGCCCTGTTGCAGCACCAGCAGATGCTGCGGTGCCCAGCCGGTGTCGACGCTGGCACAACCGGTGTCTTCCAGCGCGCTCAGATAGGCGTGGCTCAGGAAGGGACTGGCCCCCGCAGCAAGGGCATCCCAGAGTTCAGAATCAATCTGCGCCATGCCGGTGCAGAACTGCATCTGCCATGCAGCGCTCATGGAAAGCCTCGGTGTACGGTAGTTAAATGTTTGTATTTCCTGCTATATTGCGGCCATGAGCGAATCAGGATCACACCGCGTGGAAGCCCACAACCCGATCAACAAGATTCGGGAACACCGCGACACTCTGCGCAAGTCTGAACGCAAGGTCGCCGACTTCATCCTCGAGAACAGCACCATACTGATCAATATGCGCATCGTCGATGTAGCCTCGAGTGCCGAGGTCAGCGAGCCGACGGTGCTGCGCTTCTGTCGGGCGCTGGGGTATGACGGCTTCCAGTCCTTCAAACTCCAGTTGGCACAGCACCTGGGCGCCAACAGTGGCTATTCGCAGTTTTCCGTGGACGACAACGACACGGCAGCCGACCTGTGCAGCAAGGTGTTCGATTCCACCATCGGCTCGCTGCTCAAAGTGCGGGATCAACTCGACCCGGGCGTACTGGAAGAAGCGATCAACAAACTCAGTCATGCCGGCCGCGTGGAATTCTATGGCTTTGGTGCTTCCGGCTCGGTGGCCGCCGATGCCCAGCACAAGTTCTTCCGTCTGCAAGTGTCCACCGCTGCCTATACCGACCCGCACATTCAGTTGATGTCAGCCATTTCCTTGAGCGACAAGGACGTGGTAGTCGCGATTTCTCAGTCCGGCCGCACCAAGGCGCTGATCCAGAGCGTCAACCTCGCGCTGGAAGCCGGCGCCACGGTCATCGGCCTCACGCCGCAGAACACGCCGCTAAGTGAGCTGTGCAGCATCGCCATTCACGTCAACGTAGAAGACGATCAACGCGAGTTCACACCGGTGTCTTCGCGCATCGCGCATCTGCTGGTGATCGACGTGCTCGCCATGGGCGTGGCGCGCTTCCGCAAGTCCATGCTCAAGGATCACTTGAAGCGCATGAACAAGAGTCTGCGCATGTTGCGCACCTGAGGTTCGCTCGCTACTCCACTGTCACCGATTTGGCGAGATTGCGCGGATGATCGACATCTGTGCCTTTGTAAATCGCGACGTGATAAGAGAGCAGCTGCAGCGGAATGGTGTAGATGATGGGCGCGAGGATTTCGGGGACACTCGGCACGTTCACCACCTTGCAGCTGCGATCGTTCTCGAAGCCGGCCGACTCGTCGGCAAACACGAACAGCTTCCCGCCCCGGGCACTCACTTCCGCCAGATTGCCCTTGAGCTTGCCCAGCAGCTCGTCGTTCGGCGCCACGGCAATCACCGGCATCTTGTCATCCACCAGAGCCAGCGGACCGTGCTTGAGTTCACCGGCCGGATAGGCCTCGGCGTGGATGTAGGAAATCTCCTTCAGCTTCAGAGCCCCTTCCTTGGCGACGGGATACTGCACGCCGCGTCCCAGATACAGCGCGTGATGCTTGTCCATCAGCGCCTTGGCGACCGTCTTGACCTGCTTGTCCAGCAGCAGTGTGCGCGTCACCAGAGCTGACAGGCTGTTGAGGTCGCGCACGTACTGCTGCTCGGTCTCATCGCTCATGCCAGTGCGTCGTGCCAGTACCAGAGTCAGCAGCAGCAGAGCACACAGTTGTGTCGTGAAAGCCTTCGTGGAGGCAACACCGATCTCGCGACCCGCATTGGTCAGCAGACAGAAGTCGGATTCACGCACCAGAGAACTGGTCGCCACATTGCAGATGGCCAGGTGTCCCACATAGCCGCCCAGCTCGCGGGCAAAGCGCAGAGCAGCCAGAGTGTCGGCCGTCTCGCCGGACTGTGAAATCGTTACGAAGAGCGTGCCAGGCTGCACGATGATGTGGCGATAGCGGTAGTCACTTGCGATGTCGATCTGAGCAGGAATCTTGGCTATGTTTTCGAGCCAGTACTTGGTGATCATGCCGGCGTGATAACTGGTGCCACAAGCGACGATCTGCACTTGTTTCACCTGGTCGAAAATGGCGCGTGCCTTGACGCCGAAGGCCTCCTCCAGCACATGAGTATCGCTGATGCGTCCGTTCAAGGTGTTGCGGATGACCTGCGCCTGCTCGTGAATCTCCTTGAGCATGAAGTGGCCGTACTCGCCTTTTTCGACCTCCGCGATCTCGCTGGTGATATGGGTGATCTCTCGCTGGACACGCTTGCCAGCGTTCCAGATCTTGACTTCCTTGAGCGTGAGTTCGGCGATGTCGCCCTCTTCCAGATACATGAAGCGATCCGTGACCTGCCCCAGCGCGAGAGCGTCAGAGGCGATGAAATTCTCGCCAATGCCAACGCCTATGACCAGGGGGCTGCCACTGCGTGCCAGGACGATGCGATCGGGCTCACGTCGGCTGATCACGCACAATCCATAGGCGCCGTGCAGCCGCGGGACAACATGCTTCACAGCGTCCAGAAGAGAAAGTCCGTGACCGACACAGGCCTGGTGGATCAGGTGTACCACTGCTTCGGTATCGGTTTCGGAGACGAAGAGGTAGCCCTGCGCTGTCAGTTCCTGACGCAGCGCCTGATAGTTCTCAATGATGCCGTTGTGCACCAGGGCGAAATCGTCAGCAGAGAGATGCGGGTGCGCATTGCGCTCGCTGGGCTCACCGTGTGTAGCCCAGCGCGTGTGCGCGATGCCGACGCGGCCCTCGAAAGGCCGCACTGCCATCGACTCTTCCAGCTTGGCGACCTTGCCAGTGGCCTTGATGCAGTCGATCGCTCCCGTAGCGGCATCCAGCAACGCCATTCCGGCGGAATCATAGCCGCGATATTCCAGCCTGCGCAGGCCTTCCAGAAGAATCCCGGCCACATCACGCTGTGCCACAGCGCCCACTATTCCACACATGTTCCTGCTCCCTTGAAATCCATCGACGGAGGCGTCGTGCAACGCTTCCGTGCGCCATAACTGCCATCGCAGAGCTTATTTTCTGGTGGGCTTTTTCCAGCCTTCGATAGTGCGTTGTCTGCCGCGGGCGATAGCGAGATGATCGCCGGGGACATCCCTCGTGATAGTCGAGCCGGCGCCGATAGTGGCGTTCTCGCCGATCTTTACCGGCGCCACCAGAGCGGTGTTAGAACCTACGAAGACATTGTCCTCAATGCGGGTCTCGAACTTGTTCACTCCGTCATAGTTGCAGGTGATGGTGCCAGCGCCGATGTTGACTTCCCTGCCCAGCGTCGCATCTCCCACATAGCTTAAATGATTGACCTTGCTGCCGGCGCCGAGTGTCGCCTTCTTTGTCTCCACGAAGTTACCTATTTTGGAACCGTTGTTCATAACGGTGCCGGGGCGCAAGCGAGCGAAGGGTCCGATCGCACAATTTTCAGCAACTTGAGCACCATCAATGTGAGAATTCGCGTGAATGACAGAGTTGTCTGAGATCACGGCATTCTTGATGCAGACATTTGGGCCGATGCTTACTCGATTCCCAAGTTCTACCTTTCCTTCAAAAATGCAATTGATGTCGATTTCGACATCACGGCCGCAGAGGAGCTTCCCGCGTACATCAATGCGGTCGGGATCGGCAAGGGTCACCCCGGCATCGAGCAGTTGTTGTGCCATGCGGCGTTGATAGTGGCGCTCGAGCTGTGCAAGCTGAGACTTGTTGTTCACGCCCAGCACTTCCAGCTCGTCTTCGATTCGCAGGGTTTCCACGGCAATACCATCGGCAACGGCCAGTCCGACGATGTCCGTGAGGTAGTACTCGCCCTGGGCATTGTCGTTGTTCAGCCTGCCGAGCCACTGACGCAGGGTGGCGCTGTGCACCGCCATGATGCCGCTGTTGGTTTCCTTGATGGCTTTCTGCTCCGCCGTGGCGTCCTTCTCTTCCACGATGGCGATGGCCCTGCCCTCGGCGTCACGCAGGATGCGGCCCAGTCCGTGAGGATTGGTGCTGTTCAGGGTCAGTACCGCGAGTGCGCGATTGCCAGCCTGCGCCAGCAATTGTCGCAGAGTGCCTGCCTGAATCAGTGGGACATCGCCATATAACACCAGCACAAGCGCGTCGTCGCTGACGTTCGGCATAGCCTGAGCCACCGCATGGCCGGTGCCCAGCTGCTCGGCCTGCAGGGACCAGGTGACCGGTGCTGTCTCGAAAGCGAAGCGGATCTGCTCGGCCTCATGCCCCACCACGACATGCACTGCGCTGGCGTCCAGGCTCAGGGCCGTGTCGACCACATGCGCCAGCAGCGAGCGTCCACCCACCTTATGCAGGACCTTGGGAATGTCAGAGTGCATGCGCTTGCCTTTGCCGGCAGCAAGAATGATGACGTCGAGAGGAGAAGCGGGGCATGAACTCATGGCAGTGCCGGTCTGGAAGTCTGAATTGGCAGCTATCTTAACTGAGAATCACGCGATGGGTTTTGCACTGCATAAAAAAAGGGCAGCTCGCGCCGCCCTTTCCTGTTGCCCTTTTTCTGCTTACTTGCGCAGTTGACGCAGTGCGCGCAGTTGGGCGGCCGCTTCGGCGAGCTGGGCTGCCGCGCGGGAGTACTCGAACTCGGCATCCTTGTTCGCAATCGCGTCGTTCGCATCCTGAATGGCCTGCAGCGCTGCAGCCTCATTCACGTCATCGGCACGCAGGGCGGTATCCGCCAGCACGGTGACGACTCCGCTCTGAACTTCCAGGAACCCGCCGGACACGTAGTAGATCTGCTCGGTGCCGTCCTGCAACACGATGCGAACCGGGCCGGGAATCAGCGCCGTCAGCAGCGGTGCGTGACCAGGAGCCACGCCCAGATCGCCGAGTGTACCGGTGGCCACCAGGAGCTCCACCATGCCGGAGTAGATCTTCTCCTCCGCGCTTACGATGTCACAGTGCATTGTCATGGCCATAAATCATTGCTCTCTGCTTGCAGGTGTCAGTGCCGGGACCCGATTACATGTTCTTGGCTTTGGCGACAGCTTCTTCGATGCTTCCCACCATGTTGAACGCCTGCTCCGGGATGTTGTCGTAATCACCGGCCAGGATGCCTTTGAAGCCTGCGATCGTGTCTTTCAGTGGTACGTACTTGCCGGGAGTGTTGGTGAACACTTCGGCCACGAAGAACGGCTGGGACAGGAAGCGCTGGATCTTGCGTGCACGGGACACGATCAGCTTGTCGCCTTCGGACAGTTCGTCCATGCCCAGAATCGCGATGATGTCCTTCAGTTCCTTGTAGCGCTGCAGCACGGACTGCACGCCACGGGCCACTTCGTAGTGCTCCTGGCCGATGACCAGCGGGTCCAGCTGACGAGAGGTGGAGTCCAGCGGATCGATCGCCGGGTAGATACCCAGCTCGGCGATGGAGCGGGACAGTACCACGGTGGCGTCAAGGTGCGCGAAGGTGGTGGCGGGTGACGGGTCGGTCAAGTCGTCGGCGGGCACGTACACGGCCTGGATCGAGGTGATAGAGCCGGTCTTGGTGGAGGTGATGCGCTCCTGCAGTACGCCCATCTCCTCCGCCAGAGTCGGCTGGTAACCTACCGCAGAGGGCATGCGGCCCAGCAGTGCGGACACTTCAGTACCGGCCAGTGTGTAACGGTAGATGTTGTCGACGAACAGCAGAACGTCACGGCCCTCATCACGGAATTTCTCGGCCATGGTCAGGCCTGTCAGGGCCACGCGCAGACGGTTGCCGGGCGGCTCGTTCATCTGGCCGTACACCATCGCCACCTTGGAGTTACCGAGATTGTCGAGGTCGATTACCTTGGATTCCGCCATCTCGTGATAGAAGTCGTTCCCTTCACGTGTACGCTCACCCACGCCGGCAAACACGGACAGACCGGAGTGCGCCTTGGCGATGTTGTTGATGAGTTCCATCATGTTCACGGTCTTGCCCACACCCGCACCACCGAACAGACCCACCTTGCCGCCCTTGGCGAACGGGCAGATCAGGTCGATTACCTTGATGCCGGTTTCGAGGAGTTCGTTGGACGCGGAGAGTTCTTCGTAGGTCGGTGCCTTGCGGTGAATCGGCATGCGCTCTTGTTCGCCAATGGCGCCGCGCTCGTCGATGGGATTGCCCAGCACATCCATGATGCGGCCCAGGGTTTCAAGACCTACCGGAACGGAGATCGGCGCACCCGAGTCAGTCACGTTCAACCCGCGGGACAGCCCTTCGGTACTTCCCATGGCGATGGTGCGGACCACGCCGTCGCCCAGCTGCTGCTGCACTTCCAGCGTCGTGGACTTGCCTTCTACCAGCAGTGCGTCATACACCTTCGGGACGGAATCCCTTGGGAATTGCACGTCTATCACCGCGCCGATAATTTGAACGATACGACCGCTACTCATGTTCGGTTCCTCTTGAGTACTGAATTCCAGAATCTTGCTTGTCTAATGGGCCAGTCGCGGGGACTGGCCATGTTCGGGCGGTTTAGACGGCTGCTGCGCCACCCACGATTTCGGACAGTTCCTGCGTGATCGATGCCTGACGTGCCTTGTTGTAGATCAGGCCCAGCTCCTTGATCAGCTCGCCAGCGTTCTCGGTGGCGTTCTTCATGGCGATCATGCGCGCGGCCTGCTCGCAGGCGATGTTCTCGACTACTGCCTGGTAAACCTGGGATTCGATGTAGCGCGCCAGCAGAGCATCGAGCAGCTCCTGTGCGTCCGGCTCGTAGATGTAGTCCCAGTGATGCTTGAATTCCTTGTTTTCAGACGCCTCCAGCGGCAGTAGCTGCGCCACCACAGGGCTCTGGGTCATGGTATTCACGAAGGTGTTGCTCACGATGTACAGACGGTCGATTTCCCCGGCTTCGAAACGATCCAGCATGACCTTCACGGCGCCGAAGATGTCTTCCACTTTCGGCGAGTCGCCGAGGCCTCGGACGGAGGCGACCACCTTGCCACCGAAGCTGTTGAAGAAGGAAGCCGCCTTGGCACCGATGACACAGAACTCGGTGCCGACGTTCTGGTTCTTCCAGCCCGTCATGGAGCGCACAGCAGCCTTGAAGGCGTTGATGTTCAGGCCGCCGCAGAGACCGCGATCAGACGACACCACGATATAGCCGACACGCTTCACTTCTCTGTTGGAGAAGTAGACATGATGGTATTCGGGTGTCGCATTGGCCACGTGCCCGATCACTTCGCGAATGCGAGTCGCATAGGGTCGCCCCAGTGACATGCGGTCCTGTGCCTTGCGCATCTTGCTGGCCGCAACCATCTCCATTGCGTTGGTGATCTTCGCAGTGTTCTTGATGCTGGAGATCTTGGTTCTAATCTCTTTGCCGACAGCCATAACTCACCGTGTTCCTGTCTTACCAGGTCTGTGTTGCCTTGAACTTCTGGATAGCCGCTTTCATCCCAGCCGCAATCTCGTCGTTGAAGTCACCCTTTTCGTTGATCTTGGCCAGCAGAGCTGAGTGTTCGCTGTTGGCGTAGGACAGCAGGGCGCGCTCGAAAGCCACGACCTTGTTCAGTTCGACATCCTTCAGGAAGCCTTCGTTTGCGGCGTACAGCACCAGTGCCATCTCGGCGACAGACAGCGGCGAGTACTGGGACTGCTTCATTAGTTCGGTCACTCGCTGACCATGTTCCAGCTGAGCACGGGTGGCTTCGTCCAGATCAGACGCGAACTGGGCGAACGCCGCCAGCTCGCGATACTGGGCCAGAGCGATACGGATACCGCCGCCCAGCTTCTTGATGATCTTGGTCTGTGCGGCACCGCCTACTCGGGACACCGACAGACCGGCGTTGATCGCAGGACGAATGCCCGAGTTGAACAGGTTGCTTTCCAGAAAGATCTGACCGTCGGTGATGGAGATCACGTTGGTCGGAACGAACGCGGACACGTCACCCGCTTGGGTTTCAATAATCGGCAGTGCCGTCAGCGAGCCTGTCTTGCCCTTCACTTCGCCGTTGGTGAACTGCTCGACGTACTCGGCGTTCACACGTGAAGCGCGCTCCAGCAGACGGGAGTGCAGGTAGAACACGTCGCCAGGATAGGCTTCACGGCCCGGCGGACGGCGCAGCAGCAGGGATATCTGGCGGTAGGCCCAGGCCTGCTTGGTCAGGTCGTCATAAATAATCAGGGCGTCCTGACCGCGGTCGCGGTAGTACTCGCCCATGGAGCAGCCGGCGTAGGGAGCGATGAACTGCATGGAGGCCGGGTCCGAGGCACTGGCGGCCACGACGATGGTGTATTCCATCGCGCCGTGCTCTTCCAGCTTGTTCACCACGTTGGCGATGGAGGACTGCTTTTGACCGATCGCGACGTAGATGCACTTAACGCCCTTGCCCTTCTGGTTGATGATCGCGTCGACGGCCACGGCGGTCTTGCCCACCTGACGGTCACCGATGATCAGCTCGCGCTGGCCACGACCGATCGGCACCATCGCGTCGATCGCCTTCAGACCTGTCTGCACGGGCTGGTCCACTGATTGACGGGCAATTACACCAGGGGCCACTTTTTCCACGGGAGAGCTGAGCTTGGCGTTGATGGCGCCCTTGCCATCGATGGGCTTGCCGAGAGCGTCAACCACGCGGCCTTCGAGTTCCGGACCGACCGGCACTTCCAGAATGCGCTTGGTGCAGCGGCAGGTTTGACCTTCCGCGAGAGTCTTGTAGTCGCCGAGCACGACCGCACCCACTGAGTCGCGCTCCAGGTTCAGTGCCATTCCAAAGACACCGCCGTCGAACTCGATCATCTCGCCATACATGACGTCTGCAAGACCGTGGATGCGGATGATGCCGTCAGAGACGCTGACGATGGTGCCTTCATTCTTCGCTTGCACGGAAACATCGAGATTCTCGATACGCTGCTTGATGATTTCACTGATTTCTGATGGATTCAGTTGTTGCATGCTCATTCCCTCATTCCCAGTCGTGCTAGGAATTCATTGCTTCGGCTAATTTGGTCAGTTTTCCCCGGACGGAATTGTCGATGACGGTGTCGCCAGCTCGAATGACTGCGCCACCGATCAGATGTCTGTCCACACGGGTCTGCAACTTGATCTCTCTGTTCAAGCGAGACTGAAGTGCTTGCGTGATCTTTTTAACGACGTCTTTGTTCAGTTCAAACGCGGTCGACAGCTCCACGTCCACGGTCATTTCCTGGTTCGCCTTCAGCGCATCGAACAGCTCTGAGATATCGGCAAGCAGCGGCAGACGCTTGTTTTCTGCCAGCAGCCGCACTAGGTTGTGCGCCCTCGGCAGGAGCTGCTCGCCGCATAACTGAATCAGGGTGTCTGCCTGTTGCGTTGCCGTCAGTGACGGAGAAAGCAGGTGTTTCCTGACCAATTCATTCGCCGACACGCCGGCCAGCAATTTCAAGGCTTCGGACCAAGCGCCAAGTTCCTTTTCAGCCAGTGCCACCTCGAAGGCGGCTTTGGCGTACGGTCTGGCCAGTGTGATTGTTTCTGCCATCGCTTTTCGCCTATAGCTCGGTTGCGAGCTTCTTGACCAGCTCTTCGTTGGCGGCCTGATCGATTGAGGATTCCAGAATCTTCTCTGCGCCGGCAATCGCGATCGCCGCGACCTGAGCACGCAAGGCCTCTTTCGCACGCTGCAGTTCCAGATCTATCTCTGCCTTCGCTCCGGCAATCAGACGCTGGCCTTCTTCGCGGGCTTTTTCCTTTGCTTCGTCAATGATCTGATTCGCGCGCTTGTTGGCAAGCTCGATCAACTCGGCGCCCTGTCTCTTGGCATCGCGCAGCTCGTCAGCTGCCTTGTTCTGCGCAAGATTCAGATCGCGCTGGGCTCTTTCTGCGGCCTCAAGTCCGTCAGCAATCTTTCTCTGACGCTCTTCAAGAATGGCAGTGATCGGAGGCCAGACATATTTCATGCAAAACCAGACAAACACGAAGAACGCGATAGATTGTCCGATTATGGTTGCGTTGAGATTCATGCAGGTACCTCAAGAAAAATAGTTGTCGTTAGCTCGCTTGTCGCGTTAGCCGTCCGACTATCCGTTCGATCAATTAGACGAAGGGGTTCGCGAAAATGAACAGGAACGCCATACCTACGCCGATGATGGAGATCACGTCCACGAACGCTGCCACCAGGAAGAACTGGGTCTGCAGTTTCGGAGCAAGTTCCGGCTGACGAGCAGAGCTCTCGATCAGCTTGCCACCCAGATTACCGAACGCAACCGCGGTGCCGGCACCACAGATGCCGAAGATGATGGCAGCAGCGATCAACGAAAAAGCCTGTACAGTTTCCATTTTTTCTCTCCAAGTTTTACTAGGGATTTACAGTTTTGAGTGAAGCATTAAATCAGTGGTGCGTGTGTGCCTGGTTCAGATAGACGATTGTCAGCATCATGAACAGATAGGCCTGTAGCGTGACCACCAGAATGTGGAACACCGCCCATCCGAAGTGCAGCGGAAGTTGCCAGTAGCCAACCAGCGCAATCACCAGGAAGATCACTTCTCCGGCAAAGAAGTTTCCGTACAGTCTCAGGGCGA
>Ga0255220_1000012_pt1 | contig 81553 bp, 72 predicted proteins | sample Miss_Colum_RepB__FD_188423 | JGI IMG/M metagenome (GOLD analysis project Ga0255220, IMG submission 188423) | Freshwater microbial communities from Mississippi River, Louisiana, United States - Miss_Colum_RepB_8d | ecosystem: Environmental > Aquatic > Freshwater > River | place: USA: Louisiana...
TTCCGTCTTCTCTAAGTGGTTTTCCTCCGTCTTCTCTTCGTGGATTTCCTCCGTCTTCTCTAAGTGGATTTCCTTTTGTTCTTCTTCCGTCTTCTCTAAGTGGTTTTCCTCCGTCTTCTCTTCGTGGATTTCCTCTGAGTAGATTTCCTTTTGTTCTTCCTCTGTCTTCTCTGTGTGGTCTTCCTTTTGTTCTTCCTCTGTCTTTTCTTTTTGTTCTTCTGGTGCTAAATCTACATGCATAGGTTGTAGATATTTCTCGTATTCTCTTCCATCGACCTGTTCTACAACAGGAGAGAGTGCTTGTTGTTTCTTATTTTTATTTTTACGGCCCATTATGTATTATTTATTAGTTACCAATACATAATAATGATTTAAATTACAATTTTACTTTTGGATTGAAAAAATAAAAAAAAAATAAATTCTAGTAGTATAAATAAAATGAAAATCGAATTATTAGAGGAAAAATACGTTAAGGTTACTGTATTAATCTTAGTTGCAATCGGTGCTATTAATTGGGGTTGTGTTGCTATGAAATGCAACTTAGTAGACATGTGTTGTAAAAACAAATCATTCCAAACTGCATTATACGGTTTAATTGGTATTGCTGGCTTAATTGCATTATACTATGTATATCAAGCAGCTGATGCAGAGGAATACTATTCCCCACAATATTATGATTCTACCTCATCTGTTGGTTTCGGTGACGGTGAATATGTTGGTGTACAAGATTATAACTCTTTCTCTATTTAATTGAATTATTATCCGCTCAACCATTTTATTTATACACATTTATATGCGTGTATAAATAACGTTACATTTAAGAATGTTGAACCATTTCCTCAATCAATCCATCAATAGTATACTCAGGAATCCAACCTAATTGATTACGTGCTTTCTCTGGATTACCAACTAAGTCACTCAGTTCATTTGGACGATAATAACGAGTATCTACAACTACCGCAAGTTCTCCATTAATATATCCTTTTTCATTCACACATTCTCCCTTCCATTCTACATTAAACCCATAATACCGGATTACCTTTTCAATAAATTGTCTGACTGTAGTGCGTACACCACTTCCTAATACATAATCTTCTGGGGTAGACTGTTGTAAAATCATCCACATTCCTTTTACCATATCTTTTGCATGACTCCAATCGCGACTACTATCTAAACGGCCAATATGTAAAGGTAGTTTCTTTCCAGAGAACCATTCACGCTTAGCCCAAAGTATGATCTTCTTTGTTACAAAATTATCACCACGTCTAGATGATTCATGATTCTGAAGAATACCATTGACTGCAAACATTCCAAATGCATCTCTATAGTGACGAACCATATGATATGCATATAATTTAGCAATTGCATAAGGTGATACAGGATACATAGGACTATTTTCATCCAATGAAGTAAGATGGTGTGTATGTAAACTGTTTCCATATAATTCACTGGTAGATGCTTGATATACCTTTGTCTTGTCTATTAAACCAAGGATACGAACTGCTTGTAATATATTTAGTGGACCTAATGCATCTACATCCATGGTATATTTTTCCAATTGAAAACTAATAGCAACATGAGACTGAGCTGCTAAATTATAAATTTCATCTGGGTTATACTTACCAATAATCTCAAGTACACAAGCAGTATCACTCACATCTCCATATACTAAAACTAACTTTTCACGTATATGGTCAATGCGTCCAGTATTAAAACTACTACTTCTGCGCATCACACCGACTACAATATATCCTTTTTCTAATAGCAGCTCAGAAAGATAACTACCATCTTGTCCTGTTACTCCAAAAATTAATGCTGTTTTTTGTATACTTATAGACATTTCTTACTTAACTAAATTTATATTTTTAAATTGATATTTTACGTATTTTTCTATACAAATAATAACAATAAGTCTATACACACTAGGCTACATATATATATATATATAAGTAAAAATGGATTTTAGCACAAAATCATATAAAGAACTACAACAATTGTGTAAACAATACCAACTAAAAGCAGTAGGAAATCAAGAAACACTTGTACAACGACTGGTAGATTACTTATCTTCTTCTGCTACAAAAGACAAAAAGAAAGAATCATTTATTGAGGAGATCACAAAAGGAATGGAAGAATTAGAAAGCAAATATATACGACAGGAAATCGATTCTAAACAGGTATCTTATAAACGAGAGGAAACAAAGATGATTTTTAATTTAGCTATTTGTTTTACAGATTATATCCGTTCAAATGGCTATTCATGTAGGACATTATATCCTATTATTACAGATTATCATTCTAAAATTAAAACGTGTAAGTTTTTATTAGAACGTAAGTTGTTGTTCTTAAATGCAATATCTTCCCTATTTTTCAGAGAAATAAAGAGTTGTGCACATAAACAAACCCCTGATGAAGTAATTGATGAATTGTTAGAAGGAGGAAGACAAACGCTAAAAGAACACGGATTTTAAATTTTTAAACTTAGGTTTAAAAATACGTATTTAAAAAATACACAATTATAACAAATTTTTTGCCATAACTAATCGTTTATTATTTTGTTGACAAGCAACCACATATGGAAATATATCATATCCCTTTGGAATAACTTTTCTCGCTAATTTTACACATTCAAATACACTTCTTGGACGCATACTTAAGATTTTCTTAAATGCATATCCTGGATTAATCTCTGACTCTGCAGCATATCCTTCTCTATCATGTAATGTTATAAGTACTAAAAGTAAACCTATTATTAAGAACAATAACATACATACTATTTGGTCGTGGTTCATTTTTAATCTTTACTTGTTTTAGTAAGTAGACAAGATTTAAATCATGAAGTAAAAAAATAGTACTTAAAGAGTTAGAATAGAATAGAAACTAAAATCTCAACATGAGTCGCGATAGATTACGTGAATTAATGAAAAAGCACAAAGAAAGTAGAAATGAACGTTTGCAAAAGAGAACTTCTCCTGAATTGGAAGTAGAACGTTTTACAACTATAGCTCCAACCCCTAAACCTACCAACATTTCTTCTATTTTAAGTACTCCAAATGTAAATATAAATCGCAATCCATTCACACCTCTAGTTATGCCAGATAAGTTAGATACTATTATCAACGGTAAAAAGGAAGAGGAAAAACTCACTACACCTAAATTAATCCCTTCTACACCAGTAGTCCAAGCTACTCCTCAGGTAATCCCTCCTACTCCTAAACCAGTAGTCCAAGCTACTCCTCAAGTAATCCCTCCTACTCCAGTAGTCCAAGCTACTCCTCAGTTAATCCCTCCTACTCCTAAACCGGTAGTCCAAGCTACTCCTCAAGTAATTCCACCTACTCCTAAACCGGTAGTCCAAGCTACTCCTCAGTTAATCCCTCCTACTCCTAAACCAGTAGTCCAAGCTACACCTCAGGTAATCCCACCTACTCCTAAACCAGTAGTCCAAGCTACTCCTCAAGTAATTCCACCTACTCCTAAACCAGTAGTCCAAGCTACTCCTCAAGTAATTCCACCTACACCTAAACCAGTAGTCCAAGCTACTCCTCAAGTAATCCCACCTACACCTAAACCAGTAGTCCAAGCTACTCCTCAAGTAATTCCACCTACATCAGTAGAGAATCAGGATGTTCCGCAAACAAATGATATTAAAGAAGAAAGATTACCCGTTGAACCTGTAGAAGATGGAAAAGAAAAATCGAATTATAAAACATTATGGGTAAAATTAATTAAAAAGAGTAATTGTACTGCATTAAGTAGTGATGTGATTGATGGTTGCAGGGATTTAATGGAGGAGATCGTGAAAGAATGTTGTGAAACATTAAAAGATTCAAAGGAATTAGATGTTCAAAGTGTGCAAGTCTATATACACTCGAATATAAAAAATCAAGTAGGTGAAATTGATAAAGATTGTGTATTTCCTCAGAATACATTTTTAAAATGCATACAACATGTGTTAGATACATGTGGTGTTACTATTCGTACTGATTCTGTATTTGTATTGCAAACATTTGTTGAATATTTAATTGTAAAAATGTTAAATGGTGCAGAGTTGGTAAAGGAGGCATCAAAACGTAAACGTGTATTTGCAACTGATTTATTAATTAGTTACCAGATTTACAAGATGTGATCTTCCAATTTGAGAAGGTGCGAAGTATATCTTTATTTTGCATAATCCAGTTTTCAAGGCAGTATGCATTATATTCTATAGAATTTCCTCCTAGAATATGTACAAGAATGTGATACATAGTATGTGTATCTATATCCGATAGTATATTCCAATGACGTTCAAACATTTTTATACAATCATATGGGGTTGTTGGGAATATTCCTCCTATTTTCGTATATAACGTACACAATTGGTTGTACCATTCTGCTCCTTCTTTTATATTTTCTGGTGGTTGTTTTAATTGAGAAGGAAAAAAATGAACTGCATCTATTTTATCTACTATTTGTTGTTTACATGCACTTAGTTGATTCCATTTGTCTAATAGGGAATTATATATTTCTTTCTTGTGTTCATTTGGGATATTTGGGTCATCTAAATTTATGGTACTATATACTTCACATTCTTTCCAGATGAAATAGAGTTGATATAGTAGTTGCTTAAGTATGTAATATTCTTCTGTTGTTATCACATGGTTAATTGAAATATGATGCCGTATGATAGTATTTATATGTGAGATATCACAGACAATAATGTGTGTATATTCTTTGTGTATAGAATGAATTAATTTATGGATTGCTTGTGTAGACATTTTTACTTTATACTTACTACTTTAAGTATAAAAATTTAAATACGTGTTTTTAATCTATTTATTTCTTAGATTTGTGGGATCTTTTGTGAGAACGTTTGTGGGAACGTTTTGCAGAACGACGTTTGTGAGAACGAGATTTAGATTTGGACATTATTTTAGTTAATAATGCTTCCATCTTTTTTGCTTGAGAGCGAGAGCGAGAACGAGATCTACGTTTAGCCATTTTGTATTATTTCTTTTTTAAAATATAACTTAGAAAAAAAATATTTTTTTTAAAATTTAAATCACAAGAAATCCTAAAAAATCGTATTTAAAGAATAAAAAAAAATATTTTTTTCTTTTTTCTTTGCTTATGAATAAAACATACCCAGATACAAAATGGCTAAACGTAGATCTCGTTCTCGCTCTCACAAACGTTCCCACAAGCGTTCTCATGCTCGTTCTGCAAAACGTTCTCAAAGACGTTCTCGTAGAAGATCCCACAAATCTAAGAAATAAATAACCAAGTAGTAGGTTTGTCTTATGTTTATTTCCTATTTAAAGAAATAAACATAAAAAATAGATTCAAGTAGTATACCAAAGTATACACTCTGCACTAATATAATTTGTTTTCCTCAGAGAAATACAAACTTAAAATTGATTTTTAAATTGTAGTTCTTTCTTTTTTTAAACTTTCTTTTATTTTATTTAGTATAAATAAGAATAGAATGGCAGATTGTAATGCAGTTCGTCAGTTTTTAACACCATTTCGCGTAGAAAATGATAACTCATACACCCACACTTCTCAAATGCAACCTTTCACAGGTAAGTTTAACATAGAACGCCCAAGTTTAGAATTGTTTTGGAAATTCTATTGTGATCAATTACACACAAAAGGTGAACATTTTTATTCAGGAATTAGCGAAAAACCACACCAGTATATGCCTATTCTGGGAGATATTGATCTTTCCGTTCCATTTGAAGAAGATAAAGACTTTTCTGAACATTTATACACAGAAAAACAATTACTTACCATCGTATCTATCTACCAAGATATACTCAAACATATCATAAATGGATTAGATTATGATCATCTGTATTGTTTTGTACTAGAAAAGAAAAAACCATACCAAAATGGTCCGCTTATAAAAAATGGATTTCATATTCATTTTCCATTCTTATATCTTTCTGTAGTCGACCAAGAAATGCACCTCATACCAAGAGTCATAAAAGAAGTAGAAGACAGAAAAATATTCGAATCGATTATGCAATATAGTGGAGAGGCAATTGACAAAGGTGTCGTAAAAAAACACTGGCTACTCTACGGAAGTCGTAAAGATAGTAAATTAGAAGCATATCGTTTAACAAAAATTATAAACTATACAGGGAAAGAAGTAGATCTTTCCGAAGTTATGTCAAAAAATAAAATATTTAATGCAGATGAAGAACCTATTCACCTCACAAGTGGAAAACGTCCGATAGAATATTTTTTACCTCGTATTCTCAGCGTTCATCCTTTAAATCGTCCAGTGTATACTATAAAAGACACTATTGAAGTCATCGTTAAACAGAAACTTACAAAGGTAAAAGAAATCAAAGGAACATATGATAATATGCCAATACAAGATGCAGTCCAAATCACAAAACGATTAACTGCTTTATTAAGTCCTAAACGTGCATCTAGTTATGATACATGGATGGAAATCGGTTGGATACTTTACAACATAGGCGAAGGATGTTATGAATCTTTACAAATATGGCTTGATTTCAGTAAAAAAACAACCAAAAATAACTACAATGAAGCAACATGTGTATATGAATGGAACAAAATGTTTAAATCCAATTATACACTCGGTTCATTAAAACATTTCGCTGCTATGGATAATCCAGAAGGTTATGGACAGTTCTTACGCGATGAAAGAGATAAACGTATACAAGACAGTTTAAACGGAGGTCATTTTGATTTAGCTCGTCAACTTTATGATGTATATGGACAACATTATGTATGCGCATCATTAGAAAAGGATTTATGGTTTGAATATAAGAATCACCGTTGGATGAAAGATGAAAAAGGTATCGAATTAAAACGAAAAATTGCAGCTTGTTTAATCCCAAGATACAGAGATGCGGCAAAAGGTAGTTATGATGAGTTAGCAGTCGATGAAGAAGGGAATCGAAACGTAGAACAAGAAAATAACGGAGTAGTAGGTAAAGTTAGAAAACTAAATACAATCATTGGACAATTGAATACATCTGGTTTTAAACAGAGTGTCATGAAAGAGTGTCAAGAATTATTTTACAAAGGCGATTTCTTTGAGAGACTAGATGATAACCCATATTTATTAGGATTTACCAATGGTGTTCTTGATTTGAAAACATGTGCATTTCGTGCAGGTCGTCCTGATGATTATATTTCACTTACCACTGGATATGATTATAAAGAGTATAAACCAACTGATATGGAAATACAGGATATTGAGTTATTCTTAGAAAAAATATTCGTTAATGAAGCATGCAGAAACTATTTTGTACAATATGCAGCTACGTTATTACGTGGTGGTAACTTTCAGAAAACATTTGTGATTATGTCTGGTGAAGGTGATAATGGTAAATCCGTTGTCATCGAGTTAATCGAAAAAGCACTCGGAAAATATATGATTAAATTTCCAACTACTCTCCTTACAGGAAAACGAGCACAATCAAGTGCAGCTAATCCAGAATTAGACCGTATCCAAGGTAAACGTTTTGCAGTCATGCAAGAACCAGACAGTAAGGATGTGATTAATGTTGGTATGCTCAAAGAATTAACAGGTAATGATAGTATTTATGTTCGTGGTTTGTTTAAAGACGGTAGGGATGTCATGGTTACATTTAAGTTAGCACTTATTTGTAACCATTTACCACATATCCCTGCAAATGAAGCAGCCGCTTGGAATCGTACTCGTGTGTTACCATTTGATTCTTTCTTTCCAAAAGATAATTCTCTTGTACCATCAACCTATGAAGAACAGAAGGAAAAGAAAATATTCCCTCGTGATAACAACTTTAGCGATAAATTACCATTTATGAGATCTCCTTTTATGTGGTATATCTTCCAAAAATACAAAGAAATATGCAGAATTGGTATCTCTAACTTAGTCGACCCACCTGAAGTTACAGAAGCAACACGATTATATCGTGAAAATAATGATGTATTTTTACAGTTTATCAACGAGAATATCAAACCAGATACAACTCCAGACAACCAGGGATTATCTCTTACCGAATTATACAATGTATTCAAAGAATGGTTTAACAATACCTATACAGGATTAAAACTACCAAATAAAATTGAATTCCGTGATGATTTCACTAAGAAATGGGGTAAACCTCTTATAGGAAGATGGAAAAACTATCGTTTCCGCAATGCCCTTGATGATGAAGAGGATGAAAATGTAACAACCTTCCGCGATGAAGATTATACAGCATAAGTAAAGTAAAGAACCTAAGGTTATTTGAGCTACGCTCGCGGCTTCGCCGTACAAACCTCCTTTTTACTATTTATTATTTATTTTATACACAGATTAGTGTATAAAAGATTATTATTATAGTATTATTATTATAGTATTATTAGATCATCATTAGATCGCTAAGTGTAATGCATAATATATATATATATATATCTAAAATTAGTTGTAAATTATAAAAGTGCAATATTTAAAAAAAAAGTAGTACAAAAATAAAAGTAAAAGTAAAAATGTACTACTTTTTAAAAAAAAGTGAATGTTTTACAATTTTAAAATAAATAAAATAATAAACAATAAAAACGCAAGGCAGAATTTTGTTTAAAGCACAAGAGGAAGGGTGTATGAGGGAACCGTTTGGTTCCCTCAATAAAAATGAAAATAGTGTGCTAAATATTACTCTAGATATATATAATAAAATGATTAAATATAATACAGAGTTATTACTACATCTTAAGAATAAATATAATGCACAATTAACAGGAAGTGAATACTTAATTTTAAATAGAGACTCCAATATTACATATATTTGTGCATGTGGAAAGGAGTGTAGCAAAACATTCCGTAGTATTTTAAGATGTAATGGTATGATATGTAGAAAATGTAGTGATCGGAAGAAGATAAAAAAAATACGCACATCAAATTATAATAAAAAGAGAACTGTATACACAAAACAAAAGTTAATCCAATACTGCACAAAATTTAACTTTATACCTACTGTTGTATGTGGTAAAGAAATTAAACAATTGGATGATATTCCTGAAGATATTACACGAAGACAAAACCTTAGTGGAATGTGTAAAAATTGTAACATTCTTTTTACAAAAACAATACGAACATTGGTAGAACGAAGCATACCATGGTGTTATTCTTGCATACGTGAATGTAAAAAAGAGGATGTAATGTAATCTTAACTTTTTTCTTTTTTATTTGGATATAATCAAATAAAAAATGGGTGAAACGTTTGGTGACAAATATTCACTACTTCATTTTGCAGTAGGTGTAATCTTTCGGTTTATAGGGATATCCTTTGGATACTCTGTAGCAATTCACATACTCTTTGAACTACTTGAAAATACTTCACAAGGTGTACACTTTATAGATACCAATCCACTATTAAAGTGGTGGCCAGGTGGAAAGAAAAAAGCAGATACATTCGTTAATTCAGTAGGAGATACATTTTTCTTCTGTGTAGGATGGCTAGTTGCGGATAAATTACACTAATAAAATCAATACCACCATCTTGGTCCTCTTCTCCAACCGCAACCACATCTGTATCTTCCACATCTACACCATCCAGGACCTCTTCTTCTCCACCATGGACCTCTTCTCCACCAACCAAATAGTTCTGTTTCTTTTTTCTCATCTGGGTTTTGGGTTATATACAACATTATTACACAAAAACATACAACTAGAAATACACAAAGAAATAGTGCTTGTAACTGATTCATTTATAAATACTGTACGAAATAAATAAAAAATACTATTTTAAGGGGATACTATTATAATTTATAAATAGAAGACTAATAATGAATTGGGTAACTTCTAGATTATCATTAACAGAAATATCAGGATCATTTGGAGACTTTGGAACTCTAATACCAATTACCATTGATATGACCAAAAAGAATGTATTACAACCATGTGTATCTTTTTTCTGGGGAGGAATTGCAAATATTATAGCAGGACTATATTGGGATATGCCAATGCCTGTACAACCAATGAAAACTATTGCTACTGTGGTATCTTCTGGGGTAATTACAACACCTGGTTCAGTTGCTACAGCTGGACTTCTAACAGGAGGATGTGCATTTATTCTTGGACTATTTGATGTGATCAAAACGATTACTAAGTATGTACCTAAATCGTGTATTGCGATTGTCCAGTGTGTGACTGGAATAGGATTGGCGATGAATGGGTTTAATTTAATAAATAATCTTAACATATGGTTTGGCTTAGACAGTTATTTTACATCTATTATATGCAGTTTACTTATTTTACTACAATTTATATCGGTTCATCCAATGTGTTCAAAGATCCCAAGTGCTTTACTTTTATTTATAGTCGGATTAGTCATTGCACTAAATAAAACAACATGGGAGTATAATTTTGTTAACCCATTCAGTCTTATACAAATAACAGCAGATGATTGGAAAACCGGATTTATCCAAGGTGCAATTGCCCAAATCCCTCTTACCTTATTAAACAGTGTAATTGCGATTGTTGACCTTAGTAATCATTTGTTTGAAGATGATATACATGCAGGTATAAAATATAAAATGACTACTCGTTCTACGACAATGTCACTAGGACTTGTAAATATAGCATGTATATTCGGAGGAATTCCTACTTGTCATGGGTCAGGAGGTATGGCAGGACAATACAAATTTGGAGGAAGAAATGGATTATCTGTTGTTTTCTTAGGTATCTTAAAAGTATGCATAGGATTAGCAGGAGGTAGTTTCTTTTCTTCCCTATTGTATCACTTCCCAAATAGTATTTTAGGTATTTTATTATTTGTTTGCGGTACAGAACTAACAAAATATGGTCTTAAATATGTGAAAGAGGATGGATTTATAGTAGCATCAGGTATTGCAATTGGATTAGCATCGAAGGTTTGGATAGGATTTTTAGTTGGTATTCTACTCCATTATATGCACTTTAAAGAAACACGTACTGAACCTAAACAGATTGAATGCACGAATGTCTTAAGTCAATCCCAGAGTACTCCTCAAGTTTGCTACTAAGTGTACAAGTTTAGTAGATACTCCTATCGCAAGATCTCTATCTTCTAACAATTCATCTGCGCGTTGATTTATAAATGATACAGCATCAGGTGTTAAATATCCACTACCATTTAATAACGATAACACAAAATATTGACAGTTATTTGTAGCAGGATCATATGTCCAAAATTCTTTAGGAGAATGTATACGCTCTGCATTTGTTATAAGTTCACGAAGTGTAACTTGCCACATATCTGGACCTGGAATACGCATACATTTTGAATGATTACCTGTTGGTATAGGTGAAGTATGAATGTTTACAATTTCTACCTTATCCATACTAATTTGTTTTGTATCTGTTCCATTTGTTATCGTTATATTACACCACAGATGAAAAATATCATCCATTCCTCTTACCTTAAGATTACGTTTTAACTGCCCAAAGGAAAGTGCATTAATTAATTCTTTGTTTATAATACTCACTGGCTTTCTGCATACTTCTATTCCGATTACCTTATAATCACCATATACTCGTAAAAAACTAGCTACTGAATTAGGCATTTTATTTTCTGCATTTACAAACACTTTTTCACCTAATTGTTTCCAAAACAACGCATCTACAATAGAAAAATATTCATTTTTATTATAACCGCAAAAATAAATGTATATTATGCATAAACATATAATAAAAATAAATAATATAGTATGTAGTTTTACATTGGTCATCACTACTTATTTATTTCTATTTTATAATTAGTTTATAAAATAGAAAAAGTGTATTATTTAAAAAAAAAGTAGTACAAAAGTAAAATAAAAAGTAAAAATGTACTACTTTTTTTTAAAATATTGTATGTTTTCAAATAAGAATACTATTTGAAACTAGGAATACAAATAAGTGATGACCACAAACGTAAAAGCAATTGCAACATTTCTGCCAATGCGAAATAATATTATAACAGGATATATACAATTTGAACAGTCTATACAAGGAGGACCAACCACTATATACGGGTATATAAAGGGATTATCCGTTGGAAAACATGGAATACATATACATCAATACGGGGATCTAAGTAATGGATGTGAATCTGCTGGTCCACATTATAATCCTTATGGTAAAACTCATGGAGGTCCTGGACAACCTAATCGTCATGTGGGTGATCTAGGTAATATAGAATGTAGAATGCCAGGTGAACTCGTAACATTTCACTTAGTTGATCCTCTTGTTTCCCTTATAGGACCAACGAGTGTAATTGGTAGAACACTTATTATTCATGCAGATGAAGATGACCTTGGTCAAACATCTCATCCTTTAAGTAAAACTACCGGTAATAGTGGAGAAAGAATTGCGTGTGCAATTATAGGTATAAAAGGTTAAATGTAATTTAATAGAGAGTGTATTTTTAACGAGTCATCCAACCAACTGCGCAACTTAATGTAATTAAACCAGCTATTATAAGGATTACATTGATAACTTGACGTGCAGTCTTATTTTCTAATCCAAGGTGAAACCACATTTTATGATTTGGTTCACTAAAACATTGAATACCGCATATTAATGAGCATAATGCACAAATAAGGTATGCTGGTATGCATATCATTTTTCTAGTTTTTTCGGATACGTTCATTTGTTTTTACTTCTATTTATAAGTAAAAAGAGAAAAAAAGCGAAATTAATTTAATTTAATAAAGCCCATTGTGGTACACCTGCATCAACACTAGTTAAACCTTTAAATTTACCAGCATCAATAATGTAAATAACAGTACCAATGGTAATAGTACCATCAATTGCTAATTTGTCTGCAACGTCTTGAGTTAAAGAGGTATTTGCTCTAACATCTTGCTTTTTATCGTATTCAGTTGGTGTTGGAATAACGGAGAAATTTGGTAAATTACCTGTTTCGTAGAATGACATCTTATATTTTTTTAAATATACAAAAATATAATATTTTTTTTTTCTAATTTTTACCTTTAAGAAAATACGATGTTTACTTTAGGTGTAGAATAAATATGCATTTTTTATTTATAGATAACGCAAATTTTGGTAGTTGTGTAATGGAACAAATCAAACAAGAATACCCTGAGATAAATAAAAATCTTCATAAACGAGATATATCGTTTACTATATACAAACGACCCGACATTATTAACCGATATATTGACATTTATTTATTCATTCTTTTTTATTTTAATGAACAGGGAATACCACTAAATAATATGATTTTCTTCCGTGATTGTAACCATTCATCCAATTGGAGACGAAAACTAATTGAGGTATACAAAGAGGGAAAAAGTCGGTTTGCAGATAAGACAACATTTCAATTATTTGACATAAAGGACACGCTTTTAAAACAATATGAAAACCAGAGTTTAACCCTCTTTGAAAAATGGGAAATTGAGGACAAATTAGATGATATAAAATTAAAATTCAAAGAAAATGAGAGATTTATACACGATTTAGCAAGTATTGAACGGTGTATACACTTTTTTCTAAATGATAATGTATGTCATCTATCAGAACGTTCCTGTTGTGAAGCAGACGAACAGATGTATATATTTGGTATGTACTTATTACAAAAGTATCCAAGTAGTAAAATCCATATTGTAAGCAATGATACAGACATGTATCAGTGTATATCCAATAATACATTCATACACGATCTAATGAAAACAATTAGTACCCCGGATGAACTGCAGTTTCGTACTTTACCTTATAGTGAACAAGGGTTAAATCAAATTGATATCTATAAAATAACTCGCGTTCCTTCTGAGTATTTTCACTTTAAAAGTATTAAAGAATACTATCGTCAATCTGTACTCGATCAGATTATCATTCATAAGGTGTGTTGTGGAAAGAGGAATGATAATTTACCTGATCCAAGTACATCTACCCAGAAATTAAATTGGTTTGGTACAGTTAAACCGGATATTTATAAGACTACCTATATACAGAAAGATAAAATTATACAGGAGTGTAAGCAAAATAAGAGTTTCGCGGATAAGATAAAGCATAATATTATATGTAGTAGTTTCCAATATATTCCAATGGATGTTGTTGAAAAAGTTGTGAAAGATGCAGAGAAAATAGAAAATAAATCTATTGAACGGGATGGCGGATTTAAGCCTCCTTTTTATGATAATCAGAAAGAAATAAATCAATCCACATTTATAGATATTCTTCCTTCTCTTCGAAAAACTGTATTACATTGGATGGAAGAATCATACACAAAATATTACATCGAATTCTTAATTAGTATAACTACAAAACATATAGGAAGAGATATTATTAGAGAACGGTTTTTAGAGGAGGATTATTACTCTTATTTGCAACATCAGGCAAATGAATGGTTAACCCCATTTTATCCCTATTTAAAGGATTGTAATTACAGATGGATACAAAAATATTTATACATATATGTATGTGAGATACCTTATGTATGCGACAAAACAGAATTTAGTATATCCAGTATATACGTACCATTTAAAAACTATATTCGGAAGTCATATATAGGAGAGGTTGATTTACTACAAACTTATGTTCAAATATGTGCAAAAGAATGGTTAACATTATTAAAATGATAATTTATGTCTAATTCTACATGTAGTAACAACTATAAGATGCAACCTATTCATTTTTATCCTATTAATACCCATCTAAGTACATTATTTGAAAAAAGTAATACGGCTAAAAAATGGATTGATTTTATATCTTCATGTCAACAAAAGATAGAAGAAAAGTATACCACTCAAATCAATATGTCTCAACTTCAAGCTATACTTTATCAAGTAGTACAGACAGTTTATCATGTAGATACTACACAACTTCATATCGTACCAAAACAACAAAGTATAAAAGAAGACAAACATATCATCCCTTTACCTTTATCTAGTGTAAAAAAAACACAGGCTGAATGTAAAAAGATGAATATGAACCAATTAAAAGAACATATCCTACAACATCTGTCCGAAATACAAAAAGAGTACGTAAATGTAACAACTGATGGTATAAAAAAAATGAAACGGGACCAACTAGTTGGGCTTATTCAAAAACATACGCAAGTTAAAAAAAGTAAATCATCTGATGAACCAAAGGCATCAACAAAATTAGCAGAAGTGATAAATCAATTAGACCAACCTGTATCAAAGAAGACAAGTCAACTTATTAATTTTAAAACAGATAAACCAGTGGATATCTCAAATGACGCGTTCTGGAAGGTAAAAATAAATACATTTCTCTATATTGACGAGGAAGAAGAAGAAGAGGTAGAAACACGATTTGAGCACCATGGTTTAACAGGATTTTTATTTTATAGCACACAAGATTCAAATGTAGTATTATTTGGACGCGTAATAGATGGAGAGGTTATAAAATGGGATCAATTAGATGAAGATACTATACTCTGGGCACAACGTTGTGGAATTCAAGTAGAGGAATTCCTAGACTAACCTGCGTTAACTTTTATACACAATTAATGTGTATAAAATATAGTTTAGATAAACTTAAAACCATGCACGAACAAATAATTCTAGCTCTTGTTCGGCTTCTTCTATCTTTAATTGTTGTGACTCTAATTCTTCCTCCTTTTTATTTATTTTCTCTTCTAAACGCTGAATTTGGCGGACAATTCTATCTTTACGTTTATCAGACTGAATAGTAGACATAATGGTCGTCTTTTCTTTTATGATATTTATATCTTTTTCACGGGTAGCACGTGATTTTTCTAACTTTGTTTTCATCATATCAATTCGTTCTTGACGTTTATCTTTTTGTTTTCGCAATTGTTCACGTTTTATTTCTCTTCGTTCTTGTAGTTTTTTCTTTTTATCATCCTTATCAGATTTATTTTTAGTACGAACTTCATCAATCACAGGGCCCCACTCTTCTACCACTTGTTCTTCTGACCATTTGTGTTCTGTTTTAATAGAGTCAACATTTGGAGGTCGTTCTATATTTTCATAGGGAACAAGTTGGTGCGAATTTGGTGCTTCAAGGTATTCTGCGACATCTTTATAGTTCATTTTATACTTACATTTAGAAGATAAAATATCATAACACTCAGAATGATACAGAATATCTGTAGTGTCTGCTTGATACACATATACGCTAGGTTCATCTGCGGTAACTGTATCTTTAACAAACGTACCTCCTTGTTCTGGCTGTTGTGTACCAATATTTATCTTTTTATTTTTAGGTGTTAATATATGAGCATCTGCAAGGTAATGTCCACATATAAAACAGTATATATCGGATGGCATTTGTGTATTTATTTTATTACTTACTAGTATTTAAATTAGTTTTAACGTTTAGTTTTTAGAATCAAAAATCACTTTTAAAACTAAACTATAGTTTATTAATATGCACAAATATGTATAGAATGATACCTACTCCCATATTACTTATTGATAATCAATCCACAAAACATACAGAAACCCAATTAACTCTCCGGAAACTTAAAAAATATTTTCCTATTTTTAAGGATGAGGACATAAGTAAATGTCAAATGAGCAAACGTTCTATTTATTCCACAGCATTACTGTTTGATGGAAAAAAGACAGCAGAAATAGTATATAACTTACTAACTACTCTTCTGCCAACTACCAGTCATTATGATATACTTGATGCATGTTCTAATGTAGGAGGGAATGCATTATGGTTTGCTCACACATTTAAAGAAAATGGGCATATTACTTCTGTAGAAATAGATAAGAATGAATATAATCGTTTGCATCATAATCTAACCCAGATATATCGATTTTCAAATGTAAGTGTATATTGTAATAACGTATTGCATATATTATCAGAATCAAATAAAAGGTGGAATACTATTTTCTTTGATCCTCCGTGGGGAGGTCGTTCCTATAAAAAAATAGAACAATTAATTATTGGATTAGATGGTTTTAATATATGTGACATTATTGACTGGTGTTTTGAATATAAAAAGGCAGATACTATAGTTCTTCGTCATCCTAATAATATAGTATTACATACTGTCTATAAAAAAATAAAAACCGTTAATTTTATGCGTACAAATGGAAAACAATTTTACCAACTAAGTGTATGGATTCACCCAAGTGTAGAATATAGTAATCCAGAGAGTATACTGCCATCTGAAATATATATACCACAATCTTTATAACTAAAAACAAATGTAAAATTGATTTTTATAGTTTAATTCTACCCAATAAAAACAAAAAATGCCACCAAGAAAAATAAAACAAACTGCAATACCTGTGTCATCGGTAGAAGAACAGAAAGTAGATTGGAATATTCCTATCGTATACAATCCTTTTGAAAAAAATCCTCCTTTAGAAGAAGGAGACTATGAGTATATTCGTAGAAAACAGATCATACAATCGTTTTATGAGGATAAAGAGTATGGGTGTAACGAAGATACACTTGCTCTACTACATCTTGTTTTCCTTCAACGAAAAAATATATTTCTTACAGGTGTAGCAGGAACAGGAAAAAGTTATCAACTTAAACTGTTATATATGTGTAGTAAACAAATTTTATCTGAAAAAGGTCGAAATGCATCTATGTTATGTAGTTCTACTGGAAGTAGTGCATTAAATATAGGGATATCAGAAGCAACTACTGTACACTCGTGGAGTGGTCTTATGATTGAAGACCGTTTAGAACGTCCTACAAGTGAAGATGGTTCTGAAAAAGAATGGTGTGAAGATGAAATTAAAAATTATTGCAAACAGATTGGATATAAAATAGTTACAACAGAACTACTTTTTATAGATGAAATTAGCATGATTGGTTCGTTTTATTTGAAAACATTAGATGCTTTATGTAAATATGTAAAACAATCAGATAAACCAATGGGAGGAATACAAGTTGTATTTATAGGAGATATGTTACAACTTCCGCCTGTAAAGGATAAGCATGCATTCTATTACCGAGTATGGAAACACTTAGATATACAGACGTATCGTTTAACAAAAGTATATCGTCAAGAATCAAAGATTTGGTCTGAACTATTGAATAAAATTAGGGTAGCTAATGTTTTCCGAAGAAATGGAAAATTATTTACTACAATAGATGCAGATAGTTTAAAGTTATTAAAGGATCGTGTAAGTCCATCTAGGGAATCCGTTCCTACACATTGTTTATGGTTATATAGTAAGCGTTCTGATGCAAACCAACATAATCATAAATGTTTAAACCAATTATCTTCTGCTATATTATATACTCATACATCAAAAGATGGAGTAGTAGTAGAAAAGAGAAACCGACGCATATTAGATCAGAATATAAATAGTCAATCTACTACACAGACATCCGTACAAGAATGGATGGTACTTGACCCTTTAGAACGCACCACTTTATCTGCAAAAGAACAAAAGTTAGTGCAAAAAGACATAGGAAAAGTATTAAAAGAGGTAGATCAGGAATTCCTATTTAAAGTAGGTGCACGTGTAATGTGTAAGAAAAATCTATACAAAGAAGGAGGTTTAGTAAATGGTTCAAGAGGGATTATTACTGATATACGAGCAGACTCATCGGGAGAAGTAAAAGCTATATGTGTTTCATTTAGTAAGTATGGGTCTGACACATACGATGGGTGTACAGAAGTAGACTTTACTAATCCAGAGGCCACTATATCAGATTCACCTTATGTAGAGAAAGAAGGAATATTTGCAGCAATACATACAAATGAGGCTTGGTTTTATCCATACACGTTTATGAATACGGAATATATTACAGATAATATTCGTGTTATCCGCACAAGACTTCAATTTCCTTTTATGTTAGCATTTGCAATTACAGTTCATCAGTCACAAGGATTAACCTTAGATGATGTAGTCATTGATTTAAATAATTGTTTTGCACCAGGACAAGCTTATGTAGCTATGTCAAGATGTAAAAGTTTAGAACGAATGCATCTTCTTAACTTTAAACCTAGTTATCTATATAGCGATCAGGCTGCTGTCAAATTTGATACACAATGTGTGTAATTGAATAATAACTTTTATACACAAAATCGTGTATAAAATAAGAATAAAGTGAATGATTATTTACACTTATTACGTAGTCCATCTTTTACAATAGGAAATACTTCTGTGAAAAACTCAGGTTCAATTTGAAAATGATATGCATATGTTAATTTAGATAAACGTAGGCATTCAAAGGTTACATTGTACACAAAGTGAGAACTACCATGAAGTACACTTTTTACTGTAGTAAATAATTTATGTTCACTGTTATCTAATGGTGTACTATAGTATGCACGATCACAATTATATGGTTTTAAATAAGGACGTCCATATTCTACCATATCTGTGTAATTATTAAATACACTCTCAGTCTGAGGATTATAAAATAATTCATGTGTATGATTTGCACATTTTAATACAGGAAATCTACACACATTATATACAACAGATGGAATATATATATTTACTTGTGAACAAAGCATACCGTGTTTTGCAATGGATTTTGCGGATAAATAGGAGAAGTAACCATAAGTTAATGTTTCACGGATAGAATAATAATATCCAAATGCAAGGAGTGCGAGTAATCCGATTTTTAAATACGAACATATTACGTATATTAAAAATCGGAAAACGGTGTATATACTTGTTTTAATATCGGTAGTAATATCGCCGGATTCAATTCGAGAATGTAACTGATCATTTCGGGAAAATAAGATAGTAATCGCGCGTTTCATATTATGAATATGTTTGTCATGGATTGCTACATTTTTCTTGCATTCATTTAAGGAAACTTCATTACTTATGGACATGGTTGACTATATAAAATATAAGGGTATTCTTGTGTAGATTAAGTAATAAAAACTCAGTTTACTATATCAAATAGTAAAAATAATTTTAAAAATATACTACTTTTTATAAAGAAATGCTTACTATTAAAGTAAAGATAGTTATATTATTTGGTATAACGGTTATTCTTATACTTGCCGTGTTCTTTCTTTTACTCCCTTCTACCCCAATTATATACAGACAACTTGTACCTGTAAGAAATGAACAAAATACACGTGTTATAACTTATAATGTACTAAAGGACAAAGATTGCTCGCGTATTAGACCACTTGTTACTCTAAATCCAACATTATTAGTAGATAATAATCCTACAAAAGAGAAACAAAAACATCTAGAGGCAGACACATTAAAGAAATATTTTCCTATTTTTAACAATGAAGATATCCGTAATTTTAAAATGAGTGATCGTTCTATTTATTCTACTGCCTTATTATTTGATGGAGAAAAAACAGCAAAACTTATTAAACAAATTTTACAGGAATGTTTCCCGACTACATCTTATTTTACCATATTAGATGCATGTTCTAATGTAGGAGGGAATGCGTTATGGTTCGCAAGATATTTCTCAAGAGTTACTGCAGTAGAAATAGATAAGAATGAATGTTCTCGTTTAACCCAGAATTTGATACATGTATACAAATTTCCGAATGTGGATGTATATTGTGATAACACTTTACGTATACTATCCCAACCAAATGTAAAATGGAATGCTATTTTCTTTGATCCTCCATGGGGAGGTCCATGTTATAAGGAGATAGGTAAATTAATATTAGGATTGGATGGGTTTAATGTGTGTGATATTATTGATTGGTGTTTAGATCAATCGATTGCAGACTGTGTTGTATTACGTCATCCTATTAATGCAGATACTACTACTCGAAATAAAAAATTAAAAACAGTTTCATTCACTCGTAAAAAAAGCATGAGAATGCTTTATCAATTAAGTTTTTGGATACATCCCTCATTAAAGTTAAATATAAGAACTATGGGAAATATAGTAGCAGACCAAATTATTGTACCAGATATAACTTGGTAATCTTTTTATTTTTTATTCCGTAATAGAATAAAAAGAAATAGTGTGGGAGCCAGTTGTAATTAAACAACTACAAGAAAAAATAAACATTACTCTGCAAGAATAAGATAATTATATACAGAGGAGGTTTATAAAGAAGAACTTCGTTCAAAGCACAAGCGTAGGTTCCTTACTTGGACTCAACAAATTTTGCCTTTTGGTCAGCAGATAACTTGTTCCAGTTTGCACCTAAAATTCTAGAGATTTCAGTTGGTTTAGCATTTGGATTCTTTGCTTGAATATCCTTACGGTTCTTCATGCAGTAGACCATATAGTTGCTTAATGGTTTCTTTGGAGCATTTGGGTCCTTAACACGTCTTGCACGTTTACCCTTTTTACCTTCTAATGCAGCAGTAACTGCATATGCATAGGTAGATTCAATAGATGCTACTAATGCAGCATGAACATTAGCCTCATTCATCTCTTTAATCTCTAAAACAGCCTTAGTTGCTGCAGTTAACAAAGATGCAAATTGCTTAGATAACTCTTTAACATTATAAGAACCAGCTTGAGAAGAGTGGACTGGTAATAATGCTAATTTAGAACCAGAAGTTGCTCTCTCTTTTCTTGGTGCTCTTTCCTTTTTATCTGCTACTGGAGCTGGTGCTGCGACTGGGGCTGCAGCTGCGGTTTTCTTATTAGAAGTGGATGCGTTTTTAGTACCTTTAGAAGACATTGTTACGATTCGATTGTGTTTTATTACTACTTTTCTTTCTTTTAAGCCTCTTTTATAAAAGTGCAAATAATTTCTGCATTTTTATACTTTCTTTTTCCACTATTATCCAAAATGTTTATTTTTTATTTTTTATTTTTTTCTTCCTATATTAAAATGAATCAGTCCACAGTAACATCACAGGCATTTAATACAACCATACATTTACATTATTCTACCTACTTTTTCCACACAACAAACGAAGTGTGGTGGAACACTCAGAAACAACGTATCACCCAATCCTATTCCCTCCAATATAAACCAATATACACAGAAATGACTCCCTACCTCCAAATAAAAGAATTTCTCATACAGTGTGCAGAATGGTTATCAGGGTGTACTCTAGAACAAACCCTACTATTATACACCGTATTTACAAACGCAAATACATACTTCAACAACTATATTCATACTGTGAATACCAAATTACAATCGAAAGAAATACGAAATGACAATCGCCCAGATCCATCAGAAGCACACCATGCTACTCTACAAATAAAAGACTGTTTCACATTGTGGCCTATTTTATACTCTATTTTACAACCAGATGACTTATACCGTGTAAATCGATTTACACCTATCCAATTTTACGAATGGTGCACAGATCATTCAGAACTTACACTCGAACAAATGTGTTCTTCCCTTTCTATCAAACAGAACTTAAAACAAAGCCAAATACGCTTCCTTGGATTAGATCTAGAAGAAAAATGTTATTCCCTATTTATATCCCAGATAACTGATCTTCTAAACGGGTGTCTTTCTAAGACAAATTATATGTGCTTTTCCGATAAGTACACAATCCAAAATCACGATAATCATTCCCAATTCATAGGAAAAGAATTCTTATTTTTCTCCTTTCAACAAACACTACAAACAAAGGAAGAACGATACCAAGTCAAACGAGGAACATCCTTCTTCATATTTGATTTATTATTACAGCAATCTATTCCACAATCCTCCATTCAATACATTAGTTTTCCACCCAATAAGACCAAATTCTCTATTATGAAACGATCTATACAAGGAGTAGATACAGATTATACCATACAATCCTCTACCTTTCCCTCTAAAGAACAGTGTTTTCAATATTTTTCGAACATGTTCCGTTCCGACTTACTTGGTTGGAAAACAGATCAGACAAAACCACATTGGATTGTAAAAGGAGGATATGGATTGAAAGCCTTATTAGAACACAAATATAAACAAGGAGGAGATCTTATTTCTACAAAGGATATCGACTTGAATATAAGCGTGTACAACTATACAGAGGAACAACGAGAACACCTTATTTCACAAGTAGAAGAAAAAGTAAGACTTTTTATTGCAAAGACAGGGTTACCATTCTTATTTAAAGCGGTAGTATACACCTTTCGACCTAGTGTTTATTTCTCGATTGAAAAATATCATTTGCATGCGTTACTCCTTATTAAGTATAATCTAGAAGACTGGATAGATATCGGATTTGTAGACTATCCTATTTCCCCAAAAGCAGTCGATTGGTCTGTCAGTGAAAAAATAGGGTATCCGATCAAAACGTCTGGTATGTATATGAAAGAAATTGTAGGCTTAGTGTATCAAGCAAATGTAAAAGGGGCAGACGGATTTACATACAAGAAACGAAATCCAAATACAGGAACTACGTTTCGTAGAGGAAGAAAGGATATTGAACGTAGTATGTTAATGTGTGAGATAGATCCACAACTGTATAGCTATTATTCTACCTATTGTAACTATGTAATGGGTTTATCACGGGAAGATTTTAAAGATTCTAACTTTAACTTTGATTTCTTGAGGAAAACCTTTGGTGGAAATAGACAACATTAATTATTCTTACGATATTATTTGTAATATAAAATAATAACGACGGTGTAGTCTAGAGTAGACGTTGGATTGCATCAATTTGTGCTTGAATACGAGAGGAAATATCTATTTTTAATTGTTCTAACTGTTGTACTACTTCTTTTAATTGTTGTTGTGTGCTTTTCTTTTCTTCTTCCATTACTTTAGTTAATTGTTCTTCTTTTTGATGCATATCCTGGTGTGATTTATAGTGTAATGTAAGTGCAGCTTTTGTTTTGCATACTTTGTTGCAATCTGGACATTTAAAGGTAGAGGTAGACATATTTTTTGTAAACGTTTATCTTTTCCTTTAAATAGGTATTTATTTGCTATTTAAAACTACCACCTGCTGACAGGATTTATATAATAAAATCATATTTCTGTTAACTATATAAGATATATCTCAGAATTACCGTTATACATATATAATCATCCGAGGTATGCAGATTTATGCAAATTTACATCACGGAAGACTATTTTAATACTCAGTTATTACCCTGAACTACTATTCACTCTCCCTGGATGGACAAAATCAGTCTTGTCCTCTTTGTCCAAATTTGATTTTATAGGGTTTTCGGATTTTGGAAATGACCACACAATCTAAAAATAGATAATTTACACAGAAAATCAAAAGTAAGACTTTCTCAGAAAACCTGTATATTCTTCTATTTTAGATTCCGCGATTATACAAATTTGTATAATCAAATTACATACACAGTGATCATATAATATAAATCTCAGGATTACCGGTATACATACATAATCATCCGAGGTATGCAGATTTATGCAAATTGGCATCACGGAAGACTATTTTAATCCTCAGAGAAAACCCTGGACTATTAAGTGTATTCCCTGGATGGACAAAATCAGTCTTGTCTTCTTTGTCCAAATCCTAATTTATAGGGTTTTCGGATTTTAGATATGACCACACAATCTAAAAATAGATAATTTACACAGAAAATCAAAAGTAAGACTTTCTCAGAAAACCTGTATATTCTTATATTTTAGATGCCGCGATTATACAAATTTGTATAATCAAATTACATACACAGTGATCATATAATATAAATCTCAGGATTATCGGTATACATATATAATCATCCGAGGTATGCAGATTTATGCAAATTGGCATCACGGAAGACTATTTTGATCCTCAGTTATTACCCTGAACTATTAAGTGTATTCCCTGGATGAACAAAATCAGTCTTGTCCATTTTGTCCAAATTCTATTTTATAGGGTTTTTGGATTTTAGACATGACCACACAATCTAGAAAAAGCTAGTTTACACAGAAAATCAAAAGTAAGACTTTCTCAGAAACCCTGTATATTCCCATATTTACAATACCGTGATTATACAAATTTGTATAATCATATTGTAAATACTATTTAAAGTGATTTGTAGACAGATAATAATAGAGAGTATACTACTGGAATGCAACATATTTGTAATTCATGTAACCATACGTTCTCAAATGCTTCTAATCTTAAATTACACTTAAAGACTGCAAAGTTTTGTAAACAATTAAGAACTGAAAATGGTGATACTATACTACCAGAGACAATCCTATATACATGTGAAGGGTGTGAAAAACAGTTTGACCTAAGGCAAAGTTATGATAAACATATATTAACATGCAGAGAAAAAGAGATCAAACATATGATACACAATTATGAACGGAGGATTACAGAGTTAGAAGAAAAATATAATACATGTAATGCAGAAAGAGAAAGACTACAACATGTTGTAGACTCTTATACTAAGGCAGAATCTATATATAATACAAGATTTAACCAGTTACTTACAAGGTTAGTTCTATTTACAGATGAAAATCTTAAAACTAGAATACAACAAATAGACTGTAGAACATTTGTATATTTTGACGAACCTAAGACATATAATCATTTTATGATGAGTATTACAAATAATATTAAAGATATGACATTTTGTACAGATATCTCAAGAAAAAAGATGGTAATTAAAAGAAATACTACGGAATATGAAAAGATCAGGGGAGAATCCTTTATACAATTATGTTTTACCATAGCTAAGCAAGAATTAATAGAATTAATAAAAAAAGCAATTACCTATTGTAACTCTAAGGAAACTGACATACAATATGAATATTTCATAGAGTGTAGAACACAACTTCATATGATACAAGAGTATATTATAAAAAATGGATCGATCTCTGACTACTTCTTTAAACAGTTATCATGTATATTAGCAGCTAACTGTACACAACTATCTAAACGAGGATGATCTGATTATACAAATTTGTATAATCACGGTATTGTAAATATGAGAATATACAGGTTTTCTGAGGTTTACTTATTTTAGAATTCCTGTGTAAACTAGCTTTTTCTAGATTGTGTGGTCATATCTAAAATCCAAAAATCCTATAAAATAGAATTTGGACAAAGTGGACAAGACTGATTTTGTTTATCCAGGGAATACACTTAATAGTTCAGGGTAATTACCGTTATCTAAAATAGTCTTCCGTAATGTAAATTTGCATAAATCTGCATACCTCGGATGATTATATATGTATACCGGTAATCCTGAGATTTATATTATATGATCACTGTGTATGTAATTTGATTATACAAATTTGTATAATCGCGGAATCTAAAATAGAAGAATATACAGGTTTTCTGAGGTTTACTTATTTTATAATTCCTGTGTAAATCGTCTTTTTCTAGATTGTGTGGTCATATCTAAAATCCGAAAACCCTATAAAATCAAATTTGGACAAAGTGGACAAGACTGATTTTGTCCATCCAGGGAAGACACTTAGTAGTCAAGGGTTTTCTCTGAGGATTAAAATAGTCTTCCGTGATGCCAATTTGCATAAATCTGCATACCTCTGTATACTATATATAATCTAACGGTAATTCTGATGTTTTATGTTATATAACTATGGTAATCTTTATAGTAAACCAAATCATACGTATTCTAGTATATTGTGTATTTATTAAATGTTATGCAAATTTGCATAAATTAAAACAAATAATGCGGGTGAAACTGGTATTTTTTATTTGTTATTTAAAAAAATAAAATGATTTATTTATAATATACATATAAACAGTTTAAAAGAAATGGATACAAAAGCTTATGTGTGTGAGTTTTGTTCTAATTCGTATAAGTCATTATCATCCTTAAATTATCACAAAAAGACTGCAAAATTTTGTATAGACCTGCAGAATAAGCCTAAAACGAATTTAATTAGATGTGTTGAGTGTGATAAAACGTTTGCAACAAAACAAAACCTGCAGCATCATCAGCTTATTTGTAAAGAAAAAAAGAAAAAAGAGGATATGACTAAGGAAGAAGAAATAGACACATATAAAACAGAAATAATCACCCTACGACAGAAGGTGATTGACCTAGAAAAAGAATTAGAACGATACAGACAAACACTTGAAAAGTCAGTGGGTCCAACTATTAATCATATCACAAACAATAACACGATCACAAACACAAATAGTATTATACTAGGTTATGACCAAATATTTGCTAATCTTAAAAACTTTAATGCAAAAAATATTGCAGAAGCATTGAATCTTTTAAGTTCAGATGAATACAGAAAACAAATTGATTTTGAGAATTTTGATTCACAGACATTTGCACTATTAACAAATATATTTAACCAGTTTGCTTTCTGTACAGATAAAAAGAGAAGAACTATGGTTACAAAATCAGATGATGATAAAGCAGTTCGTTCTACTTTGTCACTAGTATTATCTGAATTTATAGATCATGGTCAACAGCAGATAACAAATTATTTAGAAGTAGCAAAACAAGAGATAGATGAGGGAGTTAATAATGATGTAATAGACGAGATTACATACTATTCATTCAGTCCTAAACATAAAGAACTTGAATCCTTATTATCTGCAGATAATATGAATTCTGCAGGTGATAAAGATACATTCCATCATAAAATGGCAATGAATGTGTTACAAACGAATATAAAACAAAACGAAAAGCCTGCCATTATAAACATGGTTTAAAGAATACAAAATGACAATTCAAGATTTTGTATGTATATTCTGTAGTAAAACATTTAAAACTATCTCAAGTTTACACACATGTAAACTTAAAAGTAGATAAAGACACAAAGATAATCGAATTAGAATCCTTAATTAAGAAGTTAAGAGAACGAAACTCTGAACTTGAAGAAACCATTAAGATAGCAAACTCGCGTATAGAAATATTAACGAAACAGAATAATAAATTAGTAGATAAACCAATAGTCATTAATAACAATATAATCTGCAAGTTAACTTAAATATCAATGTAATAATAGCCCAATACACTTTATACACATCCTTCGTGTATAAAATAGAAACACGCGACCTACTTACTTTCACACTTTGTCTGCAAAAAGGATACAATTTGTGTAAATTGTTTAGAATATAACCCCTCTGCTTCATCTAGATTACCATTTAACACACATAATACACTAGAATCAAATTGTCGTAACCAGTTCTCGTGACGTATGTGTAAAGAATGTATATATTGAGACGGAATAAGTTCTTCTCCCTTTCGATTACGTTTACATATACGTCTCATACATACGTCTGGATCAGTATATAAGTAAAAAATAGTAGTTGAATGGATTGGATAAATAGATTGTAACATCTGAAACGAACATTGATATGTTTTCCATTCTATCTCTGTAATTTCCTTGTTATCATAGAGTGCCTCAGCAAACATCTTATAATCACTGATCGGACTACGTTCTAATACAAGAATTGAATTAGGATGTTGTGTCCTAAGGGAGGCTATCTTATGCACGCGAGTAAGTAATACAAATGACTGAAACATATACCCATATTTTTTCTTATCGTTATAAAAATGTTGTAATATTGTTTTTCCATCGGTATCTTGTACAGTATTCCATCCTTCTACATCCTCTTCTACAAAGAGAAGTTTTGGATGTCCGTTAAAGTAAGATTTAAGGGATTTTAATAGTGTGCTTTTACCACTTCCTATATTTCCTTCTAGACTAATAATCATCGTCCTTTCTATTTCTATTTATATATACAAATGTAAATGTAAATCAAATAAAAATCATTTTTATACTTTAGTGAAATAATAAAAGTGATATAAACAGATAATCTGTATATATACAAAAATGTTGTCTACAGATATCATAAAAGCAATTCACAACAATAAATATGAAGAACTTATCGCATTAAGTAACCTACCTGACTTTAAAGAGTGTATCAATGCACCATATATGTATGATAAAGATAAAAAAATGTACCCACTATGGGCACTAAAAAAGGATAATGAATTGTTTGATAAACGAATACTACACCTTCTTGCAGAGAATGATGTTATATTAGACTTTACAAATGAATATGGGCAAACTCTGCTTATGTATTGTATTGAACGAGGATATATACATCTATCAAAAGCACTTATTGAGTATGACTGTGATTTAAATGTTCAAGATAATGCGGGTATGACTGCACTACACTATGCTATTTATAATTTAGATGTAGAGTTAACCAACCTTCTTTTAATGTGTGATACAGATAAAACTCTTAAAGATAACTGTGGACAAACAGCATACTATTATCTTATGCATAATACTTGTCATCAGCACATTCAACAAGCATCTCGTAAGAAAGAAGAGTGTATACGATTATTCCAATTGTATACAGAATAAAACTAGTATATTTATATACAACAAAGTGTGTAAATATACTTTGTATAACATATAATAACTTATGTTATCTAAGATGAAACAGAATAGATAACTAGTTCGAGTTGTTTAATTTGATTTTGCAGTTGTAATACTAAATTTGAGTCTATAAAATATACAGACTGTTGAGATGGAGAAGTCATTTTAATAGTATGTTATTTAAATAAAAAAATAATTATATTTTTTTTTATTAATATATTAATAAAATGTCTTCCCAGTCAGTAATTTTTACTCCTCCTACGTTAATTACTCAGATGCAGCAACAAATTGCATCTCTTCAGGCATCTATTTCTAGTATACGCAATACTACTATTTCATTTTTATTAAACGGTAAAAATGTTATAATTGAAAATCCTGAACCAAGTATGCCTTTATTGTCATACATAAGAAATTATACACCTTATACCGCAACTAAATTAGGTTGTTCTCAAGGTGGATGTGGTATTTGTACAGTTATGATTAGTTATCAAGACTTTTCAGGTACATACAAGAATATTAACGTTAACTCTTGTTTAGTAAAGCTTATTGATATTAATGGTATGGCTGTTACAACAAATGATGGTATTGGAAACGTCATCACACCACATCCAATTCAAAAACATTTTTCACATATTGGAGGTTATCAATGTGGATATTGTACTTCTGGTATGATTATGAGTATTTATACTGCGTTTCAAACACAATCATCTCAATCAAATAATGGGATGAATCCTTCTTGGGAAAAAACAGAAAAACTCATTGATGGTAATCTGTGTCGTTGTACAGGCTTCCGCCCTATTATTGAAGCATTTAAAACTTTAATGGTTACTGATGCAACTGGTGCAAGTTCTCCTTATATTAATCAATCAAACTCTGAACAGGTTGAACAATATCAAACGTTATGGTCAAGATGGAAGAACCCATCTGGTGATAACATAGAAGAAAGAATTTTACCAATATATGATCCATCATCGGATGAGAAAAATGCTATTCATTATAAAGATATTCAATCTATTATGCCTTATACCGGTTCTTCTTATTTTACTTCTAACTTAGGATATAAACAATATAATATTGTAAATTTATCTGATATTCCAACTATTATTCAAACAGTTGGTTCTACAAACGGTATTCAAATTGTTCAAGGTCAATTACAATACGGAGTACCTGGATATTCTCAAGCATCCAGTATCACCACACTGATCAACGTGTCCAACATTGTTGATCTCCACTCTATCAATTACGGTGTAAACCAAGTAACTTTTGGTTCTGGTTTGAAGCTTGCAGAATTATATGACTCTTTCTTGAACTCTAGTTCTACCAAATTACAATTGATGGCTAATCACATCTACAAAATCTCTGGTCATCAAGTTAGAAATTGGGGTTCTTGGATAGGTGGTTTGATGGCAGCAAAATTTGGTGCTACTGAAACCTTACCTGCGCAACCTCAATATTTTTATTCTGATATGGGTTTAATATTACAAGCTGCTGGAGCTACCTTAGATTTTCAAGTCTATAATAATGCTGGTGTAGCTACTTCTCATGTTAATGTTGACGTACAAACTTTCTTGTCCACTTCTTACACTGGTTTGGTCTTTGTTACTCAGGGTAAAATACCTACTAACTCTACTCAAATATTCAGAAGTTATCGTCAAGCGATGAGACCAAACAATGCACACACTGTTGCTCACATGGCTGTTCAAGTCACTCAATCTTCAACAGGAGCTGCATACAGTGATGCTAGAGTTTTCATAGGTGGTTTTGGTTCTGGTATGACTGGTCAATATTCTTCTTATTATCGTTTCACAGCAGCAGAATCATATATCAATGGTAAGACTGGTGCTAATTTATCTTATGGTGATTTGGCTTCCTTGGTTGATACTTATGTAGTTGACTTTGTGCCAGAAATGATTTGTGCTGAAAATCCTCTTGCAGAGCAACAAACTTTCCGTAGAGAACTCTTCAAAGGTTATTTCTTAGAATGGGTTTCTGACATGAAATCAAGCACCACATATGCATTTGAGTTTGATAAATCCACCGCTTTTGGTAATCAAGATTTTGTCTCTCCAACTGGTACTTCAGAGTTTGCATATGCAACCAATTTGTATGAAGCTGATCATCCTGAAATGTTTAAATACAAGTCATTCCCAATCGGTAAGGCTACAGGACAAATCAAGTATACTACAGACAAAGTACAACCAAATCAGTTATGGATTGAACCTATTATTGCTACTCAAACTGCACCATTTTTCAACCGAACATTCACTGGTCCTATCAACAATCTGACTATGACTCCTTTTACTTATGAAATGCCAGTTCAAATGATTGATGTTGCCTCTTCTGGAACTTTACAAGCTATTGCTGATGCAGAAGCAATGTACGGTGTTAAACTTGTGTTGACAGCATGTTCTAATATACCAAAGCCTCAAGTCGGTTATGCTGTGAATTATGATCAAGCAGGTGCACCTGCTTTTGATTATCAACAAGGTATGTTATACCTTCCTCAAACTTATTCCAATTTTGGAGCTTTCAGAACTGTTTGGAGTACAATCGCTAAATATGAGCTTTCAGGATTGGTGCCTTTTATTGGTTCGGAAATTGGTGCAGTTGTCGCTGAAACCAGAGAGATAGCTCAAGCTGCAGCTAAATACATCAGTGAGAATATTGTTTATGTTACCACAGGAACTCCAGTTTCACCTTATATTGCAATGAATACTTCTACAGTATCTCCTACTGGTGGTTTTGTTAACTCAGTTGAAAACAAGATTTCAGCTAAAGAGTTTTATGCTGTATCAGGTATTCCTTTTTATTGTGGAGATACTTTGAATCAACCTACAGCTCCTACACCAGGACAATTACAATACTATACAGGTACCAATATTATTGGTGATTTTGCAACTGTATATGCAGCTGCTACAGGTGCAAATGATATCAGAATCGCACGAGGTAACATAAAGCAAAAATCTGTTGACCATTTTACCACTGAAAGAGACCAATGTGTTGTATGTTATCCAGATAATAATGGAAGATTCAAGATGATTTATCCAACCAAGATGGGTAACAATGCTTCTTTCCATAGAGATAATATGCTCAGATGGTGGTATGGACCTCATTTTGTTGCTTCAGGTCCTTATGCTACAAGCGTAACTGGAAAATTCTGGGCAACTCCTCAAGGTCCTGCAAGATTTGATGATGGATCTTTAGTTTATGATCCTGACTTATGGTACACTGAAACTACAGCTGTTGGTGGTCATTTTGGTGCTAAATTTTATGCTCCTTCATTATTGAATTTAGCGTTTTTAGCTTGTAGAATTCTTGGTCAACCTATCATTGGTCAACCAAGTTGGGACAAAACTACTAATGATCACATCAAGGCTGCTACTAACATTGATATGATTTACAGTATGGCTTTTGATAACACTGGTAAGATCAAAGCTCTTGCTGATAATATGGTTTGTGATGGTGGATGGTCTGATCAGAGTGGAAATTTAGATGCTCTTTTTGTGCAAAACATGGCAAACAGCTTAGGTGAAGATTTCAACTTTGGTGCTTTCTTGCAAAATTCACAAATGGTAAATACTAATACACCATCATCAGCTCCTTTACGTTCCATTTCAGCTCATAACGGTGCCGTTGCAACCTCTACTCTTTTACAAATTGTCAATGAGACTTTGAAGGCTAAATACGGTGAAGGTGCTTCAACTTTATCTGATGTTTTTATGACCAATCTGATCACTAGATATTCTCCTTATGTATTACCAATCCTTCCTGGGTATCCATTCCCACCTAATATTCCTGTTGATAATTGTGGTTATCCTTTAATCAATCCATATTCACAATTCCCAGATTTTTCTACAGGTTGGGACTCTTTTGGTGATGGTGGTAGAGAAACAGGATACTGGTTTTTAGAAGAACATTCACAATATCAAGTATTGCAATCAATTGACCGTAAGATCAATCAACTTTATTATACTACCGGAGCAATCACTGTATTTTCACCAGCTCCAAATGGTTACACTGGTTCTCCTTTGCCTGCTCCAGTTGCAGCTTCTAGCACAGGTGCATTTAATGATGTTGCAGCTAGATTTCCAGCTATTGCTCAATTGGAACAGGATATCAATGCATGGAACTCCTTACCAGAAAACCGTTTCCGTAAATTGGGTTTGGGTATGTCTTTGACTACATACAATTCATCATCTGTCAACAGCTTTAATTCATCCTTGAAGATGACTCTTGAGAAACAAGGTAATATCCAGGTAGCTACTAACATCAATGATAGCGGTCAGGGTGGTCCTGATTTAATGTTACAAACTCTGGCTGATGAAATGTATCTTGACAAATCATTATTTTACACTGATTTTGATTATTCCATCAATGCAACTTCAGGGTTCACATCTGTAGGAAGTATGGTTTCTCCGCAGTATCAAAGAGCTGCAGTAGAAGCTTGCAAAGAATTTATGGCAAAGTGTATTCAAGCTATTTATCATGATATCACCTATCCACTTTTGAATGCTGTTGTAGAAAACTTGAGAAACGTTATAGCATCTACTGGTTCAGGTGATGTTCCTGGATTTACTGGTGCTCCTTATTTGTTCCCTAATGCTATTGGTGGTTTCCAAGCATGGACCAATCAAACTGTATCTTCATTCGACGATATAACTCCTGCAGGTTATAACTATTATCTTTCATTTGATGCGGATGGTATCAACGGTGTATCTACTGGAGCTTTTGCTTTTGTACCTGATGTCAGCAGTAAAACAGGTGCTATTGTTGTTGGTGATACTACAACTGAACCTGCAGCTGTATTCAACTCTGTAGCTTTGAATGCAAATTTCGGTATTTCTCAAATTCCTATTGGAGTTTATACAGCAAATATTTATGCTGGTATTGAAGGAGTTTTACCTGCAGGTGCTACAGGTACTGCAACAGCATCACTTGTACACAATACCACATTCTTTGGTCCTGTAGTTCTTGCAACTTCTGATGCTGTTGCAGTCACTGCAAACACCAACTCTGGAGCGTTTGATTATGTATCCTTACCTATCACTTTGGCTACTGGGGCTACATTAAGTCCATATGAAACTGTTTCTTTGGTTATTTCATACACTTATGAAGCAAATGGTGTTGGTCCTGCTACCCTTACTTTCTTGACCCAAACCGATAATACTAGTTTACCTCCTACATTTTTCGAGGTCAATAGTTGGTATCAAGGATACTCTATAGTTGCTACAGGTCCTTATGACCTCAATTTGTGCTACAAATATGTTGGAGCTGGTCAAGGTAATACTGGTCCAGCAGGATATCCTGATAGTTTTTATGTAAGTCCACTCAACGATTTGGGACAACCAACTAATATTTGTACACAAGCATGGCCAACTCAAGAAGATGTAGACTGGATTAACAGCGATAGAGATTTACAAATCTTGACATTAGTCAGATATGGTCTGCAAAAAGGTATGGGACAAGATCAATTACTTAAATCTGATTGGGATCTCATGACAGTAGAACAGAAGAAAAATATGTTGACTGCTTACTGGCCAACTATCGCAGTAGGTTTGGGAAGCTCAGCACCAACTCAAGCAACAACTCCTTTGAGTGAACGTTCGCCTGTATTATTCCCAGCATGGTCACAGGCTGGTGGTTTGAGAACCATTATGTCTTCTGGTATTTCCTTTGATAACACTACCTCACCTGGTTACTACTGGTATCCAATATACGCTCAGGGCTTTGGAGATCCTGGATTAGCTGCATTGACATCCATCTTTGGTCAACTTTTTAATTTGAGATCTATTGTTGCTGGTCTTGTCCTCACAGAGGTAAATATATTAAGTGGACAATACAATGAGATTGATGCTTTCATTAGTATGGATGCAGGTAAGTCAATGAATCCTTTACAACATGCCACTCAACTTGAAAGTGCTTATTTACAAGCAAGAAGTTGGTATCTCCAGGAATCTATTTACATGAACACTGGTACTTCTCAACGTCTGAACCCAGATACTTGGGATTATAAACCTGTTTCATCTCAAAACACTCCTCAGCGTGTCAATGCCATCATATTGAACTATCCTGACAGTTTCAATCCAGGTGTCATCAACGAATCCAAGATGATTGGAGAACCTGGAACATTTGGAGGTGCTGCTGCAGTTGCTGCAGTCAGAGCTGCAATTGGAACATACCGTCGTCAAGAAGGTATTGATACTGTTGGTAATGCTGGTCAAGTTCATGAATGGATAGAGGGATGTTCTACTCCTCTGACTATCAACAAAATCAAGAATGCTTGTCCTTTACCTTCTTCTGTCAGTTTGTAAATAATGGATGTTTACTCTTGTAGTTTTACACATATGTGTGAAGGAGTTGATACATTGATTGTATACAATTGTATTATCATCATTTTTGAATGTATGTAGTTTTGTGAAAAAATGAAATAATAATTTTTTTTCTTGTTTATCTTTTAAACACAATATGCTTACCTACAGACTTAACGGACAACCTTATAAATGTCAAGGTCAATATTCTACTGTTAAAGAACTCACGGCTTTAATTGCAAAAGAGTTTAACGTCAAGGATGCAAGATTAATGTGTGGAAATGTTAATATACATGATGGTAATAAATCATGTATGATCAAGCCAAATATCATGAACACTGTTGTTGATATTTTATTGATCAAATAGATGCTCTGTAATACCACTACTTTTTTTAGCTTGTTCTTATTAAATAATTTCTACATAGTTTATACTCGTTTTTTTGTTAGATTTATACACACATTTTAGTGTATAAATAAATTAAATATAAAAATCTAAAGCCTCTTTATCTTGTGTCCACCATCTTCTACACATTTCAAGGTGGGTATCTAATCGTTCACATCGTTCAGAAAAAGATAATCCACAATTACATTCCCACATAAATACACTAGAGGATTCAATCAAGTGACCAACTGTATCCCCATAACTAATGGTTATTTCTTCTTTTTCACGTACGTCTTCTACCGCGTATAATACAAATCCTCCTGTATACTCATCCGGTATATTTCGCATATTGGTAATTCGTAATGTAAATGCATTGGGTGTACAGGAATGATTACATTTGCTTATGTAAGGACATAATCCGTAAGTAGATTGCATACTCAACGGATCTGTTTTTTCAGAATACCAATCCCAAGCATTATGATTGATTTTATGAAGTAGATTAGTGGTTGTGTATTGTAATAATGTAGAAGGAGTAGTAAACTCGTCTTTATCTCTTGGATATAATTCTTTTGCTATATCAGTATTATGCTTAAGTATAGTTAATAAGTATGCACCACTTCCAATGAACGCCTCTTCTATACATAAAAGTGTACCTTTTGGAATAAACTGTGTTGCTACTAGTTTAAATTGGTTTTTCATACGGTTAAAAACTACCTGTATATTATCATGTCGATATACGCATTTTTTTCTGTATGTATCAGCTATGCGAAAATCACACTCTGTGGATAGTTTTATGCGTTTTAAACGGTTTCCCAATGAAGATATATCCTCTTCCTCCTTCTCTTCATTTGAGTCTCGTTTTGTTTTCTTTGTATAAAATGATTGGAAGACAGAATGAAACATATATATGTGTTGTTATTTGGTATTTAATAGTATACTAATAAATAGAACATAAATTTCATTTTAGTAGGGGAGAAAACTCCCCCTACGACCCCTATTGCGCTTCACGTTTTATTGTTTATTATTTGTAAAAAGTGAATAATCTAATTTTAATCTGTTGTAGTATTATAATTTACTACTAATTATGCGACATAAATGCTTATCATCTGAACATACATTAGTAATACAAGATGTGTATAATAAGACACATTTAAAAGAGATCCAACGTGAATTATTTAATGGATGTAATATGGTATTCACACAATTTAATGTAGAAAAAATAGTTCCTCCTACTACTATACTGCATCTATATCCAAATCGAAATATAGTGATCATTACATTTTACACAAAGATGTATTTTTATATAAATAGTTCTCCTAATCCATACAGAGAAGATAAACGAGTGATTCCTACTATTTGTTTGGAGCCAACTAGTGTGTATTGGATTGAACTAGATCCAGGTAATGTATCGTTTACACTTTCATCAGAAGGAACACAAGGTGGATACTGTTTAGTGTGTAGTATAGAATAAAAATAAAATAAATATAACTAATTATGCACAAACTCCACATGATTTAGTTCTACTTTTATGCTTTGGTTTGCTTTTACTTTTTGAACGAGTTTTACTTTTACTTTTACTTCTTACACGAGTTTTACTTTTACTTTTACTTTTACTTCTTACACGAGTTTTGCTTTTACTTTTTACACGGGTTTTATATTGGTCACTTACAATATATTCTCCGAAGTGTGCACTGGATGTTCTTGGTAATAATCCTAATGCTTTACAAGTACTTTTCTGAGAGAATCCCATTTGTGATTCTGGTGTCATTTCACAATAAAAACGGTCGACTGGCATACTTTAAGTGTCTATTTCTTTACTATTTATGTAGTATATTAATTGAAAAAATAGAAAAATAAAGTATTTTAATTTATATACTAAACATAGTATATAAATAGATATATATATATATATATCCACTAATAAGCTAAAAATGCCGCAGAAAAAAACAAAATGGTTATGTAATCTTCTTTTTTTAGTAGTCGTATTTCTAGTTGGAAGTATATTTGTGTACGTGTATGCAAAAAAGAACTCACATAATGTAGATACTATTATTCATAAGTTAGAACTACAATCAATTAAAAAAAAGAAAAAGAAACGTTTACATAAACAGATACTACTTCAAACAGTTAAAGAGGCTATATCTCATTTATTACAATATGTACCAGAAATATGTAAACAACTAAATTCCATGCATGACAAAGAAGCATTTCTAAAAGGCTTTCCAGAAGAATTATCCGGATATATTTTAGAACGTATAGAAGAATGGTGTGGGAAAGAATGGTCCCCATTTGTAATGGAAGTTGATTCTATCAGAAACCAACTTAAAACTACACGCATTACATCTGAACGTGACAGAGAAGAAGTAAAAAAATGTGAACAACTATTGAAACAAGTGGAAACGAGTAGTAAACGCACAATAACTGAATTAACTAAGCTTCTTCATACAGCATCAAAAAAAGACATTCCTGCATTAGAAAAGATGATTGCAATTTCAAAAAAGAAAGAACAGGAAATAGCAAACATACTAGAATTAAGTCTTTTAAAATATGTACAACTACTTACTAATCGTAGTATAACCAAAGAAACGAAAGAGCAACTTGAACAAGAATTAAATCAACTGAAAGATACTATACGTTCTAACACAAATAAATATAAAAGAGAAATAACGGATGTCTTTGGGGAGTATGATAAGTTATTAACTATGATTGTGAATGAATTAAATATAAAAATAGAATTAATCTCAACATTAGAGATAGAGAATGCACACAATAAGGACCTATTAGATAGATTAAAAAAAGACAGAAAAATAGAATCAGATAAATTAAAACGGATAATCTCTCTTAAAGAGGGACAACTAACACGAATACAAGATGAAGCATCCCTTTTATCAACCGTATTCGATAACCTTTCTGCAAAAAAAGAATGTGAGAAAGAGTATATATTTATGAATCCAATATTAGATTCTGTATACAGACGTTTAAAAAGTTATTTATGTGAGACAATACAACAGAATGAAGTATCAGATGAGGAATTATTGCGTACATTATCTGAATTATTATCATCAGAAACAGATGTGAATACATTCTATACTAAGTGCAAAGAATATACACATCCTGTTTTAAAAGTTGTATGTGAAAAGGGTAATTACATGCAATCTAAAATACATCAAGCTTACCAAGAATATCAAACATCTATCAACCAGATAGAACAAGAGTATAAGGAAAAAGAAACTAAATTGCGTAAAGATTTACAAGAAGCAATTATAAATAATGATAATGCGACTGAACGAGCAGCTTCATTAGTATCAAATGTATATCCTGAACTAGCAGCTATTCTTAGGTCTGAATTACACAAACGAAATATCATTGTTGGTGAACTTACTAAGTCGAAACAATTTACATCAGCGTATGTAAGATTATATCATCAGCTATATGATATTCTTTCTCAGAAAGAAGAATTAGATAAGATTTGCTCTGCAGATAATGTAGCAAGTGTAGTAAATTCATACACTTCTATTTCATCAGAGATTACAACTGAGTCGATTCAAAATATGGTAAACATGATGTGTCAACTTAAATTAAATCAGATTGTACAATCCCCTATTAAAAAAGAAGTATGTCTAGAAGAACAATTATTTTTAGAAGATTTACGACAGTTTACATTTGAAAAAATAAACAGTTTCTTATCAATTAATCCACCAGAAGAAGAACCTATTTATACCATTATAAAAACAATTTTACTATATGTGGACTCATTGCCTACTATACGCGAAATGAGTTGTGTTGATATAAGAAACGCGGTACAAAAGATTGCTTCTACCTATCCATCTGGAATTCTTTCTTTACGATCGTATGTAAGTAATAGTATAGAAGATTATAAGGGATATACCCGAGTATATATTCGTATTAAACCATCAAAAACATTACCTATATCTTTATGTAATGTAAATGTAAATTTAGATAGAAAACAAATTCAGATTGATTGTTCCATGGAGAACCACTGTAATACTAAAGATGTTCTTACCTATTCTAATTTTTCTTCTATTTTTCCAGATACAGATACAACAACTGCTATATTTATAAAAATGAAATCCTTATTTGACCAATTAAAAAATGGATATTCTATCGTATTGTTTGGATATGGAGTATCAGGTTCAGGTAAAACATATACACTTCTTGGAGAAGATGGTTTATTAAAACAGGTACTATACTCCAAACCATATTCAGATGATGTCCGTTCTGTGACTATTATACGTGCGTTTGAACTATATTCTAATAATGTACCAGATTTAACTATATTAGCTGAGAAAAATAAAGGATTAAAGGGAGAACGGATAAATCATATCTCATCTACTTTTTTCTCTCCTGCAGTAAAAATACCTAGTTTTGATGATTTTAAACGAGAACTAGGTAAGATAGAAGAGAAACGTATAAAAGAAAAACGGATTAAACCAACTATAAATAATAGTCAATCAAGCCGTTCTCATTTATTTGTAACAATAGAAATAGAATATTACCTTTCAAATAGTAATAAAACTGTAAAGGGATATATTACTGTGGTAGATATGGCAGGAAGAGAATCTCCGTATGATATCTATAACTCAAGTTTTGATCTTTCTTCTTCTGTTGGAAAATTAAGTATGGCAGATGCAGTACGGGCATTACCTGCTGGTTTAAGTAAGTTAAACATTAATCCTGAACTTAAAAAGTTGTACGACCCTCTATTAAAAAATGAGCAAGCTATGCGGTTGTCTATTATTGATTCAGTAAGAGAATCCTTTTTTATTAATGAAACAATGAACCATCTTGTATACTATTTACAAAAAAAAATAGGAATAAACCCTGTTATTTTTCATGTAGATACATATGCTTCCTATAAAGAAAACCAATTCTTTACTGATCCAAGTGTATCAAAAGGGGAAACTAGTGTAGGTATTATTCCTATTATGCGAGAGATAGAGAACTTAGTTCCTAAGGGAAAACATAAATATGTGATGATGTGTACAGTGCGTCAGGAAATGAAGTATTGTAAGGATACTGTAAATACTCTCTCATTCGCATCCGGTATAAAGAGTACATAATATTTGTTTTTTCTTCTTTTTTTCTCTTTATTACACCAAAAGAAGAAGAATGAAATCAGAGATACTTCATTGCATTTTATTATGTATAATTATTATACTACTCCTTGTATTCCTTTTGGTAAACTCACAACACAACGAAGAACATTACATTGATGTAACTACCGTTGCAAAAGGTACCGTCCAAAGTGTAAAAGATTTATCTAGTTATGCGCAAGAGAAATGGATTCAATTAAAGGATTATTTACGTAATCATTATAGAGAAGCTCTTATTCGTAAATTATTTAAATTTTTGCATAACTCTCGTTTAACTTATTTAGGTCGAGAACAAGATCCAAAGAAAGATAGTACTATTCGTAAGCGTAAGTTTATAACACAACCAGGTGAACCTACCTTATTACAAATGTTATGTGCAAAAGTAAAATCAAATCCTACCAGTGCAAGAACATGGTTAATTAATGTATTACGTTTAAATATGGATGATTATTTATATGAACAATGGAAATTAAAGAATCCAATGTATCGTATGGTGTTATCCCTTGGAGAGAATTTTAAGTTTTTAACAGGAGAACAGATCTTAGATAAATACCTAATCGAGTTATTAATGAATGAAGAAGACTATGCAGACATTCGTAGACAATTAAAAGAATTTGTAAGAGATGGTATTCGTGTATGTGATGATAAGTTAACTGCAAAAGGAGTATTTAATTATATTAAAAAATTGTTATAAACCAACAGAACAAAAATGAGTTTTAAAAATAAAAACAATAGTAATATATAATACAAATTAAAGGTAAAGATGGAGTCTACATTCGGATGCCCAAACGTAATTAGCGAAGTAATAGCAGGGGAAACAAATGAAAAAGAGTTATTATCCCGGGTAGTAACCAATGTATTTACATGTTTTAAAAATAGGGGATATATCGTGACTATTCCAGAAATTCATACAGAGGAAGATATAAGTGAATTAAATTGTGTAGTGGAACACTCTGTAAATAAGAAAAAATGTATGATTGTTTGGATAAAAGACGAAAAAATAGGTGTAAAACATATTAAACAAATTTATGACAAGATGGAAAAAGAACATGTATCCCATTGTTGTATGATATGCAAACATCCATTAACTGTGTTTGGTAAAAAAGCAATTGAAGAGTTTAATACAGTATTCTCGGATAAATATATGGAATATTTTGAATATGTAGAAATGTTAATTGATATTACTACTCATGTGTTTATGCCAAAGCATATTGTATTAACTCCGGAAGAAAAGGAACAATGGAAGAAGGATTTTTCAATTGAAAAGGATGCACAATGTCCTAAATTGTATCGTACGGATGCTATGGCTAGATATTATGGTTTACGTAAGGGTGACCTGGTTAAAATTATGAGAGAGTCAGAAGCATCTACTGAATATGTTACCTATCGCATCGTAATTTAAAAATAATTATTTTTTTCTCTTTTTAACTTCAAAATAAAAAGAGAAACTAGAACAGAAAAAAAATGGCAGAAGGTATTACATTAAAGAAAACAGCTGTTTTAGCAGCAATTGCAATTATTGTTGGTATTATTACTATGGGTAGTGGTTACATCGCAAAAATGATGACCCGTGCAAATGCATGTCATCAAACTAAGATGATGTTATTTTTAGCAGGATTAATCACAGCATTAATCATTGCTGCATTAGGTGCAATGTATAGTAATTTTGTTTCTAAAGAGAAGCAAGATGAATGGCAAAAGTATATAGAAGAAAACGTATGGGCAGAACAATTCAGATATGGAGCAATGGATGCTGTTGATGCAGCTGCTAAAAAATCCGAGTACTATCGTTATGCAGAAGATAAGAAAAGTGATGACATCAGAGGTCGTGCTTTCTAAAAAATAAATTTTATTCTTTACAATGTAGTAAATGATAAAACAGATTCTATTACTTGTTGTGGTTATACTCATTGTTGGGTTAATTACATTAACTGGTGGAGAAATAACCAAGTTATTTGTAAAAGCAAATAAATGTCATCGTACCAAGACATTATTATTCTTTTCAGGCTTAATTACTGCTTTAATATTAGCACTTATTGGTGGATTATACTATAAAGTAATCCCAGCTGAATCAAGAGATAAATTCCAAAATTGGGCACTCACGGAACAATTTAGATATACATCCTCTCAAGCAAAAGATGCAGCAGATAAAACAAAAGGATTAGCAGAAGAATACCGATATGCTGATTCACAAGCTGAAATTGCAGCAAAGAAAACACTAGGACTATAAACGTGTAACTAGACAGTAGTTTGATTTCATTTGTATACAAATGAAATTTAGTTAGCTAAACCTAAGTCTATGTTCGAGTCACACATCATAGAAAAAAAAGTAGCAAACACTTTACTCACATCTAAATAAATGGTTTGTATATCAGACAGGAGTGGGTTTGTATGGGGTTTATTTGCATTTACACAAATACGAGTATAATCCTCTTTTTTAAAATGGTTTCGGAGGGCTTCTATCTCAGCTATCATCAACGAATTCCAATCATTTTTGTACATATATTCTAATAAGGTATCAAATAGTAAACTTGTGCAAACGATATCTACATTTTTCTTTAAACACACGATCGCAAATTTGGAAGATACATATGCACTATCAGATAAACATGGGTATTGATAATATATTGCATCTGATTTCTTTATTTTTCGACTATCGTAGCATACATAACAATGAAACCTGACTACATTCAGGATTTGTTTTCGATTTGATTTTAATTTTAAATTTGTATGCATATCTTTCTGAAAAATATGATATTTGTCTGCATTATTTGTACGAACATGGTACAACTTTTCACATACTTCATTCGATTTCTGTTGATTCGTGGTAAATGTGATTTCTGACATTTTAAATGGTAATACGATATGTATTTGTTGGAATAAAATCAGTTTAGCAAAGAACTACGTTCTCTGCGACTCTCCTTCCTTGAGCAAGCGCCCTGAACGAAGTTCTGCTTCGCATTTATTGTGTTAGATGTACCTCTTCTCTTCACCTTACTTTATCTTCTTTAGTTTCACATATGCTTGTCCATATTCTAACCAATAATCCTCTATATATGTATCAAAACACTGCAAAAAAGAGTCAATCCCTCTCTGTGTTTCTTCACTAAATGTATAATCATCAAATATAATCCATCCATCCGGTTTACATTTGCGAAATGCGTGAACACCATCTTCTAAAACTGCCCAGCTTTCATGATTTGCATCAATATAAATAATATCATATTCATTATCAGTCAACCTTGGAAGAATGTTATAGCTATAATCCTTATATATATTTACTTTATCTGTAAGGCAATTGCGTTGTATATTAGAACAAAAATGGTTATAATTGGATGACTGTAAGCATTTATATTCTGAATATTCAGGAGTATCTTGCCAGATATCAATACAATCAAACTTACTTTCTGGATGAGAACCATATGTTTTTGCTACTGATATTAAATTTGCACCACATAATGTTCCAATTTCAAGGTAACGAATCGGACGTTCGGAAAAGTCTTCTAGTGGAAGAATGTATGTCCATCGATCACACAATCTCCATACATATCCTGTAAACTCAGGATCATATTTTTCTATTTGAGAAAACCACCCATCTGACTGAATAATATTCATTGTATCTCTCCAATTAATTGCATCTTCATCGCATACCGAAGGTTCTTGTATGGTATGAAACGATTGTATTTTATCTAGCATCTTAGTAGTAAAAAAATATCAACCACATACAATAGAGTTAAAAGAAAGAACTATCTCTTTAAATAGAAAAAATGTATACCTATGTGAAACATAAAAAGTGTAACCATTATGTAATTGAGTGTGAAGAATATCCAGAAGAACATGTAGAAATATTCGATTCAAGTGAAGTACAAACAAAATGTGTGTACGGATTACTTATACTCGTCTCCATACCAGTCGTATACAAACTTATCCTTTATTTTGTACCTACATAATAATACACTTAGTTAGTTTGCTTTTTTCTTTCTCTTCTTTTTCAGGTGTATCACACACCTTTTGTTTTTTCTTTTTACCGGAAGAATCAACCATATTTAGTTTCCGTTTTTCTCCATTTAATTTTGTTTGAATACTAACCGCACTAACAGATTCCCCTAGTTTATTCCATTCTTCTATTGTATAACTATCAGACATACTTTTATTACACCTACTGCAGATAGGAAATAGATTATCTAACGCGGTAACCCCTCCCTTTGAATGTGGATTATCGTGCCCACACTCAAAATTAAATACATTGATTGTATTTGGACACCACACAATATAACACTTAGTCTCAAACACTTTACCGAATAGTTTAAGCCAGCATGCCTCTCGGAGTGCTTTAGGAATATGTCTACTCATTCTGACGATACCCGTAAAAGAAAAAGAAAAAGAAAAAACTATTTTGTATTGTCTAGTTACTAAATACAAATCATTTGTTTAAATTATACAAATAGATAGAATGGTGACAACAAAACAAGACACGTACAAATTAATTGGATGGTTAGCTGTTCTTGTATTCGCAGAATTCTGGGCACTCTATTTTATTCAAAAAGCCCAAAAGGTAAATAATAGCAAACTAGTCATTCCTGCTATGTTACTCTACGGATTTGCAGTGACTTTATTGCTGTACAAACTAATGAATTTTAAAAGTATAGCGATCGTAAATTTCCTGTGGAATGTTTGTTCTACTATCTCCGGTTTTTTCATTACTCTATACATATTTAAAGAAAAAGTAAATCATTTAGAATGGTTGGGTGCAGCACTTGGATTAATTTCTATAGGCCTAATTATATATGGTGGAAAACGAAAAGAAGAACAAAGTTAAAGATACAAACTGATATATTAATACACCATATTAATTAGTTAAAAATGCACTTATATTGTCAATCAAAATATTCCTCACAACCAGAAAGATGGCCTGTTTCTCCTGAATTTATATTTGAGGTTGGTTACTCTATTAAAGCAGCAATACAATATTGTAAAAGGATACAAACAACTTCTACCACAGTATCATTAGAAGATATTCAATCCATTATTACTTGTTTAGAAACCTATATTTATATTTATTCTTCCTGTTTAATACGAGAGGATGTCCCAATAGTTAGTGTGGATACAAATATGCTATATGAATTTTGGACTGAATTTACATCGTATTGGAACTTATTTTGTAAATTAGAATTAGAAGGATTATACTTATTTATACTTAGTTGTCGTACCATTGACTCATTCGAGTCTACACGAGTTGACCAGTTATTTTTATCAAAATATACTATTCCTGCAGTTTTAAACACACTTACAGTCTTATATCCCTTTGAACCAAAATTAGAACCATTTATTTCCTTTTTAAAAAAAGCAAATCTTGGATGTATATATTTTTCTACTATTAAAATAACTCCATCTTTATTAACGTATGATAATGATAACAAATATATTAATTAGACTTATAGTATTCTTTTGGGTAATTCATATGTTATACACAACTGTTCCAAAAGATAAACGATGGTTTGCAATTGGTTTATTTATATTTATACTATACCTTAGTAGATTATTATTGTCCGTATTAGCAGATAACTGCAACCAATTAGATATCTATACATTTTCATCTGATATACCAGGACCAACCATGGTAGCTGTAGCAGGTTCTCATGGAAATGAACCTGGAGGTACGGTTGGTTTATATTCTCTTATTCACGATTTACAACAAAAGAAAGAAAATGTAAAACAAGGCACACTGATTATTATCCCTGAATTAAATAGGTGTGGATTAAAATTAGGAATACGCTATTTACCCCAAGAATTATTATCACTTAACATGATGACGTCTGATTTAAACAGAAATTATGCCAATACTGATAAAGAAGAGGGAAGATGTAATATTAGTAAAGAAGTAGAACAAATACTCACACAAGCAGACTTTGTATATGATGGGCACGAAGGGTATGATTTTACACGTCTTGTACCAGAATCTATGGGTTCTGGTATTTATCCAAGTGTAAATGAAAAAGCAAAACAACTTTCTACTCACTTAACATTCGCTATCAATCAGTCCCATTTACTCCGCAATAAAGAGGATTATAAAAAATTTATTACCAGAGATGCATGGAGCTTAATAGATGGAAGTCTACGTAAATATTGCCAAACTAGAAACATTCCATATATTTTAGTGGAGACAACCGGACAAAATGATATTCAACCATTACATGTCAGAGGAGACCAACATTATTTTTTGTGTAAAGAAATGGCAAAACAAATCGGTATTCTTTAAATGGTAATAAGATCTTCCGCGTATAAATATTTATTACACAACCCACTAATATTAACGTGTGCATATTTAGGATACTTCATTTTAAATAATCGTACAATCGCACATTCTTGCATATAATCCCATTTTTGAGATTGTCCTTTAAACAGGATAGGTTTTGTACGAATACGGTAATTAAAGTAAAACATTTTTTCGTCTATTTCCGATAAATTATACTCTTTCATTTTAGGTACACGAGGAACAATTAAACGCATCTCAGTAGAAAAAAGAGGAGCCCAAGGTTGTAATAATAAGTCACCATCTAAATATGTAAGTGTGCATTCTTTTCCTAAGCTAAATGGTTCTTTACAGTATTCTCCTGTAACGTATGGCATTCTAAATTTTAACATACTCATTACCGGATTCATAGTATGTATCCAACGTTTCTGCATTTCCATATCTTCTACAATTGATTCCTCTACAAAACCTTCTCTGCGAATATCGGAAATAAATAATATATTCTTTCCTATAAACTGTGTACACTCTTCATCTGTAAAATAAGTCTGTCGGATAATACAACGTTCTGATGGCTTTATATTATACGGTCTAGGATCATATAAAATAAAGGTATGATTCGGGAACAATGGAAGTAATATATTTAAGTGATTTCCCGGAGCAGAACCAATATATAGAACGGTAGTAGACAAATGGGCATACATGGCTAAAAAGTATAATTCTGTCATGAATAATTTACGTTGTCCGTAATGTTTACTTGCCATTTCCTTTTTTATTCCAGAGGAGTGTACTTTATACGACTCTCTTTGTTCCAAGTCTTTAAAAAACTGTACTCCCATGCTACAAATAGGTCGGAGTGTAAATAAAGATATACCTTTTTGTGGAGAACGTTGTCTACTCTTCGGTCTACTCTTACGTTTACCTTTTGTTCTGCTTCTGCTTCTGCTCTTCATTACTGTTCTGGTGTTACTCTTTGGTCTGCTTCTGCTTCTGCTTCTGCCCTTCATTATTGTTCTGGTCTTACTCTTTGACCTGCTTTTAGATTTATGAACGTTCATTGATATATATATATTATTTATACATAGCAAAGAATTAAATTGAAAAAACAGAATTAAATAGTATACTATAATTATATATAATACACGGTTATACACAAAGTATGAAAAAGGAAATACTATTAGCAGAACTTAGAAAATATGAATGGATGGAACGTACAGATAAAAATGTATTTAAAGCAAAAGCATATGCGAAAGTGATCAAAGGAATTGAACAACTCTCTGAAGTAAAGTCAATAGATGATTTATTATCAGTAGAAGGCATTGGTGATAGCATCCGTACAAAATGTGAACATATTCTGCAATCTATTATGGAAATAGATAAACGTGATGAATCAATCCAATTATTTCAACATATTTATGGGATAGGACCAGTAAAAGCAACTGAATTAGTAAAACATTATAAATTATACACATTCGATGATCTTAGATCTCATCAAGATCTCCTTACTCCTATACAAAGAATAGGTTTACAATATGTAGAAGATAGTATGTTACGTATTCCTAGGAAAGAAATGGATAAACACTGTCATTTGTTACTTAAGTTACTTCAAACATCTACTTCTGGAAAACTGATGGGTTGTATTGTAGGAAGCTACCGACGTAAAAAAGAATCAAGTGGAGATATTGATATGTGTATAACATACCAACAAGATGTAACAAACGCCCCTGTCCATTTTGAACGATTTATTCAAGAGTGTATATCAACTGGTTACATTTGTGATATTCTTGCAAAGGGAAGTAAAAAATGCTTGTCATTTTGCAGACTTACACCTAATTCTCATGTTAGACGGTTGGATCTATTATTAACACCTCCGCATGAATTTGCAACAAGTTTACTTTATTTTACAGGATCGCAACAATTTAATATTAAGATGAGAAGTAAGGCACTTGAATTAGGATATACATTAAATGAACATGCACTTACTCCTTTGCGGAATAACACACCTAAACCACCTTTTTTTAAATGTGAAGAAGATGTATTCCAATTTTTACAACTAGAATATACTCCACCAGAAAAACGATGAATTACGCACATCCTATCTCTTTTTTTTTTCGTATCCATTTCTTTTTTTTATTTTATGTACAAAATAAAAAATAATACACACAATTTAACAAGATTTAAAATATAATTAACTAACTTACTTAATTATACTAAATGTATTCAAATTCATAAATATTGCATTTTTAAAAAAAAAGTAGTACAAAAGTAAAATAAAAAATAAAAATGTACTACTTTTTTTTTAAATAATAATGTTTTACAAATTTAGTATAAATGTATTTTTATATATAGGATAATTGGTTATCTGCATTAAATACGTAGATATACATAAAATAAAATATGCGAAAGCAGAACTTCGTTCAGAGCGCTTGCGCAAAGGAGGGGTGATAGGGGAACAACGTTCCCCATTAAAGTGATTTTTTTATTCTTATTCTTTTTCTATTTTAATTAATAAAATAAGTTATCACAAATAAAATGGATGACGATGAAATAGAATACCCAGAAGTTGAACAAGAGTATGATGAGGAAGAATACACAGAAGACACAGAGGAATTAGAAGAAGAATTACAGTCAGAAGGAGAAGAAAAGGAAGAAATAGTATTAGATAGTTCCGACTTTGTAGAAAATAAACAACGAGTGACTTCTATCTATTTAAATAAATATGAGCGTACAAAAGTATTAGGAATGCGTGCATTACAAATTAGTTTAGGAGCATCACCATTAGTAGATATAGGTGAACTAACGGATGCATATGAGATTGCTTTATTAGAACTTCGTCAAAGAAAGTGTCCATTTGTAATACGCAGATATTTACCTGATCATACCTATGAAGACTGGAAGGTATCCGAACTTCAAATTTTAGATGATTACAATTATAGTCACTAAATGAATTTACTATTTTATACAAATTTGTGTATAAAATAATTTAAATGTACCTTTAATAGTTTACTTCTTTTTCTTTTCTGTTGCGAAGGAATGGATACACATAATTTACAATCAATTTTTTTTCAATAGGACACTCTTTAATTATCTCTGGCATAATATGACATGCATAGTCTGTTCTAATAGAAAACCCGCGAAGGATGTACTTTTTGATTCTATTTTCTTGTTTGGGTGTAAATGGTGAAGTATGTTTGCATCTTGCAATTTTATGTACTACGTCTTGGTAATGATAGACTCCTAATACTCTTCCATCAAAATAGGATTGACACACACTTAAATCAAATCGAGAGATTGTTTTCTGTATATTAGAAACATAAATACACTGTATTTTTTTACCTGTGACAGAGTGGGTATACTCTTTAAAACAACGGATGGTTACCATTTCTTGATAGTCGCACAGTTTTTTGTCTTCATCTAACAACATTTGTTTATTATCACTATTCCCAGATGAAACAATGTCGGTTCTACAAATAGGACATCTGTTATTTCCACTGAAGGATTGTATGCTTGATATACAATAATCACAACACCAATGTTTACATACCTCAAGCATAATAAATTCAGAACCATGTTCACCTTCTTTTGTATAACATACTGGGCACTCTTCTGGTTTAGAGAATTTACTTTTTTGGGGTTCTATTGTAGAAATATAATTCCATTGTTTAAGTTGGAGTTCTGTTAATAATTTTGTTTGTTCAACTGTGCGGGAAACATAAGGTATAAATATATCTAGATCGCCATCATACTCGTTTGGATCACAATAAGATGAAAGTGTGCATACAATTGATCCTCCAGATAGTACACTATTTGTTGTTTTTAAGAAGGATGATAATTCTTTTAAAGGGATACCAAATGTAGAAACAAGTGTTTGTAATGTAGGTTTCCAATTGGAATGATGTGGGGATAATGTGATATGCATTTTGTGTTTCGTTGTATTAAATAATACTATTATACTATGCAGTAGATTAGGGAATAGAATATCACTTTAGTGGGGGACCTAGGTCCCCCAACAACCCCTCCTATGCTTGCGCGTGAACAAAGTTCTGCTTCGCATTATTTTTTGTTTAAATATATATTGTTTAATACGTTTTTTTATTTTTTCACTTTTTATAAAAGTTGAATATTTTAAAAAAAAGTAGTACAAAAATAAAATTAAATTGTAAAATGTACTACTTTTTTTTAAAATAATAATGTTTTACAAATTTAGTATAATTTATATTTTTAAACAGTTATTATGTTTAAAAAAGTATTTAAAAGCGCAGGTTCTAATCATCATCATCATATTCTTCTTCTTCGGTATCAGATGAAAATACATAATTCTGGTAATTTTCTGCTTCTTTTTGCTTAGGTTCTGCTTCTGGTTTCTTCTGTACAGGAATGTTGATTGTTGGTACAGATAAAATAAACTGTATAGATTTATCCGTCCATACTAATCTAGATAATTCTCCACTAGAACGGAATGAAATAGGAATGTAATACTGGTTTATATTATAGCTAAATTGTTCGCATGCTTTAGTTGTTTCTCTGTTATAATACTGAAGAAATGTAATGAATGGCTGTAATGTTTCTGGTGTAATTGTTGTATCTTTTAATGTTAACAAATTCACCAATAAATCATCAAATACCGTCATAAGAGTATCATTTAAGTTATGAATGACACGATTATATTCTACTTTTTTATAACGTCTCATAACGGTTTGGTTCCAACTCTTTTCATCAATTTCTTTATACAAATAACGAATACGTAGATCACGATTTTGTTCTGGAGTGTGATGGATATCTGCAAGTGCTCCTCTTCTATTATATACAAATATATGTGTTTTAAGGCGTACTAATTCACTTACACTCCCTAGAAATGCGTGTATTGTATACGGGTGATTAAAATGAAATCCGTTGGAACGTCTATTAAAATGCCCTTGTACATGTTGAAATGTAGGAATTTCACCACAACCTAATTCTGCTGGTCTAGCATCAGGATGATCAAATCTTTGAATTGTTAGATTATTCTCGCGAAGATATTGAAAATAATGTGGATTATGAATCGTTCCAGTTTCGATATTTCCGGTTCTCCAATCAAATGCTGTGTGACAACTCACACAAAACATTTGCGAACAATTATGGACAACTGTGTAGTCTTCTAATACAAATTTTTGATTACCATCGATACTCCATCCATAATACTTACCTCTACCTACAGGTTCAACGGTAAATGATGTTTTATCTTTTGTAGACTTGAAACAATACAACAATACAGGGTTATTTGTCATTGTCATTATGTAATCATCCACAGTCATAATATGTTCTTCGTGGTTTAAACCAACTAATACAAGCTTATGCTTACTGTTTACTATGAATTCTACTCCATTATTTTGCTTTATTCTATACATAGCATCTTCTCCGCTACATAAGTTTAAAACATTACGTTTTAACCCATCATCTCCAATTAAAACATCTCCAACTTGAATATCTTGTGACATTTTAAATCCTCCATTATATAACGGAATAACTGTATTTCCTGCAAAACACCCGTCTATCTTATATATGCGAACTCCGCACTTTGGACATCCTTTTGTTTCCCTTTGTAATGCCCTTGCGGTTTCTATATTATTAGGATCACATACGTGATTAGATTGCTTCTTTTCCTCATTTTCAGAAGAGTCCTCTTCTGTAATTATCTCATGACAATCCTTGCAGACCTTGGTATTACATAATCCACAATTCCATTTTGTAGATAGGAATCCACGACAATCCTCTGCTGGACATGGTTTAACAAAGGAACGATGTTCTGTATTTACGTTTGATCCAGATGATTGTGTATTTGTTTGTTCTCCAGTGACTAGTGTTCTTCCATGATTCAAAAGTTCTTCCAATGTTTTTGTGTTATAACGCCATTCATTATCTCTTGGATTAATATAACTAATTACAGTTGCAATACTTCCGTTCAATATACGGATTTGTGTGGCAATTACTTCTAGTTCTGTTCTACATAACTCAATTTGTGTATTTGCTTGTTCTATTGCACGTTGGATCGTCTTAAGTTTAGTTTCGTCTTTCTTCGCATGCTTCGCTTCTATCTTTTTAAGCTTAATCGTATGTTTCGCTTGCACGATATCATCTTTTAATTGGAGTTCATTTGCTTTTAAAGTGAGGATATACTTTGCGACGACCAGTTTATTTTTCTCTCGATCTAAATAGTCTACTGTTTCTGGTAGAAATCCTTTCTCTCGTTCGATTAATTTTTCTTTTTTCCACTTTGCATAATCCTTTGCCATCCAACTTTTAGAGAATTTAGTACGAAGATAGGGTTCATCATATTCTTTGTGACAGTTCATACACTCCGCTTTTGTTTGCGATAGAATAAATGTTTGTGTACATTTAATACAACTAATATATTGACAGTGTGCACATTCAATAGGATGCTTTGTTTCACATCCTAGAATACCACATTCATATACTTGTTGCGCCATTTCTACGTTATGTTGTGTATATTTAATTAATTACCTATAGAATAAAAGGGTAAAAATCACTTTTATCGAGGGAACCGACCGCTTCGCTGCGCTCACACCTTCGATGTACCACCCCTCCTTTTGCTTGCGCGTTTTTTATTATTTAAAGAAATAAATTATAAAACATTCACTTTTTAATAAAAAAGTAGTACATTTTACAAACTAATTTTATTTTTGTACTACTTTTTTATTAAAATATTAACTTTTGCAAAAATTAAACATATTATAATATTATGCATATATTATAACTAATAAACAGTAAAACAATAATCGCGAAGCGAAAGAGGAGTTTCGTAAAGAACCTAAGGTTCTTTACTTAGCATTTCTTAAATGGCCAAGTACCTGTACCATATTGAGATTTACATGCATCAGATGCATACTTAGAATTAATATGTAAGCATTCGACTAATTCAGCTGAACTTTTTTTATATTTTGCATTACATGCACTTATTCTATCTGGTGAATATGGATTTTTCCAACAACAATCGCATCTAGAAGAACACTTATTTTGTTTCGGTTTTGATTCTTGTTCACGTATTTCTCGTTTGCGTGCTATTTCTTCTTTTGTAGGAAGGGTTTGGGTTTCAATAAACTTGGATGGATCAGAGAAATCAATTGTATCATCGTCTTCTATTTGTTGGGCATAATAATATTCGTTTCCTCCGAGTAAATCAAATTTATCTACACAGAATAAGAATAGTGCAAGTATGGCTAACCATATGTGTGTTTGTTTGAATATCATACTTGGTGTATTTTTATTTATATTTATAGTAGAATGAGAAAAAAATATAAAATGTTGAACTATATAGTAAAATAAAGTGAGTGAAAAAGTATGGCGTCATTTAATGAAGCAGGAAATATACAGTCGTATTGTATGTATAATACAGATCCGGCTATATCTACCGTTCGTTTTTTTAATGCTACGGTAGGTTACTTAAATGTTTTATACGGAGTAACCGGTGCGATAAGTGGAGGAGGTGGCGGTACAAGTGGTACAGGTCCAACCGGTCCACAAGGTCCAGCAGGTGGTCCGCAGGGTGCACAAGGTCCACAAGGTTCAACCGGTGTAAGAGGAGCAACTGGTTCACAAGGTGCACAAGGACCGCAAGGTTTTCAAGGAACACAAGGTAATCAAGGTTTCCAGGGTACACAAGGTAACCAGGGTACACAAGGTGTACAAGGTAATCAAGGTACACAAGGTTTTCAAGGTTCAACAGGATCTAGAGGAGCTACTGGATCACAAGGACCACAAGGTACACAAGGTTTCCAGGGTACACAAGGATTACAAGGTCCAACAGGTGCACAGGGTGTACAGGGTGCATCTGGTTTAGCTACAAATACAGGAGCAACAGGTCCACAGGGTCTTCAAGGTCCACAGGGTTTCCAAGGTGCAGCTGGTACATCATCTGGTACAGGTTCTACTGGTCCACAAGGTCCACAGGGTTTCCAGGGTACACAGGGTAATCAAGGTGCAGTAGGTACACAAGGTACACAAGGTTTCCAAGGTACACAGGGTACTTCTGGATTAGCTACTAATACTGGTGCCACTGGTCCGCAAGGTCCGCAAGGTCCAGCTGGAGGAGGTAGTAGTAACACAGCACAAGTAGATGTTTATTTTACTAGTGATGGTACTAATTTAAATAGAAGTTATACAGGTACAAACTTAGGAGCTACCTTTACATCATTTTCAAGTGCTAGTGCAACTTCTACAACATTTAGTATTAATTATACTCCAGGTACGGCACCAACTCCTAAATCTATAATGGTTAAGGCAGTGAATGCAACAGCTGGTACTCCAGCTACCTTAAATTATTATCAAGTTCAACAATTGATATCATCAGGAGGTACTCAATTACAAATACAATTAACTACAAACGCGATTACAATTGCAAATGCAACATCAGCTACGTTAGGATTAGGAGGTTCAGGAATAACAGTTGGCGCTTCAAGTTATTTTCCTACAGGAGGCCCTGCTGTATTAGCAGCTAGTTTTTATATCATTTACTAATTTTGATTTTATTTTTTATTATTATATAGTTGTATAGTATATAATAAAATAGAAATGGCTACTCCAATTTCTCCATTAACGTTAGCTTTATATACAAATTCAGTAAGCTTAAGTCCTTTAAGTCCTCTAAATAATCAAACTGTATTACAGGTTGATTGTGGAGGTGTAGATACTTCAAACTCTATATCAAGTTGGGCGTATCCTGACCCAACTTACATCCAAGTAGGGATGTGGGTTGCCAATGTTCCTAATGGTGTATGTTATCAGATTGTTAATATTGTATCTTCCTCTCCTGGAGGAATCATTATGGATATCGTAGATGTAGATAATTATTCACAAGGTGCACTTGATCCTAGTACTCCAGGAATTAATCCTACCGAATTAATTGTTTTTCAATTAGCAGAAGATGGATTACCTCAATTAATAGGAATTAATCAGGTAGTAACAACCCCAATTTCACAGAATTTTATAACAGATTTAATAAACCGTTTCCGTAGTAGAAATTACTACACTTCACATGTCAGAGTAAACCAACCTGGAAATACATTTATTCCAGGAAACTTTATTACATTAAATTCATCTGGTGTATATGAGTTATCAACCTCAATATCATCCTCTATTTATAATACTATAGGAGTAATAACAGATATCAATATTCCAGATTATGGATGGTTCTCCTATCGTCCTTTTGGCCAATATTTAGTTTCTTCTAATGTAAATCCACCATTAACTGCAGGTTCTGGTGCTGTATATTATATCTCATCGACAGGATCATTAACTACAACAAAACCAGCAGACAATGCGTTCCCAGCATATATTCAAATTAATTCACAAGGTGATGCAATCCTTCTTAAAGGACAATACGGAATCGGTCCAGGAAGTGGAACAGGTGCAGGAGGTGTAGGTCCAACCGGTCCACAAGGTCCAAGCTTTACCACTTTAGAAATCACTTCTCCAAGTGCAACTATCAATAACAGTAGTTCCTTTACCTTACAAACTGCTGGAGCTATGGTAGAAACGATTGAATTATTAAGCGCAACCTATGCAGGCTTATATTTTAACGTAGAATTACCTAGCATGACCGTAGGTGACTCTATTACTTTCCGTTTAGAGAATGCATTATCCACTATTTACTACTATGCCACCATTACCAAAACATCCTTACTCAATGAGCTTACCTTAGGTACAAACAGTGGTCAAATAGGAGGAATACATTACTACAATGCAGGAGATGTATTAAGTATGTATATGAATGGAGAGTCTATCATTTGGGATCTGAATAGTACCACATTAGATACTACACCTATTACATTAACAGCATACCGTTTTACTGCTACTTATGTTACAAGCGCGAGCGCAAATGCGTACACCTTTAACGACTGGAAATTCTATCCAACTGGTAGATTGGGTCCACAAGGTCATACTGGAGCACAAGGAGAACAAGGTCCACAAGGATACCAGGGGTCTACAGGAGAACAGGGTCCGCAAGGATATCAAGGGTCTACCGGAGAACAAGGTCCACAAGGCTATCAAGGATCTACTGGAGAACAAGGTCCACAAGGGTATCAAGGGTCTACCGGAGAACAAGGTCCACAAGGATATCAAGGGTCTACTGGAGAACAAGGTCCACAGGGATACCAAGGATCTACTGGAGAACAAGGTCCACAAGGGTCAACTGGAGAACAAGGTCCACAGGGTTATCAAGGATCAACCGGAGAACAAGGACCACAGGGTTATCAAGGATCAACCGGTTTCCAAGGTCCACAAGGTCAGCCTGGTTTGAATATGGGAGAAACCTATTATTTAAATTATAGTGTACCATACGGTTCAAATAGTTATGAATTAAGCACAGTACCTATTAATTCTATCTCTCTTACCAACACAGGGTCTGTATCATCTGGACAGACTGGTAGTTTACCTACTTTTATTAGTCCAACTGGATTGCCAAATGATGATTTTATTAGTCCAGGATTTTGGAACCTTAACTTATATGCAGGTCGTGAAGCAGGTGGTATACCAAATTATGGTTCCTTTACTATCCAATCAGAGATATATATTCTTGGAGAGACAGGTACACTAACCTTTGTATCCCATTCTATTGAACAACCAATTACCAATGATCACCTTGTTCCAGAATTATATACGTTGAGTATGTTTACACCATACACTCCATTGAATTTATCTGACCGTATCATTATTAAGTTAATAGGAAAGAATACAACTGATGTAAGCTGTACATTTTATACCTTTTATGAAGGTACAGACACATATTCTTATCTTCTTACTACATTAGCAGTTGAGATCCCAACAGGTCCTCAAGGTCCACAGGGTGTTCAAGGTGTGCAAGGTTCAACAGGAGAACAGGGTCCACAAGGCTATCAAGGATCTACCGGAGAACAAGGTCCACAAGGATACCAAGGTTCAACCGGAGAACAAGGTCCACAAGGCTATCAAGGTTCTACTGGAGAACAAGGTCCACAAGGCTATCAAGGGTCAACCGGAGAACAGGGGCCGCAAGGCTATCAAGGTTCTACAGGAGAACAAGGTCCACAAGGATACCAAGGATCTACTGGAGAACAAGGTCCGCAAGGCTACCAAGGGTCTACAGGAGAACAAGGTCCACAAGGCTATCAAGGACCTACTGGAGAACAAGGTCCACAAGGGTACCAAGGTTCAACCGGAGAACAAGGTCCACAAGGATACCAAGGTTCTACTGGAGAACAAGGTCCGCAAGGTTCAACTGGGTATGCATCCAATTATGTTTCGACTACTTCTCCTCCTGCATTTACTGTTCAACCTCCTGGTACAACCATCAGTACTACATTAGACCCTGTCGGATGTGCATATACAACTGGACAAACACTATTGTTGTACCATTCTTCTACAGAGTATATGTATGTGAATGTGGTTAGTTATGACCCAGTCACATCTTTTTTAATTGCAACTGTTCTTCAATCTTATACACTTAATTCATCTGTTTCACATAGTTATAATGTAAATCTATCTGGTTTACCTGGCCCAACTGGTCCACAAGGTCAACCAGGTCCAACTGGAACATTCGATGGTTCAACAGGTCATTTCTCTGAACTTACTGTTGATCACTTAATAGTAGGTACAGGAACTGCAATTGAATTCTATCCTACTACATTAATATCCCAATCTGGTACAATTGAATCATTATCGGCTAGTTTAATTACAGCAACTACCGGAAACTTCGGTAGTTTATCTGCTCAAACATTTACAGGAGGAAATGCATATTTTTATAATCTTGCTGCACAAAATATTGCGTCACAGAGTTCTACTGTTGGATATAATGGATTACAAGTTATCGGTGATGTAAATATTTGGTCTAATTTATACATGACAGGAAGTATTTATACACAGCAATCTATTACAGCTAATGCTATATTCACAACAGGAGCAACTATACAATATGCGGATATCACCTATATTACCGGAGCACTCATCGGACTACCTACTATCCGTGGTGAGACTGGTGCACAGGGTCCACAAGGATATCAAGGATCTACTGGAGAACAGGGTCCACAGGGTTATCAAGGATCTACTGGAGAACAGGGTCCACAGGGTTATCAAGGATCTACTGGAGAACAGGGTCCACAAGGGTATCAAGGTTCAACCGGAGAACAGGGTCCACAAGGATATCAAGGTCCTACTGGAGAACAGGGTCCACAGGGGTCTACCGGAGAACAAGGTCCACAGGGTTATCAAGGTTCGACAGGAGAACAAGGTCCACAAGGCTATCAAGGTCCTACTGGGTATTTTGATAACTCAACTGGAACATTTACCAGTTTAACTGTAGAGAATTTAGAAGTTACTTCTTCTTTTTCAGGTACCAATGTTGCTGTTATTAACTTAGGTGCGCAAAATATAGCATCGTCCAGTGTACAAGTTGGTCTAGACGGTTTAGAAGTCTGGGGAGATATTACAGGATATTGGAACATGAGTATTCCGTCTGGAACTACACAAATGTTAGTTGCAGATATTACATATATTACCGGTGCATTGATTGGATTGCCTACTATACAAGGTCCAACAGGAACACAAGGTCCACAAGGTTTACAGGGTTCAACAGGACCACAAGGTCCACAAGGTATGAATGGTGTATCTTCTGGTTTAACATTATTCTTGAATTATCCAGATCAAACTGGAGTCATTCCTAATTATCTTATGACTTCTATACCAACAGGAGGAATAACTACTTATACAGGGACTACCTTCTCTGGTTTATCCACTGGAACACTTTTAACATTCCAAACCAATCCAAGCATTGATAGTATATCCCCAGTTATTGTTGCTGGTATATGGTATTCTGAATTAAATTATTATGTAAGTGCGGGAAGTGAATTTGATTTATATACACAAGCTTATTTATACACTGGTATTGGTTCTTCTCCTGTATTATTAGGAACAAGTAATAAACACAGTGCAACAAGTGTTACATCCTCTATCGCCTATTTAAATACAGTTGTTTATTCCTATGATAATTTACCTACAGGGTCCTATGTGACTGTCAAAATTATAGCAGAAAATAAATTAGGGTCACCTGGAACAATTACTACCCAATATTTATCCGATACATATTCTTATATATCAACTACTCTTCGTGCAACTATTCCACAAGGCCCACAAGGAGCACAAGGTCCACAAGGAGCACAAGGTCCACAAGGATACCAAGGTTCAACAGGAGAACAAGGTCCACAAGGATACCAAGGTTCAACAGGAGAACAAGGTCCACAAGGATACCAAGGTTCAACAGGAGAACAAGGTCCACAAGGATACCAAGGTTCAACAGGAGCACAAGGTCCACAAGGATACCAAGGTTCAACAGGAGCACAAGGTCCACAAGGATACCAGGGTGCGACAGGATATTTTGATAATTCAACCGGAACATTCACTAGCTTAACCGTAGAGAATTTAGAAGTCACCTCTTCATTTTCAGGAACAAATGTTGCTGTTATTAACTTAGGTGCACAAAATATAGCATCGTCCAGTGTACAAGTTGGTCTAGACGGTTTAGAAGTCTGGGGTGATATCACAGGGTATTGGAATTTATCAATCCCATCTGGTACATCACAATTTTATACCGCTGATATTACTTATATTACTGGTGCTTTAATTGGATTGCCTACTATACAAGGTCCAACAGGAGAACAGGGTCCACAAGGTGCTCAAGGTTCGACAGGAGAACAAGGTCCACAAGGAGTGCAAGGGTCGACAGGAGAACAAGGTCCACAAGGAAGTCAAGGTCCAACCGGATACTTTGATAATTCAACCGGAACATTCACTAGCTTAACCGTAGAGAATTTAGAAGTTACTTCTTCCTTTTCCGGAACAAATGTTGCTGTTATTAACTTAGGTGCACAAAATATAGCATCGTCCAGTGTACAAGTTGGTCTAGATGGTTTAGAAGTATGGGGTGATATTACCGGATATTGGAACTTATCAATCCCATCTGGAACATCGCAATTTTATACCGCAGATATTACATATATTACCGGTGCTTTAATTGGATTACCTACTATACAAGGACCAACAGGAGAACAAGGTCCACAAGGGTCACAAGGTTCAACCGGAGAACAAGGTCCACAAGGGTTACAAGGGCCTACCGGAGAACAAGGTCCACAAGGTAGTCAAGGTTCTACCGGCTATTTTGATAATTCAACTGGAACATTCACTAGCTTAACCGTAGAGAATTTAGAAGTCACCTCTTCCTTTTCAGGAACAAATGTTGCTGTTATTAACTTAGGTGCACAAAATATAGCATCATCTAGTGTACAAGTTGGTTTAGATGGTTTAGAAGTATGGGGTGATATTACCGGGTATTGGAACTTATCGATCCCATCTGGTACATCACAATTTTATACAGCTGATATTACTTATATTACCGGTGCTTTAATTGGATTACCTACGATACAAGGCCCAACAGGATATCAAGGACCACAAGGATTCCAAGGATCACAAGGAAGTCAAGGTCCACAAGGTTCTACCGGCTATTTTGATAATTCAACTGGAACATTTACTCATTTAACCGTTGAGAACTTAGAAGTTGTTTCTTCTTTCTCAGGTACAAACAGTGCAATTATCAACTTAGGTGCACAAAATATAGGTGTAGAATGCTTACAAGTTGGTATAGACGGTTTACAAGTAAATGGTGATGTCACTGCGTATAGTAACCTGATCGTACCATATGGTGATATTACAGTATCCACAGGTACAATAACCACACAACACACCGTTACAAACACCCTTTCTGTTAGTTATCAAGATAACTCCTCTACACCAAATGTGTATACTATCAATGCGTCAAGAGGAAGAGTAAAGTGTAATACCTCTGGTACATCTTCTATCGTCATCACTAATTCCTATGTTACACCAGATAGTAGCGTGTTCTGTAGTATATCTAATCGTACCAATGATTCTGGATTGGGAGCTACCTATTTAGCCTATCAGACTACTCCTGCAAGTGGACAATTTACGATTTACTTTTCTCCAGCAATACAGACAAATGGTGGAAATAGTGATTCGGTAACGTTTGATTTCTTCATTGTGGGGAACTAACGTTCCCCTACGACCCCTCCTCGTACCTTCGCATTTTTATTTTATAGGGTTTTATGTGTTTATTTTTTAATATTTTCTTTCTGCAAAAATCCACCGCCGCGCGACGCGAGCGCTTGCGCTTTGAACGAAGTTCTATAACTTTAGATTTCTTTTTATATTCTTACATGATAACCTACACAAAGGATAACGTAATAGATTCAAGTATAAAACGAATCAACAAGGTTATCTACTATTTATACACACAATACTTGTATAAATATACACTTTATCTAACAAATACATACTCAAGTTATCTTATACGACTAATGTCCACACGCTTCGCGTGATCATACGTAGTATGTATATAACTAACTAGATGTACATAAATATACTATAAGTATATTCTTTTTTATATTTTTGTAAAAGTTACTATTTTAATAAAAAAGTAGTACATTTTTACTTTTTATTTTACTTTTGTACTAGTTTTTTTTAAAATAATAATGTTTTACAAATTTTAAATAGTTTAGTATAACTACTCTTTTTATATACTAAAATAACAGACATACTATAGTATATTTATGTACATCTAGTTGGTTATCTAATGGATACTAATCCTACACGCGAAGCGTGAACATACATAGTATGAAGATAACTTGAGTATGTATTTGTTAGATAAAGTATATATTTATACAAGTATTGTATGTATAAATAGTAGATAACCTTGTTGATTCATTTCATAATTGAATCTGAGAAGTTATCCTTTGTGTAGGTTATCCTGTAAGAATATAGAAAAGAAATCTAAAGTTATAGAACTTCGTTCAAAGCGCAAGCGCTCGCGTCGCGCGGCGGTGAATTTTTGCAGAAAGAAAATATTAAAAAATAAACACACAACCCCCTATAAAAAATAAATAATCAAAAGCGAAAGAGGAGATTCGGAAAGAACCTAAGGTTCTTTGCAAAAGTGATATTTTTCCACAAACTCTAACCTAAGATCACCTATTCATCATTACGTACACACTCTTAAGTGTAAAAAAGAATGCAAGAAGCTCTCCAATCCAATACCATCTTTCACTTCTGGATAAAAGGAGAAGAAGACCTAGGATTATTAAAAATGTATCCTATACACCTTACAGAAAAATATGTATGTATGTGTACACAACCATCTACGACTAGAAATCCTGGTTGTCCTACCACTTCTTACACTAGAGAGAAATATGAACAGCTAAAAGATAGTTCGATATGTTTTTACTTCCCGATCTCCGATATTATACCATTTGATGACTACTCAGACAGTGCATGGGACAAATATTCAGACTGCGAAGGATGTAGATATGGATACTCTAATCAACAAGGACATACTTGCATATAATTTTATTTTTATACACTATTATTGTGTATAAAATGTATAAATAAAGTGGATTCATTACTTTCTTTTAAAAGTAAACTATTTTATAAAAAAGTGGTACAAAAATAAAAATAAATTTAAAAATGTACCACTTTTTTGCAAAAATATTGATTTTACTATATTTGTTATTTTATTTATTTTCTAGTATCAACAGGTACAGATGCAGATCGTAAACGTTGTAATCTCATCTTTTTCACACTCTTTGCATCCACTTTAATCGACACAGAATACCTTCCTTTATTCTCTTTTACAATCGCATATGCATCATCTACTGTATTATAACTAACTGGATTTTGATGAATAGTAGAAAGTGCTAACATTTTAGCTTGTCTGCACTCATTAAGGGTGTTATATAAAAAGTGTAACTTAGACGAAACAAGTAATACATTGGCTAACATGGTACTTATACTACGAAACCCATCATAGAAATAGTAAAAAATAAGTATACCTGAGAATAACACATTAAGAGTAAAAAGAATAATTGTGACTATCGCATAAGAATGGAGGGTATCATTGTATTCTTTTACTCTACGTTTAATGGTAGGATATTCTTTCATGTTCTCTGTAAAACTGTTATACGCGTCGTCCCTTGATTCATCTAAATGCGATATAAAATAAGATTCTCGTTTGTTCTGGATAAGTAGCATCCAAGAATACATACCAAGTGTGATAAAATTCCACGCAATTACAAATACGTTAAATGATGTTAGATCCTGAAAGTTTTCTTGCAGTGTACACGTTGTTCCTGTTGTTTCACAATATTGTGGGACAAAAATAGATAATAAGGTTGCCATGACTACTTTGATACTATCTAGTATACTTGTTCCCGCAGAGGATAATATTTCTTTCTTTACATCCTCGTCTTGAATCACGGGTGGTTTCTCTACATCCTTTGGACTAAACCAACGTTTTACTTTGTTAAGTAGACTCGAAATCATTCTTTTTACTAATAGGAAAATATAATAAACACTTATTTTGCACTATCTGGCCCAGCTCTTGCTTCTAAAAGGATCACATCATATGCTTTTCTAGCGATCGCGAATATATCATATGCGGAAAAACGTTTATGAATAGGTAAGATTAATTTTGATTCTACCCAGCAGCGTAACTGTTGTAGATTTTGATACACCTTTGTGTAATGTGGAGCTTTCTTATTAAAGGCAAATACTTGAAGACATAGGGAAGAAATAGTAGTTACACCTCCTGATGCAATGTTAAATTGATTGATTTGTTCTGGTGTTGCTTTTCCACTTGCTTGTACATATACAATCGCGGAACCTACCACAAGTAATCCCATCTGTATTGCTTTTGTCCATCCAGAATTCCATCTTGCTAACCGTTTATACTTTAATTCGTCGATGGAGATCTCTTCTAATAATATTTTAAGATTGTCTGTACCATCTTCTACCCATTTTTCCCAATCTCCTGTATAGTTAGTAATTTCTTCATCATTATCAATATAAATACTTTCATTAAAACGGATAGATATAGGTAATTCCGCAAGAATATCATTGGCTAAATTACGTCTATCTATCTTTCTATTTCGCACAGATATAATATTTCTTTCCTTCTCTTCATTATGTATAGGATGAGTAGATGGAGAAGGTTCAATCTCGATTACAGTTTCGGTTGGAAAAACAGTTTCTTCAACCGTCTCCAAAGGAATGCTCTCTTCTTTGTATGAGTTTCTGCGACTACTTACCTTAGATGAGTGTCTAGATGGAACCTTAGATGGTTGAACAGAGGGTTGAAGGGATGGAACAACAGATGGTACGTTAGAGGGTTGAACAGATGGAACAACAGAGGATACTTTAGACGGTTGAAGGGATGGAACAACAGATGGTACGTTAGAGGGTTGAACAGATGGTTGAACTGATGGGACACCAGACGGTACTTTAGATGGTTGACTAGATGGAACAACAGATGGTACTTTAGATGGAGCAACAGATGGAACAACAGATTGGATAGCAGATGACTGAACAGATGGTTGTTTAGATGGTTGTCTAGATGGTTGAACAGATGGTACAACAGAGGATACTTTAGATGGTTGAACAGATGGAACAACAGATGGTTGTTTAGATGGTTGAACAGATGGTACAACAGAGGATACTTTAGATGGTTGAACAGATGGAACAACAGATGGTTGTTTAGATGGTTGAACAGATGGAACAACAGAGGATACTTTAGATGGTTGACTAGAAGGAACAACTGAAGGTTGAACTGATGGGATAGCTGATGGTAATTTAGATTGTTGCTTAGATGGATGAATAGATGGGACAACAGATGGTTCACGGGTTAATTCTTTTGAACGAATACGTGAAGATGTCTGTGTTGACTTATTTGATTCTTTTTGTTGCATAATTAATTCTTCTTGCATTTGTTCCTGTATTTGGTTTAATTGGTCTTGTATTTTTGTTTCATCCACAAATACTTCCGGTTCATCTTCTTGTTCATTATCTGCATCCACAGACAATGGATTTACAACGGAGACCTCTATATCAGTTGGGTAAGATTCACGGTCAGGATCTTCTTCATTTAAGTGTAAACTCATAGATAACTCTTCTTCTGGTTCAGACATAGTTTTAGTAGTACATAAGGATAAAAAAGTGTATTTCTAATTTAAAGGGGTAAAGGATAAAATAAATGTTTACTACCCACGACAGCATAAAAGAATTACTTCCCTTTGTAGATGATAAAGAAAAATATAGACTCTACACACAAGTAAAAGAATGTCCCATCGACTTAGGTAGTGAATTCAGTAAATGGAAATACTGGGATGAATTCTCACTTTCTGCATATTACCAGAATGCAAGAGAGGATGCCGTATTTGCCTATTCTAAACTAGTAGAACTCAATCTTTTTCCAGATTCACAACGAGAACGTATTCTAAGTAATGCACAATGGTTTGAATCTGTGGATACTAAAAAACAAAATATGATTTACACTCAACTTAAAAAAACGCTTTCTACGCTACAAGATACCTCCTCCACTTTCGACATAAAGTGTGCCCATTTTATCTATTTAAAAGGTGTAAACTTCGGTCTTCATCATTTTTTAGCGGTACTATCGTGTTATAAACGAATGGGTCACTACTTTACACATATTTTTATCTACAACGATATCGAACCAGAACATACCAATATATGGTGGAGTTGTGTAAAGGAAATCCCAATTGTGAAAGTAGTGCACATCATCCCTCCAACTAGTTTAAACGGTCATACTGTGAAGTACAAACAACATCAAGCCGATATCATTCGATTGGAAGCACTTTATCATCTAGGAGGTGTGTATTTTGATCTAGATATGTGTACCTATCGCGACTTTACAGAATTAATACACTCTACATCCGAGATAACAATGGTAAACGAGAGTTATGGAAGAGTAAGCAATGCATTTATTATTGCCAAACAGGAGTCACCATTTATCGAAAAGTGGATACACGAATATCATACCAAGTATGGAACGGTAGGTGTTGATTGGTGGGCTGGATTGAGTGTAGAGATGCCACATACTCTTTCCATTGGATATACAGGATGTACACTTCTACCTACCAAAACAACTCTTCCATTTGATTACTTTTATACTGATTTTTTCAACACTTCATCTGATAAATGCACGTTAGACTTATCAGAGTCATACTGTATTCATCTGTGGGATACTGAGCAGCAAAAAAGAGGTATTCTACCGGAGACCATTGAGGAGTTGAAGATGACAAATAGTATGATGTGGACTTGTTTTAAGGATATTCTTGAAGAATATAGAACCGATACAACGGTAAGATATTTGTTAACAGAGGTAAAGATGTTGAGAAAAGAGAAAACAAAATAAAGAAGTTAAAGGAGAAAATAGCTTTTAACAGAAGAAAAATATGCATCTCGGGAAGTATAGTTATGGAAAACCTTTAGTTTTATGGGAAAGCCCGGAACATCAGTTTGTGTGTGGTAAGTTTTGTTCCATTGCATCTGGGGTAACCATATTTGTAGGAGGAAACCATAGATCAGATTGGGTAACAACCTATCCATTTGGACATATTCATACAGATATATTTACAACCTATGATGGTCATGGACATCCCTCATCAAAAGGAGGAGTAACCATTGGGAATGATGTTTGGATTGGGGCAAATGCTACCATTATGTCCGGGGTAACTATTGGAGATGGTGCGATCATTGCAAATAATAGTCATGTAGTAAAAGATGTTCCTCCTTATGCTATTGTGGGTGGTAATCCTGCGAAACTGATTAAATATAGATTTACACCGTCACAAATAGAACAATTAGTATCTATTAAATGGTGGAATTGGTCGGAAAGTAAGATAAATACGTTTGCACCTATGTTGTGTAATTCGGATATTGATGCATTTATACAGCTTGCACACAAAAATTGATTTTTAATTATGTAATCTATGTATGATTATATATTATTCGTTACGATAAAAATGCAAACTACATTCTCAACGATAGAAGAAAAAGTGATAGAAGAATCAATAGTGTGCGAAAAAGATATAAGTGTATATACAATAGAAAGAGAATTGTGTATGCTTCGATTATTGTGTGAAGAAAAAGAAAAACAGATAAAACAATCTAAAAATGAGATAAAACGTGTGCGAAAAGAAAAAACGACTGAACTAAATATGCTTAAAATAGAAAAACAGGAGGAGATAGGGAGAATACTGAATGAAAAACATAAAGAAATATCTGAGATAAAATATGAGAAGCAAACCGAGATCGCGGCGCTGAAAGAAGAGAAGCAACTAGAAATAGAGAAGCTGAAAGAAGAGATAGAACGTCTTAGATCAGAGAAGAATAAGGAGATTGAAGAATTAAAGATGTATATACAGGAGAAAGATAGACAGATTCGTGAAAAAGATGAATATATCCAAACTCATCCACATAATGTAACAAATACAACGTATAATACACAAAATACGAGTAGAGGATTCTTTAGTTTTAATACAGTTGTAGATACGATTGTATCTGCAATAATGCCGGCTTCATCATCAACAGCAAAACAACCAACAACTGAAGCAGCACCTCCTTTATTAGAGAGTAAGCCTGAGGTTCAATTATTAGTGTGAGAAGTACAAATTGTATATTAAAGTGATTTTTTAAATAGTAATCCTATTTAAAAATACAACTACAACCAAAAACGTATGAATTTAAACGAGTTAATTAAGCTTGAAGCGTGCAATCAATTTTTAGAAAGATATAAACATCATTTTATCCAATTTGAGACTAAAAATGATTTATTATCTGCAGACATAACTAAATATCCTGCTTTAAAAAATAAAGGATTTATGTATATATTAAATGTGAGTTGTTATGATGTAGACCCTTCTGTTAAATTTACAGTTCCTGTAGATAAAATAGGTAAAACTGATTGTACGATAAGAGACAGACTTAACCACTATAAAAATGAGGTAGAGATAACAAAGATTGAATGTATACGTTCTTCTTTCCAAGAGGAAAAAGAGGCATTACTTAAGAAATTTCTATCATCTAAGACAATTTTTTCTCCAGTAGCAGGGCAAGAATATTACAAAGGATGTAGAATATTAATTAAGTTATGCATGTTAATTTTAAATTCAATCCCAGGAGAAGAAATTGTGTTATATCGTTCATTTTTATCGAATTCTAAAAAACAAAAACATGTTGAATTATTTTTTAATAAAATAGTTAATTATTTGCGTGATATATCAAATAAACCAACGTATAAATTAGTATTGCAAGAGATACAAGAAGAAGATGAAGACGACGAAGAAGAACAGAACTCTGGAGGTGACCCTAACTATAAGTGTGAATACTGTGGAAAATGTTTCTCTACAAATTCAAACTTATTAAAGCATAAGAAAACTGCTAGTTACTGTATAGAAATACAAAAAAGTGTATTTAATGTAGATAATGAGCAAGAAGTGTTTACATGTGAGCACTGTAAACAAGTATTTACTGTTAAATGTAATTATCAATCTCACATTATTATATGTAAAGCTAAAAAGGGAAATGAACATGCAGAACGGATAGAGTCTCTCATAAGAGAATTAGACGGTCTTAAAATGGAAACGGCTGCATGTAAAAAAGAACTAGAAATAACAACTATACTATATAGAGAAAAGCTTGCAGAGATTGACAAATTAAAACAGGAGAAGAAGGAAGAGATTGACAAATTAAAACAGGAGAAGAATCAAGAAATAATAGAATTAAAAGAGTCTATCCGTGAAAAGGATGAATATATCCAGAATAATCTCAAATATATCTAAGGATTGTACATACATAATAATTATTTATACTTTTAATAAAGTATAAACTGATTCACTCATAATAAATACTTTATTCTTTATAAACAAATAAGAGATGTCTGAGCAAAACGAGTATAAATGCGAGTACTGTAGTAAATTGTTTATAAATGCATATAATCTGTCAAAACATAAAAAAACAGCTGCTTATTGCATAGAAATCCAAAAAACACAATTTAATCTAGTTCCAGCGATAGAATCATATGTATGTGAATTTTGCTCTCAGTCTTTTAATATTAAATGCAGTTATCAATCTCATCTATTACTATGTAAAGTTAAAAAAGAGCATGATAAATTGATAGAAATAGAAGTACTAAAGGGAGAAGTTGAACGTTTACGAACAGAAGTTTTAAATGCATCTATTACGATTAATGTCCAAAATACCGAGTTAGTGGTGTGTAAAAAAGAATTAGAAATAATAAATAAGTTATTATGTAAGAAAGACGAGGAAAATGAAAGAATAAAAGCAGAAAAAAATACAGAGATTGAATCATTAAAAGAGCAATTACGTGAGAAAGATGAATATATTCGTTCGCATCCACATACAACAAATATATATCAGACTACTAATAATAGTAAGTATGAGATTAATTTTCAGGCAGTATTCGAAAAATTAGTTCCCTTTACAGAACAAAATATAAGAGAAAGAGTTCTTAGTATTCTCCCTAGACACCTTATCGAATATAATGATTATAATTTAATATTAAACTTTTGCAGTAATTATGCAAGAAATCTTTCCGATATGGTAATTCTTACTGATAAATCCAGAGGACTAATTTTTATTAAGAATAATGACGGTGAAAAAGAAAAGTTTCAAATTAGAGGGTTTATACTTAAGTGTTTAAATATCAGTAGAAGCGAGTGTGTACAATTATTAAATTCTGCTCGTAAGTTATTAGAAAAATTTTCTATTCAAGGAGATATTATGCCGGAAGATGAAGCTAGATGTTATGGAGATATGACTATATTACGAGAGTATTTTAATTCAGAAACTATGGATAAAACAGTACGAACAATATCTAATATATTAACAAATCACTGTAGTTATATTACTAAGCTTAACCATTCAACAAATGACTATAGATTAACAGAATTAGTTGAATAAGTAATATATAATACACTTATATTTTTTAAACTTAGTGGAAGTTTAAAATTTGATTATTCTAAATATTTACATTTTGAACGATTTTCTATTTTTTATTTATAAAAAAATATTCAACACATTATAGAGTGTGTTGAATAAACTAGTCTTTCAAAAAAGTTTAAAAGTATGAAAAAATGCATTTTTTCAAAAAAGTGATCATTTTTAGGATCATCCTCAGAAACGTGGTCGGTATAATATTTTTTTCAAACAGATTTTTTTCACGGTGTTTTTCATCCATTGATAAGGACGGATGAAAACGGATGAAAAATGGTATACAATAAATCCGTTAGTTTAAAGTATGTTTTACCAATCGCTTATTACGGTCATCCATCATTGGATGGAGATATCATTCCTTCTGTATTCTTCTCTCTTTTTACTCATTGTCTATTGTGTAATTTTAAATCAGTCTTGATTTAAAATCCAGTTGTATTAAATTGTCTGCTTAATTGATCAACTTCATCTACACCTAATTGTTTAATAAAATATACAGTCCAACGTTTTCTAGGTAAGAATACAGTCGGACATGCTATTTTATAGCTGTTAAACAAGCTTAGAATACATTTGCATCTAGCAGTGATTTCTTCCTCTGTTACTGTTTCTTTACACCATATTTGTACATTCTTGTTGTCTTCGTGTAATAGTTGGGAATCCAAATAGAAAGGAGTTTTATAAAAACGTTTTCTCCACTCAGGATGTGCATCCCAGTCTACACACTCGCGAAATGCTGTATACAAGTCATCTACCAGTGTACGTTTTAAAAATAGGGTAATAAAGTTCTTAACTCGGATCACCTCAGGACAATTTCCGTATTGTTTTATTTTTTCCAATACTGCATTCTGTCGACTATCTTGAATACGTTGTGATTGTATAGAACTATGTGCCTGTGCATAACGTAAACAGTCTAAAATAGTAGGCATATCTTCGTGTACCTCTGTAGATAAATGTTTTCCATTTATCCCTTTTACAAAATGTACACTTCCTCCGGTAGACATTATCTCATTAAGCATACTTTGTGCTACTTCAAAATTACGTAATAGACGATCTGGCATATAACAGATCAATACAATTTGTTTCCCACTTTGAATAAGTGTGTGAACAATATCAATCTGTTTTTGTATGGACTCATCTACTGTGTATCCACTTCCTACCATTCGTAATGTAACGGCATTAGTTCGTATATTGAGGGTGTGTTGGAGATACTGTTTACATTCTTTTTCTTGTGTATCTAAACTCATGTTTCCACTTTGTTTCTCCGAACTAATGCGTGTCCATATAACGGGAGTAATAGATGTATCTCTTCTTGTTTCTACGCGCTTTGTTTGTTTTTGTTCATCGTTGGTAGAATCAAAATGACGTTTATTACTTCTTGTAGATAACCAACTAGCAGCGTACATTATAAATCTAATTTACTTATAGTGTAGATTAATAATGTAAAAATCACTTTAGTAGTAGGGGAGCACACTCCCCCTACTACCCCCTGTTACGCTTCGCGTATTGTTTTCTTTTTTTGTATAATTGTGTGTGTTAGTTTAATTTAGCAGAAACTGTTTACCAATTTAAGCATTCAATTTCAAATATGAGTGTGCTGTTTGCAGGGATAGGACCAATTGATCTATTTCCATAGCCATAATCTGGTGGACAAACTAGTTTACATACTTCTCCTTTTTTCATACTTGCTACACACAAATCCCATCCACGGATGACTTGTCCCGTACCTAATGTAAAAGAGAATGGTTGTCCACGATTACGAGAGCTATCAAATACTTGACCATTGGTTAAATAACCGGTATAATGGACACTTACATTTACACCGTTGGGAGGAGATGGACCAGAACCTTCTTTTATGATTTGTTTTTCTAATGTAGCGGACATTTCTTTATTACTTTACTTACCTCTTTCCTTAAATCTTATTTATACATTTTCTGAATAGGATTTAAAGTAAGGATTGTGCGTGTAAAATGAATATACTTCGATTAGTCACATATGATACGAGTATAAAACTAACTCCATCTCAACTAGAGAAGTGTAACTCTCGAAACGATAATGAATGTTTTGCGTATATTCACCCATCTGCAATAGGAGTGACTACCTGTGGAACACGTATACATACACAGAACGTGTTTACACAAAAGAAATCAGAATTTGTTAAAATGGTGATCCCTAAATATTCAACATCTGCAGAAGTACATGGAGAGATAGATAATCAACTTGTAGTTGCACTTGTATCAAAAGAGTTACTCACCCAACAACAATTGTTCGCCAATTGTAAACGTGTGGAGAAACAAGAGGATGGAACTATGGTATATATGGATTGTAAGCATATTAAGTTTATGTTGAAGAATGAGGATATACATCTCGCGTAGGGAACTACGTTCCGCTTCGCTACGCTCACACCTTCGGTGTACCACCCCTCCTGCGCTTCGCGTTTTTTTAGTTTTATATTGGATAATGTGTATATTTTTATCTATTTATTTTCTCTGCAAAAATTCACCGCCGCGCGACGCACACATAACTGGTTATTTCTTTTCTATATTCTAACAGGATAACTCGCATGATTTAATTACGAAGCAAATATTTATGATTATCTACTATTTATACACACAATACTTGTATAAATATACTCCTTTATCTAACAAATACATACTCAAGTTATCTTACATGATTAATATACACATACGTAGTATGATCACATAAATGTGTATATAACCAAAGATATATTGTATTTCAAACATATAGAAAGACTAGTTATATTAAATAATTCAAAATTGTAAAACATTCACTTTTTAATAAAAAAGTAGTACAAAAATAAAGTAAAAAGTAAAAATGTACTAGTTTTTTTTTAAAATATTAACTTTTGTAAAAATATAAAAAGAATAAATTATAGTATATTTATGTACATCTAGTTGGTTATCTACATACTACGTATGATCACGCTTCGCGTGTGGACATTAGTCATATAAGATAACAAGGTATGTATTTGTTAGATAAAGGAGTATATTTATACAAGTATTGTGTGTATAAATAGTAGATAATCATAAATATTTGCTTCGTAATTAAATCATGCGAGTTATCCTTTGTGTAGGTTATCCTGTTAGAATATAGAAAAGAAATAACCAGTTATGTGTGCGTCGCGCGGCGGTGAATTTTTGCAGAGAAAATAAATAGATAAATCGCACATACTATCCTATAAAAAACGCGAAGCGTAAGGAGGGAGCGTGAGGGAACGTCGTTCCCTACCTTATAACATCATCAAAGCAGATCTTGCCCAATCTTCCGGTAAGGAAGAATAGATTCTATCTTCAATCTGTTTCTTTGTTAAACAGGTTAATACTCCATTAATAATAGGTTTTCCCTCAGACAATTGAACATCCATTAATCCTTTATACACACTTTCACATATATATTCAAAATGCATAGTCTCTCCTTTTAATACCACTCCGACAGCAATGATAGCCTCAATTTTTTTACCATATTCACCTCTCAGATGTGTGTGATTGAATAATTGCTTACACTTAATCGGTATCTCAAATGCACCAGGCACAGTCACTACAGTTACCATCACTCCTGCTGATTGAAGAACCTTTATTAGTTTAGTGGTTGCTACTTGGGTATACTCTTTATTCCAAATAGTATTTACGATACATATATGTTTTCCCTTTACTTGTTCAGAATCAAAATGGAAAATTACATTTTCATTTGACATTTGTCTGATTAATTCGCTTGCGTGATTCATCCGGTTTACCTTTGTATGTAGATAGGTCTTATTTAAATGATGTATTTCACTTTTAAATGGGACAGCAACCACGTTAAATGTTGAAAAAGCTTGCAATTTAGTTGGATTGTTTGTTAACATACGAAATTCACTAACTCTCATTTCATGTAACACACGAACACAAAAAGAATAATCACGATGGTCATCCTTCCATCCTAATTTTATGTTTGCACTTACAGTATCTTCTCCTTGTGCTTGTAATTTGTATGCCTTTATTTTATCTAGTAATCCAATACCCCTCCCTTCATGATTGGAAACATATATCACACAACCATTCCCATCTTGTGCAATCTGTTGGATTGAATGGTGAAGTTGGTGGTAACAATCACAGTGTAAAGAATGAAACACATTACCAGTTAAACATTCAGAATGTATGCGGATAAGTGGATTCTTTTTAGCATCAAATCCACGTGTACATAACATCCCTATTTCCTTTTGCATGAAGTGGTCCTTTGCAACACGGAAAATAAAGGGAGTATTCTCGTAGTTTTGAATAGTCAACTCACAATCACTCCAGTTCAGAGAAGGTTGTTGGAGTAGTGGCTGAAACTGACTACAAGCAGAATATACTTCGATATCCTTTACACTAATGAGTGGGATGTTGTGTTGATGGGATAATTGTTTACACTCATTCAAACGCATCATAGTACCATTTCGATTCATTAGTTCACAGATCACACCAACTGGTTCTACTCCAGAAAGCAAACACAACTGAATGGATGCTTCGGTATGACCCTTTCTTTCCTGAAGCAATCCATTCTTTGCAACAAGTGGAAAAATATGTCCTGGACGGGTAAAATCACGGGGACTAGTACTAGAAACTAATTCACGGATTGTTTTTGCACGGTCATACGCACTTACACCAGTGGTTGTTGAAATATGATCTACACTAACTGTAAAATTTGTCCCATTGGGATCCTCATTATTCTGTACCATTGCATGCAAACCTAGTAAATATGCCCTTTCTTCCGTAAGAGTTACACATATAATACCAGAGGAACAAGTTAAAATATCACATACGTCTTTGTGAGTAATATATTGAGCAGGATATACTAGATCTCCTTCATTTTCACGTTCTAAATCATCCATAATAATAACGGGATGACCTTGTTTAAACGGAGAAAGACATTTGTGTACTCGTAAGAACGATTTGCACATCTCTACGTCTTTGTTCACCCGAGCTTTGCACTCTTCAAATGATATTCCTGAAAAAGATTGAATACCTCGTACACATCCTAGGATCTCAACGGTAATCTCTTTGTCATACAATTCTAATCCTTGTTTGTCAATCGCATAGGCTTCTATTTTATGTCCGTTAGAAACGGTTGAGATATAAATACATGCATCAAAGACACTCGAAGAACTGCCCGAAAATACACTCATATAACCTGCATATATTCCTTCTTTCTCACTTTTATTCATAAGGATATTTGCAGTAGGAGTACCTAGAAGTCTTGCTTCTCCTTTACCATGTACAACTATTCCGGTATATTTCATTTTTATTTTACGTTTATAATTAGTAGTATTCTATTTTATTTAAGTTTTAAATAAAAGATTTAAGTTTGTAAACATAAGTGTAAATAAATATGTTTACCGGAATTATTCGTTATAAAGGTATAATTACCAACATAGTCAACTCCGACTCCCAAATACGTGTAACTCTTTTCTCTGACATAGAAGAAGTATTAAAACTAGGAGATTCTGTCTGTGTAAATGGTATTTGTTTAACCATAGTTCAACTCGGAAAGAATGAATACTCTTTCGATGTTATGTCGGAAACCATTCGTAAAACAACAGTAAGCAAGTGGAAAAATGGTGATAATGTAAATATCGAATTAAGTCCTACTCTTTCCACTCTGTCCCTAGATGGTCACATAGTCTCTGGTCATGTTGACACTATTGGAACAATTATAGACATACAAGATAACGTATTCTTTATCCAATATCCACAAGAATTATCTCCTCTTATCTTAGATAAAGGGTCAATTACAGTAAATGGAGTAAGTTTAACCATATCTGCTTGTTATCACACTATCTTTACCGTAAGTATTATTCCTCTTACTATGAAGTGGACAACATTTGGATTATACCGCATAAAAGATCAGGTTAATCTTGAAGGAGACCTTCGTTTAAAAAAAGGGAATATGTGGTATAATCACTCCTATCTAGGTTCGTATGTCCTTTCGGATGAACACGGTATGGAAATTGCTCTAACGATCGGAGAAAAAGGAAGATACACAACTCCACCTAATCCACATGTTGGGTGTATCATTACACAAAACCGTAAAATAGTGGGAATCGGATATCATACCTCTCCGGGGAATCCTCATGCAGAGATAGAAGCATTCCGTTCGATATCCTCTTTAACCTCTAACGAGGAGTTAGAAATGTATGTTACTCTAGAACCATGTTGTCACGTTGGAAGAACAGGTAAATGTGTAGATGAGATCATAAAACGAGGTATAAAGCGTGTTATAATCGGAGTACAAGATACAGATGAACGTGTTGCAGGAAAAGGAATCCAATCTTTACGTGATGCAGGTATTCAAACGGTCGTACTCAATTCTTCATCCGTTCGAGAAAGTGTAAAGGAATATCTATATCAGCGTAAATATGGGCGTCCGTATGTCTATCTTAAGATGGCGACTACGTTAGATAACAAATGTGCAGCTGGAGATAAATGTAGTCAATGGATAACCTGTGAAGAAAGTAGATTAGACGGGAGAATGTATCGTGCAAGGGTGCAATGTATTATTACAACATCACAAACTATTAGTAACGATAATCCACAGTTTACGGTTCGTCACCCTGATTATCCTAATGGGAAAGAACCTATGGTAGTGGTACTTAATCGTAGTCACCGGGAGATCTCGCTTAGACCAGGGTGGATTGAATGGTATTCCTCTATAGAAGAGTTGTTTCCTTATTTAGTTAAAACATACAATATATTGAGTGTATTGATAGAGTGTGGTCCGACCTTTTTTAATGAGATGAGGGATAAACAATACTACTCAGAGATGATACTATATATGAACACATCTACCTTGGGGAGACAAGCATGTTCTACATTTCACTCTTCAGAAGGAGAGAATATGAAAGATAAACGTAATCTTGGTAAGCTAGTAGAATGTAGACAGATACAAGAGGATATAAAAATAGTGATCCGTAATCCACTTACTATTTAACTACAGTTATCGCTACTATTACTATCAACACGACCACAACAAACAGAATAAAAAACAAAGGGAAAAAGGATTGTTTTTTCTGTCTTGTCTGTATTTGTTCTATCACATCTGTGTACAGAGGTGGCAATTGGATATCTTTGTTGTATAAGGAAATACATCCTTTCATGTTTGGATCAGAATCAAATTGTCCTGCTAATGTATATCCCAAGTCAGACTCAGTAAAGAATTTCATAATCAATTGTGCACTTATGTTCGGAAAGAAACCAACTGTATGTCCTTTTGGAACCTCTCTGATGAGTACAGATAAAATAAAGTAAATATCGGTATATAATTGGCGAATAAGTGGAACTAATAGACCACATCTCTCTTTCCCCCCACTCTCACCAACCCGTTCGGTAAGTATTTGGTTCATCATAGGTAGATAATATCGTTCATAATAGTGGTTTACCTTTTGTTCATGTAGGTATATCTTTCCTCGTAAATCGGGTACTTGACTTGCGATCCATTCTAATATCCGAGGGATATCAACTGGAATCCCTCCCTCATCCTCGCACATACGATCTAGTTTATCTAGTTTAAACCCGGTGGGATAAAAGGTTATCCCTGTAATTTGATTAGGAGGTCTAAAGTAATCATCTGCTACACCTAGGAAATAAGGTTGGTAATACCGGGAATACATAAAGGAAGCTTGTTTCCCTAGTTTGGTTTTCTTCTCTTCTATGATACGACCCCATTCATTTCGCAACTGACGGATTGCTTCTTCTTTTTCTTTTTTTGTAAGATACAGATTTGGGTAGTACACTGAACTGTTGGGTAACATTTCGATTACTTTTAAAAAACTGGGGGATACAATTGGATAACAATATCCTTTCCCGATCGTACATGGATTGCATCCTTTTTGAGATTGTGTATCTAGTCCGAGTAGGATTAGTGTATGTTTATCGTGAGGAGAAGTAAGTATACTTAGATGATCTGCGCCGGATAACTGTTTGATTACTTTGGTAACTCCGAACACATCCTTGGGTGTAATATATAAGGAGTATGGTTCATTTTTGCATCTATTTTTCGTTTTATTCTTCCAATTGTAGTTATCGTTCATTTGCAAAAAATGTTTATTTGTAACATACAAATAAAATATAAAAAAAGTAGTACAAAAGTAAAAATAAAAGTAAAAATGTACGAACTTCGTTCGACGCGCCATACTCCGTTAGATACGAAGTATCAGCGCTACTTTTATTTTAAATAATAATGTTTTACAAATATTGCTAATTTGTAAAAAGAAGAGAATCTCGTAATTTTATGCACTATTCATGCCAAAATCATCAGTTAGAATTGCGAGTAAAAATAGAAATTGGGTGATTATAATAAATCTTTGTCTCTAATACTTTTAAATGTTACGTCAGTCTCGTCAAACTCATCATAAAATAACTGTTTATACTGGCATCCTATTTTAAGTTTGGATATATCCAGAGTTATACATGTTTCCACCCACTTCTTTAACAACTCTAAGCGTTTTTGTTGTGAATATTTTTTACATTCAATAGTATTAACTGTAAACTTATCAGGATTCCATCGTAAGAATATAGTAGGTGTCCCTTCAAATGCAACCATAATTTCATACATTCTTTTTTCTTCTGCATGTGTTAAACTTTTATTACTTGAGCAACTTTCCCAGTTATAATTTTTATGTTGATGCTCATCACATTCAATTATGACTATGTGTGTCCCACAATCATATGGTAAATCTGGTCTATACAAGTTGCAAGTTCTATTTACAACAGTATCACAAGGAAGTTCTTTGATATGTTTATGTATGTTTAGTTCATTCCTTAAGTAAGAAACCATAGTCATCTCTTTTACTTTTTGGTGTTGTTTTCTAGATATATCTAACTTTTCTATACTACATACAAAATAACATAAACCTAATCTGTCTAATAATTCATTCTGCCTTCCACATTTTGTACAAGGTTTAACTAACCAACAAAAGTCTTCTTTTAATGCGTGTTCTTCACAATGAAGAGGTTCTTTCTGTCCATATATTGCTAATTCCTTACAATCTTCTTCATTATTGCCTATACATTTTCTAGTATTTGGTCTGGTTATCATATATTCTGATTTGTGGGTTGAACATCGAGAAATCATTTGTCCAGAATAACCATATTTTGATCTTTTATTACATTCATTCTCCTCGCATATTTTATGTTTAACATCAATCATTCCAGGTTTAGCGTGAGTTTTACAGTATTTTCCTATTTTTTCTCCTGGAATGTTAAAAGTAGAATGGATATTACACCCTTCCTCTTCGCATGTTTTACTTTTAACATCAACCATCCCAGGTTTAGCATGAGTTTTACAGTATTTTCCTATTTTTTCTCCAGGAGTATTAAATATTGGAATGACATCACAACCATCTTCTTCGCACATTTTATTTTTAACGTTAACCATTCCCGGTTTAGCATGATTTTTACAATATTTTCCTATTTTTTCTCCAGGATTATTAAAAATTGGACAAATATCACATCCGTCTTCTTCACATGTTTTACTTTTAACATCAATCATTCCAGGTTTAGCGTGAGTTTTACAGTATCTTCCTGTTTTTTCTCCTGGAATATTAAAAGATGACTGAATATAACAGCCTTCCTCCTCACATGTTTTACTTTTAATATCAACCATTCCTGGTTTAGCATGAGTTTTACAGTATCTAACTGTTTTTTCTCCTGGAATGTTAAAAGATGGTTGAATATAACATCCATCTTCCTCACATGTTTTAACAGTAACACATGTCATTCCAGGTTTAGCGTGAGTTTTACAGTATCTTCCTGTTTTTTCTCCTGGAATATTAAAAGATGGACGGGTATCGCATCCATCTTCCTCGCATGTTTTAACAGTAACACATATCATTCCAGGTTTAGCATGAGTTTTACAATATTTTCCTATTTTTTCTCCTGGAGTATTAAAAGATGGTTGAATATAGCATCCGTCTTCTTCACATGTTCTACTTTTAACATCAATCATTCCTGGTTTAGCATGAGTTTTACAGTATTGTCCTACTTTTTCTCCAGGAGTATTAAAAAATGGTTGAATATAGCATCCGTCTTCTTCACATGTTTTATTTTTAACATCAATCATTCCTGGTTTAGCGTGAGTTTTACAGTATCGTCCTACTTTTTCTCCAGGAGTATTAAAAAATGGTTGAATATAGCATCCGTCTTCTTCACATGTTTTACTTTTAACATCAATCATTCCTGGCTTAGCATGAGTTTTACAGTATAGTCCTACTTTTTCTCCTGGAGTATTAAAAGTTGGACGGGTATCACAACCATCTTCTTCGCATGTTTTATGGTTAATACTACTCATTATATCCTTATATTTTAATATTGTAAGTAATAAAGATAAAATAGAAATAAATCAGTTTCTCCTTTCTTTCTCACTTTAAATACCATTTTTTCGATTTAACCAGAAGCACTACGATCACAATGATTCCTCCAATTATCCACCAAATGTTAGATTTACTGGATGGTGGGGTTGGAAGAGAGATTTCCTTTTTTCGTTCTTGA
>Ga0255220_1000015_pt1 | contig 77367 bp, 78 predicted proteins | sample Miss_Colum_RepB__FD_188423 | JGI IMG/M metagenome (GOLD analysis project Ga0255220, IMG submission 188423) | Freshwater microbial communities from Mississippi River, Louisiana, United States - Miss_Colum_RepB_8d | ecosystem: Environmental > Aquatic > Freshwater > River | place: USA: Louisiana...
ACCATAATCTTGTTTAGTGTACTATCTCCTAGCGTTTCCCATACTTCATAGTCTTGATCCTCATTTAGAGACCAATGGGTAACTGCACTAGTCATCACTTTCATCCCTTCTTCATCTAATAAACGATCAATCTCTTCTTCTTTCATTAATCCATAGTTAAAAAGGAGTTGGTATATAAACCGATAATACTCATTTTTATCGTGGTCGTGCAAAGTGCCATTCCAATCCGTCACATTTTTCTTTAAACGTATTTTACGCTTTTTATCATCTGTGTGTTGGATTGGAATGGGTAAAAAATTTTTACCAAAGGAAGATTTAGTTGTTGCACTCATTTCTTTCTATTTAGTATACTAAATAGAAAAAAGCATTTTAAATCAGTTTTAACACTTATATTTATTTTAGATATTTTTATTAAGTTACATTTGTTATTAAGTTACATTTGTTATTAAGTTACATTCGTTATTAAGTTACATTTGCAACCACATATTTAACCTAGATAGATAACCAGATATATACGTATCTTTCTTTGTCATTCTTTCCTTTATAGTTTCTATTAGACGCATGTATTCGTCCTTGATTGGTTCTTTTATATCCCTACTGAAACATGCAGAATATCGTATTGTACGTATATTTTCATATAATTGTTGTAATGGTTTAATATAATGAAATTGTTCTAACTTTTGGCTGTGAATGGATGTAAAAAATCCAAGTAAACAACATTCTACTAGAGTAAGTAAAGATTGTTCCTTCTCTGGAGAAATAATCGTACATACGAGTTGTTTCATAATAGTTTCTACGGTGATTGAACGCGAATAGGAACCTATTTCATGTAAAGGTAATTGATATGAATTTCCTGTTCTTCCTTTATAGAAAGCAGTGATTGTTCCGGTGAATACTAAAAAGTAATATAATGGTATATTAAATGTATATCCTGGGTATAAATAATGTGTACAACTAATCGTAGATTCTTGTATAAAATTTTGAATATGAGATGGGTAAATATTTTTTAATATGATTGACTGCATTTCAGAGTAAACGTTGGTTAAATACTTTAATGCAGTTGTGATCACGTTTACACGTATTTTTCTTCGTATACGAATATCACATTTATCATCAATAGTGCAAAAAAAGGTAGTATATTTATCATATATTTCATGCACTAAATTTGATAATTCTTCTTTATTGATGTTCTGTACAGAGCATATACTATATGATTTTAATGTTATAAAACCAAATAACTTTGCTATTTTATATAGACGTTCTACATTTTCTTTCACAATACGAACAGTTTCTTTTTCTAATTCATCCATCCAATCTTTTTCTTTGATATCCTCCCTTTTTACAATAGAAAATTCTTCTGGAGTTTCTTCTCGTACAGTTAACTTAGACTGAAAATAGAAATCTGTGGTTATATACCGATAATGTGTTTGATTAAAACGTAAGGAGTATTGTCTACTACATTCATTAAAATAATTTTTGATACGTATGATTTCCATTACAATAGAAGGAGCGAATTTAAAAGTAGGATGTACACCATCTGTAGAAACAAATGTTAAATTTTCGTTTGTCTGTAGAAATGCTTGAATTAAATCACTTATTACGGTATAGATAGTATCTAATATTTGTTTCCACATGAAATCCTTTTTATGCATTCGTTCTGCTACACTTATCCTAGTTTTCCATACATCTTCTTTAATAATATTTGCCACAAACTGAACTCGATCCCTAAGATGACGTACAGTCGGTTCTCTAAGAGTAGGCATTTCTTCTGCATGTATATGGTTATGAACACGAATAACATGTTGCATAAACTCTATAAATAAACTTGCAGGCATCACATCTTTAGACTGAAATTTCTTTTGAGAAGTATATTTGTAATAGTGTAGTACAATGTCTTCTATTTTTTGCAAAATGTTTGTCAAGGGTTGACCGCATGGATCAATAAGAGCATTATCGCGTTGTCCATTTTGTTGACGATTTCCTCCACCTGAAGTATTTAACCATTCAAAGTAGTGTGGATTATGTATACGTCCTGTTTCTATTTCTAATGTATCCCAATTAAATGCAGTTTTACACATAGTACAAAACATTTGATTGCAGTTTTTTACAACGGTTTTATCTGTAAGAATAAAACGATGATTACTGTCTACCTTCCAACCATAATAAATTCCTTTCTGTCCCCAGTTAATCTGTATATTTGATGTTCTTCCATCGGAAGTAAACCCTTCATAATCAGATAAGTCAAGAGAATACAATACTTCTGTTTTTTCTTCTATTAATTCTCCTGATAATTTGTGACGGAATATAAGAGTATGTTTACTATTCACACAATAGGACAGTCCATTGGATTGAATAATGGTATACATTCTGTCTTCTCCTGAACACAATTGTAATACACGTCTAGGAAGGTGATCATCTCCTATTAATAAGTCACCTATTTGAATTTGATGTGCTTTCTTTGTTCCTCCTGCATAAAGAGGTATTTCTGTTTCACCAGAAAAGCATCCCGCAATTTTAAATACAGGAACTTTACAACTTGGGCATGGTTTTGTATCCTCATCTAATAACTTAAGTGTTTTAATTACACTTTCGTTGCAAGTGTGACCTAATGTTTTCTTGTTTATTTGTTCCCTACATCTACCACAGAAATCATTCTTACATATACTACAAAATAAGTTTTCACCGGACAGATCAATATATCCTTTGCATTCATGATTAGGACATGGTCTTCTAAAACGGGTTACGATTGGTTTTCCTAATTGTTCCGATAATTTTGTTTCTTCTTCTAAATAATGTTGATATTCTTTCTCTAAACGAACTTGTTCTTCCTGTTTTAATGCGTAATCTAATGAATTCCCATATCGAGTATTTATATTTTGGGTTTTCATACGGATTAAATGTTGATTTACTCGTTGTAATAAATGTTCTGTTGAAATACGTTTTTGTTGGAGTATTCTACGTTTTTGTTCTAATTGTTCTTTTTCTATTTCTGCAACAGCTAATGGGAACAAACTTTTTTCTTGTTGGACAAGAACATCATCTAAATGGTGACGTAAATCATTATCTACCCACGTCTTAGGGAATACTGTAAATAAAAAATCATCTGTCCATACCGCTTTACATTCCATACACTGAGGTACTGCCTTTGTAAGGATGTATTGTCTACAACACATATTACAGCTGGTCCAAGGACAATATGGACATTTTAATTCCTTACGGAATGTATTGTTGTATACATTTGCACAACATGGACAATTATCTTTCTTCTTTTTTGGAGGCATAATTTTGTTTTCTTTTGCGTAAATTATGTTTTTAATTTATCTTAGTAAAGAAAAAGTATTATAAAATCAATTTTAAAAATAAAGAACTCTACTTTAAATAAAAGTAGACTTTATATACTATCTGTATGACTCCCCAAAAATATATACTTGTATTGATTTTTATGATCATCGTACACCGATTAAAGGTAAAAAATCCAACAATGTACCATAAAATAGAACAATTAGGTCCAATTATTTATCCTGGACCTATTGTTAATCATATAGAACAGATGTTTAGCACTTTTTTATATCAAGCTCGTAACATTTTTGCATAAGTTGTTCTTCTAGTCGTTCTATATAACTGATGTGATATACTCCAGGTAAACATTCCGCATATTTTTCATTATTCCATAACGTATCTAGTTGAGAAAGATAAGTTTGTTTCTGTTCAGAAAGTGTGAATTGAAGTTTATCTAATTCTTGTTTTGACTGTTCATATTCAATCGTTTCACTCATATACATAAGATCTTCTAGTAAATGATTATCTAGTTTGAATTGTACGTATGTGTCTGATAGATTATATCCTTTCTGTGCTAATAAATATTTACATCGACTACCATCTTTTTTTAAAATAGAATACATCGTTGTTATCTGAGGAGCTATATCTTCATTATAACTAGAATTTCTTGTTATATTGCGGTCTGGATGGTACTGTTTCATTAATTCTTTATATTCTTCTTTTAGTTGATTTACATTTGTACGAATACCTATTTTTGTACGTGTAAAAAACCTATTCATGTTTCCCTTTATTATACATATTTTTTACTTTAAATGGCGTAAAGTAAAAAAAGTTTTATTTTAGTTTATAATTGATTCATAATTTCTTCTATCGTTAATTGTCCGACAGATTCTACTTTAAATATAGCAGTATCGGTTTTAAATCCAATATCGATTACTTCAGGAAATACATAGACACACTCATTACATACTGTGCATTTATTTGCATGTATATCTAAGTCTTCTATATCATTTACCTTTTTAAATACACTCATAGGGCAAATATCTACTAATTTGTCCATCTCTGCTGGTGTCATTTTACGTTTAAATGTGAATGTTGGTAAAAATTTATAACTTACAGTTCCTACAGGAGACCATTTTGAATGTTGTGAACCATATCCTTTCTTTATTTTTCCACGTATGTTACATACTTGATTTTTTGTAAGTCTTGTAATCGGTATTCCATATTTACTATCAGAAAATACAGATATATCTGAGTGTTCTATACGGATATCATGAGTTGTTACTTCAAGTGGTTCTTGTGTATAATTTGTAACCTGAATAGAAAATGGAATACTACACTTTTCACAGTCTTTGTCGCATGTACATTCATTGTATATATTAAACTGATCAACTATCTTTGAAACAATAGGAATATACCCTAAACGTTGGATAATCTGTTCATTAATAAGAACAGATGTATTCTCGATAGAATCGATTGTATCAATTGCGAGTGTTGCAATAGAAGACATTATATACTTACGTAATTTATTAGCTTCTGAAGGCGTAGTATTTTCTAGAGCAAAATCACATTCATACTCTGTAGAAGATATCATCCTCATATTTACTTCACGGTTGAAAGACATTTTATTACTATATGTATACAATAATCTAAGTTTACTATTTTAAAAATCATTTTTATACTTTTATTTAAAGCAAGTATAAAACTAAAAAATACACACATTATTAATGTTGAAATAATGGTTCTTCCCCAGATTCAGTTACATTTTCGTTTATGGTTGAAAACTGTGATTCTGTCATCATCGGTTGTTGATAGGCCATTAGTGTATCTATAATATCAATATGCCCAAGTAAAACACGTTTACAACAATAACGTCTCAATCCTAATAATTGAAATGCTTGTTCTTGTGTTTTTCCTTCTTTGCACAAATCATTATAATGATTCCACTTATTACCAACTACCTTCCCACATGTATAACAACGAACTGGAATTAACATATTAGTTTATTTAGTAAATAGAATAGAGAATAAATAAATAGTATCTTTTTTTAATTATTTATAGTGGTATTATCAGTATAAAAGTCAGTTTTACGTCTGCATTTACACTTAAAACACTTTGTACGATATCCAAAATTATTACCCTCACAACTTTCACACTTCCATTCTTTCACTATAGGTTGTTGGTTTCCATTTTTATCTTTAAAACACTTATAACATTCATTTCGAAAATGATAATTACGTGTACCACAGTTTTCCCCAATACATATCCAATCCGGGTGACTCTTATTTTCTTCTTTTTTCTCTATAGGATTTGACGGAACTATATTTAACTGTTGATACACATATCGAACCATCTTTATCTGATATAAGCAATCTGCTACAGGTGTATGTGCATCTTTTGGTTTAGAAAAAGGTATTCTAGGAATAAGATACTGTACCGTACGACTATCACGTAGTTGATAAAATTTCCACTTAGGAAGCATACCACACGCTTTATATGCTGTTTCTAGCACAACTGGATCAAAGTTAATACCTTGACACCAATATTGTTTTATAGTAGGATATCTGGCAAGGAAAGAATGTAATTGTGTTAACCCTTCTTTTGTAGACACTTTTTCCGTATTTAAGAATATATGATTGTATACTTCTTGTGGTTGTTTTTTCCACCAATCTAATGTGTCTTGTGAAACATGAAGTCCTAACGATTCACCATCTTCTTTGTCAATAGATACCTCAAATGTAACAGGAGGTAATCCTGGATTTTGCAATGAAAAACATACTGCACCTATAGACAAAATTACAGCATTATATTCCGTACTTGCAGTTTCTATATCTATCATTACGTCTGTATACATTTTTTTATTTCTGTCTGTGTATATAATTTAATAAGCAGTGTTATCCTCTTTAAATCAGAAATAAATAGTAAGCATACAAGTGTAAAAAAGAGAAAAAAAATGTTTTTTTTTCTTAGATATAGATCAAAATAACAAATAAAACAATAATGGCTAAATCCAGATCAAGAAGTAGAAGCAGATCCAGAAGCAGAAAAGGTAATGCATTTACCGCTTTAGTAAAACGTATATCAAAAGAACACCCTGAATTAAAAGGTGCAGAGTTATTTAAATATGCGTCCAAAGTATACAGAGGTGGAAAAAGCAAAAGTAGAAGCAAAAGTAGAAGCAGAAGCAAAAGTAGAAGTAGAAGTAGAAGACACCACTAATAGGTGGAAATCATTTTATTATTTACTTGGTATAATCCAATCTACGCCAGAGTGTACTATACATATCCAATCTGAGATAGTAAGGTGTCCTATTTCATTATGTAGTATGATAGATTACATAAAAGATTTTATGCAAGAAATAGATATATTTTTATCAAAAGACGATACTAGTATATCTATTTGTTATGCACGTTTTTCTCCTATACAAAAACATTTTATTGTATGGAATACTATACATCCTGGTTTTTTTCATTACACAACAAAACAAACATTCACTTGTTACTTAATTGGTTATATTTGTACATCAACTTGTTCATTTAATGTAATTGAAAACATATTTTGCTTAAATAACGTAAAGGATGAAATTGTTAAAAATAATATGCTGTGCCTTTGTGTATATTATGACATACCATTCTTAAAAACGATGACAAATCAGATTATTATTTGGTTAGACCATGTGTAAATATTATTTATATTATGTGAAAATATAAATAACTAACTATAAATAGCACATAAGGAAATAAAAATGAGTATACCAATCCAGAAATCTATACCTCTTCCTGGATTATTAAGCCCTGCTTTACATAGTTCAATATCAGATACAAATAGGGTTTCTTCACAAGAAATAAAGGTTGACTTACGAACAATTAATTTACTTGAATGGCAACAACTTGATTTAAATCAAGATGCAGAACGTGTTCATTATACAGCTACATACTACACCAAAAAGGGGAATAAATTACTATTTATAGGAACATGCATTCAATTCAGTATGTTGCTTCTGAGTTTATCTGGTAGTTATATATCTACATTTGGTAATTTTGGGGATTCTTCTAAAAGTATATTAATGAGCTGTATAAATATGACAACCGCAATATTAAGTGGGATATATACTTTCTTTTCCTTTACAAAAAAAGGACAATCCTATAAAGAGGCGGCTTCTATTCTATTTACAAAGGTAGAAAAAATAAAATGTGTAATTAGCACACTTCTTAGCGATAAAGAGTATGAAGACCTAAAAAGAGGATTAGTTGATACATTATTAAAGTACGATGTAGAATGTGTCCGTGAAAAATACAATGGCAAACAATTTATACCTGTATACAGACAAGAATTAGAACAAGGACTCATTAGAAAATTCAATGGAACTACATTGCAAATAGATTCTTCCTCCTTAATATCATTAAATAAAGAACATAAAATACCCTCATCTGAGTTAGAAGAACTTTAATTTTTAAAAAAATAAATATTCTATTTAATAGTTTAATAACTAACACAAAATAAAATTTAAAAAATACTACTATGAGCTTAGAATTTATCTTTTTAAACGGAAAATCTTCTGCATGTATATGTTTTTCATTAGGAGATAACAATAAAATGATTTTAAATGAAAAAGAGTACACAGTGACTGCATTTTATGATGAATTAGGTAAAATACACTTAAAGACAAATTTTTGTCCATTAGTCGTAGAAGATGAAACAAATATGGATGAATTTAAGCCTAACTCTAATATTATAGAAATTGTATTAGATCTAAAGGTAGGTGTTCTTGAACCATCTTCAAGGGTAACCTATATGTATAATAAAGAAAATTCCTATGTAGAATGTTATTCTACCCCTATTATTATAAATGAGTTATATTCTAAAGTAGATACAAACATTTCTACCGGATTTAATGGCTTAATTAATACTTCATTATTCGTACAATATTTATACCGTTACTCTTCTGATATTACACATACATTAACAACATTTTTAGAAGAATGTAGCAAATATGGAGTAATGAAGACTACTCTTCCTAATTCTAATCCTGTAACAGGTTTATACAAATTTAAATGTATACGTTTGGCATCTAACATATCCGAATTTGGTGAATTATTAGTACGTTTTTATATAGAGACTACATACGGAATTTCTGATTTTTCTATTGTAAAAGAATTAGCTCTATCTACAGAAGATGCTGATATTATTTTTGTTATAACTGATAGTGAAATAGAAGAAGAATCTATTCCATCTAATAAGGTAGTTATCCCATTACAAACCGGTTTATTCTCTGCTTTACGTTCATTATTCCGTAAGTGTGATACATTACAAACTCAGATTACCCAAAAAAGAATACAAGAACGTGTTATTAAAGTTAATGTAGAGCAAACAACAAAAGAAGGATGTTGTGGTAATAAAGGAACTAATGGAGGTTGTTGCGGAGGTAATAAAGAAGTTGATTCATTCACAGAAAATGGTTGTTGCGGAGGAAAACAAAAGAAAGAAGAATCAGTCCTAATTAAAGATTGTGAACAAAACGGATGTGATGAAAAAAACTGTTGTAGCAAACCTAAACCAGTTGTAAACAAAGATTGTTGCAAAGGTAAATCCGTTACAGATTGCTGTAAAACAAGTGGAAATGGTTCTTGTACATGCACTGACTGTAAAAATAAGTGTTAACCTCAGTTAATATAACTCGGAACAGAGACAGAATTCCATCTTTCTCTATGAGATTCTTTAGGAAGTATACGGGATTGTTCTGGAATATCTTCTGCACCCTGTTGCGAATTAATACGGGATTTACATAGTATCTTAATAGGGACTGCTATTTTTTCGGTTTCTGTATACTTACGCTTCATATTTTTAATCTAATTATCTGTATTCCTTTAAATTGATTTTACAGTTCTAAATCTACTATTCATTTAATTAAATTAACCATGTTTAGATCATTCTTACAAGCGTTATCAACTAACTTAAAAAACGAAGGTATCTACGATATCGTGCGAACAGTAGCTGTCGCTACTCTTACTATCGTGTTTAATACATTTATTTCAGTTATTACAGCCAAATAAATATATTAAATATAATAGCGTACACTAGTCTGTGAAATTATTTGAATAAAGTTATATTATTGTGTGTGTGTGTCTATTTTTTAACATAGGGAACCCTTTTATTTTTACCGCGTCTCACGGGTAATGAGTCAATTAGAAGTCAATTAGAAGTCAATTAGAAGTCAATTAGAAGTCAATTAGAAGTCAATTAGAAATCATCTAGCATACTTATTACGACAGTCTTTAGCTTAGGCTGTCGTATATAGCGGACTTTGGGGGGTATTTATCCCCCATCGTTCTTACTATCGTGAAAATTATATTTTATTCACAAAATCTAATTTTTAGTATTCACAACTCATCATACAGAACGGTATCTTCTTCCTGTATAATGTCTAACGGTTGATTCCCACGTACATATATATTTATTTCTTGTACACAACTTTCCGGTATTTCACTCTCAAGATATTGTTGTATACCAATAAGACCTCGTGTACGTAATATATGCGACAAGTACGTTTTTGGATCCATCTTATGTTTCATACTATCCAGCAAAAATGTTCTAGATAGTTGGTCTTCTATCTGTCTGAAAATAGAAAAACAACCCATATCAATCTCAAACCCACTTAGAGTTTTTTCTTCGGTATTTGTTGGATGATTTATATCAGTTGGGTGTAAATAAAGAGAAGACTGAGAATAAAACATGCGTTTTTCACTTAGGATGTATAATATATATCCATCATATCCAAGGTCAACGACATCTGTATACGTTAATATAATATTGGATGATTGAAGTATCTCTTTTGCTATCTCCATTTTTTTATATTGAATACATTTGCGAAGAATATGCATTTGTTCTGTACGTTCTGGAAAATAATCTTGAAAGGAATACTGATTTAATATATACTTACATTTATCCATCAGGTCATGTTTAATTTGACACATAATTAAACCCAATAAACACATACGCATATAACTCTTTTTTACCTTCTCTTCTGACTGGGTAACGTTTGTGTAATAAGGATGATTAATTATATATGCATACTTCTTTGTTAAAAATAGGTGAACAAACGGTTCAACTTCTTCTACCAGGGATGACATTTTTTTTACTTTAGTTTACTTTTATCTTTATACATCATTAAAATAAAACGTAACGAACACAAATACAAAAGATGTCAAAAGGTAATTATAGTACATTATTTTGGTTGATTGTAATAGGTATATTACTTCTTATATTTGGTACATTTTATTATGTCATCAACAAATTATCCCCTTCTGTACAAAAAGTAATAGGAATGATTGATGAATTAGACCAAGAAAAACCAAGACTTCAAAGTGTATTTAATGATATAGAAAAAGTTATGCCAGAAATCCGAGAAAGTATAGAAGAATTAAAACAAGAAAAACCCAGAATTAAACAATTATATAATACTGCAGAAAAAGTGTTATCAGATGCAGCTTCTCTTACAGCTGTAAATAAAGATTTATTTGTTCCTATGATCCTTCAAGAAGTTGTACCAAAAATGGGTAGAATTGTAACCAAAACAAATAAAGCGATAGGTACTATTAATCGTGCTATCCCTGTGATTACCAGTTCTATTACAGATGCAACTTCAGGCCTTAGAAGAATACCTGTTGTTGGTGGTTATTTTGGTAGTTCATCCTATAAACCATTAACACCTGAACAAGAAGAAGAAAAAGCGAGACAAGAACGTCAAAGAGAACTAGAACAAGAACAGATAGAAGAAGAAGAAGACCGTTTACAGGGACAAACCCTTGTAAAAGAGTATCAACAAAATTTAGAACTCCAAAAACAATTACAACAGAACTTACTAGAGGAAAAAAGAAAAAGTGTAGGCATCCCGTTTGAATACTTTTATTATCCATTAGAAAAACCGTTACCTCTTCCTTCTGCACCTAAGTTAACTATGTTTTCCATCGTATAAAGATAAAACAATATTATTTTCTATTTTATACTACAAAAGAAATAAAAATGAGTACGATAATAAATATTCTCATCTGTATTCTTGTGCTACTTATAGTATTTATTTTATTTGCTATATATTACGTCTATAAAATGATACGTACAATGCGACAACGTATACCTGTAGATAATAATACTATTATACCTGAATTAATAGCTAGAAGTGTGGGTATGTGTATGGCAGAACTTAACAAATTCAATCTCACTCGAATATAACTTATGAGTGTACAAAGTTTACATTTTTCTTTTTTAAAATTTAAACTAAAATACCTACTAACTAACAAATATCGAATGTCCCATTCATACCAAATTGATATTGACAGTAGTTTCCGTGATAGAATAAGTTATCCAGATTGCGGTAATTTTGTTATACCTATTAATACATCCTTCGCAAATTCAAAAACTCCTTTTAAAGCAAAAGATCCAGTATTATTAGGTTTTCCCTATGATACAGGATTATGTTATGAGGCAACCGGTCCAAATATACTAGGAGGATTTATTCTACAGTTATCTACAGGAAGCTTAAATAGTATTAACGCGTATGTTGGAAGTACCCTCCAGATTGGAACAGGTTATTACACCATTATAGCATACAATCACATTACAAAAGTAGCTGATACACTAGATCCGTATATTGGTCCAGGATCTTATCCTATTATACCTCCAGGTGGTCTTCAGTATACGATTCGGTTTGAACGCCCTATTCCTCTTCCTCTTAATTCAAGTGTGTATCAAAATGTATTGCCTGTAAATGCTCTCTCTACTACAGAAGTTATTTTAGGTCCAGAAGCAAATGGAGTAACTCGCGACTTCTTAATTGGAAAATATATTTATTTCCAACCGACTGTTACTATCTATCCATGGGCAAAATTTAGTTTAGATTCATTAACTCCTATACAAATATTAACCTATATATACCAATGGGCACTTATCAAAGAATATGATCCTATTACCAAAAAGGTAACTCTTTCACACTCCTTATTTACCATTATACCTGCTGGTACTCCATATGAAATATTATATTATTCCTATGATAACGCACAACCTTTACGTTATTCTGGAACAGATATATTCAATAATCCAAGGTGTTGTAATATTAGTCTTGCTAACTGTCAGATTCCTGCATATTTACCTATTATAAGTGTAAATAGTGGATATATTACAGACTACCCTTATGTATATATAGCATTCTATTCCGAACGCGAACGTACTTATAATCAGCCACTAATGAGTATGTCTCCATTATCCGACAGAGCTCTTTTTAAAGTCCCTATTTCTCCTAATACAGATATATTAACTACTAAATACTTAACATTAGGAGGAGGTATTACAAGTCAAACTGTATACTTCAAGCATAATGATACCTTCCGTTTCGAAATTTACCTACCAAATGGACAACCACTTACATTTAACCCTGTTATATATGATTATTTTAGCGGGATTTTTACATATTTTAATGGATTAGGATTTCCTACTGTTTCTGACCCAAGGGCAAACGTACAGGCCACCTTTAATGTGTCTTTTTCTTAAAATGATTTTTTTATTGTTAATCTATATCCTATTACCCTTTTATTAAAGAAATTAAAATAAAACTACCCAAAAAGATGTCATCTGATTCATTAAGTTTAGATACTGAAACCACTGTTTCTTATACCATTATAACTGCAGATAATGTACCTTTTACATTAACATCAAATGAAATCCAATTATCTGTCTTATTAAAAGAAACATTTGAGTCTGAATCTAGTTCTTCTCAGATGCAAAATGAGGAACGTGATATCCGTTTAGATACTATACAATCCACAATATTTAAACATGTGGAAACTTATCTTAAACATTTCTCTGGAGAAACTAAACCAAAAGAGATTGATCGCCCATTACGAAGCAAAGATATGAAAGAAGTTACTGACGAATGGAGTGCTGAGTTTATAGATAAAATTGCAGAAAACAGAGATACTTTATACAAACTAATTACTGCAGCTAATTTTCTTAATATTCAACCATTATTATTATTAGCATGTGCAAAAGTAGCTGGTTTAGTAAAAGGTATACCAATTGACCAAATCAAGGCAGCTTTATTAGACTCATCTGTTCAAACTACTGCTTAACCATTTTTTCCCCTATTTTTTACACCAATTTTTTAAAGGTGTAAAAAAACTATAAATAAAATATTTAACTCTGTTCCTATCTAATAAAACAATTATATGCATATGCCTATAAAATTTAAGCCTAGCACCATTATAGGAGTAATTATACTTATTGTAGTCGTAATCTTCATTGGGAAAGCCATAATAAACTGGATGGAAGAATATTACGGTGTGATTCGCGATTGTAAAAAAGGAATACACCGTCTTACAACTACGTTTCCAGAAAATTGTGATTATGAAGAAATTAAATTGATAGGAAAAGGAGAAAAGGCAGATGTATATTCTACTATGTGCAATAATAAAGAGTATGCAATGAAGGTAACTACATCCTATAATCCAGACTCCTTTCAATCAGAGGTATTCAATCAGATTGCCGTAGGTTCTACTTTATCTCCATCCGTATTAGATGCATTTACATGTGACAATAAAAAAGGATATATCGTAATGGATAGACTCTATCATACTGTAACAGAGTATATACGTTCAAAAGAAACAGATCCAACTAAACGTATTGCACTTGTAAACTATTTCCGAACTATCGCAAAAAACAAATTTAAAGAAGCATCTGATAAAGGATTCTACCATTCGGATACCCATATTGACAACATGATGGTAAAAGAAGACCAACTTGGAAAACCTGATCTATATTTTATTGATTGGGGAGTATCTGAACGTAAATTTATATCACAAAAGGAACTTCAATCTAAATTTGCAGATTTAGACCAAACGTTTGATTTACTAGTTCGAACAATTAACACAACAAGTACAAAAACTCCTGCAGCTCCAAAGAAAGTACAAAAGACGAGACAAATATTCTCAGAACAAAAAGAAGAAAGTCCGCTTAAAAAAGTTAGATTACCTGGATTTCAAACGGACTCAAAGATAAATCCAATTGATTATTCCACATTTAAAGAAGTAAAAGAAGATTCTACCCCTATTAAACCATTCTCTACTTTACAATTTGATAGCCCTAGTTCCCCTCCAACTACAATACACAAGTTATCTTTTGACGATGAACCAACTACTCCCCCTAGAACAACAAAGAAAATGTTATCTTTTGATGATGATGATGATTCTCCATCTTTCCTAAAAAGAGCTACTATTTTTGGCGAAGAATCTATTAATGATTACCCAAAAATGCCATCTTCTCCTTTTTAAATTATACTTGTTCTCTCTATATTTTTACACATTTATGCAAGTGTAAAAATGATACAATTATGTGTTAATTTAATATCCTCTCAAGAATCTTTGTTATACAATCATTCTTTACTTTAGGAATAGGCTTAATTCCATACTCCTTACACATTTCTTTAAGTTTTACAACAGTATAGGTTTCTAATTCCATACGGGTGTCTTCATACGTTGTATTATTGTGTACTACAGGTTCATCATCCATTAGTCTCCTAGTAACTTGTTCTTTTTTTTCTTCTTCTTCCTCCTCTACATAATTATAATGAACTGACGATTGAGTATCTTCTAACATAAGACGTTCAATACATAAACGAGTATCTTCATCCATTTCTTCCTCTTTGCATTCTAGTGAGTGTTCTAATAGGTTTTCTGGTGGGTGTTCTATCGGATGTTCTGGTGTTTGTTTTAATGTTTGTTCTATATATGATACACATTCTGTCTGCATATCACTTATTTGCTTAAGGTGGTCTATTGTCTGCAAATATAAATAATGAATATACTCTTTTTCTTTCTCAGGTGTACAATGTGTGCGTCTAATAAAGAATATACATATGTCAACATAATTTATACGAGGATCTGGTATATATACAGGATTTTCTTGGTCTATATTCGAAAATATCCAATATTCTGATGGTATAATCATTCGTTGACATATATCTTTTTCTTTCTGGACAGCAAATGTTGTAAAGATCTCCATTAACTTTTTCTCTTTGCGAGAAGGTAAATAGGTGTGATACTCTTTTTCATACAAAGATGGTTGTTCATTTAAATAAATCATAGCAAGATAAGCCGATATAAGTTTACTGTTTTTCTTATAAAATAGCCAAATAGTAGATGAATATTCTAGGAACTGTCCCGTTATATCTTCTGGAAACATATGCAAAGGAAGATGTTTATTCTTAAGTAAACATTCTGGTGTATGTATTAATGGAATAAATAAGTTTGACCAACTATTTACCCAAGTTACTTTTATATTATTTAAAGATTCTAACCGTTCGATTTTAGAGTTTGTATTATGCAAATACTGCAATACATGATTGTAATTAAAACGATTCATTTGTTATTATTTAATTTATTATTACAACTAATATCATTTTAAAAAAAAAGTAGTACAAAAGTAAAATAGAAAGTAAAAATGTACTACTTTTTTTTTAAAAATGATAGTTTTACTTTTTTTTACAATTATTGTAAAACTGATATTTATCGCATAAAACATAATTAAATTTAACATATTAACTGTTACTACTTTCAGTATGTTTTATTCTCAACTTTCCATAGAAGAAAAACGTAAATTACGTAAGGATCAACAAAAAGAAAAGAAAGAAATAAAACAAGCTAGAAAGCAGGAAATAACTAAAGAATGTGCAAATGAAATCCAACGCATAAATAATCAACTACATACTCTTCAACTACAGATTTCATCATTGGAAAATAAAATTAAAACTGCAAACTCACAACAAAAGAAAAAATTAATTATCCAATTAAATGATTTAAAGTGGAATTCTTCTTTATTACATGCAGAAAAATGCACATATGATATAGAATTTAACTCACGTAATTCTGTAAAAACAAAAATGTGTGATAAAGTTAATAAAGGGAAGGAATGCAAATATGAAGACTGTTGGTTTGCTCATTCTCCTGAAGAAATAAGAATTCCTAAATGTATACCAAATTTATTCGGATGTTGTACAAATGGAAATCTATGTAAGTATGACCATTCTGATACACCTTTGCCTAATTTTCCAAAACGTATAGAGTATTCTTATTCTTTAACAGAAGAAGAACAAAGTGTAGCCTTTGAATTATGGAGAAATTATTTTAAACATACTTTGTTGTATTACTTTGGAGAACACACGCAACTAAAGACAGAAGAAATAATAAATACACTTATGAAACTAGAAACAAAAGATATAGTGTCACTTATCCTTAGTGACCGTTTATTTAAAGATAAAGTAGAACAACTCTACAACATTACATCTTAATGTAATGGTCTTAAGATGATCCTATTTAAACACGATGATTGTGTTTAAATTATAATAGTTACGTGAGTTTTATAAACACGTTATAGATGCGTGAAATATGTTACGTATATTTGCCTCAATATTATATATCTGTTGTAATCTTTTATTCTGTAACTCTTTATCAGAAATAATAGAATATAACATAGGATATATCTGTGCATCTATGTATACCCAATAATAGTCTACTAACTCTTTTATTTGTTTATCAGCAGGATACTTTGTTGTATATTCTTCTAGTAACTGTAGTTTCTCTGTGGTAGGTAATTCTGTCAAACCATCTGTTATATGAAAGGGTATAGATTTAGATGTAATACCATATTGAAATACATCCCACAGTTTATGTTTACATGCATACATCATACAGTCTTTATCAAATACAAACCCATATGATTCCATTTTCTTTACACACTCTATACTATTTGTAGATACTATATATTGATTTATATCAGAATAGAACGGAACACCATGATTAACATATTGTTCCATGCATGGTATATGTTTATGTTTACAGGCATGAATAAATGTAGGGCAACATAATGTTATATTTACTCTGTATATAGGAAGTACACTCCATTTATTTAAGTGATTAGCTTTGATAGAATGCACAAATTGAATATAAGTATATAATGATATACTGTCTGTACGTAATTGGATAAATAATTCTTGTTTACTTATGCCTAATTCACCGCATACTACTTTATAATTATCTTGATTCAATACATTCGTACAATATTGAAAACATGTATGGTATAAAAATATACCAAATTGACATGTTGGTACCTGTCGTGTATATTCATTTTTTTGTTCAGAAAGATACTGAAATAAGTGTTCCTTAGTTATATTTCCTGTAATATATGTCCACATTCTATCTGTTATAAAGGGTATTGTATGTGTAAAGGAAAGTGCCTTCTTATATAATTGTCTATCATACTTATCTTCTGGGATATAACAATGTTTATATATATACTTGGATAACATTATGTGCTATTTGCGTAAAGAAGGAAAAAAAGTGTAAAAGTCAATTTATAGTTTGCAAAAAATCAGTTACTATATTACGTAATAAGTTGTCATAACTATCAAAATTATATACATGTTGGTGGTTATGCTTCATACATAAAAAAATAATACCCTCCATTGCCCTCTTTTTAGTAGATATGGTATTTATGGTTTGTTTCCATTCTTCTTCGGAAACTATGCGAGGATTATCTTTATATTTGTTGTACAAAGTTGTATATATTGGATTATTTATATACTGTTGGACAAAATATGTATTTAATTGGGATATATTCATTTTTCTTTACGTTTGTCTTTATTTAAATAATATGATATATTTTAAAAAAAAGTAGTACAAAAATAAAATAGAAAGTAAAAATGTACTACTTTTTTTTTAAAAATACTATATTTTAAATTTGAATAAAAAGTAAAAACATAAATTTAAATAGGTTACCAACTAAATAAACACATACGTAATCAACTAAATAGATATGGCATCTGATGATTTATACAATATACTTGGATGTAATAAACAATCAACTCCAGATGAAATAAAAAAAGCATACAAGAAGTTGGCTCTTCATCATCATCCTGATAAAAATAACGGTAATGATGATATGTTTAAAAAAATAAATGAGGCATATTCTGTGCTAAGTAATCCAGAGAAAAAATCAAATTATGACCGATTTGGTTCTGCTGATGAACCTAGAGGTGGTGGTCATCCATTCCAAGATTTTCAATCCTTTTTTTCAGGAGGGTTTCCCTTTCATTTTAACCAATTTAATGCAGGAGGAAGACAACCTCATAGACAATCTTCTCGAAAATGCAGTAATCTACAATTAACGATTGATATTACACTAGAAGATGTATTTAACGGAGTATCTATCTTACATACATATGATCAACCAGTTGGATGTAATTGTGTAACTGTATGTAGTCAATGTAGAGGACAAGGAGTAATTATGGTTATTCAACAGATGGGAATGATGAGACAATCTATTCAAATGGATTGTAATATATGTAGTAAAAAAGGATTTCAACCTGTACATAACTGTGAACTGTGTAAAGGAAAAGGACAACAGATGGTTAAAAAACAAATTAAAATAAATGGACCAAGAGGGTTAGATACAGGAAATTCTATTACATTACAGGGTGGTGGAGAAAAACCTCCTCCACATATGAACAATATTTATTTGCAACCAGGAGATCTGCAGATTACACTAAATGTAAAAGAACATCCCACATTTAAACGTCAAGGAAACAATTTAGTATATACACATACATTAGATTGGATAGACAGTGTATGTGGAAAAGAAATCCAAATTCCACTGTTTGACGGACCATTTGTTATGCAAACAAATGATTTTGGAATAGTATATCCTACTAAAACATACACAATTGCAAATAAAGGATTGTTTGATACACAAAATATAAGAGGAGAACTTCATATTCAGTTTACCATTAATCAACCTATTATTACATCAGAACAATCTGTATTACTTAGAGAAGCCATCAAGAAATGTATTACCTAATTAGACTACACAACATATATTACCTATTTAAATATAAAAATGGGACTATATAAATTCAAACTATGAATACAGAATTATTATTTACCAATTTAGAACACTTATATACAAACCTTTGCACATTTTATGATTCTCTATCATCTATAGATAAAATAGACAATAATGATACACTTATTGACCAACTCATTACAAATTGTATACAATATAATAATGAAGACATAGAACAAACTGTAATTACCTTTATAGATACCTATAGTCTGTATTCCTTTGCATCATCTGGATGCTTAGAACGTTTACTCCAGAAATATTACTATCTTACAGTAGAAAATAGACCGTTATTATATAAGCATTGTATCCAATATATAGCAGAGTGTATACAAACCCAGTATCCAAATATGATACATCTGCTGTTTGACCATTGTACTATGTTTTATAATCACAAACGATACTCAAGAGTAGAACCTTTACAACATATAGTAATTTATTTGCCAATTGACTGTGTGTATTATATACTGTTAGAATCGATTAGTAGAGATGCAGAACATATTATACTTTTTTTGTTGCATTATCTTAGAAAGTATACACTGGATGTAAATTTACATCCAACGGTTGATCGTATATATAAAACACAGAAAGAAAAGTATGCACATTACGTAAGTCAGTATACATATGTTCAGTCCATATTTGAATCAGTATTGTACAAAGATGAAGTTACCATTGTAAATACTTTTTTATACGGAATTAAACAGAAAAAATAAACTGATTTTTATACAATTATTCTTACTACATTATACCTACATCTACACCTACTATTATTTGTGTAAATATGTCATCCATATTACATCCTGCAATAGATATCCAACTATTTACACTGTATACAAAATTACTTTATCCGAGGGACTGCAGGGAACTAATAGTAAGAATGAGATATGCTATAGAATATGATGATCCAACATATATAACAAACTCTCACTCAATAAATAGAGACCTTTTACATCAGTTATCCTGTATTATTTGGCATACACACTCGTATATTAAAGAGTGTTACATTTTGGGATGTTACCACATGTGTATTTTCTTCTTACGAACTATTTTATCTGATGAAGTAGTATACAACTTAGTAACAGATAATATAGATTATCAACTGTTATCTTCTCTTATTATAAAATGTATATATGAAGAGGAAGAACTAGCAAATAGACTCTTACGTTCGCTTCATAGTATATATAAAGACAAAATTACATCTATATGTTATTTTATGTGGGAAGTAAATATAGAATTACGATATTTTATGATATCATTCCAAGAAAATTGTTCTATTCGATTTAAACTTATACAACCACAAGACAGACAATATAATGAATCAGGAGAACCAATTAATCCTATATATTATTATACCTATCAAACCATATTCCTTATTAAATAATAAGTTTATATTTATACACGTTTAGTGTGTATAAATTTGTGTGGTTAGTGAATACGTTTATAAATGTAAAGTTTACTCTGTTTATGCATGAATTTGTACTTAAGAAAGGATAATATAGTATCTAATCGTTCACTACTATTAATCGAACATACATACTCTGGCTTATAATCATTTATACTCGTAATTAATCGAATATAGGTAGTTTCTTTCGCATCATCCATCAAAAATAAATTACAATTACCTACTACACTGACATAATAGCTTGTTTTTTCATACTTTTTTAACATAGGATATGTTATAGCTTTCATATCTTCATCTGCAAAACATTCTGTTAATTCACTATAATTTAATACTATATTTGTACGAGTGCTATTATCAAGTTGATTAAAATGAGTTAACGCTTTCATCTTTATAGTATGTCTTATTTTTATACAGGGGAAATCTGTATAAAAATCATTTTAAAGATAGGGAAGTATAAGGAATACAGAAAGTTTCTGTATGTTCTATTTTTATAAACGGTAGTGTATTCCATTCTTCAGAATAAATATAGTCTTTAATAGTTTCTATATATATCTTACAACGATCTTTTCTATCCTTCTCCGTGAATGAAGATGTTAGTGTAAAGAACACAGAAGGGAATTCAATCACATATGTGTGGTTCGTCTGTTTATTATACATACGTATCATATTATGATAACAGAAAAAAGTGAGAGGGGTAGTATATACTGTATAAAAACAATAAGATGGTAATTCTTCAATCTTGGAAGAAGAGTGTAACTTATCTTCATGACTTTCTGTGTATTTACATACACCAAATATATACTCTAAACATACAATCTGATTTCGTTTAGTTTCTATATTGTGTGCATATCTACATTTAGGATTTTTACACAATCTCTTAAATGTAGGTTCCCCATTTTCATCTGTGTATTCTATTCTAGAATGACCATCAGAATATGGATATAAGTCTTTTTGTACACTAGAACACATTTTAGTACGATATGTATTGCGTAATACACATTCTATGTTTGTACCATATGTTTCAAAATAAGATATCTTGTGAGTATCATCTGTCGCATATACTTTAGAACGTATGGACTCTAATACAGAAGAAAACATTGTCTTGTTAGGTAACCTATCATATGTTAAGACTGTAAAATTCAGTTTAGAGAAATGTAATCTCTATTGCATTCACAATAGAGGTTTTTTATTTTAATGTTTGAAGTAAAGAAAAAAGAGGAATTAATTCTATTTAGATTCGTGCAATAAACCAAATGCTTGTTCACACATTTCTTGTAAATTGGATAAATCTGCTAAATCAGCTAGTTCTGTGTTTGTTAACTCCATCAACATACCTGAAATAATACATTTATCCTCTTTATACTTTGCAAAACGTTCGTTTGTATCTAATGTTTTATATACGAAAGCACCAAATAACTGTGGAATAGACGAGATATATGTGTTATTATCTTTTCTATCCGATAAAGGAAAAAAGTAGGTAGACTCATTACCTACTTCCATAAACATACGATGGACTATAGAACAAACCTCTTGTAACTTAAACATAAGTTCACGGCGTTTATTTACATCCAATACATCTGTGATTGTTAAACAGTAATTGCTATCTAATTTGTCTTGTTGTTTGTTAGCAAATTCATACACAAATGTATGCTTTTCTTTTTTGCTATAATAACGAATTTGGTCGTGATAGTAAAATATAGTATAACTACCACAATCCATACGATTAATACAGTAAGATGGTAAGTCATACACACTACAACCATGCTTCATATTATGATGAGAACTAGGATGACTACATACCCCAAATAAGTCATGCATACATATTGTTTCTGTACGCTTACTAGAAGTGGTATGATAATACGTACAATGAGGATCAGAGCATAAACGAACTGTTTCTGTTTTTCCGTTTGGATTTATGCATTCAATCTTGGAATTCTTATCTGAAACGTTGTTACCAAATTGATAACCTTGTTGGATAAGTTTTTCCTTCTTTTTCTGCATTTCTTTACATTCGGATACACATACTAAATTACGTTTAAAATTCTCGAGTGTACAATATCGTTTAGCAAAATTAAGCTTGGTGATATCAGATTGTTTATTTACCTTTTCCATAATCTCAGAACGAATTTCTTCTAGGATATTTCTTCTAGGCTGAACACGTTGGTTTGCTCCAGAAGTAACGTTAGAATAACTACGAGTAGACATTTTGATTAAAAATTGGGTTTAAATATAAGGTAATCTTAGGTAGATTTTCTATAAAAAAATCAGTTTAGTAGTAGGGAACTTCGTTCCGCTTCGCTACGCTCACACCTTCGGTGTACGACCCCTCCTCTTTAAAAAGGGGTTTAAAGGGGGATGGTCTATATATAAACTATATATAGATGTCAGATCAGTTATACTATACAACTATCTTGAATTATATACAGATAGCTAATGTTATAAAGTCATTTGATTCTCTGCAGCATTATCAGCTTATAAAATACTTAGAAAATACATACGACGATGAGGCAGATACCCTATTAGGAGACTTTATCGATGAGATGGTGCAATTATATATGTATGATTTATATAATGATGACCTTTATATTGAGATTCAACAAATAGTAGATAGCAGTGAAATCAATGTAGATTTAGCTTATACTATCAGTGAATCTATATTGCAAATTATCGTTTAATGTGTCCATTTTATGCTAGATAAGTCAACACCTTCCTGAATAAGATCCCATAATGGACTCATTTCTCTTAATTGCTGCACCTTTTCTACAACCAGTTTAGCTGCTTGGTCAATTTCTCTTATAGTCGTAAATCTTCCTATTCCAAATCGTAAACTAGTATGTGCTAAGTCATCACCGATTCCTATAGCTCGTAATACATAGCTAGGTTCTAATGATGCACTTGTACATGCACTTCCACTACTAACGGCAATATCCTTAAGGGCCATAATAAGAGCCTCCCCTTCCACTCCTGCAAAGCTTATATTTAAATTACCAAAATAACGTTCTGTTTCTGAACCATTAATATAAATATGAGAGCATTCCTTTTTTATCTTGGTCAAAAAGCGAGAATAACACATTTTAATGTGGTTTGTATCTTCTTCCATTTCTTCCTTTGCTAATCTGGCTGCTTCTCCTAAGCCTACAATTAAAGGAACAGCTAATGTTCCTGAACGTATGTTTCGTTCTTGACCACCTCCACTCAATAAAGGGGATAAACGCACTCTTGGTTTTCTACGGACATATAAAGCTCCTATACCTTTTGGACCGTATATTTTATGCCCGCTAATGGACATACAATCAATCTTAAGGTTATTTACATCTATAGGTATTTTTCCAAAAGCTTGAGCGGCATCGGTATGGAAAAATACTCCTTTTCTTCGACACATCTCACCTATCTCTTTTAAGGGTTGAATGACCCCTATCTCATTATTAATCGCCATTACACTAACAAGTGAGGTAGAGGGAGTAATAGCTTGTTCTAGTTCAGTCATGTCTATTAATCCATCTTTCTGTACAGGGAGATAACTAATTTCATAACCTCTTTGTTGCAACCATCTACAGCTGTCAAGTACACACTTATGTTCTGTTTGTGTAGTAATAATATGTTTTTTACCTTTAGAAGAGTAAAATTCGGCAATTCCTTTAATACCTATATTATTACTTTCTGTTGCACCACTTGTAAATACAATTTCTCTAGGATCTGCAGATAGTAAGTCTGCTATTTGTGTTCGAGAGTGTTCTACTGCTTCTTCTGTTTCCCAACCATATAGATGTGTTCGTGAGTGAGAATTTCCAAACTGTTCTAAATAATATGGCATCATTTTGTCCACTACCCGAGGATCTATAGGAGTAGTTGCCTGCATATCTAAATAAATAGAACGGTGTGAAAATGTAGTTCCTTGTATGGTAAATGTAGAAAATAACCTACGTGCTCTCATTTCTATATTTGTAATATTGTTTATACTACAAATAATAATAAATTTAAATCTCATTTTTAACTTCAGTTAAATCAGGTGTACATGATTTTCTGTGGACTAGTCTGCAATATAAATATCCTGCAGCTAAAGCAGATGCTGCTCCTGAAAAGAAAGCAGTTATAACGGTTGAATGTTGCATTATTTTGTCTGTTACTTTCATTCTTTATATGATGTACTATTTTTTCTTTTATTTAAATAGAAATAAAAAAAAGGAAAAAACAAAAATTGATTTTTCATATTTTAATACATAAATAGTAATAAATAGAACAGTATTCATACAAATATGTTATCCAAAGACCAACAATTTGATATTATACGTTCCTACTATGAACAATACGGTATTATTCGTCACCAAATCGAAACTTATAATGATTTTGTACACAACTTAGTACCTGTAATTATTCAAAATAGTGAACCTATCCAAATACAAAAAGATAACATTATGTGGGAATATAAAATAGCAAATCCCATTTTTCACCCTTGTTTAACGAACGGTTCCGATGGAAAAGATAGAGTTCCAATTACTCCAAACGAATGTCGCGTAAAAAATTTAAGTTATACATCTGATCTACAAGTTGACGTAGTTGTAACAGAAACAAACATTGAATCAGGAAGTTCTACTCGCACAATATTTAGTGTAATTTTAGCAAAAATTCCTATTTTATTACGGAGCGATTTATGTATATTAAACCGTAAAAGCAAACAAGAACTCTTTCAAATGAAGGAAGATCCTAACGACCCTGGAGGTTATTTTATTTCTAGAGGTGGTGAAAAAGTTATCGTTGCACAAGAACGTATGGCTTCTAACTTTCCCTTTGTTCTAGAGTCAAAAAACAACATACTCAACGTAGAAATACGTAGTACAGATGAAACCGAAATGAAGGCAAGCAGCAAATGTATTTTACGCTATTATCAACATTCTAAGAAAAATACAGTCATCATCGATAAAACATTTCGTGTTATCTTTGGTAAATGTACAAAGGATATCCCTTTGTTTATTGTATTACGCGCATTAGGGATCAACACTGCAGAAGAATGCATACATTTATGTACTCCATCTGGAGAATCAGATAAAGAAATAGAAGATACCTATTCTATCTTAGAATCAAGTGTAGAAGAAAGTTTCTTTATTCATACACAGGAGGCTGCTCTTTTATTTATAGGGAAAGCTTATGGTATGAATCACTTTGATGATATGGAACAGGTAAAAGATACCGTATTTAAACTGATTGATGAAGAGTGTTTACCACATGAAGGACAAACAGAAAATGATAGAATGAATAAAGCAAGATTCTTAGGATATATGACCCAAAAGATCATACTTGTTATCAAAGGGAAACGTCCAATTGATGATCGAGATCATTATGGTAATAAACGTGTAGATTCCACTGGACAACTTTTAGCTTCCATTTTTAAGATGAGTTTTGCAAAATGTTTACGTAACTTTAGATTAACATTAGAACGTAATATTGCTAGCAACAAATCAATTATTATCGAACATGAGCTTAATTATAATCGTACTCCTATTACAAAGGATATTAACTATGCACTAGGTACAGGTAATTGGACTGTTAATCGTCAAAAGATTACAAAAACAGGAGTAGCGCAAGTATTACGTCGTTTAAGTTATTTAGATACTATGTCTCACTTGCGTAAAGTGGTTACCCCAAATAATAAAAATGGAAAAATTGCAAAACCAAGACAACTTCACACAACAAGTTGGGGATATACAGATCCAAATGAAACTCCAGAAGGACAACCGTGTGGTTTTATAAAGCATATATCCATGTGTTGTTATTTTAGTATTGGTACAAGAGCAGATCTTATTTATGAATTATGCAATGAAAAAGGGATTACTGGGGTATTTACACGGGATTACAAAGTATTTATTAATGGTAAATATGTAGGTACAACTGATGAAGTAGAAGATCTTCGAACCCTTTTTAAATATTATAAGTCGCAAGGTATTCCATCTTTTGACACAAGTATTGTTTTAAATACAAAAGATAAGGAATTAAGAATATCTACTGAAAATGGTCGTTATTGTAGACCTGTATTTGTAGTAAAAGATGGAATACTAGTGTGTACACCAGAATGTTTGCAACGCGCAAAACAAACTACACAACCTTTTTTCTTTTTATTGCGTGAAGGAGCGATTGAGTATATTGATCCATTAGAATCAGAAAATACACTTATTGCAATTGATCTTCATAAAGTAGGAGTAGATGGTAAACCGTATACACATGCGGAAATACATGATACCATCTTTATGGGAATGACTACAAATTGTATTCCATTCTTAAACCATAATCCTTCTCCAAGAATTACATATAGTTGTGCCATGCAAAAACAAAGTTTAGGGTTGTATAACAGTAGTTTTCAACATCGTACAGACACAAATGCACACATGCTATATTATCCACAAAAACCACTTGTGAGAACAGATTATGTAGATATGTTAAAATGCTCAGAACAACCAGCAGGACAAATAGCAATAGTAGCAGTATTATGTTATGGTGGGTGAACTTCCAGGTTAGGCCCACAAGAGTTATACGAAAAGGTATAGCTAGTCTGCAGATGGCAGGCGACATTTTCAAATTCCGGGGAACTCTTCGTATTTAACTACCGCGGGTTTACTGAAAAGTAAACTATCAGCAGCAGAGGTAACTATCTGTGGATGGTAAAAACGTTACATACCAAGAAGACAATCCGGAGCCAAGCTTCCTACCTTTACCTATAGGTAAAAAGGATGAAGGTGCAACGACTTGATGGAAATGGGGGATTGTCCCTTAAAGTAAAGTCTAAACTATGCAGTGATGCATAAATAAAGCTGTAGTTTTTATATACCCATCGTTTGTGTATAAAAGCGAACTTTATTTCAGAAAATATAAATCGACGGTAAATAAAAAATATAAAACCACGGTAATTTCTGAGAAAAATTGATAATATGGAGGATTCCCTTATAATAAATAAAACCTCTGTAGAAAGAGGGATGTTTAATTCTATGTATTTTAAAACAGTAAAAGAAGAAGAATTAAAAAGAGCAGGTTCTTATGAGCAAATCATTGGACCACCTCAAGGAGATAATATTAAAGAAAGCGACTATTGTTTATTAGATAAGGAGACAGGTATACTTCCCGTAGGAAGTAAAATAAATTCGAATCAAGTGGTCGTAAGTAAGACTACTTTTTTACAACAACCAAATAGTAAAGTGGTTAAAAAAGATAGTAGTTTGCGTATTACTACACAGACAGAAAAGGTAGTAGATGATGTATATACATCTACGAATGATGAAGGAGGAAAAGTAATTAAAATGAGAATTAGAGAATCTAGAATCCCTGTAGTTGGGGATAAATTCGCTAGTTTAGCAGCACAAAAGGGTACATGTGGTCAACTTGTAGAACAAGAGGACATGCCCTTTACAATTGGCGGGATGTCTGTGGACGTCCTGATTAACCCCCATTTTGGACAGATTTTGTTATAAAGCATTCGTTTAATAATAAAATCTTAGATTAGTGGGAGTGGTCTGGTAACAGACTGCTAGTCTTATATCAATAAACCGTAAACGATATAAGGCAAAACCTTGTAAATTGCGTGAAGTCCCTTAGAGCATAAATTACCGCGGATTAATAGTAATATTAATCGCAGCAGTAGGTATAACGACCTACAGACGGTAAAAACATTTATGATTGGGTAATGCGCAGCCAAGCTTCCTACATTTTCGCACATAAGTGAAAATAGGTTGAAGGTCCAGAGACTAGATACAGGTTGGTAACGAAGTAGTATACTTCGAAGCTTAAGGTATAGTCCAGCCCCCGTTGAAAGACGTGTAGAGGTAGTCTTTACGGAGACGAGTCTACTTAGGGTAGTAGCGGCATTTCCGAGTTTGTAAAAGCTCGAGGTGGTAAGTAATTATTGCCTAGTGATAATAACGATTAACCCTATTGTTATTATTGCAAGATTAGTAAATTGACGGGAAACGGTTAAAGATATTATAAAACATATTTAAAGAAATATAAATTAATTAATATATTCTATTTAGAATGAATACAATTTCTTCATACGATTCAGATAATTATTGTTGCAATAAAGAGGTTAATACTCTTTTAACTTTAATATATTCTGATTTATGTAAAAGATGTAAAAAAAGATATCATAAAAAAAAGGATTATGAAAAAAATAAAGAAAAACGTTTAGATAGTGGTAAAAAATGGAGAGAAAGAAATTTAGAACACTGTAAAAGTCGTGATAATACTTATCATGATAACCATAAGGAAGAAAGGAATGAATCATGCAGAAAATACTATAAAAAAAATAGAGAATCAATTAGAGAATATAGAAAAAAATTTTATCAAGATAATAAAACAAAAATAAATGAACAAAGAAAAAAATATAGACAATCATTTAATTATAAAATGACCCAGAGTCTTAGAAAAAGAACAAGATACGGATTAGGTTCTGGAGATGGGTATAATATTTTACTTGATTGTGATACAAACTTTTTAAATAAATGGTTTTCATTTAATTTTGATATAGATTCTCAAGATTGTATGACATTTGAAAATTATGGGTCAGTATGGGAAATAGACCATGTAAAACCTATATCTTCCTTTAATTTAAAAGATCAAAATGAAATAAATAAGTGTTTTAATTGGAAAAATTTATGTCCCTTATTATCAACTAAAAATAGAATAAAAAATAAATATATTAAGAATATAGACCTAATTCGACAAGAATTAAGAGTTAAATTGTTTTTAAATACTGAAGCTTTAGATACCGCGGATTAATAGTAATGTTAATCGCAGCAGTAGGTGTAATGACCTACGGAATCACTTTGTTCATATGAGCATAGCGAATGGTAAAAACTCTAAAGATAGACCCAATCCGCAGCCACGTCTGTTATATTGTTTATGAATGACAAGATATAACAGATTGGGTTCAGAGACTAAATACTAATCGGTAATCTATGAAGACCTAGTCAGTCAGAGATTGCTTAAGATATAGTCCACTCCCCATCGAGAGATGTGTAAGGGTAGTCATATAGGGATGACGAGCTTACTTAGGGTATCTGATTACAGTAATGGTCAGACTAACTAATTATAGTTAGAAAAGGAGAATGACAACATCACAATTAATCGAATGTATTATAGGTAAAAAAATATGTGTCACAGGAAAATCTGAGAAACCTAATGCTACAGCATTCGAGGATAGAAAAATAGATGAAATAGGAGATACTCTTGTAAAAGCAGGATTTAATCGTTATGGTTATGAAAAAATGATTAATGGTCGTACAGGAGAACTAATGGAAGCTATGGTATTCATAGGTCCAACCTATTATCAACGTTTAAAACATATGGTAGCTGATAAAGTAACCTGCCGTTCATACGGTGCAATCCAAAATCTTAATCGTCAGCCAACTGAAGGCAGAGCTAGAGCAGGAGGATTGCGTGTTGGTAAACATCTTGCCAACAAAAGCAAATATGCAAATATTTTGCTAGTGCACAGTATGGTGCGCAACACGTCCAAATTGTTCGGGGACGTCCTTTATACTCACATTTTACACAAAAGAAAAAGAGTATATTATATATAATACTAAATCTAGCTCGTAATAGTTAGATGGCTTATGCTAACTACATAAGGTACAGTAACAAGTTATATGTAAACAAGGATAATCCGCAGCCAAGCTTCCTACATTTTACACAAATAAAATAAAATGTAAAATAGGATGAAGGTTCAGAGATCAGACGGTCGTGCGTGAATTGTTAAAACAATTTGCGTAAAGTATGATCCAGCACGTTGGTAACAACGCGTTTTCCAAGGGTATATTTTCCCATACTTATAGAAAATATATCTCCGAAGAAAACGGTCTTTTTAACTTTATACAAAAGTAAAGATAAAAAGATTGAGTCCACTAGAGATGGAATCGTGCGCATTTGTCGCACATGGTGTATCAGCTATTGTAAAAGAAAGATTAATGGATGTATCTGATAAATTCACAACTACTGTATGTGACCAGTGCGGTATTATAGTAAAAACAAAAGAACATCCAATGACTTGTCCTAGATGTAAAACATCAAATATAGTTACTACTACATTACCATATGCTTTCAAATTGTTATCCCAAGAACTTATGGGATTCAATATTGTACCTAGAATACAATTTAAGTAAATACACACAGCAATACAATATACAATACACAAATAAAATAACAACATAATACACAAATAAGTATCTTTTTTAAACAGCACTGTTTAAAAAATTAGCAATCATTTCTCTTAATTTACTTCTGTTATGCTTACTATGGTCACCTCTGTACGAAAATGAATACTATCATAACTTACTCGTTTATTATATCGTTCTCTATCCGGGTCAACTTCTTCGTCTCCTTCATATTCAAACGTGTGTAGACTTTGCACCATACCATCTTGTATGTTTATTCTTTCTATATGACGAACTAAATCATATACATTTTCATCACAAACATGCAAGATAGAATTCAGATCTACAGATGGAAAGTCTTTTTTTCTACTTTCTTTTATAAAATTAATACGTGTACACTCACCTTTTTCAGGATGACATAAGCAATAATGACACATACCTATAGAACCAACCCCTTTATTATTTTTTTGTTTACGACAACTTACTAATTTAGTAGTGAATTCAATCTTACGATTGCGAATTGTATGACGAGTAAAATTGAATTCCTCTGGTCTTTCGTGTTCTCCTTCTGTTACGTCAAAATCAGTAATAACAGTAGGAAAGAGTAGTACAACTTTATAACGTTTGTCTTCTTCACTCTTTATGTTTAATTGGGTTAACATATTCATCACATCCATATATTCTTGATCAGTAATCTTTTCTTTAATAGAATACACAAAATCACTAAATGATTGAATAGACATATTGCGGTTATTATATAGTTTGATGTATAGTTTTTTTATATAAAATTCATTTTTGTAAAAAGTGTAATATTTAATAAAAAAGTAGTACAAAAGTAAAACTAATTTATAAAATGTACTACTTTTTTATTAAACTATTTAATTTGTTTAAAAATGTTTCACACAAACTTATTTTAATATATTGTCTACTTGCTTAAAAAAAAGATACTCTTCTCTTCCAAGATGATATCCATCGATCACCGTAGTAATATTATAATGTTCCTCACATCTCTTAATTTCTGCAAAAATAGCATCTAATGGTTCAAATGATTTATATCGTTCTTTAACATATTCAAATGGATAATCTAGATATGTTATATCTAACATAGACACATAAGATTGCAATTCTTTATCTACTAGTAACGGATGAAATACTTCATTTAAATCAGCTGCCATATATTTTCGGCTTGGTCTGTAAATAGTTGCAAATCGTAAAGAGGATGTTTTACTACTATTTTCAATTTGTTCTACCTTTGTCCACTTATGTGATTGAACTGCATACATAAGGATACTTGGATTTACACGGATAATATGTTTAAAATAAGAGTCTGTTAATGTTGTTTTTAAAGTTCGATAGGCAAGAAAAGGTTTCATTCTACGGAAGGTTTTTGTTTACGTTTTCTGGTATTTGGAATATTAGTAGTACTCTTTTCTTCTTTAAGTTTTGTTTCAGATGAAATTTGGAGAAGAGCCTCTCGTTTTCTTTCTTGTTTTACCTTACGCAATGTTTGATGTACTACTTTTACCTTATTTGTTTTAAGTGTTTCCGATACAATATAACTTAAGCATTGTGCAACTGTATCGCATAAATCATCTTTCTTTTTTTCTTTCTGTAATATGGTCAAACTGGATTTATCTTTTCGTTGGTGTAATAAATCAGTAATTGTGGTTACACTCCATTTCTTACGGTTGTACTTTGTGACTGCCTTTAGTTTTCCATCTACTTCTTTTGTGAGAGCTGCTCCTAATACCCTTGTTTTGTTTTTGCTTTGATAGAGTATCACACGTTTAAATGTACCAAAATAAATAAGGAAATAGGAATGAATATGGTACATAATACTTATGGCGATATTATTGGTTTTCATTTGTTGTTCGATTAAGATTACGTGTACATCATCAAATACTCCTGTCACTCTAAGGGTATCTAACCATTCAATCAGTCGAAAATAAGATCCTCCGGCATGAAATGTTTTTTTATCTCCTAGATCGGTTCGTTCCCAATAGGTTAAACTTCCACAGCATCCGATTTCAGATATATAACGTTTCATATCTGGTTGTGCTTCTCCGTATTTATCATAGAATTCGTTTGGAGGAGATATGGATTGTAATGTAGAGAGAGAAAATGATTCTTTAGATAAACCAAGATTTCTTAAGCCTATATCTATGCTAATAATTGTTATTTTATCTGCCATTTTTAGTTTATAAAATTACCTGTTTACTCTTTAGATAGGAAATAAAAAAAGTAAAAAAATAGTTACCCCGATTCTATTGAGGTTTAAACCAAACCAAATTTATACTAAGATAGAAATTATTTTTTTTTAAAATGAGTGATAAAGAAGAAGTCAAATATTTATTCCGTGCAAAAACAAAAGAAACTGATGCATTCGTCATCAAAATATTAGGAGAATTATTATCGAATGTTGTAAAATGGGCACCCTTCTCTGTAACAGAAAATGGAATACAATTAACACAGAGAGATACCAAGAATGAACAACTTATTTCTATTCAGTTAAATAAAAATGATTTCCATGTGTTCAAATGCACGCAACCAATTCATTTTTTGGTAAACAGTACTACCTTTTATAAAATGGTAAAAGCGATCAAAAAGAAGGATACCGTTACTATTTTTATTACAGAAGAAGAACCTTTGAAATTAGGTATTACTGTAGAACAAAATGCAGAAAAAAATAAGGTAACTACTTATATTAAGATCAGTTATCATCGTCCTGAGGATATTCAGCTTGGGAACAAAGAAGAATATGGTAATCCTTTAATTATCAGTAGTAAAGAATATCAGAAGATGAAAAACCTTCAGTCTATTTCTCATAATGGAGAGCTTAAATTAACCTGCAATCATGGAGAGTTAAAATTCTTTTGTGACGGAGGGGAAGTTTATAGTAGAGAACTTGTGATCAAAACAGAACAAGAAGATGAAGGAGAAAATTTACCAGACAAGTATGAACAAACCTATAAAGCACAATGTATCACACAATTAACTAAATGTGCAGGACAATCTGGGAATACCGTTCATATGTTTATTAAGAAAGAATTGCCTCTTAAAATTAAGATGAGAGCAGGAAATTTAGGAGAACTTACTGTGTATATTAAGAGTAAAGAAATGTTAGACTTAGAAGAAGAAGAAAATGAAGAAGAAGACGCAGAAAACGAAAATTCTTCTTAATTATATACCATTTAAATAAATGGTAAAATTACGTAAGTAAGATGTCCCATTCTTCCCACTTTAATAAAGGTTCTATATGCGTATTTATAGATGGTAATAATTTATTTAATATTGCACAACAGATGAATATAGAGATAGATTATATTAAGCTGTTAAAAAATATAACAAATAACCAAAAAGTATTGCGTGTGTATTTTTATGGTATTGTAGATTCTAACAATGATAAACAACAAGGATTCTATACTTGGTTAAAACATAATGGATATCGTGTAATTACAAAATCACACTCATTCGATGCAAACAATAGTATAAAGAAACCAACATTAGATGTAGACATAGCAGTAGATATCATTCGATTTTCTACCAAATTTGATACTGCCATACTCATAGCATGTAGTACAGAATTGCTACCTGCTATACAACATGTATCAAATAATGGATGTAGATTAGAATACATAGGGTTAAAACATTTATTTAATCATTCTGTATGCGAGTTTTATGATAAACTAACCGATATTTATGATATTAAATCACATATAGAAAAACAGGTTGTCCCTGTTCATGAAAAATATAACACACTTCTTTCAAATAGTAAAAAAGAAAATAATTAACACTCTTTATTGTTTTAAATTTAAAACTGATTTAAAACTGATTTTATATATTTTATTCTACTATAGTCTAACTAATTTAAATGTTATCTACTCCACACGTTCAACAAAAACCTATCATTATTTCCATTGAAGGAAACATAGGAAGTGGAAAAAGTACACTACTCCAACATATCCGCAACATATGTCCAGAATGGAACTTTATCGATGAACCTGTTGACAGTTGGTTATCTATGCAAGATGAAACCGGTAAAAGTTTATTAGAATGCTTTTATGAAGATAAAAAAAGATGGAGTTATACCTTCCAAAGTTCCGCTTATATTACCCGTTATACAAATATGTCAAGTGCATTAAAAAAATGGAATCCAGAATTAACCTCGAATATCTTCATCACAGAAAGATGTTTGCTTACAGACAGATATATTTTTGCAGAACTATTACATCAAGATAACGACTTGAATAAACTAGAGTGGAACTTATATACAAAATGGTTTGATACCTTTTCAGGATTATGCCCAATTGATGGTTTAATTTATGTCAACACAGATTACAAAATGTGTAACTCTCGTATTAAGAAGAGAGGAAGAAAAGGAGAGGATACCATCCCTATATCCTATTTAGAATCATTAGAAAAACAGCATAATAAGTGGTTAACAAATACAACTTTACCTATATTAGAAATAGAAAGTGACCCTAATGAAATCTCACGTATTAGCCAATGGATTCAAACTCTCAGTAAATAGGTTCATCACATTATATACTACAAAAATATACAGATTTTAACTTAATTGTAAGTTAAAATGTAAAAAAATAAATGGTGTTAACCAAGTAAACGTCTAGGACGACCAGTTGGCACAATTTCCTCTTCGTCAGATTCACTGCTCTCTTCTATCTTAATAGGCTTCTTTTTTTCTTTTTGTTTTACTGGTATAGTAGCAGGACGGTCATCTTTTAAGAGTTGGCCTTCTAAGTATTCTACCCTAGCCTCTAACATTTCGTACTTATTTAACAGATTAGAAAACATCTCATGTGTGATTTTAGGGTCAATACTAATAGGAGCTTTTATTGTATTCTCTACTCTAGTTACCTTTGATTGTATTTGCTGAGGTAAATTTTGTATAAATGTTTCAATTTCATCTTTCTTTGTTTTTGGAAATACCCATCCAGATGTTTTAGTACCATCTACTGTTAAACTTTTACTAAATACTCCACCGATCTCTTTTATTTTATCTTTTAGTGCAAATGTATCACCAATGATAACAATGGATTGTGGAGAATAATCAACAATTTTAATCATTTTTCTTAGTATTATGTGTTATTAATCTATTACAGATTAATACTATAAAAATCAGTTTTATTTAGAGTGACGTGTGCAAGTAGTAGTCCCTATTTTTGCTTTATTTGGACATTGTTTATTATTTGTTAAGATAGTTTGACATTGTGTACGTTCCTGTTTCTTTTTTTCACTCTGAGTAGATTCTAGTTGTGGTTTAGAGGAATAATGTTCTTCTAGTGTTTCTTGTAGAATGGATTGTATACTATCTACACTGCAATTTAGTTTCATGGTATCATTTATCTGTGAAGTTACTCCTGTTACAAACTGTTTCCATTTGTCTTCTACAGCTTGATTATTAAAACATTCTTGATTTGTTTGTATTGGTATGAATGCAATAGACATATTGTATACTCTATTGTATTCTGTATATATTTAATAGATAAAAATCATTTTTTGCCTATTAAATATATATATTAGTCTGTGTAATGAAGACTGATTGTTTCATAATCATCCTCATCGTCCATCATAGAGGGGAATAATTCTTCTTCCTCATCTTCTTTTTGTTGTTTTAACTGCATACAAACGGTATCCATTTTACTTTCATATGCCATTTTGACTACATTGGTTAAATATTTATCCCATAGTCCTAATTTTGTATCTTTTTTCTCTTTTTTTGCTTCTAATGTCTCTATACGAATATTACGTACGAGATGGTCATCCGTTATAATAATATCTTTTATATCTACTATTTCGCTATTTTGCATGCATACATCTACACTTTTATGGGTATGGATTCCAACTCCATAAAATGCATCTTTTATAGTTTTAAATAAAATGTTTGCAACATTCCAGCTTAAATTTTTCTTATGTTTCATATAAATGGAATACTTCATAATTAAAAAGTATCTCATATTTTTATTTCTTACTTTTTTCCAATCATCCTGCTGAGTTAATGTATTTAATTCGTTTTGCTCATTATTCCATACCTGCTGACTGTTTACAATATCACGTTTGGAATGAATGTGCAGTTTTTGGCGAATTAAATCTTTTGATTCACTCAGTATAAGATCTGGATGTTTGTCTTTATATACATATACTATATTTTTATTTTTCTGTATCAATTCTATTGTACCTTCGCTTAAAAGGAGTTTTTTAATACTTTTCCCTCTGCTTAAATTTTCAAAAAATTGTTTCCAATAATCGTCTTGTTCGATTTGGCTACATTCGTACAGTTTTGGGTATTTTATTTCTCTCTTTTTCTTTGTGCGATTCATACTGGTTAGATAGAATGATAATGACTACCTGTTACTATTATTACAAGATAATATTTAAATATCTTTAAGTATTTCTTTTTTACAACTAAAAAATCAATTTATAAAAAATATACCTTTAAACAATAACAGTTATAATAAATCTCGTAATTATAAATATAAGCGTATAATAATGACCAAACAAAAAGCACAGCAACCTATTCAAATTGGTAAAAATGGAAAACGTAGAACTCACAAGGATTTAATTGCTCTTGTCATGATGATTAAAAATGAAGAAAAACGTATTGAAGTCAGTTTTGACTCTGTTCGTCCATACGCAAACACATTTGTTATCCTAGATACTGGTTCTGTTGATAATACTATTCCTATTGTCAGAGAGTATTGTAAAAAACACGGTATTACACTGCATTTAAAGGAAGAACCATTTGTTAACTTTGAAGTATCTCGTAATGTATTACTTGACTTTGCAGATGAAGTCCTTAAAGAAAAATACTTTTTACTTCAATTAGATTGTAATGATGAGTTGCAACAAGCAGAAAACCTTGTACACTTTGTTGAAAACTTTAATGGTCCACAAACTGGGTTTCATCTCAAGCAGAAATGGTTTACGGGAAGAAGTATAGATACCTACTTTAATATTCGTATGTGTCTTTCCCATTGTGGATGGAGATATAAAGGAGTAGTTCACGAATACATCACTCGTGATCCAAAATCTCCAGGGTATCAACCAAATGATATCATTAAGTTAGATAGCATCATCCTCTTTCAAGACCGTACAAAGGATGATGATAAATCATTTAAACGTTTTAACCGTGATAAAGATTTATTATACACAGAATATGTAAAAAACCCACATGAACCAAGAACACTTTTTTATCTTGCACAGACATGTGGTTGTCTTAATTTAACACACGAGGCCTATCAATATTATATCCTTCGTACAAAGGAAGAAGGATTTTTAGAAGAAGTATACCATGCATATCACCGTTTGGGTCAACTCTCTAGAATGTTAAATCATCCTTGGGAAGAAACATTAAATTGGTATCTTCGTGCATTTGCATATTCTCAACGCGCAGAACCATTAGTTGAAATTGCAGAATATTATACACAAAATAACACAAAAGGAGAAAAGAAGCCGGATTTTGTAACTGCATATATGTATGCAAAAATGGCATGTACATTAACATTCCCACATAACCAAATTCTTTTTATTGACCGTCAATCTTATACCTATAAAAGATGGCATCTTATGGGTATTATAGGCTATCATGTTGGTCGTTATAAGGAAGGTAAAGAAGCATGTTTGAAGGCAATTGCAGCAGAGGATAGAGAATTGGATGTTCAGAATTTAGTCTGGTATCTCCGTAAGGAAAAAGAAATGAATTCTATGATGTATCAATTAGTACACCCACAATTATTGGCGGTTTCTACCGATAAAGGAGAATTTTATAGACCAGAAGATGTAAATGCGGATGCAAAGATGACAGAAAAAGATGCACTGAAAAAAGGATTGACTTTGTTTTTAGGTAAGTAAATTATTTTTTACCACTTCGTACATACATTACAACTATATACACAGCAATTGTTATTATAAATCCAACCCAAAACCCATCTATTCTATTTTGTGGTTGTATCTGAATATCTTCAGGACGAAGTCGTACAGTAGGTACTACGATAATACCTTCTAATAAACGGTTTAATGCCTTACGGTCATTTCTGTATGCGTACATGTACAACTTCATAACCTCATCTGTTATGTTACCTAACTCATTATGAATACGAGAGGATGACGGTGGTTGTCTTCTCTCTTCTTCTGATAAAAGTGATAATGATGCAGGTATATAAGTCGGATTTCCTGGATGCTGAATATTATATTCTCTTACTAGTTCACTTATACGATTATTTACAACATTAAATTGAGAACTTAACCTAGTTTTAAAATCTTCTTTTTGGTCAGGTGATAAGTCCATAGTATATTTCTGTATATCAAATATGATATTCATTATACTACTTCTTATATCTGAAAGACTACGCATATTCGTTAGGTCTATATTATTTGTATATTTATATACTAAAAAATCTCTATAAAGGTTTGCTAAATTAGGTTTAGAGTACATATGATTTTGTAATAAAGAATTCGGAGGAGATACTATAAATAAATCAAGTAGTTGAACAGGATAAGTACCATTATCTACTTTTGTTTTAATGTCTTCAAAATTAGTAGAGCCTTTTAGCAAATCATTTGCCAATATACGTAATTGCTCATCTACTTCTTCTCTAATAAAAGCTATACCCTGCGAGGATATAGGATAACGTATATCATCCTTTAGTTTTGCATTACAACCTTCTACTGGACAAAACTTACTTTTTTCAGCCCAACTTTTAATACATTCTGCATGTGCTTTATGATTGTTCATACATATTTCTATCCCTTGGTGTTCTTGTGTATATTCATCCATACATAGAGGACAAACATCCATGGATGGTTCTATATAAAAATAATATTCATTCTGTGATAATCGGTACAAAAATAAACATACGATTATAACCAGAAGAATACAATGTTTTTTGGTTATTTTCGGCATACTTATAGTTATGTTTTCTTTTTAGTTATTAAAAAGAGAAAAAATAAAAAAAATAGAGAGATAAAAATAGAGATAAAAAAATAATAAATAGGATTACTTATAAAAGATGTCTATTATCTCGCAAAATGTATATACAGTTCAAGTAGATAGTAACTATCGAGATCTATCAAAATATCCTTTATCCACTGATTTTTCTGTTCGTTTTAAAACAAATAATCAGACTGGTCCAGAAGTAAATGGTCTACCTTATAATAATGGCTTTCAACTACCTTGCCAAATCGATCCTGATTTTGTTCGTGCAGATTTTAGATCCATTAATGGTCAAATTCAACATTCTTACAAAGATGCAAATGATAACTTTTATATCTCTGGTTTAATGTACTTTAAAGATGCTAGTTCTTCCTTCTCTATTTATCAAGGGAATTATAGAATTTTAGTAGTAGGGCAAGATTCTCCTGGACCAGAACGAACTCTTCCTTTTGTAGGAAAATTTACACCATTAGGAAACTTCTATTATGTCAGTTGGTTTAATTACGCCTGGGGAAATATGAATTGCACACGGTCTACGTTCGATATAGACATTAATGATACTGTATTCTGGTTGTTTGACGCACAGTCAGAAACAACATTTAATGTTTTACCATACTCTAATCCAAATAATCCATTTTATACCATATTAACTCCACAAGATTACTCTGAAGTTTTAAATGGAGCTATATTTAACGTAATCTGTGCATTTACTACACAAGGTTCGGAATATACATTAAATGGTGTACCATGGGGATATCACATACTAAGTTCCGATAAAGACATTTTTCCAACATTAGAAAATGGAAGAAGTTATGTAAAAACAGATTCTGCTTTAAGCGTGTATACCACATGTAATACCAACCCATACTCTCCTAAAGTATATGAGGCTATAACAGATACAAATGAATGTTTTCCAGCAGATACATTTGCATTCAAAAGACCATCTACAGGCGATACATTTGTATTTCAGTTTAATTGTCCTAAAAATGGATATTCCACTCCTTATTTTGCACTATACGTATATGATGAAAATAGTAGTACCAAATTTACATTACACTCTACCTATTCCGACTTAGGATTACCTGCAAGTTCATTAGGATATTACCCAATCAATTTTATAGATACAGGAGATAATGTCTTCATTCTGTGTGCGAATAGAGTGGCTGATTCTTCCCTTGGTAGAGTTTATGTATTACCTTTTTATAAAGGAGTAACTTTATTTGGTCCAATGTATAACCAATATTTAGGATACGATACAATAGGTGGTCCTGGTTCAGTCGGGACAACCTCTGCTATTAACTCCTGTTTAAACATGTTTGGAACAAGAATATGGGTTACATTAGATAACACACAATCTTCCGGTTCTCCAACACAACCTGCAGGTGTACTTACATATTATATTGATTTAGATAATATTCCTGGTGGGTTTACATTTGTAAATCATGATTCTTCCTTCTTTGGATACTCAGGAGAAACAACATCTATTCTCTCTGTCGAAAACTATATTATATCAGCTATACAAGGGATTGATACAGTTAATGGAAATGGTCTTAAACTATACCGATGGAATAATGATACTCTTGCTAGTGCATCTCAATTTTATACACAACTCGGTACCTCCCCTGGTGGTCCTACCTTTAACGTAGGTATAACCGTTGGAAAACCTTTGTTATTCATGTATAGTGGAATTGCTTATCCATTGTGTTTTGTATCTTATTCATACGGAGGATGTATATTTGGAGTAGGGTACACAATAGATGCGTTCTACCCAACACAAAATGTATATTCTGTAGTGTATGCATACGGTACAAATTCTACTATTGTTATCCAAACCATCTCCAATAAATATTATCTTATGAGCACTTCATCCGGTTTGCTATATGATATAACAGATTTGAATTATCCGTATTTAGTTACAGACTCCTATCCAAAAGAGAACAGAAAGAATATACAGGAAGGAACAAATACTCTTTCGCAGGTAATTTCATTTCCATCTGGTAATGTGGTATTTGGAGGAAATTACAATAGTAATACAAGTCAAAATAAGGTGATTTCATGTTCCTTTATTGATACTCCTACTAGTGTAAAAAGTAAACATTATTCAAAGCCTATATTACAATTCACTCCACAAGTTACTGGAGTTATTGGTTCAGAACGACAAACATGGGAATTATTTACTATTCCAGGAAGTGAAACCAATGTTTCTACTAATTTCTCTCCTGCTCAGTTCGTTAATAATGGGTTGGTAGCATGGTACAAACCAAGTGCAAAATCAAATCTTGTATTAGAAGAAAACTATGTAAAAGGAATGTTAGATTTAAGCGGGAATGGTCTTGATTTATATACAAATGCAAATCTACCGGAATGTCCTCAATGGACTGAAAATGATAGTTATATTCCAGCGGGAGGACCATCTGTTCTTTGGACAGATATATCTACTCCCCAGATTGCAAGTTATTCTTCTAGTGGTTCTTGGACACAATCAAGTATAAAATTTGTAATGATGACATATAGTATAGTTGGAAGAGGTGGACCTATTGGAGGAACACCAAATATTCTTCCATTCCAAGCAGTAGATGGTTCTACCGTATATATTCAATCTAATTATACAGGAGTATATATGAGATACCAGGAGGGTTTAGCATTTGGATACAACCCAGATTATCCTGCGTTAACAATAGGAGCAGATGTTGTTACCTATTTTGGGTACAACAAAGATTCCACTCTTCCTCCTTTTGTTGCAAATGGAAGTATAGGTCCAAAAGGGGTTCCTATTAATTACACCCCACTTACAACCTCTGTAAATCAAATTCGATTAATGGAGAATATTCAAGGTCTTTCCAATTATGCTATATCTCTCCGTGAAATAGTCATCCTTGATTTTATTCCTTCTGACTACCAGTTATCCTTATTTCAATATTATTTTAATTCACAACTCACCATATTTCCTGTTGTTATTCCACCATTAGCAGGTGTATATTCTTTATACACAAACCCACCCGGAGGGAATCCAAGTATTATTAATATAGAACGTGTAGATGGTTCAACTATACAAAATATAGAATATTTACCTCTGATTACAAATTTTAGCGATCCTACCGTATACGTGGATATTAAATATATTCGTTCTGGGTCTTATAACTTATTTACTACCATTGCGACTGATAATTATATACGAACATATCGTTTTAACGATTATCTTCAGCTTGAAAACTATGGAGAATATGATATCCCTTTTGGTACAGAGATAGGGTATCCATCCTGGATTATACAACCATATATAAATGCGAATGGAGTCACTCGATTTGTTGTATCCACCTTATCTAACACAGTTTCTGGAGAGGATAATAGTGCATACTTAATGCTTTTTGCTGAAAACTTTTTTCAATACACAATAGATACTGGATATGCTCGTGACCAGATCATTAACCTTGCCGTTCAACCTGTTCCAAACTTAATTGAACAACCCTCTTCCCCTGTGAGTATTCTTAGTACACAAGTATATACATATGATGATGGAAAATCAATGGTATTTGCACACGTAGCAACCACACAATATGGCGACACTTCATCTGATACATATAATACATTAGGATCAAGCATACAGTTATGGGATGTAACGGATGATACACTTACATTATTTGCAAGTTATCCTGCAGGAAACGTTCCAAATACTCCAACACAATACGGTTCTACCAATCGTTACTCTAGTAACATCATCAAGTACCCCAATGGAAATATCTATTTACTCTATACCATTATTCCAACTGATACCCCATGTATTATATTGGATATTACAGACTATAATCAAGTTAAGATCGTTACAAACGCACAGGCAGGTGTGCACCAAAACGGAGTGATTGGCGAAGATGCATATATTAATCTTCGAAATACAAATAATGCAGCTCCTAGAAGTATGTTTATCCACCCAGTTACAAATAGGGTATACTCTATAGATAGTTCTACATTATATAATGTAACCAATGATGACTATATTGGAAACATAAATGTGTATGATTATACTAATTTAAATAGTATTCCTTCTAGTTACACCATAAATCAACAATTCTATGCATATAATCCATACAGTAGTTCATATGAACTGTTTGATTGTCGTTTTACCACACCAACCAACATTAAATCGACTATTTGGAATCAAAAAGTATGGGCAATGGCTAATCTTATGGATTATAGCGGAAATTATAAGGGAACAGTATATCTTAATTTGTCAAATGTAGAATACTTCGCGGTAAACTATACAGACAATCAGTATTCTTCTCTTATTTATGACCAAACGTATTCTAATATAGAGGGTATAGGGGTTGGATTAATTCATAAATTAGATGCAAATGGTTCTCCAAATTGGTTATCTTTATTGGGAGGAAGAATTACATCTGACACAAAGCTTTCCTTAAACACAACCATCAGTAATATAACGTTATATAGCTCTCTTAAGTATTGTTATATAGCGGGAGGATGGCAAAATAAAATAGAATCATTTGTGGATACAGATGTAATTACAGGTCAACCGTTGGTTAGTCCAATTGCGTATAATAAGATTACTACTAATCCGACGGATACAAGTATAAATTCATTTGTATGTAAGCTAAATATAAATGATGGTACGTTTGTATGGTTATCTCCTACATTTGGAAAAGGGGATGACTATTATCAACGTATCATGTATAATCCTACAACAACCTGTGTAAGCTTAATTGGATATTTCAGTAGTCCTGTTATGTTAGTATATGAACCGCAACTTAGTGTAAATGGTGCAGCTGGGTTAACTAACCCGATCAATACAATATTAAATGTAAGTAATCCAAGTACATTTACTACTGTTTTGTTTACTATAGATGAGGAGTGTAAACTCAAATGGTCAACCAAGTTATACTCATTGGAACAAGCAAGTAAAAATAAAGGATATGATCTTACTATCGATGGAGGAAGTATACATTGTATCTTACTCTCTAATTCTAACAAATTAGAATGTATAGATTCCACAGGTAAAAATGTTCAAAATACCTATACAAATATATCTCCTCTTTCACAACAATTTATAGCTATATATGCATTTGATTATAACGGAATATACCAAAAGAGTGAACGTATAGAAATGCCTCCTGGATTTACAACTAGTATCTATGACTTGGTCGCATTTAATGTATTAAATCGTATGTTATTCTTTGCTAATTTTTATACAACAATAAACGCATCAAATAATAGTATTCGTATATACAACAAAGATGGTTCCTATGCAACTGGTATATCCGAGTATCCAATAGGTATACCTTTTTCACAGGCATTTGAATACAAATTTAATAGTTCGTTTATTGACACAAATGGAAAAGAATATTCACAAATTATTCTTAGTACTGGGACATCTTCTGAAACCGTCAACCTTCAAAATTATAAATTATTTATACAAGGCGGAACACAAGAATTTGACCCATTAAATATAACGACAACCTATTTGAACACAGATCCGTATTTGAATACAAATTTTAGTATTCGTTCGAATACAGACAGTACGATTATTCTTAACTCGGTTGTTCCTACCAATAAGATGATTCGAAAGAATTTACCATCTTCGGGACTACAATGGTATTCTAGTATAAGTTCTACTCCATTATATGGAATCTTTTCCTACTCAGCTGTAGAAAGTGTCCCTGGGTTATACAATATAACTCAGTTATTTGGCCCTCCCCCTAAATTAGTGTCTTCTACAGGAATATATTATGTTATGTATCCAGAAGCAAACGGAGGAGTTACAATTTTAAATGTACAATCTATCGTTATTAATAGAGGAATTTACCAGATACAATTATCATCAGGGATATCTGGATTAAATACAATCTCTCCATTTGTATATCTTGGTACATATAATCAATCTGCTAACTGGACCCTTCAATTTTATCCTGCTTCTATTAATACAGAGGTATTCTTTGAGATTACACTTGTTTCATTGACTATTCCAGATCGTCCTATTAAGAATTCAGAGTATCCAGGAGTGCGATACATAAATGATTTCCCTTATATCTACCTTATGGTAATTAACACAAATGAAGCAGGAACTATTGATACTCAAATTTTAAATGACTTTTTTACTACCAATATAAACAGAAATCCAAATGCTATCTTTACATTATCTGGACTATCCGGAGACACACCTACTAATTACACTACACTAGCAGGAGGACTAACTGCTAAAATAAAATTTAGCCCAGGATTTTACCGTATCCGTTTTGTATTATTTGACCCAGAAGGAAACATAATTGAGTTCGATAATACTCCTATTAAACAGAGTGATTCTATCTTTTCTTCAGGAGTGGTCCCTGATAAATTAATGAATATGGTTGCAGTATTCACACTTAAACGTACAACATAAACGTACAACACAATCTGTATACTTTTTTTACTTTTGTTTATCGAAGTAAAAAACGAGAATGTAACTATTTACGTTAAATGCATCCTGTGATGTCAAAGTTTTGTTTCATACCGTCTAATGTTTCAATCGTTTGTAATAAAAAAATATCGTTTACAGAGGATTGATTTGGTATCATGGTTTTCTCATCGATCACAAGAAATGCAGGAGCAGGAATGGTATTCAGACCATTTGCACTGTATACTTTTGGGTGGTCATCTATAATTACCGTATTACAACTATTCATATGTTGAAGTTGAAAAATATCAAATACAACACGTAAGTCTTTATGTTTTCCGTATCGTTCATCTGCCATTTCTGTGTGATAATGATGCATAAAATATTTTAGTTTTCTATTTGGAGAAGTAAGGATAAAATTCTGTATGATAAACCATCCATATGCATAGTCAGCTGCAGTTAATACACTTACATCAAAATGTTCAAAACAATAGTCTAAAAAATAGTTTAAATGTGGACGAGCAAATACACGGACATAGCCTATCATATCTTTATACTGGAATTGATTTTGAAATGAACTAGATAGATACACTAAGTCATCATGTTCTACTGAATGTATGATGGTGCTATCCAAGTCTAATATAATGTTCATGCGATTCATACTTAGTATCTAATCCTATTTACTATATAAGAATGAAAAGAGTTTAAATCTAAAAAACAAACTTAAACCTATTCCTACTTAGGTAAACAAGCAAGTTTATAAAATGATTACCTGTATTTTTACAACGTTCAACAACGCTTATGCCATTATATTAAACTGTCTATACCAATACTTTAAAGTAGATGTATGCTTACTACCATCTTCTATCTTTTATATGGAATCTTTCCGTAAGATAAAAGGATGTAACCCGTTTGTAATAGAAGAACATCAACTTCCATCCATTTTTGGTCAACAGTTATCTAAAGGGTCTTATATGTGCATAACCGATAAAGAAGATTTATTACCTGGGAATGATCAAATATTCAAACTTTTCTTACGTGTAGTTGACAAAGGTGAGTGTTATTTTGAGACTTCTTTGTTTAAAAAGAAAGGAACATGTACCAACGAATTTATTACAGATGTAATTATTGATATATTACGTCAAAACCAACCTAGTATAGCGTATTCTATAGAAAATAAACCAACTATATATATTAGCAAGGGAAGTAATACACAGTCATCCAATATTCCTTTATTTAAATTTAACTCGGATAAAAATAACATTGTACAAACAAGTGTAACTGGGAATGATACTATAAAAATTATCCCTCTTACTAATTGGTGTAATCCTGTTCAATTTATTGAACAACTTTCTAAATTTAAACCACCAAGAACTAAAATTGAATTTACTCTTCAGCAACCTGATTATGCACTTGTTGTAAATTCTACCAATATAGAAACCAATCCTATGAAAACCTTGTATTACATGATGGAACCAAATGGAGAAACACTGTTCGACTCGTATTTAACCAAACATAAAAAACAAGATGGTATCGGTATGAACTTTGCATTCTATGGTTCACACCAACATCACCTTCAACTACAAGAGTATTGGATCTCAAAAACAGTGTCTGAATTACAACACACACAAATTTCTAAGGATGACCACTTAAATAATGTACTTTCTGTATGCGTATCAGACAGATATGTTGATCCTGGGCATATTTATCGTATTCAATTATTGCGAGAGTGTGAACGTTTAGAGTCAGAAGGAAAATTAGGGTTTAAATTACACATATATGGAACATGTAAATCATTAGGATTTCGCAATTATAAAGGTCCTCTTCCAGAAAAGGACAAAACAAATGGTTTATTTAAATATAAGTACCATTTTAATGCAGAGAATCATTGTATCGATAACTATATTACTGAAAAATTTAATGATGCCTTAATGAGTGAGTGTTACTTATTTTATTATGGAGCATCAAATGCAAACAAATATTTTAATGACTGTTTTACTATGTTAACTGGGGATATACAAAAGGATATTCAAACCATTCAACAACAGATTCAATCGGGTATATATGAAACAAAGAAAGCTCAAATTAAGTGTGCAAAACAGAATGCAATCCTTGAGCAAAATATATATCATCGTTTAGAATCTACGATTACACTCTCTTCTAAAACAATATGTCTTCGTATTACACATGGTACTATACCAGAAAAAATAGATATACAATTATATCAATCGAAAGGTTGGAGTTTACTGGCTCATAATACAGTAGTATGTGGAAATACATTAGAATACCTTACTCATGTGTTCCAATTAGCTGTACAACATGATATGAATATGGTATGTACATGGGAAGATGATAATGAACTATACCAAACACTTTTATTTAAATATGCAAGAAGTTTATCAGAGAATACGCAACCAGATATCATATCTCCTTACCCACAGAAATCTGATATTTCCTTATTTCGCCAATCTTTTTTCATCCGTAGGAATGCAATCGATATTATATTAACCCGTATTGCACAAAATAAAAACATAACAGAAAAAGACTGCTTGGAAGGACTTTTTATTTTCTAATTTCTATTTTTTTATTCTTATTTAAATACTAAATAGAAATAGAGCAAAATGTCACGTTTCAAGTCTAAACCAGATTTAACTCATATTGCATCTAGCTTTTTAAATTTACCACAGTTAACTATGGTTGATATTGATAAGCAATCCAGAAGACTTACCAACTCTTATTCCAAAGGGAAAACTATATTATTCTTTTATATGCCAAATTGTACTTGGTGTAAAGAATTTAAACCAACTGTAGAACAAGCAGTATCTCATTTTGAACATGACAAATCAATTAAGTTTGCGACTATCGATATTACTTCCCCAGAAGGAATGGAAATCCAATCTTATTTTAATAGCTTACCACACCCTAAATTTTTAGTCCGCACTGTTCCTAAATTAGTTGGGTTTAATAACGGAAAATTTCATTCTATGTATGCAAAGAATTCAAATGATACATTCCGCACACTCCCAGAGGTAATCATGTACGTAGAAGGTGTCGGGGTTGCGCCTGTAGAAGAAGATAAAGTTGCTTCTTCTTAATTTATTTTACACTTTTTTACTATCCTTTTAGTAAAAATGAAGAAAACAAAAGTAGTTTGGATACTCGTAGTAGTAACAGTAATCGCCATTTTTTCACTGTTTATATATCTTATTAACAGAGAAGAAGATCAACCTCCTACAAACATACAAATCAAGGATGTAAATATGCTTGATTTATACTCATCAAGAAATGTAGGATATCCTAATTGTATGGGATGTTTCTGTTATTTAAATAGTGCATTACAACTATTACGAACTGTAGTGTACCCATTTAAGAAACAACTTAACCCAGTTGTTGCCCACTTTTTACAAATCGTAAACAAATGCGATCCTATATTAAATAGGCTATTTCTATATTATGTTGCACAGGAAAATGTTGGAATAAAAAATAAGTTAGAACAATTATATATTGCACATTCAACTGGTGAAAAACATCCTCAGGTAACAGAAGAATTAGCTGCACTGAAAGATGATCCTAATTTTTCAACTGGAGAAGGCCAATATTTTGGAACATCTAATTTTATACTATCCGATGCACATGAATTTCTTTCTCATGTTCTTAATGCGTGCGTATTGTCAGATAAAGACAATTTCTTAGACTTTTTTAAGATACGAACCATAAATTATCTAGAGTATACCGACCCTACTACAAACAAAAATGTAAAACGTTCAAGCGGAATAACGGATGAATTAATTTATTCTACTTCCATTGATGAATACCGTAATATGTCAATTATTTCACTCCGAAAATTAGTACAAGACATATTTAATCCAAAAGAAGAACAAATCAGTTTAAAAATAAACGAAATACCAACAGAAGTAACTAAACTTACCTATTTAAACCCATCTGAGTATATCCTACTTTCCTTTAAACTTTTCACGAATGATGCAAAGGTAATTCCTCTTAAGATCGCATTATATGATTACCTATTTATATCTACAGTTGTTCCAGATGGTATGCTAATTAACCGATACAAATATAAACCGATTAGTATAGTATGTTATGTAGGGAAAGAATCTACAGGAGGACACTATATTAACTATAGTAAACGCTTAACAGAAAGAAAACAACAGATTACTAACGGAACATGGTACAAATATGATGATTCTGATGCAGTTCAATTAGGAGGAAATATACAAACAGTAGAAGATGACATAAAGAAAATACCTAATGCAGTACCGTATATCATTGCATTAAAACGCGTACGACCAAAGAATAAAAAAGAGTAAATTGATTTTTATATCTAAATTAAAGAAGTAACTAATAGTATAAAACAAATAGTATAGTAGAAGGATGGCTACATATTTCAATTTTTTCCCCTTTAGTTGGCACTATAATGATGAAGAAATAGGGTCTACACAACAGTGTATTATACGCATATTTGGCTGGAATGAAAAAAATGAATCCGTATGTGTACGTATAAATGACTTTACGATACCAGTAGAAGTAGAACTTCCCTCTGATGAAGAGTGGACAGAAGGTAAACGAGCAATCGTTGCAGGATTCCTTCGTAAGTTTAATAAGAATCCCAAATTACAACCAGTTGGTGTACGTTTTGAACGAAAAGAAAAATTATATTATTCTAATGCAGTACTAAACGAAAAAACTGGTAAATATTTTCGTAAAACATTCCCTGTATTAACATTTGAATTCAAAACAACAAAAGCTGCCGATTTATTTACATATTTTTGCAAGGAAAAAGTAAAAATACCAGAATTAGGAAATAAAGAATTTAAGTTTGTGTGTCATGCAAGTTCACGTTCTATTACTCCCGTATTAAAATGCATGGCAAAATATAAATTACCATCTTCTGCATGGATGAAAGGAAAAGGAAGATTACAAACATCTGAAGCAAAAGAATCCACGAAAACACATGAGTATCACTGTAGTTGTAAAGATTTAAGTGCACATCCAAGTGCATCCTCTTTTCCTATTGTTTATCCAAAAGTGTGCAGTTGGGATATTGAAACCTATAGTTCAGATGAACATAGTATGCCTAATTTTAAAAATCCATTAGACAAGGTATTCTTAATTAGTTGCGTTGTATCCAGTGTAGAAAAAAATAATACTACAGGAAAACGTGAGCGTGTTATTAAAAAACACTGTTTATCCATTGTAGATGTAGATCACACTAAAGTAGATCCAGATACAACTGTAATACAATTCAAAAGTGAGTACCATCTTTTAATGGGGTTTACCAAATTTATTACCGAACATGATGTAGATATCTTAATTGGATATAATATTATGGGATATGATTTGAAGTATATATTAGAACGAGCAGAATGCAACTCCTGCAGAACAGAATTTATGAAAATGGGAGCTATTCCTGGAAAGAAAGGGTCTCTAGAAACAATTAACTGGGGTAGTAGTGCAAGAGGTAAACAAGATATGGTTTATATTGAAGCAGAGGGTAGAGTATGGTTAGATATGTTACCTTATATTCGTATGAATAACAACTTTAGTAACTATAAGTTAACTACGGTATGTAAAGAACTATTACAAACAGATGATAAAGATGACTTAAAGATAAAAGATATGTTCCGTTATTATCGAGAGAATGATCCTGTAGGATTAGCTATTGCTGTCAATTACTGTACACAGGATAGTAACGTTGTATTAAAGTTATGGGAAAAATGTTTAGTATTCTTCGATATTACAGAAACAGCAACTACTTGTTGTGTTCCTCCTTTTTTTATAGTAGCAAAAGCACAACAAATTCGTATTGTAAGTCAAATGTTAACTTATTGTTATCATCACAACGTAATATTAGAAAGTAATATCCATAAAGCAGGTGATAATGAATTCTATGAAGGTGCGACTGTTACCGATCCAATTGCAGGGTTATATAAAAATGTTGTACCCTTTGATTTTGCTAGTTTATATCCAAGTATTATTCAAGCGTATAACATTGATTATACCACTCTTGTAAAGGATGATTCTATCCCAGATGAGGATTGTCACATATTAGAATGGGAAACTCATATGGCATGTGACTGCCCTAAAAGTGACGGAAGTAAACCAAAACGTACAAAAGATGGACGACAAAAGATCATATGTGCAAAATATAAATATAAATGGTTAAAACATACTACTTCACGTGGTTATAAAGGGATCATACCTACACTTATTAAAAACTTGATTGATGCCCGTAAGAATACTCGAGAGATTATCGCAAAAAATAAAGAGACTATTAAAACACTTAAAGGAGGTGAACAAACAGAAGAAGTAAAGAAACAATTGGATAATTTATATTCTGTTAATGATGTCCTAGATAAACGTCAAGCTGCTTTTAAAGTGAGTGCAAATAGTATGTATGGTATTATGGGTGCAGCAGCTGGTTATATTCCGTTTTTAGCAGGGGCAATGTCAGTTACAAAGATAGGACGAGATAGTATTATGAAAGCATCCACTCATTTAGAGAAAGAATATAAGGGTAAGGTTATTTATAACGATACAGATTCTGCCTATACCATCTTTCCACATTTGAATAATAGCAGTATGCCAGAATTATGGAAATATGTGAATGATGTTGCAGAGGATATTAAGAAATTATTTTTAGCACCTATGAAACTTGAGTTTGAGGGTAAAGTGTATAGTCGTTTTCTTATTTTTAGCAAAAAGCGTTATGTAGGTTTACAGGCAGATGAAAAGGGAAAAATAGATGATAAATGGAAAATATCAGGTATTGTATTAAAACGTAGAGATAATTGCAGAGTATTAAAAGAATGTTATCACCATATGATCGAATTTGTATTAAATCATGCGGATGAACTTACACAATTAACACACATCCAAGATGCTCACAAATTACGTTCAGAATATAAAAAAGAAAAAACAGGAATGACGCAGAAAAAACGTAGAGAAAATGAAGATATCGACACTAACTTAAAAGGATATGAACAACGCATACATGCGTATGAACAACTAAGTAGACGAAATGGTACGGTCCGAGAATTAATGAATATATTTGATACCTATGTGTCAGATATGTTTCTAACACAACGATACAAGCCAATCGACTTTATTATTGTAAAGGGAATAACGAAAGAAATAGAGTCGTATGCTGCAAAAACATTACCACCTCATGTAGCGGTTGCTAATAAAATGAAACAGCGTAATATCATTGTACAGCAGAATGACAGAATTGAGTATGTTTTAATTGATAGAGGAGTAAAGCCAGGTAGTCAAGAAACACAAGATGTAAAGGCAGAAGACTATGCATTCCAGCAAGAATATAGTGATTGGATTAAGGTAGATTACCTGTATTACCTAGAGAAGCAGATCATTAATCCTGTAGAGCAGATATTTGAAGTTGCATGTGGTGTACACAATTTTGCAGAGGAATCTTATATAAATCGTCTAAATAAGAAAATGATACATTACCAACTTAAACAATTATATTCTCCGCGTATTCAATGGGAAGATAACGGAGAATCAACTAGTCGATTGTTATAAAAAAGAAAACACACCTACAATTACAAAAATGATATTTTAAAAATGAAATTATAGTATTATTACTAATAGCTTACTAATTAGTAATACGTATAGAATATAAATGACAGAACAAGAACAAGTAATATGTGAATATTGCAATAAAAAGTTTTCTACTGTGTATAATCTGACAAAACATAAAAAAACAGCTGTATACTGTTTAGAAATACAGAAGACAAGATTTAATATGGATGTCATAGTAGATAACTATATATGTGAATATTGTAACCAAACATGTACATCTAAATTAACGTATGAAAACCATACGAATACCTGCAGTTTAAAAAAAGAAGCAGACCGTGTACGTGAAATAGAACAATTAAAAAAAGATAACGATTCTCTCCGTTTAAAAATAACGGAATTATCTGCTTTAAAAATTATATATGAAGAGAAAGATAGGCAGTTATCCAAAAAAGAAAAAGAAATAGAACAACTCAAGCAGGAATATCAATATCATTTAGATAAGAAGGAAAAAGAAATTGATAGAATAAAACACGAGAAGAATGAGGAGATTGAAAATATAAAACATGAGAAAAATGAGGAAATAAGACAACTTAAAGAACAAATCAAAGAAAAAGATGAGTATATTCAGAATAATCCACACACTACTATATATCAGACTACAAATAATAACAGTAAGTATGAGTTTAACTTTCAGGCAGTATTTGATAAACTTGTTCCATTCACAGAAGAAAACGTTAAAGAAAGAATTATTAGTATATTACCCAGACAACTAATTGAGTCTAATGATTATGACGTAATATTAAATTTCTGTAGTAATTTTGGAAGAAAAATGGCAGACATGGCAATCCTCACAGATAAATCGAGAGGATTAATCTTCATTAAAAATAAGGATGGTGAAAAGGAAAAACATCAAGTAAAAGGGTTTGTGAATAAATGTTTAGTACTTGGACAACCAGAATGTATTAAACTGTTTAATTCCACTCGTAATTTGGTAGAAACATATTCTTTACAAGAGGAAATCATGCCAGAAGATGAAGCAAAATGTTTTGGAGACTTAACTATACTAAAAGAATACTTTAACACTAAAACATTAGATAAAACAGTCCGTTCAATATCTAATATATTAACAGATAACTGTGTATATATATCTAAATTATTACCAGGTTCACTTGAACATAAAATGATAGAAGTTATGGATTAAATTAAGTGCATACACCTATTTTCTAAACAGAATAACGTTTAGAAATATCAATCAATAATCCAGAGTATACTATTTTAGATCACTTTTTTTACTTTTTTTTAAAATAATGATTTCTATTCTATTTTTATACTTTTTGATCACTAGTTTATTTTCAACACAATATGGAATGTGTTGAAAAAATAGGGGTTTCAAAATTCGTATAAAAGTTAAAAATATACGTTTTTTCAAAAAAGTGAAAAAAATAAAGCATCCTCAGAAATGTTAAACGGTAAGATAAAAAAAGTATACAGAAATATGATCTGAGGATTATTTTATTCCGTCATGGAATGGAATACATGGAATAAGCAGAAAATTAAATAAGTATAATTTAGCATAACTATTGTAGAATTATAATTATTTAGTTTCCGCCATGGAATACAACATGGAATACATGGAATATACGGAATACTCAATATAAACAACTACAAAATAGTGTATTAATAGCGTATTAATATAATGACCAATGGTATATTTTATAAACTAAACATATGTTACAGGTTAATGAGAGATTCCATTCCATTCCATTCCACCATGGAATAATCACTTGATAAGGAATATATAAGTATTTATTTGTGTATTAAGTATGCAAATATTTTAGTTACTGGTGTATAATATTCCGTATATTCCGGTTATTCCATGTTATATTCCATGGCGGAAACTAAATAATTATAATTCTACAATAGTTATGCTAAATTATACTTATTTAATTTTCTGCTTATTCCATGTATTCCATTCCATGACGGAATAAAATAATCCTCAGATCATATTTCTGTATACTTTTTTTATCTTACCGTTTAACATTTCTGAGGATGCTTTATTTTTTTCACTTTTTTTAAAAACATCACTTTTTATACTTTTATACGAATTTTGAACTCCCTATTTTTTCAACACATTCCATATTGTGTTGAAAATAAACTAGTGATCAAAAAGTATGAAAATAAAATAGAAATCAATAGTTTTAAAAAAAAGAAAAATAGTGAAAGGTGATCTAAAATAGTATACTAGTTATTATTTCTAAACGTTATTCTGTTTAGAAAATAGGTGTATATTAATTAAACTCGTACTCAATATTATTATTGGTGAGTTGATATATAATCTTACGTAGAGTATTTTGGATATACTTAAATTCCATTTCTTTTCTTTATAACGAGGCAATTAACGTTTATATTTTTCAATTTCATGCTTACATCTGGTAATTTCTTCTATACGCGACTCTTTCTTTTTTATCTTTGTATTCAATAGTAAACTGTTTTTTTATGACATAATCTATCCACAGTTTACCTAATAATTAGAATGACCTCTGTATTAAATTACCTAAAAACATTCCAAATCCATTCACTCATTCCTGTTTATCTATATTATGCATCCAATCAATACAAATTAGATTGTTTAGATCTCTGTATACATACTAAATGGTATGCAGGAATAGTATCATGCATCATTACATTACAATCACACCATCAGTTTTCATTGCTGTGTTCTCCTTCAAAACAAATAGATATACTTGACTTACTTATTATGGATGACCAGGTAGAATGTGTAAGAAAATGTTTAGAAACGTCTGTGTTTGATATACATACCATTGAATCTATTATATTATTTTATTCTAGCATACCTATGTATAAAATGGCGATAGAATATATTGTAACTAGTCAATCTACTCCTAAAATAGTATATAAAAAACATTACAGTATCGTACAGGATAATATAGAAAGAGTCGCGTATATTTTACGTTGTCTAGTAACAACTAAAAAAGAAAAAGTATATTATTCCATTATACAGTCACGTTGTATAGACCTAGGTAATTACCTATTTAAACAAATCTAAAATGATATTTAGTAGAAAAATAAATATCATATAAAAAAGGATGTTTACCTCTAAGTGTAGTGTGTGTAACTTAACTTTACCAGATATCAAAGTGTGCGAAGAATGTAAGTATACTATGTGTGGTGAATGTGCATACCTAAACGATGAAAAGTGTTCAGAATGTAATACATATTTTCCTCTTCCACCTACTCTTCTTTCTTCTTCACCTTTAGAAGAAGAAGAAGTTATTGTTCCTCCTTATCGTACTTCTCTTTTAAATATAGAGGGAGAAGAAGAGGTTATCATTCCTCCTCCCGTATCTTCTTTTATTGGATTACAATCAAGTAAAGAAGAGCAAACCTTAGATGTATTTATGGACTCTAAAATAAGACTGCCAAACATTGGTAATAGTTGTTATATTAATAGTGCATTACAAATATGTTTACACTCTAAGAGACTATGGAAAGAATGGTGTGAAATTATTGGAGAACAATATGTCGTACAATTTTTACAAGTGGTAACTATATTACGTAAGAAGTATGTTGAAGCAAATAAAATACAAGTATGGGAACAATGTGATAGTGTGTCGGTAATTCGTTTTATATTTGATAAGATAAATGATTTGTATCCTAAGGGTTTTAATCCTTTGTATGGGTTATGTCTTCATTCGCAATACAAATGTATGGACTGTAAGTATGTAACACATCAAAGACAGTTTGAGTCTATTTACTGTTTATTTCCAAATGAAACAAGTAAGTGTGTGTCTCAGATGATTGAAGATGATTTTTGTAAAACAGAGGTAGAATATAAGTGTAGTAAGTGTGAATCAAAAAAGAGTACAAGAAGTGTAAGCATTGATTCACTGTCAGAATATATATTTTTGTCCATTCAGCATATTGGAGATAATACAAATTTTACCATCGATACTACATTAACAGTTAACAATGCAGACTATTATTTAGTTGGTTGTGTAGAACATCTGGGAAGAAGTGAAAATGGAGGTCATTATGTTTCTTATTTTAAAGATTCGCAGAATAATTGGTCTATATTTGATGATGATAAGATTTCTCCTATATCATATGAGCAGTTTGAACAAGTACGTACACAAAATAAAAGACAGCATTGCCAAATTACACTCGCATGGTATTCTTTACTTTAAATACATCCAATGTTCTACTCAATTTTTCTGCGTTTATGTATAACTATAGCAGGATTATTTTTTTCTAACCGAATCGATTCGTTCTCTTTGTAATCGATTGGACACTCATGATCAAATGGTAACCTATGATCTCTGCAAAATGGTTCAGATGGACTGCATTTACATTCCCACATAGTAAAAAGTGTGCACTTTCGTTTGCATACTTTGCATTTATATTTAAGTTTAATTGTGGACATATTATTACTTTTACTACTTTTAATAAACATATATTTTTAAAAAAAAAGTAGTACAATTTTACTTTTACTTTTATTTTTGTACTACTTTTTTTTTAAATTATGCATATTTTTGTTTTTCATTATATTTCTAATTGCGAAATAGGTAAGTTGTATGCTTTATATCCATATAGTACTACATTAAAGTATCGTTCTGTTGGAGTCTGTTCTATACAATTATCTGTATTCATAATGTATGTAAATGCATTCAGATTAGGGATCTTTACTTTTGTATATAGATTAGGATAACGTTCTTGTACGTCTAGTTTTTGTATATCTTCTTCTGGACAGTCGTATAATACTCCAAACACTCTTGTAGACTTATCAGGTATAATATTGCAATAAGATTGTTCAATTGATGTGTTATTTGGGTATAATTGTGAGTACCATTCTGTAGATTGGAATACAAGTCTATAATTAGGAAGGTAGGTTACCCCTATTAATTTGCTATTTGGATATGTTCTGTTCATATGGATAGGGTTTGTATTTCCCCCGTATGCAAAGTAGTATACCATTCTTTACCATTTTTTTTATTCTTTAACCTACAAATACGTTTCTAGTTGGTATGCAAGGACTTCATTTGGATGTTCTGTAGTGTAGTCATGGCCATCTGGATATCTTACCTCATGTATTGTATTTGGTGTAGTGGATGTATATTCTACAAGCATGGGTTTTTTATCAGGAGATAAATATACCCAATCATCTATGTCTGGATTGCTTCTTGCTCGTTTAAATGTTTTCCATTTTTTATAACGTGTGTATCCATTTTGTTTCAACCATTTTTGCATATCGTTTGGAAACAAACGTTCATATACGTGTATTTTTTCATGCATCATAATTCGTGCGAGTTGTTTTTCTGTACTATCAAATATTTTGTCGGATAAAAAGATAACATTCTCTCTAGTATGTGGGAGTCCATCTTCATATACCTTTCCTCTTGTTAATGCAACAATCCATGGTAATTTTGATGCTTTCTTCCCGTCAAAACCTGTCAACTCTATTGTTTCTAGAGCACGATCAGCTTGTTGCATAGCACGTTCTAACTTCTTTTTTTCATCCTGTGTAAAATCATCTGCGCTTAATATGATTTTCTGTTGATAATCTTGTTTTGATTTACTTCGTTGTGCTTTAATATCTAAGTCGGTTAAGTCTTGAATATAATTATCTTTATCTTGTGCAAAGAAATTCTTAGTTTGTTCTTTTGTAAAGAAGTGATAATACCTTCGATTATATGCTTCATGCGGTCCAGACCATATATACACACATAATACGCATACTAGGATGAGTATAAGTATACAATTATATATATTCATTTCTCTTTTATACATACAAAGAGAAATAAAAAAGATACACAAACTGTTTTTTTATAGTTGTTCTAGTGCGTCTTTACTGATAAATGTATAATTTGGTTGGGATAATTTGGTGATATCTTGAATATGTATAGGAGTATATGTTAAACGTTTATGCCGTTTTACATTAGTTTCAAAGTATAGTTTTAGATCATTTCTGCATACAGGGCAACGTATAGATTGTGTATCTGTGTCAGAGGTTGATAGGAGTATTCCTTTGTATGCCATCATACTGATAGAATGTCCACATACCAGTACTACTTTTGGATAAGGTGGTTTACATCCAGTAATAAAACAGTCTATTTCGTGTTCAATTTGGATGCAGTTATAGTTTAGTAGAGTATATCCTGAAGATATCATCTTAAAGTAAGAGTGTGACATAAGAGAATACAATGGGATTAGATGTGTTAATTTGTCTTTTCTAGAAATACATGCATCTGGTGGAAATGCGTGCTGTTGTAATATATTTAGGGGTGTCATGTACTGACATTCTTTAAAGTAGATATGTTCTAGATACTGTAGAAAAGAGTCGTTATAAAAGGAGGTTATTCCGTAATGAGTAATTATAAATTGGTTTACGTTAAAATCAACGATATCTGTAGGTTTCCATGCAAGAATAGAGACGGTTAAACTATCTGATTTGTATTTAAAGTAGCATATAGCTTTTGGTATGATTGTTCCATTTTTTTCTGTATGATTTAGGAAGTGTATTCCTATTAGTTTATAATAATAAAAAAAAGAGGTGTGTTTGTGGGTGTGTTCGGAATAAATTTTAGATGTGTTTAATGAATGTAATAGAGTGTAAAAGTGGGAAGAAAGTTTTACCTTGTCAACTATAGTTGTATTTATATTGGTATGATATAGTAATACATTGATATCACTGTTAGTGACATCTGCAGTTGTATCATCTGGTTCGAAGGAATGAAAGTGGAATAGACCTTCAAAATATTTTCGTAATGTACTTCCATATACACAACTAGATTCCCCGCAATATTGAAGGAATGATATTATAAATAAAAATCTGTGTTTTATCATAGTAAAACGGGAAGTTATCCGATCATATTTTACTACTTTCTTTGTTATATTTGTGCATAATTGTTTATAATATGTAAGTGTAGACTGTAAGGTATCTATTTGTTGTTTAAGTTGTTTTATTTCTTCTGAGGGGGAATCCATGGTTAAACCTGTTTATATAGTATATTTGTTTAAGTTGCTATTTTAAAACTTTTTTCAAATAATAAGCTTAAACGGTTCTTTTTTTATAGATAATAGAAAATAACCCAAATAAACTTTAGTAAAGATGAGTTTAAGTATAGATGACGTGTTAAATAAGAATAACTGGAAGGCAGATGTAGAAAAGAAGAATGATGTTGCAAAAAAAGCTCCAGAATGTATATCTAATTTAGATAAACCTGTCCCTGGTCGTAAGGAATTAAGTGATCCTGCTCTTGAAGATGCAAAGAAAGAATTGTTTTCAAAGCGTATCTCTAAGTTTCAACGTGAAATGAAATCTAGAATTGATCCACCTATTAATGGTCAATATTTTGGTTTAGTTAGTTTCATACCATCTAAAGGTGCTATCCCTGATAGTGATGGATGTTTTGGTGTAATGAAATTTAGAGGTGCATTCTCAAATCCGTCTGAGGCAGAAACATGGGGAGAACATTTATTGAGAGAGCATGATACTACTGCAGAAATTGATGTTGTTCATATAGGTAAACATTTTCCTATATGTGCAAATAATGCAGAGTATTGTAATACAACTAGAGAGATTGATATTCGTAAGAAGATTGATGATACAGTGAAAGCAGATATTCGTGCAAAGAAACAAGAAGAGCAAAAACAGATTGATGATGTGACAAAACGTCAACAAAAATTATTAGATAAGAGCTTAGAAGAGGAGAAAGATACTACTTACAATGATATTGATTATTATACTCAATTGCGTGTGAAGAAAGCACAAAATTTGTCTTTAATTGATGATGCTTCTGAACGTATAAAAGAAGCAGAAGCTGCAATTGCAAATACGCAAGTCGAGATTGATAAATTAGATGCAGAATATCCAGAATATGCATCTAACTTTTTAGAGAAGTATCAACAAGCATTAGCAGAAGTAGGTACAAAGGTAGAAGAGAATCCATTAGTGAAGTATTTAAAGTAAAAGTGGCTTAAAACTAGACCTACATAGAGTATACTATAAAACATAAACTATGAATAGTTCTGATGAAGAATATAGTTTTTCTGATAATGAAGAATTTCCTCCTGTGAAGGCTTCTACAAAACAATTTCAATTTGTAAAAGAAGTTTCTAGTGAGAAAAAACGATTACAATCTTTTAAGTATAGCATATATATAAAGGTATCAGGTATACAATGGGCATATATTATATTGAATACGAATGGAGAAAAAAAGGCATACTCTGGTGAATCTCCGCATTCAAATGAAGATAGGTGTTATCTAATTGCACTTGTGCATGGTATTAAATCTATATTGCAATCTTACTCTATGGATGAATTAAAATTTATTAAGATAAGTTGTTATATTACATCTGTTTATTGTATGAATGTGTGTAAAGAATGGATTAATCTGTGGAAAAAAGATAAATTCATTAATCGTCCTAATTTAGATTATCTTCAACAACTGTCTGAATATATTGATAATAGCCATATTGAATTTATATATATTGTATCTAATCCTACTTCTGTGCAAAAAGAATTAAATGCTCCTTTTTGTAATTAAATGTTTCTTTCACTTTTTATTTTTATCTTTCCTCATTTTAAAATGAGGAAATTCATACGAAATACAGATTATTCTACTAACAAAAAAACAACAATTAGTGGAGAAGCATGGTTTCTAATAGGATTAGTTGTGTTATTTATCCTTGTAGTACTATTTGCTATATATTTACTTAACAGTGATGAAGAAGAAAATCAACTATCACCACCTTCTTATGTCTACAAAGAAATTACGTGCGGAGAATTAGACACAAAGGAAACCTTTCAGAATCTGAATGAGTATTATTCTTACTTTAATTCATTACTTATTTCTGAAAAGAGACACATCCAGGCGACATATGCAAATGAAGATGTCTCTTCTTACAATAAAGTAGGACAAGGTTTATCTCTGTTTTGCAGCCCATTTAAAAATACGATATCCTTTGATTTATATAACGGTATATTAGCAGGTGTATCTCTTTTCCCAGTGAATTCTAAGGTAGAAAATACATTACCAAATATGATTGCTTCTGTACAACAGGAACCTCTTACGTTATTACAAGGTCCTCCTGGTACAGGAAAAACATATACTACTGCTATGATTATCGACCGATTGTTGCAAATTAATCCAACTACTCGTATACTTGTATGTTGTCCTTCTAATGGTCCATTAGTTGAGTTAAAAGAAAAATATTTGCAACTAACATCTTCTGCCTTACCTTCAGTAGGTATCTACTATTCTACCACATACACTAATAACAATGAAAGCGTGAAAGATGACCCTAATAATATAAGGGAAAATATTAATCGTATTCCTGGGATTTCTATACTTGATACCAATCGTAAATATGATGCAGTTACTTCTTTTTTAGAAACACGTAGGGTGTTATTTGTAACATGTACTTCTATTATGGATCCTATCTTTTCATCCCAGTATTTCGACTTTATTATCATTGATGAAGCCTCTAGATGTATTGAGCCAGAAGCTATACTTCCGTTGTTACATGCAAAAGAGAATACAAATTGTTTACTTGTGGGAGATCATTTACAGTTAAGTCCACTTGTGAACCGTGAGGAAATTAAACCATGTTTGTCTGTTTCTTTGTTCAAACGTTTGCAACAAATAGGTACACTTCCATCATTTACATTAACTACGCAGTATCGTATGCATCCATGGTTAGCGAAATTAAGTTATCCTTATTTTTATCCTAGAGTAACCGTACGTAATTATGATGAACAATGTAGTACTAAAACTTCATGTGGTAAATGGTATGAGTCTCGTCCTGTTATTTCAAATATAATTGAGTATAAGGGAAGATACTATCCTGGTGTATGGGTAGATGTTATTGGAAAAGAAGAAGGAGAAGGAGGATTTTATAACACAAAGGAAGCGGATGAAATTGTGGACTTGGTGGATAGATTATTAGGTACGAATGAGATTGAACAAAAGCAAATTACAATTCTTGTTCCGTATAAAGAGCAAGCAAAAGAAATTGTAAGACGCTTTCAACAAAAGAATAAAACGGGTCTTATCCAAGATATCCAGATTCGAACCATTGATTCATACCAGGGAAATGATAATGATGTGATCATTTTATCTCTTGTTCGTTCTAACCCAAAGGAAGAGATAGGGTTTCTTGATAATCCTGAGCGTATAAATGTTGCTCTTACTCGAGCAAAATTTTTGTACTTTATCGTAGGTAATGAAGAATTATTTCGTAATAAACAACCTTATTGGAGTCAAATCATCCGAAAAAATTTTTAGTATTGATATTGGTAGATAGCCAATGCTTCTGTAAAAGATAATACCGGTTTATTTGTGTCTTTATTGACTATATTGTGTAATTCCCAACTACACTTAAATAAATCTTGTTTTGTTCTTCCACAGGTATCTAAGTTGATTTTTGTTAAATTTTCAGACAAATGTGTTCTGCATTTTACGCAAGGTAATAAATATTGTAAACAAGTTAGCATCTGTTTATATTCTTTAAAAGAATATACCATATCAGATGGACCGTATAAAGATACAGTATGTAATATGTACCATAATGGTCTTCCCCAGTCATATTTATTTAGTTTATTTATGTTGTATAATTCTAGCATTTGGGTGTAATGTGGTATCTGTATATTGTGTCCCTGTTTATTATGGTAGATGAGGATGAATGATTGGTATAAATAGAGGAATACAAATAAAGAATGGGAATCTTTGAGACAGATGGTCAAAAATGGGTGAGTTATTGTTTTATTATTTTTGCATAATTCTAGGGATTGTAATGTGTTTGGATAGGTATAGAAAAAGGAACGTAATTCGTCTTTTAATAATTCGATCACATAGGGTTCACAATTTAAGAAATCCTGAGTATATCTACGTATGTGTTCGTTTGGTAATAATTTGAATAATGAAGTAAGGAAACAGTACATAGATTGACTATTTTCTTTTTGTAAGTTATCTGTACCTGGTTTCCAAAAGCATGCTAATATAAATAATGCTTTACTATACCAATTCCACCAAATTGATAAGGGTAAATCTCTGTTCATTTTTATGTTTCTGTTTTATTTTATTATATGGTAGTATATAATAAAAATTTAAATATTAGTTTTGTAATCTGTATTTCAGCGAAAGTACATCACAAAGTCCAATTGATTCATCATCTAACGGAACTTGTTGTCCTATTTCATTTTCTTTTCCTATAATGGTCTTATCACTCCCAGAAGCAATAATTAGTTTTGTATTTGGATACAAGAAATGACCATACTTATTCTTTTTTATGCGTACTTGACCTGTAACCTTTGCTACAACCGGAGGTTTACACTCTGTTTCTCCTCCTTTTTTCTCGGTATGATGTTCACACAGTTGACTATCATCCACACAAGGATGGCCGCATTCTTGAAATCGTCTTACTCCGCTTTTAATGATTTCTTTGCATCGTCTGGTGGTAGATGTAATTTTTTTATTTTTAATAGTTTCAGGGAGTAAATTATAAAGATAGGTAAAGTTTGCCTCTTGTTGACTGGTAGAACAATCGAGTTTCTTATGTATATCTTGTAAGAAATAAACTAAATCCATCTGTTTACCTTTACTTTACTACGATTATATAATTTGAAATAAAAAATCATTTTCCATTGGTTACAAATAAAGAAACGTAAACGAAAGTAATAGAGAAAAAATGACATCTATAAATGGTACAGATACAGCTTATGGCGCATTAGATAAAAATTATTTAGCACTCTCATTAGATTGTAGTGACACTATTTTTGGCACAGATATAAATATGTGCAGTCTTATTCGTAAGATGAATATAGTAGATGGTGAAGAGAATAATCCAGAAATATTGCGCCGTTATAAAGAATTAGAGTCTAATTTTCAATATGAATTAGCAAAACAAATACCACAAACACGTAAACAAGTAGATACTATACAAGACTGTTTAGAACGTATGCCAGAGTGTTCAGAGATAGTAAAATTAATTAGTTCTGTTTCTTATGATGATCAGTTACGTTCATGGTATCCAACTACCTTTATTGCCCCAACAAATAAAGCATTATCTATTGCAAGGTCATCTTGGTTTCGTACAAATCATAAAGGCATAATAAAGGCAATATTAAAAGCACACACATTAGATTATATATTGAGCCCTGTTTCTCTTGAGGGGAAAGTTCTTCGTATTACAACTAAATGTAAACCATTTTCATTTATATCGGATTGCAGTGGTCAAATTACAAAAGAATGTACATTTTATCAACCGTCTACTACGTTATTATCATCCTATGAAGAATATAACCGTGTAAATGAGAGGATCAGTATCTCTAAAATAGTAGTTACTAATAATGGTATATTATATATTATTGATGGGATGTTTCGCCCTGAAAATATTATGTACGCAAACTATTAAATTAATTTTTAAAATTATTATATTTTGAAGATTACAAAACGTAAAATGCGTCCTATTCATTATAGTTTAATTTGTTTACTAGTTGTACTAATCATCGTGTACATCTGTATACCTTCTACTAGTACACAAGCAGAGTACTACCAATCCTTTTTTCAACGACCAAATATTCCTATCATTACAACCGATTATAATCCATTCCCTACTATCACTCCTCCAGAACGATTACCTTATATTTTAAATGTTCCTGATAGGTACAAAACGAATGCTTCAAGGGCATGGATAGCGGAGGCAGTTGACCAATGTAGTAGGTATAATAAAGGGTATGTTCCTACTTCTGTACAAGATTGTCCAGATAGTAGCTTTACCTATATAGACAGACCAGAATATAAAGGTTGTATTCAACTTGTTCAGAATACAAACTATTGTATGTCGGATGCTTATGGAAATTATGTTCCAAATATTGATAAATTAAATGTAACTGCAGCATAACACTACAATTTTACTTTTTATTTTCCTCTGTTAGAAAGGTTTGGCTCATCTGTTTATCCAATTCATCAATATCAGGGGCACCTCCTCCTGCAGTAGATAACAAAGTAGGAAGAAGAGAACCTAATCCTGCAGACTGAGATTCTCCTCCCCCTCCCATCATATTCCCTACCATGTTAAACATTTGGTTCATGTCAATATTTACTTTTTCACCATTTTCATTCTGTATATTTAAGTCAGATTGTCCTGTGAGAATACTATTTATATCCATAGTAGAACCAGTTAATTCTGTTAATGAACTTTGTACGGTAGATAATAAAGCCTTAGGATCAAGTTCTCCGTTTTGTACACCTTCACTCATACTTTGCATGATATCTGAGAACAATCCAGATTGCATCATACTCATTGCGGCACTCATTGGATCTTGGAATTCTTTTCCATCAAATTGTTTTTCTATCTTGTTAATAAATTGGTCTAAGAATGCATTCTCTTTTTTCCCTCCACGTGTACTATCGTGTGTGTTAGTAGATTGTTGAAGAGTTGTTTTCCATTCTTCACTTGGACTTGCTAAATAAGATAACAATTGTAAGTGGGAGAAAATTACATTTCGTGTATCTTTATTTGCTTCCTTTAAATAACTGGTGATCTCTAAATAAATAGAAGGGTGAGGTTGGATGATAGTTTCTTTCATTTTGGATACATCCTTCTCTTTAATTCCCTCTGCATTTTCCATTAAGTAAGAAAGTATATATTCATTCTGCTTTTGAATACCCTTTGTATTTCCGATTGGTGTTTTCTTAAGTAATTTATAGTATAATTGAATACTTGGGTATTTCTTAGAGAATACTTTATTTAATTCAGAGATAAATGCTAATGCTTTTGAGAAAAACTTTAAAGAATCCATTTGTTTGTGTATTTACTTACTAGTATAATCTTTTATTCTTAAAATACATATTTTAAGAATTCTTTTTTCTATCAACAACGTATAGTTTATAAATATGTATTTAGGTCCTCAAACGCAAACTATGCCAACTTATCAGCTTTCATCCCAAAATTATTCTTCAGTAAATAAAGTAGATATGAGGTTTGATGAACTTTCATTAAATGTTGAACCTCTTATCTTTTCTCGTCCACTTTCATCCTTTACAAGATGGCTTATTATTGTATGTGTTCCTAAAAGTCACCCAGATTATGATCGTTTACAGTCTACTATACAAGCATATGCTTCTTCTATTGACTCAGGAGTATCTACTACTGTATCCTTAAAGGATAACTCCTATAACCCAGGAAAGACTATCAGCAAACATAAATGGTATTCTATGGATCTCCGTAATGAAGTTGATACAACCATTGGCAACACAATTAAAGTTGAGTTCCCTGAAGAAGTAACAGAGTGGTATACCTCTATGTATATCGATAAGATATATAATAAGTGTAAAGGATTGGTAATTTATGCAGATAAAATAGAACAAATCCCTAAATCAATTGTATCCCGTTCTATTGCAGGTGTATGTGATATGAGTGGGCCAGAATTATCCTCTTTTATACATCTGGGATCTGCAAAATATTTAGATCAGGTAAATCCAGTTAATTCTTCTCACAAATTAGTTGGGTATAGTAATTGTAATAAATGGACAAAACTAGTTACTCTATAGTAAGGAATCTTTTCTACTATGTACTTTTTTTTCTTTTTTTACTTCTTTTCTCCATACTAAGAAGTAAAAAGTACTGTGTTGTATATATACTATATGAAACGATTTATAGATACGTTTAGGGAAGAATATTCATTAGATACACGAATAACCGAGTGTATTAAAATTAGAAAAAAGTATCCTGGGAGAATTCCTATTATTGTAAGTACAGCAAACAAAGAGATTGTGATTGATAAACATAAATATCTTGTTCCAGAAGATTGTTCTTTTAGTGATTTTTCTGCAGTTTTACGTAAACGAATAAAGTGTAATCTGTCAGAAGGATTATTTTATTATGTAGGGGAGTTACAAACTCTTCCTCGTATGAGTGATACTATCCGTTCTATATACACAAAACATAAGAGTGCAGATGGATATCTAATTGTATGTGTAGAAAAAGAATCTACATTTGGTTAAACCTTTGGTTAACAGGGTTTACATTTATTTAAATAACTATCTCTCCATGTTTTTTCTGCTTGTATAGTATCTGTTATATATTGTGCTGGGACTACAATCTTTATGGTATCTGTTGCATACCATAATGCTGCAAGTGGTTCTATTGGTTTATCCCCTGGAACAATTGTGATATGATTATATTTATCGTTTGGAGTTATATTTGTTCGTAATAGGATATCATTTTGTTTAACGTCGCCTATCTTGATGGTATAAATGGGGTATCCTAATGATTTAATATAATCTACTAGTGCAGAAGATGATGTCTCTGTAGTTACAAGTCGTATTTTGTTGTTTTTCTTTGTTCCTTTTAATTGGTTCTCCCAATATTCAATCTCATATTTTGTCCAGTTAGGAAGAGAGCATGTATTGTACTCCATTTGAATATCGGTATCTTTTTGATTATTTGTTTGAAAGCAATCTGCAAATGCTAAAAAGGGAGTACATGCAAATGCTCTGAGTTTATCGCATGTTTTCATAGCTACCCAATCAATTGCATTGTATACACCTTTTTGAGAAATATCCTCTAGTATGACTTCTACTGCCTTTTTAGTGAAAATTGTTGCCGCTAAACTTCCCATATTAACAGACATCATTTTCTGGGTAGAGTAACGTTCTAATCTAGGTTTTTCTGTAGTAGAATAAAACGATTGGTTATTAAATTGAGGATATGGGTTCATATGGGCATAAATAATATCAAACTGATTATGATTTTCATTTAGTAAAGTAATACATTTTTGCATAAAATTAGGAGTACACTTTACATCATCCTCTAATACGATTAATATGTTATGTAAAGGGTCTGTATAGAAATCTTTCCATACTTGTATCATACTACAAGCTACCCCCATAATTCCTCTACGGTAATGATAATCTCCCGTTTGAAATAAACGTTGTAATTTGCTATTTGGTGTAAATTTTTTTCCATCATGTGCGTCAAATATGTGTACATTTTTTAGTTCGGAGTAATTTTCTTTTAAGAAACGTAATAATCTATCTTTTCTACGTCTTAGATTAATAACTACTGTTTTTATATACACTTTATCTGGTTGTGTGTTTGTTTGTTCCGATTGTAATCTCTGTGATTCTCCAAATTGTACCTCATTATTTAAGTCATACGCATTTTTTTTACTAACATCATTACGTTCATACGTTCTTCTTCCAATATGTGTACAATATACTCTGTCTAAGAATACAGTGCGATATCCTGCCTGTGTATAACGATGTCCATATTCCATTTCAAAGTGTTGTGCTTTTTCGTTAAAAGATCCACATGTTGAATATATAGATGTTTTTGTTAATCCTACGCGGAAACTAAAATGAGGCCAATATAAATTATTTGCTTTTCCACATTTTGCAGTTTCTATTTGTAACTCATTTCCAGAGAAATAACGGTGTTCATAATATACTTCTCCCCATGGAGCTTCTTTCATTGTACTTCCTCCTATTTTATTGATAGAAATCTGGTCTTCCCCATAGTCTCTATTAAGTAAACACTGTCCTATAGTATCAGATAATTCGCATACTTTTTTACATCTTGTAATATAATCAGATGGAAAGAAAAATTCCCAATCATCCTCAATGTGAAATTGGTACTCTACGTTACGAAGTATATCAAGTAGCATATTCATACTACGAGGATGACCTTTTTGTTCTGGTGTTTTGCGGATTAGAGTGATAAATGGGTATGTTTCTAGTAATCTTGTTCGATCTTCCTCGCTGCTATTATCATCGATAACTACAAACGACTGAATATGGTCTTTTATGTCTGTAACACAATACAACATGCTGTTAATTGTACGGTAAGTTAAATCCATACGTTTGCATGTTGTCATTGTAATAATAACATCTTTTTGTTTGCATTTATCGGATTGAAAGTAATTGGTTAAATCCGTGATAATAGATACAGGGATAGAATAAATAGGTGAAACGTGTTTCTTTGTTAAGAAATCAAATAATATGTGCCAGAATTGTATATACTGTTCATATTTTTTTGGATTGTCTTTATAGGAAGAAATGATTGATTCACATTCGGATACAGCTTGTTCAATACAATTTGCATCTAAATGGTCAAAAACAGATTTCATTGCATCATAACAACTGATGTTAGATGCGACCTGCTTTAGACTGTTTATTTGTTCCGTTCTTATACTATCTGTTACTATGTAGTTCATTTGTTGTAAACTAAAGTATCGTTTTTAAATATTTAAAAAATGATTTTTATTTTTATAAACTAACTATTGTTAAAAAGACAACATGAGTGACGAAGAGTTATCCGATGTTGAATTAGAAGTAGAAGCGGAAGAAGAAGAAGAACAATTATACAGAGATAAAGGGAATTGGATATATGAGACATTAGAAGAAGATGCCTTATATCAGCAGATTGAGGATGTTTTAAAGCATTATGTTTCTCGTAAAGAAAATAGAAATGTAATTATCCAAGAATTAAAAGGATCTAGTCACCAAAATAAAGAGGTATGTATACAAATTTTATTTGACTTTATTTCACTACTAGTGGATAAAGGAATAAAAGAAGCATTCTCTCTACTCTCAGAGGGTAAAATTGGATGGAACAACCCTGTATATGAGAATATTAAGTTATCTGAGGAAAAGGAGGTAAATAAACGTTTGAAGCCTATAGATATTAAGGAGGGTATATATACTTGTAAGAAATGTGGAGGGAAACGTACACAAAGTTATGAGGTTCAACTCAGAAGAGCGGATGAACCTGCTACTGTATTTGTAGAGTGTGTGAATCCTAAGTGTAGAAATAAGTGGTCTATGGGTTAAGCCGACGAGTTTTATTTCAATATAGATAGTATATTGAAAAAAATAAAATTTGATTTACTTTTGGTAATTAGTTGTGTACATTTTTGCTAATTTTAAAAAGACTTTAAACCATTCCCATAACATGTTTTTGTCTTCTTGTGTAAATGTAGGAGAATTCCATAATGTTTTGAAATAGTGTACTTTATCTCCTTTAAGGCCTTCAAATAAGTCATTTTGGTCAAGAATAAAGCGTTCATCTCGGGTGTTTACCATTTCTTCATATGGTAGAATACGTTTTGCAAAAATTTGTAATATGGTTTCGATGGGAACCTGTTCTGCTAAATATACACGAAGAATAACAATATCGTTTTCTTTTGGTAATTTTTCACGGAGAGCATCTAAGAAGTCTATTAGTTTTGTGCGGAATATTTTTAATAATTCTAACTTAGTAAGCATTTTACTACTACTCCCTACTTATTTATTTATAAACTAAATAAATAATAGTTTAAATAGGTTATTTAACATAAATCAGTTTCTAAACTTTCTGGAACTCCATGAGTACGGAAAGAACCTGCTTCATATGCTTTCTTTGTGGATAATAAAGCGATCTTTTTGGAGATAGAATCAATTCCGTTACGTTTATTTTTTAAGTCTTCTGCTAAAACGGTTGGTAATTCTGACATAGTTTCGAGTTGTTTTTCATCCTCAGTAATAGATTGTTCTAATTCTCTCTTCTCTTTTTCTAATGCAGAGGTTGCAAATTTAGAAAGGTTTTCTTTTTCAGTCTCAAATGTCTTGTATACGCGGTTAGTATATTCAAATGCCATCTTAGGATTGTATTTATTATTACTACAATATTTTTATTCTTTAACTTTATTTTTTTAATAATAGGTTTAAAAAAATACACGACCCTTTGATTCTAAATAGGAAGAAAATGTAGTTACATCGATATACGGAGTATGTACACATTTATAGTCAATTATGCTTGAGGTATTAACAGGATCATATATAGGATATATAGTATAATCTGCTTTTGTATATTTTGCCCCTGTACCATCGATTAAATATGCATCAGAATATTCTGTTTTATCTGGCTGATTATATTGGTTATATTGTTCATGTAAAAAGGTTGCATCTATACACAGTGGAAGTATATTTTGATAACAATCTTTTTTCTCTCCGACTACTTCAATGGTATATTTCCTATTTTCTTTCAAAAAGGATTGTAACTGCTTAAACGCATTCGATAATTTATTTAATTCAGAACTCATCTTTTAGTTAACATTATAGAATAATATTTGTTTTTTCACTTTTTAAAGAATACGATAATGTTAATAATTCTTGTTTTTGCGGAGATATGTACTGATATCGTTCTGGATATTTAGGTTTAAAACGAAATCGTTCTAAACTTCTGCATACTTCATCTATGTTCTTGTACAATGTTTGGTAATACACATCATCCTCTGCATCAAATCTCTCTATTATTTTATCAGGGAATAATTTGTTACAAATATGGGTATATATGGTTTTAATTTGGTCTGATGTATAAGATTCAATCTGTTGGATGGTTTGGACTACTGTGTTTAAATCAACCGTAAAAAATTCTCTTTTGTCACGTATACGATGATACCGCAAGAGATAAAAAAGAATTCGTTCTGCATATATAGAGTTATCGAATGGCTTAGATGTGTATAAAAATTGTGAAGGTTGAATATAACTAGTTGTATAATGTTTTAACCTAGTTTCACAATTATTTGTGCGACCTAACTTGTATACTTCTGATGAATATTCCTTTGTATATGTTTTAAATACTTCATTGTATAATACATATAAATAACCGCGACTTGTTGTGCTCATTTTATTAATTTGTGCAATATTAAATTAATAAACTGTTTTAATCCTTTAAACTTGTTTTAAAATCCTTTAAACTTGTATTTAATTGTAACCTCCATATCTCTTTTCAAAGCCTCCTGGAATGGTATAACTTCCAAAGTTTGGACTAAATGAAGTGTTACCATATTTGTTAGATGCCATAGCATTAATTAATGCAGCATCAGTAGATACATTTTGTGCACCTAAGAAACTGTTTTCATTTCCAGTTAAATCAACAGGAACATTATTTCTGGACATACCGAAACCATTTGGACGATTTAAGTTAACTCTACCAATTAAAGTATCTGCACCACCAGAGATACCTACAGGTAAGTTAAAATATAAAGGAGAAATAAATGGACGTAAAGAATTTTCAACTTCAATACGTGCTAAACTTGGAAAACCACCTGGACAAGTTTGAGTATCTATAGACTGTGGAGGAGCATCTCTACCATATTGATCAAATGCACCACGTGGTGGACAAACTTGAAACTCTGGTACAAAAGTACGTAAAGAATAACCGAAGCTGTCTAATTGACCTGCACTTATTTTTTGTTGTAATAATTTACCTGATACGATGGACATTCTATATCTGTTACTTCTTTTACATAGTGAACTAGAAATAAAGAAAAAAAAATAAAAAAAAATTGTTTTCATTTTTACTTACTCTCTACGAAACATACAATCAACTCAAATACTATAAGAAATCCGCCAGATGCATATTCTAACGGAATAATATCCATATTTGTTCCAATTATCATAATAATACCTATAAATAGTCTCATACACGATACTACCCATTTATTCAACCTAGTTTGAACATTCCTATTTACATTTACATCAGTCTGTATCTCTTTATCTAAGTTAAGTGGACCCGTCATCTCTATCATAATTTCTGATTGAGGAACCTCTATATGAGAAACCTCTGGTAAAGAGAGTATATCTGGAGATACCATCCCAGGAATATAATGAATTACACGATGTAGCATATCATCCGATAAACTTCTTTTTCTTGTTGGTATAATACCATATAAGGAATAGGAAATAGGACGTGACATAGTTATTTATTTATAACTATCAATATTTTTACACTTTTTAAACAGAGTGTAAAATAAAAATAAAAATAATAAAAAGAAGACTTATTTATTTTTTAGCCTTAGTTGCAGGTGCTTTTTTAGCAGGTGTAGTTGGCTGTAAAATTGGTTCATCATCTTCCTCTTCTTCATCATCTTCCTCTACGATAACCTTTGGAGCAGATGGTTTGCTTGGAGCAGTTGGTTTCTTCTCCTTTGGAGCAGCTGGCTTCTTCTCTTTACGTTTTGTTGTAGTAGTCTCATTCTCTGAAACAGATGGAGACTCTTCTGGTTCACCAGATTCACGCTTCTTTTTTAATAATTCAGCCTCATCGTTGTGCATCTTAACATAAGGTTCTTTTTCTTTATCAGTTAAACTACCCCATTTTTCTGCTAAAAGCTTAGTAATTTCTTTTGGATCAGAATCAGGATTTTCTTCTTTTAATACAGAACGTTGTTCGTTACAGAAATAAATATAACTGGTTAATGCTTGCTTAGGACGTTTTGCTTTTGGTTTCTTCACATCACTAGTAGAAGTACCAGATTTAGTGGTTGTCTCTTCTACTTTATAAACAGACTCAATCGCTTTTTTAATTTCTTCACTTACTTTTTCTTCTGTTAAATCATCAGATGATAATTCAACAATAGACTTGCTTGCTTTTTCAAGAAAAGTAGCAGATAATTTGCTTAATTCTTTAAAGTTAAAAGCATGTTTTTGGGATTGAGTAACTGGTAAGAATGCAATAGAAGACATTTTATTTTAATAATTCAAACTAAGATTAAAACTATATAGATTAAGAAATGAAAAATCAGTTTAGACTTTTTCACACACGAAATGTGTAAAAAAGATTTAATTTTAATTAATGCAATAACCTTCCATCTTGTTCTACTGGTTTAAACATAGATGATGCTGTTTTTTCTAGAATAACATAAGGGTATTGTTTATCAATCAGGAATTCAATTTGTTCTCCAAGGATAGTACAGTTCACACGGAGTAGTCTACACACATACTCAACTATCCATTCCTTATACACACATGTTTCTAATTCGTTTACTCTAGTTTCCCACATATATACTACACAACCTTCCAATATTTCTTTATCTTCCGGGGAGGTTGCACACATTTCAATCCATGTATGTACATTTTTAGTTTCACTTAACTCTGCACATTTTTTCTTACTTTCTACAGATATAGGAAGTTTGTCGGCATGTTCAGAAAGTAAAGTGATACAGTCTTGTAGTGCGAGTGTTCCATTCTGAAGAGAAGTATAATATGTTACATCAAAGGAAGAGATAACGTGTTGTCTATCTGACTTATCATATGTAGAACGTATAGCAACACATATGGCATCTATAATACAATATTCATTTGATGTGATATATGCAGAAATATCTTGTTTCTTAAATACAAACTCTCCATAACAAGTAGATAATCTATTTTCTGATTCTGATAACTCTGGGTGATTTGTATATTGTCTTAATCGTATACATTCTAATCCTCTTTGTTTACACTCTACTATAAATAGTTCCATATCAACTAGATATTCTATCTGCCGAGTTGCAGTTTTTGTCTCCTTTAAATCAATCTCAACAGACTGTCCAAATGATTTATTGCTTGACGCATCAATATGTATTTCTTTTATAGTATAACAGTCTTCTACAATAAGCCCATGACGTTCGATTAAGTAGGAACGTAGCGGTTTTCCTAATACAGTTGTGCCAATAAATACTCCTCCCATTTTACAGTGTTTATCCACCGTATCAATAAAATTAGTTAGTGTCTGTTTAGAAGAAAAGAAAAAACTGAGGGTAAAAAAAGAGGATACCACATCATATTCCTTATTTTCACGATATGCTTCTGCGGTTGAATGTATAACTTTACTTCGTAATGCAAGATGTGTTTTAGAAAGACGTTGTTTGCATTCCTTTACATGGTCTTCGTTTGGTTCTACAAATGTAACATATGCTGCTCCACCTTGTAAGTATTTAGTGATATCTCCACCACGACCACTTCCTAAGTCTAATACACTCTTTGTCTTTACAAATTCCTTAATTAAATCCCGTTTATAACTGTTATGGATTCTTCGGAATCGTTCTAGTTGAACCTCACAACTTCCTTTTTTCTTCCAAATCCAAATAGGTTTTGGCACTTTTCCTTTTGGTAAATTTGCTATCATTCCAACATACTCCATATCTGGATGACGGGATGATATGTAGTGAAATAATTGTTCTACAATCGGATATCGTCCAATATCAACAATGTAAATGGCAAGATAACCGTTCGATTCTAATCGAAGTAATGCACTTGTAATGGTCTGAAATAAAAATGAATTCATCCATTTATCAAATGTTGGGTAATTAAATGTAGACTGTGTATTTTCTTCCGAATAAATTTCAAAATCAAAAAATGGAGGGCTACTAAAGATTAAATTAAATGTCTCCGTAGAAGGTAACTTATTAATACCAATTTCCGCCGGTTCATAATAAATATGAAAACGTTCAAAATCAGAATGTCCAAAGGTAGAAATAATTTCATCATGTCCTCTCTTGAGTGCAATATTTGGGTCAAATGCAACATACTTAGTTACATCCGATGCAATAGCAGTAATTAATCTATCTCCCCAACCTGCTGACATATCTAACCATTTATACCCTTTTGTGTTTCCATCAGGAGATAATAGTTGTAATACAGACTTACACAATGTAATACGAAATAATGTTGTTTCTTTTGTGTGCTGGAATATACATTCTCTCATATTAAAATTGCTAACAGGTAGATCCTGTAATTCTATCTGTTTAATACAATCTTTATAATGCAAACGATGGTATTCTTCTGGACTATATTCTTGTGATTTTACTTTACCTTTTATACGTACATCTTCTGTAAAATAGTCTGTTAAAACATCTAATGTATTGTAATCTTCTTCTTTTGTAATTAAACTAATATAATTC
>Ga0255220_1000019_pt1 | contig 73234 bp, 68 predicted proteins | sample Miss_Colum_RepB__FD_188423 | JGI IMG/M metagenome (GOLD analysis project Ga0255220, IMG submission 188423) | Freshwater microbial communities from Mississippi River, Louisiana, United States - Miss_Colum_RepB_8d | ecosystem: Environmental > Aquatic > Freshwater > River | place: USA: Louisiana...
ATATAATTTGTGTGTGGATCAAGTTCCTTTAACATGCCTTTGATCGCCCCAGAAACTAATTTTTTAGTATCAACTGGCTCTACATAATACTGTTCAACAATATTTAAAATTTTAGAAAAAATTTGCAGTTCAGAATAACGATCTTCAGCCCAAGACATTATTGGTTTTACTGTTAAAAAAGAAACAGCAATTATAATTAAAATAACTATTTTTCGTTTCATTTGTCATTCCTTATCCATCTCGTTGGATTAATTGGTACTTCACCATGTCTAAGTTCAAAGTAAAAATCTGAAGTTCCAGTTTGGCCGATTATCTGATCTTCTTTCAGATCTTCAGAGATGCGAACTTTTACGTTTTTAATTCCCGCGTAAAGTGAATAATAATCACCTTCATGAGACACAATAACAGAATCACCCCAATACGGAAGACGGTCACTAAAAATGACTTTACCCGGACCGAAGACCAGAACATCTTGTTCTTCTATATGATGAAATAAAATGCCTTTAGAGGATAGACTAAGACGTGTTTCGGCGTCTAAATTTATTCCAAATTTATACTTAAATTTAAATTTATCGACAGGCCATTTCAACAGGCCTCTGTATTTTAAAAAAGTAGAACGATTATTTAACTGGGTTTCTTTTTCTAGAGCTATTTTTTCTAATTTTATTAATTCGGTCTCAAATTGTTTTAACTTTTCTTTATCTTGTTCAAATTCTAGATTTAGTTTTTTTAAGTCTTTTTTAAGTAACGTATATTCTTCTTGTTTTAATTTTAATTCCTTAATATTAAGCACATCATTGTGAACTAATCTTTTGAAAAGAATAACATTACGATCAAATTCCGCGCTATTTTTTGGGTTCAGAACACCTTGCCAAGAAAACTTTTTCATTTGGTTAATTGCCATAACCCTTTTCGCAATAAATGCTTTTTTTCTTTCGATAGCATCATAAATGTAGCCAAGATTTTTTTCTATGTTTACAATGCGATTATTATTTTCAGAGATTTTTTGATTTAAAGTTGCGATTTTTTCTTCAGTTAATATAAGTGGATTTTCGCTAGCGACAGTGCGCATGACTATAAAGATCGTTAGTATAAATAATAAAAATTTTCTCATAAATTTCTAAAACTTTTTGAAATTGACTTTTGTAAAACCAAGTATAACGCAGTGAAATATGAAACTGCGAACCCGATAGTTAAATTAAATATTTGCGGCAATGTTAAAAATCGCAATCTACTACCTATATAGTATAGCTCTTGGTAAGACATAAGCTTTGCTTGAGAAAAATAGAAAATGAAATAAACTCCGGCAATTGACACTGTCACTGTAATAAAAAAATACTTTCCAAATTGAACTAAATATTCATAAACTAAACCATCAAATGATTTTCCAAACATTGTTAGAATATTTATTTTCTCTTGATCTTCATATATTACATTTCTAATGAGCAACATTGTCATGACTAAGCAGACAAGAAAACTAACGACAAACAATGTCCATAAAAGTGATTTTGTAATCGTATTAATTGAATAAAAGTTTTTATAGGCTTCTGTTGGTTGTGTGATTTCATCGACTAATTCGTGATTTTTAATTTTTTTTATTGTCTCATTTTTAATTTGTTCAGATGTAAATTTAATTTCAATAATGAATGGAATAATATCCTTTACATCATCTAAATCAATTAAGTGTCGGCTATATTCAGCAAAAGTACTTGAGAAATCACTTAATGCTTTTTCTTTATTGATGACTGTAAAGCTAGAATTTTCATCAGCCGCTAATATGATTTTTTTTAATTGATTGATTTCACTTTCAAGAGTTGAATTTTTTAAATAGATATTGGCTTTTAAATAGTCATCTTGTTCACCAAGTAAGTTGTAAAAATTTTTCTCAAGCAAATACAAAGACAAAACAAGCGCAAATAAAAAGCAAATCAATCCATGAAATGCAGTTTTCATTAACTAACCTCTTTAACGATTTCGCCATGTCTAAGCTCTAAAATTCGACTTGGCACTTTGCTAATTATAGTTTCATCGTGTGTTGCCATTATAACTGTTGTCTTTAAATGACATAGACTACGTAGAACTTCTACAAGCTGTAAACTGTTATCTTTATCTAAATTACCCGTCGGCTCATCTGCAAATACAAATTTTGGTTCATGAATAATAGCACGAGCCACTGCAACTTTCTGTTGCTCGCCGCCAGAAAGCATTTCTGGATATTCGCTTAAATACGACTGCTCAATTCCGATTTTTTCGCAAACTTCTTCAACTTTTTTAGTGATTTCATGATTTGAATATCTATTTTGTATATGTAGAGGCAAACTGATATTTGTCAGACATGTATGTTCTTTCAGTAATTTATAGTCTTGAAAAATCAGACCAATATTTTTTCGATAATGATGAATATTTCTAATGCTAAATTGATTCAAATCGTATTCATTTATTTTAATAAATCCACTCGTTAATTGTTCTTGTGCACTCAGCAATTTAAATAATGTTGATTTCCCGGCGCCCGAATGTCCTGTTAGGTAAACGAATTCGCCCTTCTTAATTTTCAAAGTAATATTTTTTAAAGCGTGTTTATCACCATGATATGTTTTATAGACATGGTTAAACTCTATAGATGTGCTATCCACAGTCTGATACCCAATCAATCACTTTTTGGTGCAATTGTTCTGCATAGTTTTTTATTGTTTTATCGCATAATGGTAACTGAAATTTCTGATATGGTAGTTCAAACGATTTAACCATTTGGCCTTCGCGGTAAACACGTGCTACTAATTTTTGGTGTGCAGAACCCCAGTCTTCTGTTTGCACATGAATGCTTTCGCCTCTGATTTTTAAATCTGTATTAATCGATACTTTCATTATTATCTTTCAAAATATAAAATACTTTCCGTGATGACCTATTTTAAATTTGCTTACAGACTAAGTCACAAGCTTAGTTCTTTCTAGTCATAAGTCTTGATGCTATAAACTAGACCTTGGTTTGTGATAAAATATTTATCTGCTTTGTAAACCTTCTTGTCAGCTGATCATAAGTTTTATTCTTTCGTAGATTTTAATTAGCTTCAGATGTGCAATTATCATTATGATACACTCATTTCATATCATGTATTTATCCTTTTCTATCTCTGTATCTTCAGTTTTATTTTATTTTTACCGAAAAGTTAGTCATAAAACATAAACACTAATAGGGGGATTTCATGAAATTCTTATCAAATTTACGAAATAGATTGCGCGCGCGATTGCTTAAAAACAACAGAGGACAAGGTGCTACAGAGTATATTTTACTAGTTGCCGTTGTCGTTGCTGTTGTCATGATGTTTAAAGGCCAAATTCAATCTAAATTAAAAAGCACAGTAGGAACAATTGAGGGACAAATTGACCAAGTAACAAGTCCATAACATTTTATGACGATCGAGTACGTTTTACTTTTATCTGTGGGCGGATTGATTTTTATGTCTGCCCTCATGTCAGCACCAAAGAAAGCTTTCAACGAAAGTAGTGGTAAGCTTGGTGCTCGTATTGAAACGCAACTCGCTACAGGTAGTGGATTTACACCATATAAATCAACAGGCGGTGACGTTGGAAAAGTCGGATGGGACAAAAGAGATTAATTGTTTGTCTAATCGTCGAGGTCAATTGGCCATCGAAGCTGTACTGCTATTAAGTGTTCTTATAACAGGGTTTATACTATTTACAAAAACTGTTCGTGAAAAACAATTGTTACCACGTTTGTTTAATGCACCCATAACCAGTTTAAAAAATATGGCTGGTTACGGAACATGGAGAGAAACTTGTCAAGGATTAGGATCAAGCAAGTCACCACAGAGACTCTCAAATTGTCATCCTAATTCAATTACCCGAGCACTTAGTTCAGATCCAAATTGATTATACTATTTTTAAGGAAGAAATAGATTGAAAACAATAGATGTAAAGAAAAATTTTAATTCAAATGAAGCTGGTTTTATGACAGCAGAATTTTTGTTTGCATTTGCCATGGTCGTTGGTATCGGAATTCTTATTTTTGCTTTTACTTTTTCACTCACTACAATCGAAGTTGCACAATATATTGTATGGTCATCAGCACGTAGCTATTCAGCTGGCAACACAACTGAAGCTGATTCAGTTGCAGCTGGTCGACAAAAATATGCGAAATTAATTTCGATGTTTCCACTATTAACTGGTCGTGGTAACAATTCAGCTTGGTTTAAATTATCTGATTCAGTCACGCCTGGCGACTTAACAACACGTTTGACAGATGCCAAAGTTGATAACAATACATCAAATAGCGCTGAGGTTCGTCATCCTTGGACAGGTGTTCAAACCGAAATAGATCTTATACTTTTCAAAGGAATTCGAATTCCATTTCTTGGGCCAATTACAAACGACAAGGCAGCATTCGTGTTTCCAATTCGCGCTTTGCTACTTCGTAACCCTTCAGTTGTTGAATGCCGAAGTTTTTTCGAACAAAAGTTTACGTCAGGTATACAAAAGTTAAAAGACGTAAATGAAAATCCAGATTTATCTAATCTTGGTGAAGCATCAGTTTACGCTCAAACCGAAGATAATGGGTGCTAATCATGATGAAAATTAATTTAAATCCTAAATTTAAAAAAAGTGAAAAAGGAATGGCCCTAATTGAAGCCATACCGGTTCTATTCATATTAGTTATCATTTTTAATTTTTCACTTGGTTTTTTTGGAGCTATTCACTCTGGTATTCTTAACTCAATTGGTGCATACAATTACTCTCTTGAGACATTCCGATTTCGATCAAATTTAATGTATTTTCGTCCAGGTGCTTCACCAGCACAGCACTATGCCAAAACAAAAAATAGAGTTCATGGTGTCATTCAAGATGGTAATGTCACCAACGAACAAGTTGGTCGTTGGCCAGCCACTATTCGCAATGTTTCTTTTTCATCGACATCAAATTTAAACGATAATGGTTTACATTTATTTGCGAACAAGACAACTGGAGTTTGGTCCATATTATCTAAACCATTAGATGACCAAAAGTACAGATCTGATGTCAATACTCCAGAAATTTGGGTCAAGACCGTTTATGGTATTTGTATTAATGCCGAATGTAAAGAGTAGAAGTCTCTAACAAAGGACAATGAATGGGGCCAACCGAATCAAGAAATTTATGGATATCTTTAGGTGCGGGTATTTTCGCAACATTTATGCTTTATTCTTATTCGCAAGAAAAAAAAGCTGAAGTTGATAAACAACTCGGCGCTAAGGAACGTGTAGTTGTCGCAAAAGAAGATATTCGTGATATGGATACAATCTATGACAATGTTCTTGAAGTTGTCGAAAAATATAAATCCGATGTTGAACCAGATTCTTTTAAAGATATTCCTGACGTTGTCGGAACAGTTGCAGCTATACCGATTAAAAAAGGTCAAACGTTAACAAAAAATAAAGTTTTAGAGCCGGGTCCAGATACGGGTATGGCCATACAAGTTTCACCTAACAAGCGCGCTGTAACAGTACCAATTGATCCAACCCGTGCTAATGCAAATTTAATTAGACCTGGCGATCGAGTTGATGTCTTTGCTATTGTTGATACAGGTAAAGGCGCAACGCAAAAGCGCGAAGCAGTATTATTTGCACAAGATATTACGATTCTTGCAACTGGCGTAAACTTAAACAACAGTATTCCGCGAACAATAGAAAAAGATCCAAGTGGTAAGGGTCTTATACAAACAACCCTTACAGGCGACACTAAATACAACACAATAACTATCGAAGTTCCTGCTCCAGATGCACAAGATCTCATAATGCTGGTCGCAAGCAATCCGGGAAGTTTGTATTTTCTGCTGCGAAATCCACACGACAGAGCTAAGCTACCCAGACTTCCGGCCTCAACACCTGATACTATCCAACAAAAGTTGACAGCCCAGACAATGGGACAGTCCAGTGGCTTTTCTGCGCCTTCTCAGCCAAACTTAAATAATGGGGCTGGGGCTTTTAATCCTGGCAGATAAAGAAGGATGTTGAAAAACTTTAATTTCGTTTTCTTACTCAGTATAACGAGTCTTTTTATAAGTGTTTTTGCATACGCGCAAACACCGGCTACACCTGCGCCACCGGCGACAAGTTCAACCACATCTAATAGCAAGGATCAATACGATTTCGAAGAAGTTGAAGAGGCCGGTGGAAACTCAATCAAATTACTTCTGGCTGAAGGAAATAAAAAAAGAATTCGTCGATATTTAAATCTTATTAGTGGAATTAAACACGATGAAGAAATATCTTTGCCTGAAGTACCTTTAACTTACAAAGGCGCAATTGAGCTTATTGATATTCAAAGAATTAAAGGAACTGATATTTTTAGAATATTACCTTTAAGCAAACCAGGTGCTGGTACCACAGCTGCTAATGGAATTATAACAATTCACAATAAAAAAACTGGACAAATACTAGCCGAAGTTCACATCGAAATTAGAGATCAAAACATCAGTAAGCAATTACGTGAAATTCAAGCTTTACTTGCTGATATAGAAGGTATCGAATACAAAATTGTTAATAATAAAATTGTATTAGATGGATTTGTTCTTTTTACTAAAGATTTAAAAAGAATTTCGAATGTTATGGCGCAATATGATCCCGCATCTGTATCTAGCCTGGTCACACTAAGCCCTATTGCAAGAAAAAAAATAGTCGAATACATCGAGCGAGAAGTCAATAATCCAGAAGTAACCATAACAGCAGTTGGTGATTTTATTAAACTTGAAGGCTTTGTAAATTCTAATGAAGAAAAATCTCGAATTGCTAATATTGCAATGCTTTACTTGCCTGAAATGGTTCAAGAAAAATCTGATGCTATTAAAAATCTGTCTATTATTGAAAAAAGACCTTCTGCTAAATTTGAAGACTATATCATAAACAATATCCAAGTTCGGAAAAGTGAAGAAAAAAATGAACCTCCACCTAAAATGATACAATTTGTTATGCACATCGTAGAGTATAACGAGCGCTACTTGAAAAATTTTAGTTTTGTTTTTTCGCCGTCGTTAACCTCATTAGACGTAGGTGCCCAACAAAATAGAGCACCGGGCAGCATTTCAGAAATTGCTGGCATAGTTAACAACTTGCTTCCAAAATTGAACTGGGCAAGAAAACATGGCTTTACCCGTTTGCTAGATACGGCATCAATTCTAGTTCAAGACAAAGCTAAAACAGCATTAATTAACAGATCTGTCACAGTTGCGAATGTCGCACCATCAACTACACCTGGGCAACAGCCACAACAAACAACACAAACAAACTATCAAGTGTCTATGACAATTAAAAATCCAGCCATTAAAGCTGAACGTTCAGGTTTAATTTACTTTGAGCTTGCAGCTAATTCTAAGTCTGATGGATCACAAACACCGGTAACTAATGTTGAAACTACCGTTACAGTTCGCGATCGTCAAAGTGCTGCACTTGCAGGCGTCATCTCGAAAAAAAGTGAAAATCAATACGGTGGCCCAACTGGCGCCGGAGCGATCATCACATTAAATCATGGCAAAGATTTTACCAAAAATTCAAGTAATTACGTTTTATTTATTACACCTATTATCAAATCAAATGCCAGTAGTGGCGTAGAACAAGTGAAGAAAAAATTTAGAATGAAAGAATAACGGAGTTAGTTGTGGCTTTAAATCAAAATTGTGTACTTATAGCAGTTGTCGGAGGAAAGGGCGGGGTTGGAAAATCTGTTTTTTCTGCTAATTTAACTGCAGCCATGACAGCTGAAATTCGAACTCCGGTGCTATTAATTGATTGTGATACAAAAAGTGTTGGGGATCAAAACATTATAACTGGATTAAAACCAATCAAAACTTTACGGGAATTATCAACAACCACACAATCATTAAACACTACGCCAATTCAACAAATTGTTTCACAGCATCCATCTGGTTTTGCTTTTTTAGGCGCAGTACGCGGACCTGAAGAAATTCTAAGTGTTAATCCGGAAAATCTGAGCAAATTAATCGAGTTTTTTTCGCGCACATTTAAATTTATTGTTGTCGATTGCGGTAATGATATTGGCCCCATGCAAAATGCAATTTTGCAAGATGCTACAGCAATTGCAATTGTTGCAACACCAGAAATTCTCGTTGTTCAACAAACGCAAAGAATGATCAACGAACTTATGACTCAGTCTTATCCAAAAGAAATGTTTCAGTTAGTCTTAAATCGGATCAGCAGTAATGGTTTACAGCCACAAATCATTGCACAACATTTAGGTTTAGCTCCTATTGGTCTAATACCAGCTGATGAAAATACAACTATGGCTTCAATTTCACAATCAAAACCATTTGTCGTATCAAACCCCAAAGCTCCAATATCTGCAGCATATTTTGATTTTGTTCGAAAACTTTCAAGCGGTACAATACAACGACTAAAAAGCTTACAAAAGCCAAAACCTGCTGTATCAACTGCTACGCTAAACAATGGTTCTTCTGATCAAACAGCACAAATTGCAAAGGGAATGGACCCATGGATTATAACAAAACTCCGCGTTCACTCTGAATTAATTCGAACAATCGATTTGAAAAAACTTTTAGCTGAAGCTGGTGATAGTGAAAGTAAAGAAAAAGAGTTGCGATCAAAAACACAACGAGACATTTCAAGCATTGTTGATCGCGAAGCGCCTGATTTATCACGCGAAGATCGACAAAAATTAACAAAAGAAGTCTTAGAAGAGGCCCTGGGTCTAGGACCACTTGAAGATATGCTGGCCGATCCAGCTATTTCAGAAATCATGGTTAACGGCGCGAATAAAATATTTATTGAAAAAGGCGGTAAAGTTCAGCTTAGCGGTATTAAATTTACCTCTAATGATCACTTACGCAGAATTATCGAGCGTATTGTTACTCCGTTAGGTCGACAAATTAATAATGCGACACCTTATGTTGATGCTCGTTTAAAGGACGGAAGTCGCGTAAATGCAGTTATTGAACCCTTAGCTCTTGATGGACCAGCGCTCACCATACGGAAATTTAAAAAAGGTGGTATTAACCCTGAAAAATATATTGAATTCGGTAGTGCAACAAAAAATATGCTCGAGTTCATGCGAATTTCCGTTGAATACGGGTACAATGTTGTCATTAGTGGTGGTACCGGATCCGGTAAAACATCTTTATTGAATATGATTTCTTCTTGGATTCCTGCCCATGAACGTGTAATCACTGTCGAAGATGCTGCCGAGTTACAACTTCAACAAGAACATGTCGTAAGACTTGAAACACGCCCGCCTTCAATGGAGGGCACAAATGCCGTGACAATCCGTGATTTGATTAAAAATGCATTACGTATGCGCCCAGATCGTATTGTTGTCGGCGAAACGCGTGATGGTGCTGCATTAGATATGTTACAAGCTATGAACACTGGTCATGATGGGTCAATGACAACAACTCATGCAAACTCTCCTCGTGAATGTATTGCACGTTTAGAAACACTGGTCATGATGTCGGGTCTAGATTTGCCTATGAGAGCAATCCGTGAACAAATTGCTGGTGCCGTTGACTTAATTGTCCAAATTGTACGTTTATCTGATGGATCTCGTAAAATTATCAGTATAACTGAAGTTGTTGGTATGCAAGGGGACGTTGTTACTCTCGCCGAAATTTTCCGTTTCAAAGAAACTGGTTACGATAAAAATAGAAGAATCATCGGACAGTTTCAAGCAACAGGTACAGTTCCGAGCTTTGTTCAAGAAATCAAAGACAAGGGTGGCAACATACCTATGGAGATTTTCTCTAATGAAGCACCAAAAACTGTCGGACAAACAGGATCAGCAACACCACAAGGAAATCCTCCTAAAAAGGCCGGATAATAAATTATGGATTTAGACCAAATATCTTCTTTATTTAAACACGAATGGCTTGTGTTTCCACTGTTTGGTCTTTCTGTTTTTTTTGCAGTTTATATATCCGCAGATAAAGTCATTACAACTGTACATAGCAAAAGTGTGTCTAAAAAAACTGAAATTCTCATGCATATGAAACTTCTTGGAATGGATGCAGACGAAAAGAAAGTTATGCGCTTGCTGTTGCTGGCAAGTGTTGGATTAGGGTCACTGTTTTTTTTACTATTTTGGCCTCAGGTTTCAATCGGTTTATTTATGGGGACGTCAATTGGTATTGCAGGGTTTCAGCTTTTGCCAATTGTTTACAAAACAATGTATGAGCGTCGTTGCAATCAATTTGTTGACCAAATGGTCGATGCTTTAACTATTATGGCTAATGGGGTAAAATCCGGATCTAATCCGCAGCAATCGATGCAAAGAGTTGTTGAAATTATGGGTAATCCTGTTAGATCTGAATTTTCGCAAGTTCTAACGCAAACGCAGTTTGGTCAAAGCTTTGAAGAGGCTTTAACTGATCTTGCAGTTAGAATTCCAAGACAAGATGTTCAAATGTTTGTAACCGCAATTAATATTTTAAAAGAAACTGGTGGCAACATGGCAGAAACATTTCAAACGATTGTTTCTACAATTCGTGAACGTCAAAAATTAGAGAAAAAAATATCAGCAATGACGCAACAAGGGATTATGCAAGGGATAATAGTTTCCTGTATTCCATTTGTTATGGGAATTATATTTTACATGCTTGATCCCAATTATATTGCACCTATGTTTAACACGGCCATTGGCCTGATTATGCTGGTCTTTATGCTAGGTCTGCAATTAGTTGGTGGAATCGTCATTAGAAAAATTGTTACAATAAAAGTGTAAGACTGATTTTATCGATCATAAACACGAGGTTTAATAAATGAAGACATGGAAAGTTCTTCTCGCATCTGTAATCACACTAACAACTCTTAAAACATTTGCTTTAGTTGACATGAATAATGCTGGTTATTCAAATACTTGGATTGATCTAGAAGTTCCTGGAACTGGATATGACATGCGTGTACTGCGAGCTTACAAAAGTCGCACTATTTATAATGGCATGTTTGGTTTCGGTTGGTGTTCCGAGTTTGAAACAAAACTAGAAACTCGTGCTGATGGTAATATCAAAATTTCAGAGTGCGGTGATGGTCAGGAAGTTTTATTTACTGCTAGTGAAATTAATAAAAAAGAGGTTGATAACCTAATCAAACAAATTGTTGCAAAAATGAAGGCTGATAAAAAATCAAGCTCAAGTTCAACTGATTATTGGTCAAACATCGAAAGGCAATTATTTGATGATCCAGATTTAAGATCAAAATATGCTAAACAATTCGGATTTGTGACACCCATCAAAGAGGGAGTAAAATATTCTGCTAATGGACAAGAAGTTGAAAACGTAGTTTTCAATAAAAATTTTTATACGCGAACTTTTCCAGATGGAAGTTACCAGCGTTTTGATTTACAGGGTCGTTTGACTCATATGTATGATAAAAATAATAATTTTTTAAAATTTGAATATCAAAAAGACCTACTAACCGAAATCACTGATAATAATGCCCGCAAATTAACTTTTAAGTATTATCCGAATAAAAAAGTTATGCGAGTAACAGGCCCAAACGGATTAATGTCAGAATATAAATATAACCAACAAGAAGACCTTGTTTGGAATAGAAATGCTTGGGCAAAAAAGCCAACTGATGTTTATCTATATGAGTACAATGAGTTCCACAATCTAACAAAAGCTATCTGGCCAGATAAAACTTTCATTGCATTAAAATATGATAACGTAAAAGACTGGGTTATGAGTTTTACAGATCGCGATAAATGTATTGAAAATTATAAATACGAAGTTTCGCAAAATGATCCTAAATATCACTACTGGTCAACTGCTATTAAAACTTGTGGCAAAAAAGTTGTTGCTGATAATAGATACGAATTTTGGCACAAACAATTGCCTAATGGCCAAGTGGTTTTAAATCGTATATTAACCAAAGTTAATGGCAGCACTCGAGATATTACTTATCACGATGTTTTTGGTAAACCGACAATGATTAAAAAGAATAACGATCGTGTTGATTACGAATACTACACTGATGGATTAATTAAATCCATGATAACAGCTAATTCACGAATGGAATACACTTACGATCCAAGTATTAAAAGAATTTCTTCCGTTAAAACATCTATTGTTAACGATAAAGGGAAAGTTCTTGCGACAAGAACAACAGCGTTTAAATACGATCCAAAAGGCAATTTAACCTACGCTGAAAACTCAGAGGGTCAGAAAGTTAATATGACTTATGACATAAAAGGTCGTATTCAAACGATTACTGATCAAGCTAAAAAAACTGTTAAAATCGAGTATGAAGAGCGTTTTGGAAAACCCTCTATCGTAACAAGGCCGGGGCTTGGAACAATAAAAGTTCAATACAAGCCAACAGGTGAAATATCTAAAGTAGACAGCGCTGATGGTCCTACAGTAGCATCTCAAGTGGCTAGTACATTTAACAACTTATTAGATGTTATTGCTCCTGCAACACAAGAGCTTTATTTATAGGTGGTCAACATGAAAAAAATTATAATACTTGTATTAACTTTGTTATCTATAAATTTGCTTGCTCAGTCAGATGCTCCTTCTGACAGTAAATTTCCATCTCATCGCGTACCCGCTGTAGGAGAAGATCGAAATGCTACATTGGTACCAAGCAATCAAGCCGGTACTCTTTTTACTGGATCATATGATAAAGATTCGCAAGCCAGCACATGCCCTGGCTGCGAACATAGAAATAACATGAATTTATCTGACCCAACGGACATTGCAAGACCGGGCATTCAACAACCAGACCCAGTTGCCGCTGATTCTGCAAGAACAGGAAATTAACAGCGTTAGTTTTTTTGGATTAAAAACTCTGTTGTTTAATCTAAAGTAAAAATAGATTGTACTGCGTCGTGATCAGATGTGGTTTTCTCTAAAATTGTAGTTCCCTGATGACTTAGGCCACGATAAAAAATATGATCTAACTTTAAAAATCGATTATCATTTTGCGGCAATGCTTGATACAAGCCTATTTTTTTAGTTTCAGATAGCAAATAACTCATTCTCGAATCATTCCAAGTATTAAAATCACCACCCCATACAACTGGGCCGGCATGATTTCTAATAACCTGAATAATTTGGTCAATATGATTTTCAAAGTCAGTGCCTAAGTTAAAATTTAAAGCATGTGTATTCACAATTAAAATATTCTTATTTTGTATTTGTAAATAACCGACACCGCTTGCTTTGTGTGTATTTAAAATTGGCTCTGTTCCTGGTGATAACAATGTTTTCGGATAAGCAAGTGGAGCTTTAGTTCCAATTAAAACTCCAGTCGCATCAGTATTTGAATTTTGACAAAAACTTTTATACATCACCCAATTCATATTAGGCATATATGAAACAAATACCTTTTCCCAAGCTGGCGTATGTACAGCTTCTTGTATTAAAAGTAAATCAGACTGTTGATAAAGCTTTCGAATATCGCTGAATACGCCTTGCTTTCCATATTTATAAACGTTCCATGTTGTTACTGTAAGTTGATTTGTTGACTGTAGTTTATTTTTCGTAAAATTGTAGATTTTATGAGACTGTTCGCTTTCACAAAACAAGTTTGTCTCATATTGAGAATAAGCATTTAAGCAAAAAATATGAACAACTGAAAAAGACATAAACACAAAATATTTCATAAATGGTTTAAAATACATATTTAAGATCTTATAATTAATTTTCTTCATGCTAGATTAGCTTTGCGAAAATCAAACCAAATTTAATAAATAAAATATATTTAAAACAAAATGATGTTTGTCCCGCTTATCACTTGTTAAAAAGTGTTCAATTCTACACTTAGGTCACGTTGGCTTAGTCGTCATTGTGTATGTATCATTGAGACAAGGTGAAATTATGTTAAAAAAATTATCTCTTTTTAAAAAGCTTCTAATTGCTAACATCTTATATGCTATACCAGTGATAGCTCTTATTTATCTTATGGTAGCAGCTCAAAATGTAAATATTGATTTTGGCATTCAAGAGAAAAAAGGTAATCTCATACAAAGACCTGTCGAAAATTTACTTGAAGTATTTCTCAATATCAGAAGTGGCATCGAAACAGACTCTAAAAAAGCCCATGATACCGCTATAACGATTCTAAATGACATTGAAAACACACTTGCAATTGTTGGCCATGATCTGCAATTTGATTTAGAAGGTTTAAAAAAACGAAAGCGTGAAGCAGTCGAGTTTAGTTTATTAAAAAACAAAGTTAATGATCTCTTTAAAATGAATTTTCGTTCAGATGATTTTTTAAAGAAAAATAATGAACTTGTCGCCGATTTAAGAACAATTATTACACATGCTGGTGATACGTCGAATTTAATTTTAGATCCAGATTTAGATAGTTATTATTTAATGGATATTACTTTGCTAGCTCTACCACAAACTCAAGATAGAATTGCCGAAATACTTGCCTATGTAGAAAGTCTTCCACCAAGTCTTTCACGCGAACAAGTCACACAACTTGCTGTGTATCAAACGTTACTTAAGCAAGCAGACTTGGATCGCATCAGCGCAGATCTACAAACAACTTTAAATGAAGATGCTAATTTCTATGGAGTTAGTAAAACACTAAAGGAAAAATTAGAGCCTGCAATAATCCAATACACCGAATCTACTCAAAAATTTATTGATGCGCTCGGATTAGCGTCTCAAAATGCAGCCATTGAAAACAAAGATGATCTCATTAAAATTGGACAAAAAAGTTTAAACTCAAGCTTTACGAGCTGGCATATTGCTGTTAACGAACTTGATCAGCTTCTTGATACACGAATAGATATATTAACCCATCAAAAACATAAGGGTTTAGTTTATTCGCTTTTAGCTCTTATGTTTGCTGTCGCAGTACTTTTTTGGATTTCGCAAAATTTCAACTCAAACATGAAGCTTGTTATTCAAAAATTAAACTCAGTCGTAGCACAAACACAATCTGCAGGTCTACAACTAGTTAAGCTTTCTGAAAACTTATCAACAGTTTCAATGGATCAAGCCTCTGCTATTCAACAAACATCGTCTGCTGTAGTCGAAATTGAATCCATGACGAAAACAACTTTAAGTAATGTATCAGCGAGTAAAGAACTTTCTGAAGAGAGCAATGAATTTACGGAAAAAACTGTTGAATCAGTTCGTTCTCTTGCTAGTGCAATACAAATGATTTCAAACTCAAATATCGAGTTGCTGCAACAGATGGACCAAAATAAAGAGCAAATGAATGAAATTAAAAACATTATTTCTAACATTGGACAAAAAACAAAAGTCATCAATGAAATTGTTTTTCAAACTAAGTTACTATCATTTAATGCTTCTGTCGAAGCTGCACGTGCCGGAGAGTTTGGAAAAGGTTTTGCTGTAGTCGCCGAAGAAGTAGGAAGCCTTGCGAATTTAAGTGGTACAGCTTCAAAAGAAATATCCGAAATGCTCAATACTAGCATTACAAGCGTCGAAAAAATCACAACTGAAACCAGCGAAAATGTTTCTCGTTTGGTTCAAGTTAACAAAGAAAAAGTAGATGATGGTGTGAATTTAGCTACTGATTGTTCAAGTTCAGTCGAAGAAATTAAGCACAAACTCAATTCTGTGCTTGAAGCTTTGATTGCAGTTCTACAAGCTGCCTCTGAACAAACCAAGGGGCTCGAGGAAATTTCAGATGCAATCACTAAAATAGACGAACTCTCTCAACAAAATATGAAAATGTCGCAACAAACAGCAGAACAATCAAAAGTACTTGCTGAACAAACACAAGCACTTAATGAAATTACAACTGTTGTTCAAAATGTTGTAATGGGCGAGCAGCACATTTAATTTCTAGATTAAGTCTTTTTGATCAAAACTTTTGTTATTAAAAAGCCACCATCAATTATTTCATATTTGGCATCGAAATTTAGAATATCAATGCCAAATTTACGACCGACACTGAGAACATCTTCGACCGGAATTTTTCTTTTTTGAAAAGCTGGGCGTGGATCTAATTCAATCATCGCAATAGCCATTTTTTCTAAATCCCCTGATGGATCAAAATTTTTAAAATCTTCTCTCGCATCAACTGATACTTGAACTCTATATTTTTTAACAGGAATATCAGCCCAACCCGAATTAGCCTGGTCAATTTTATCTGCCAATGGAATATACGGCTTAATATCTAAAATCGGTGTACCATCAAGCAAATCCACTTCACTGACATGAATCTGAGGGCCATTTGGATGATCAAGAATTATTTTTTCAAGTTTAACTGCTGATATGCCAATAGGATTAGGACGATGAGGCGAACGCGATGCAAAAAGACCTATTTTTTTATTTCCACCCAAGCGAGGTGGACGAATACTTGGTTTCCATTTTTTCCCACCGTGACTATGAAAAACAAATACAATCCATAAATGTGAAAACGTCTCGAGTCCCTTTAAAGCTGTTACAAAATCTGCATCAGGCTTTAACTGAATGATGCCGAATAGCCCTTGGCTGACACCAGGTTGATGAGGAATACCAAATCTTTGTTGATACGGCGATTGCAAAATGCCAATCGCCTGAAAATCAAAATGTGGTAAATCAATTTTTTTTTTCGCCATTAATTTTTAGCTAATGCTGTCACACCGACTTTTAGTGTCGCACCATCAATATCAGATGTTTCAACATAAGTTCCAACAGCATTATCGCTGACAGATTTTAAAGTGAGCTTTGCGGCTAAAGTTTCTGCAATAAGCGTTGCTTCGTGTGCTTTTAAAGCTGCAAGCAATTCACCTTCGCAGCAAATTTCTAAATTAATTTTATCATCTAAATTAAAATTTGCAGCTTTACGAGCCAATTGAACTTTTCTCATGATCTCACGGGCCAAGCCCTCTTGCTCTTGTTCTGGTGTTACAGTTGGATCCACTTTTATTGAAACAATTTGGTGCGTTGTTAAATCAGGATTATCACCTTTAGCCGATCTACGAATTTCAACATCGGCCACGGTAATTTGTTCACCATCAACTGTTAATGTTTCACCCTTTTCGAGCTTTAAAATACTTTGTAAATCTAAGGCTTGAATTCCTGCAGCAACAGATTTCATTTTAGGACCTAAGCGTTTACCAAGTGCCGGAAAATTTGCTTTAGCCGTGATTTGAACGTATTTGTCTTCTTGGGCATCGTAATTCACAATGCGAAAGTTCAATTCATCAACAAAATAAGGCTCAAATTGCTTAAGCGTTTCAAGCACAGATGCGCTTCTGTGAATAATAGTGATTTCACGTAAAGGAATTTTTGCTTTGACGCTGATTTTTTCACGATGATTCCGTCCTAAAGTCACCAACGTATCCATAGCTTTAACAGCTTCTTCTAGGTCAGGTCTTAAAAGTTTTTCGTTAGCTTCAGGAAAGCTTTCTAAATGAACGCTTTCTTTTTTGTGAGATACAACTTGTGATAAATTTAAATACGTAGTTTCAGCCATAAACGGAGCAAATGGCGCCATTAATTTTGATAAAGTCACCAAAACTTCGTGTAGTGTTTCATAAGCAAAACGTTTTTGCTCAGGCATACCATCTTGCCAAAATAAAGTTCTATTGAAACGAATGTACGTATTTGTAAGCTCTTCGATAAATTGAAGCAAGTGTGGAACAACGTTATACAAACGATACGCATCCATTTCTTTTTGCGTGTTCGCAATTAATCCATGCAAACGTGATAAAACCCATTGATCTAAAATATTCGGAGTTTTATGTGCATCGCCACGCGGAACAAACTGATCAATGTTCGCGTAATTCACATAAAACGAATAAGAGTTCCACCAACGAAGTAAAATTTTACGAACAATATCAAAAACACCCTTTTCAGAAAATTTTAATTCTTGTGCTTTTACAACAGGTGAATCAATTAAATATAACCGTAAAGCATCGGCACCGTGTTTGTTTAAAACTTCCATTGGATCAGGATAATTTTTTAAACTTTTTGACATCTTACGACCGTCTTCAGCCAAAACTAATCCATTCACAACAACATTTTTAAAAGGCGCTTGATTAAACAAGGCTGTGCCAATCACCATGAGTGTATAAAACCAACCACGCGTTTGATCTAAGCCTTCGGCAATAAAATCAGCAGGAAATGCTTTTTTAAAATCCGCTTGATTCGTTTCTGGGTATCCCCACTGAGCGTATGGCATTGATCCTGATTCAAACCAGCAATCTAAAACGCCATCAACACGTTTTAATGGTGATTTTCCTGTCGGCGAAGGAATAGTGATTTGATCAACAAAGTCGATATGTAAGTCTTCAATTTTTTGACCCGATAGTTTTTCTAATTCTGAACGCGAACCAACACAGATAATTTCACCTTCTTGATTTCTCCAAATAGGCAACGGAGTTCCCCAAAAGCGATTACGCGAAATCGCCCAGTCGCGCGCATTTTCTAACCAGTTTCCGAAACGACCATCGCGCAAATGATCTGGAACCCAATTTGTTGTGCCATTAGCTTTTAATAAATTTTCTTTAATTTTTTCGACTGCAACAAACCAACTTGAAACCGCTTTGTAAATGAGTGGTGTATCTGAACGATAACAGTAAGGGTAACTATGTTGTATTGTGTCTTGTTTGAAAATGAGTCCCGCTTTTTTTAAGTTGGCAATAATTTCTTTATCAGCATCTTTAACACGCTTGCCAACTAAGTCTGGTACCTCATTTGTAAACATACCGTCGTCATCAACTGGATTAACTAACTGAATACCAGCTTTGACACAGGCATAGTAATCTTCTTCACCAAATGCTGGTGCAATATGAACAACACCTGTACCACTATCAGTGGTGACATGATCCGAAGAAATAACTTTAAATGCGCCGTCTTTTTTGCGGTCAGCAAAATAGTTAAATAACGGCGTATAAGTTAAGCCAACGAGTTCAGTGCCTTTAACTTTTTCAATAATTTCAATGTCTTTTTTGGGGTCTTTAAACGCGCCAGCTAATAATGCTTCAGCTAAAATAAATTTACGACCTGTCGCAATTTCATTTACTTTGACGTAATCAATATCGTTACCCACAGCGAGTGCTAAATTAGACGGTAATGTCCACGGAGTTGTCGTCCAAGCTAAAACATACGTATCAGCTTGTTGATCAAGCTTAAACATAACAGTTAAAGCAGGATCTTGAACCATTTTATAATTTAAATTCGCTTCAAAATTTGAAAGTGATGTGGATACGCCAACAGAGTACGGAACAACTTTGTATCCTTCGTAGATAAGTCCTTTTTTGTACATCTCTTGAAAAACCCACCAAACACTTTGCATGAATTCAACATCCATTGTGAAATAAGGTTTATCCATATCAACCCAGCGGCCAATACGACGAACAGTTGTTTTCCATTCTTCTGAATATCTTTTAACAATCGATCGGCAATGGTTGTTGTATGTCGCAACACCCATTTTCAAAACATCTTTACGACTTTCAATTTTATGAGCTTTATTAATTTCGTATTCAACAGGTAAGCCGTGGCAGTCCCAACCAAAACGACGTGGTACTGTATAGCCTTTCATTGTCCAGTAGCGTGGAACAATGTCTTTTAATGTTCCGGCTAATAAGTGGCCATAGTGTGGTAAACCCGTCGCAAACGGCGGACCATCGTAAAAACTGTAAGTTTTTTTACCTTCCGAAGCTAAAGATTTTTTGAAAATTTGGTGATCATCCCAAAACTTTAAAAGATCTGATTCTTGTTGAGCGATATTAACGTCAGGTGAAACCGGCGTGTAAGTAGTTTTTTTCGATTGATTCGTCGTGTTTTGCATTCAGGAAAACTATCACAAATTCTAAGGATAAGGAACCACTAACCAGACCTTTGCGCCAGTTAATTTCGAACACGATTGCTGTGATGCTATGCAGTTGATTTTATACCTAGTTTTTTTATCAAATTTACTAATAGCTGTTAAAAAATGAATCCGCAGCATTAATGCATTGGATTCATTTTCGCGTCGCTTTGGCATCTCTAGTTTAATTTTATTTTTGGAAAATCAACAGGCACATCAAAGGCTACATTTGTGTAATTTGTAAAAATGTTCAACGCAACGTGGGCTAAAATTTCAGCAATTTCTTCATTGTTAAAACCAACGGATCTTAGCGAGTCTACATCGGCGGTTGATATATGTGCACGTTCTTGCACTAGTTTAATCGCGAATGCTAGGGCCGCTTGTGTTTTTGGATCGTTTGATTTTCCGGCTTGAGCCATTGACATTACATCAACACTCAAACCAGCACCTTTACCGAGAGCCGTGTGTGCTGCCAAACAATACTCACAACGATTTTTATCTGCCACAGCAACAGCTATTTGCTCGCCGAGTTGCGTGCCTAATTTTCCTGTGCCTAACGCACCAAAGCCTGACCACATCATTTTCAAGGCGGCGGTAGAGTTTCCAATAGCTTTAAACATGTTCGGAATAACTCCAAAGGTTTTTTGAATTTGATTTAGTATCTCTTTCTTTTCACCTTGGGTTTCTGTGGGGTTTACTAACTCAATACGACTCATTAAATTTCTCCTTTTTATATTAGTTTAGTATCTAAACTAATATAAAAATATCACAATTATCCGATATGTCAACATGGTTTATTATCTAAACTATGCTGGGTGTAGCTTACACATCTGTGAAATTATTTCTTGTAAATTAAAATTGTCGGTTTTGATAAAGCCATTGTGATATATTGCGATTTTGGCGTGCGAGTCACCTTTAGGAAAAGATAAGCATACGTGCAGTGATGTAACTATGAGCATATCAACGCAAGGAAAGCTTCGCATCGGGGACTTTTTTTCCAAAAAATGGGTTAGGAATCAACGGTCTAATTTGTATAAAATGATTAAGTTGTTGATCGCCTTAAGCCGTCTTGAGATATTCATGGAATGAGAATATTATTAGTAATTCACATGTTTGTATTATATTTTCCTACTTTTTCATATGGAAACGACCTTCTAGGTGGGAAAATTGCAACTTGCGCACCTGATCTTAAAAAAGTAGAGAACCCGAACAAAGAAGAGATCGTCGAGTTAGAATGGTTTCAAAATAGTGATAATCACTTTTTCTCAATCAAAAATAAAATTGAGGAACGCGTAGTCAAAATTCTCTATAAAGCCAATCGAGTCTCTAGTTCTACCAAATCTTCACTTGAGATTATTACCAACTCAATACATAAAAAATTTGATACAATTACAATACCTCTGCAAGATGACCCGCAAATTACAGCTGTCGATAAGTCGAAAGGCATTTTCAAACATCCTTTAACTTTGATTTACAAACTCAACAAGAAAGAAGTTAAAACTATTTCAATGACTTGTCTTACAGGTCAATAACTACTTCGCTGTGAAGCGAGCTGAATAAAAGGCTCCGTCGAAATAGCGCGGCCAAATAGCATCGAAAAAATCCGTCCCCGAAAAATAATTTTTGAAATTTTCATGATTTAAAGGGGACGACTTTCAATGACGAAAAAATTCTTTCTTTTTTTAAAAATACAAAGATTTTTCGTGGTGGTTATTTGCAGGCGCTACCGAATCAAAAAAGACGCCCCAAAAGGTCAGGGCGTCGAGAATTTAAAATCTATCAGTTCGGAAGGGGTTTTAATCGCAAAAGTTTGTGAGTGGTATTTTTATAGGAGCCATTTTTTCGCTAATAATTATAATGTTAGTGTTCTCAATTTTTAATCCTGTAATGAAGTTGTCCTGGACGTCTTGCTCTAGATCTTTATCATACTTCGACTCATAAACTTGCTTGATACATATGGGCAAGTTATTACGTGTATTCACAACTTGAATGTAACCACCATTTTGTTTCATTTTAGAATTATCTGAAGCCCAATTCAACACTTCAAATCGCAGGCCCGAATTCGCAATAGGTTTTACCGGCGTAGGCGCAAGACGTTTTGCATATAAAAAGCAAGGAAAAATCGTCATAGCCATAAGAACAAATATTTTCATTAAAGTTCCTTCATTAGAAAGTTTGAGAGCGTATTGGGCCTAGTCGCCAACAGAATGGTTTAGATTATACTTTGACTCTGAAAGACCAATTTATTTTTCACGAACGCAGATGGTAGCAGCTTCAGTTTTTTTGTCTATATTTTTAAATCTCTTTGGAATTGCAACATCGTCGAATAAATAGTTTTCATCTTTTGTAGTGATATTGGTAAAGATCGGAGCTGGGGCGATGAATTTATTATTGGGTCCTCCGAAGAGGTTCCTTAATTTATATACTATCGAATAGTTTTTTGGGTTGAAATATGAGTCTACGTACCAATTATTTTCTATGGAATCATAAATTGGGACTGGGTAATACTGTTTGCTTTGCATCTGTAAGAGTTCGTTTAAAAACTCTTTTTCTTTAATATTATCTTCTGATGGATACATAAAGTAATTTATATTTGGATAGCGAATTTGACGAAATGCTGTTGGCCGATGGAGTTCTCGCCATGATATGGCTTCCAACTCTGTAACTAATTCTTGTGGCGAAGCCAGTCTTGCATTTAAAGATTTACAATAAGCAACGGATTGTTCATATGTGCTTCGTTTGAACTGCAGATCTTCTCCACGAGGAATAAGTTCGATTTTATCGTATAAGAATTCAACTGTAGATTTAGGAATAATCTCTGGAATATTAAACGAATACGGCCAGTCCTTTTGCGATTTAATTATTTGCCAGCAACTCGTTGGACTTCCTGATCTAATAGCTCTGCACGAAGAAGTGTTACCGTCCACAATGGTGTTAAGCGTCCATAAATCTAAAAGCTCTTGATTGAGATCTATTTTTTGGAGAACTAAATCTTGATCGGGAAATTCAATCGTTAAAAGTTTGTTGTCAAGATCAGCAAACTGAGGGTCTTTAGTTTTTTTCCAGGAGTGTCCTAATTTATTATAAAAAGTAGCCGTAAGCTCTGTAGGAGAATTTAGAGTCTTACCATCAAAGCCAATAAAGCTATAGATTGAAATACCAACTACACAAGCCAAACCTGTTGTTTCCTGAAGATTTCGTCCAAGAAGACAATTTTCATCAATCGGTTTAGGATTTGAATCTTGACCTTCATTTGTCTCATGTTTTTCTGTTGGTTTTGGTTGTTCTACTAATGGTGAACTTGCACTTTTCGAACAGCTCAAAAGAAGCGGAATTAATGTAAAAAACAAAGTAATAAATTTCAAAGATAATTTTAAGAAGTTCATATTTTATTTCTCATCCAATTGAACTTCAAAGGACCCATGCAAATCACATACTAAACCATATTGAAGCTTATCAAGCATATAAGGTAAACTGATGATGTCTTTCTCTAAATCTCTTTGATTATTAATTTTCTTGACCATGAACGATGATGTTGCTGTCGTTTTACGAACACCATTAATCCCTAAATTAATAAGCCAATCTGTCACTGAAACGACATTGTTATTCGCAAATCCTTTTTCATACTCTTTAACCCAGTCTGTAACAGGATGACTTTGACTTCGACCGCATACATAGCGTTGAAGCATTTGCCCTTCAAAGACTGTCAGTGAATCGGCCAGATCTCGGTTTTCAACTGAAAATAAACTTATGGGGGTAATTTCTGAATAAGTGAATATTTGATCTAATTCACCCCGAACTGTATAAATCCAATTGCAAAGTTTATCATAGTCAGTAGCAACTGACATCATTTCTTGGAAGTAGTAACTTTTAGAAGTATCTATAACTTCTATAACTTTATTTGCATACTTGACGATTGATTCTTTTGAAACGTATCTCATATCTTCAATGTACTGAGATTGAATTGCTTTTGCTTCTTCTTCAGTTGTACCTAAAAGATGAGATATCTCATGAATGATTAAAGCCTCGACTTGGACTTTGGCGTTTCCATCATTCAGCTTTCGAGCCAAGCTGAAACCACTGATACATATTTCGTTTGGTTTGTCACTAGATGTACTTCCGTCTGTTTCGTTTATACCACCAGAACCGCAAGCCGATTGAGTTTTAAAATTAATTTTGAGTTCTCGCATCTTATCATAAACTTTTGGTTGCGTGAACTCGGTACTAAAAAGCTTATTTGCCCCCGTTGGAATTGGTAGTTGCCTTGGGTTAGATCCTTTTAGACCATTATTCAAAAACATTTGCCCTTCTAGCCCATGTAGCCACATAAGAATAAAAAGTCGTGCATCTGGTATTATGTTTTGGACATATGCTACGCTTACGGGATTTTCTTCAATCACGTCTCCGCCGTTTCCGATCACGCGCGGTCCAGCTAAAACATTTAAACTAACTAACAAGCTTAATACAAGAGCGAACTTATTCATATGTAACATCCTTTTTGTCTAATCTAAAGAATTGAACGGAAAGCTGATAAACAGAGTCTTTCTGTTCATTTTCGTCATAAAATTTTTCAGCAAACTCAGCTTGAAATCGTCGAACAAAATCTTTAGCTTCTGGAATTTTATTTTTAGGAAAAGCTAAAGTCATATTTAAAAACTCCCTTTCAGATACTCGATCAGTCTGCAACGATTGCTCAGCTTTTTTTAAAAAACTTAAATGCAGCTGACGAAGATCTAAAGAAGGTTCATCGCTTGAAGTTTCTGAATGACTGTGCGAAGCAACGAATCGACCAGATACTTGACGAATCCAGCCTAACTTTTCGAGATCTGAAAAAATATTTCTGACCACTAAGACTTGAAGACCTAGTTTTTTCCCAATCCAAGCAAAATCATCACGGTAATCTTTATGCTCTAGTAATTCCAAAACAGCATAATGATGCCACCGATTAGCTATAGCCACTTCACTTTTTTTTGAATGATAAATTTGTCGATATTTTTTTATCAGTTTTTTTAAAGAATCCGCTGATTCAGCCTTGACCTTTTTCGACTTCGAATGTGAGGACGCCGCGCTATGCACTAAAACATCACGTTCCAGAGAATTGAGCCCCAAGTTTTGACCAATTATCAAAGCTGACTTGCCTGACAATCCGCGTTTACCATTTAGAATTTGTGAAATCTGACTTGCACTAAGTCCCGCATCTCGAGCAAATGCGCGAAGTGAATAGTTTCCGTTAGCGTCTATTCTGGCGCTTAATTCTTTTTTTAGAATCTGAATAAATGGTTTGGGTGAAGTCATCCACTCTTTATATTGAAATATTGAAAAAGAATCAATTCATAAGTAAACATAGTGTTCACTCATTATGGTGCTTAGTAAACATTAGGTGTTAAAATTATTTATATAATCGCTTTAGTTTGCAAAGATCTCTTCCTGAAATACATAACCAATCGTCTCGCTGAAAAAACTGAGATTGATATAAACGGAAGAGCCCGATGAATGACCTGCTTTTTTTGCATTTAGACCAATATGAAATTGATCACATTGATAATCACCATGCTTAAAATAGAACTACATCAGTAAAATCAATACGCACCTTTTGCTAAATTTAGCAAGTGATTAAAAAAACTGAATTCAAAACATGTTTGCGCAAAGTTCATTTTTTATTGCTAGGTTGACCAGACTCACGCTTCAAAATCCAATCCTATTCGCGAATATATTGCTTCCTGCGAAAAAGAACCTTTTGGACCAGCCGCTAGCCTTGTTGACCGATGCTTATGTGAACCATTTAAGGGTCGCCATTGGGTCGTGGCCTGTCCTGGGGTCGCACGCTGCTTTTGTTAGGTGGCCCTTTTGAAACAACCAAAATTTTGTCCCCGAAAAGTGCGTTTGATTTTTAAGGGACGAGTTGATTGCGTAAAAATTTTGTTACCGGGGACCTAAAATAGAAGTCATCCAACTTGGATGACTTCTATTGATTTCAATTTTTTTAATTTGAAGGGGTTATAATTTCGAAACGTTAAAATAATTTGTGATCTTCAGATTTTCCCATTGTTTTTTCTAAAACTTTACGAGTTTTAACTAAGTGGCCTTGACCGAATACGACAAGAACTTTTTGGTATTTATTCAAACCTAATTGAATTTTGCTTATAAGATATGAATCCCGAATAAGTCCTGTATGAAAAGACATCTGATTGAGTTTTGTAGATGTAGCATTATTAGTGGGTGCAACCGTGCTTGAACCAATTTTATTGAAATCAAAATTTTCGCCTGTTTTGTCGAAATACCATTGCCTTAGTGTTTTAAATGTAAAAACTTCTTGGGATTTAAGTTTTTCTGAATACCAAGCAGCTCTTTTCTCCAATCTAGCAGGAGTGGTTTCAGGATTAAGTTCGCCAGCTCGGCGCCATTGTGGAATAAGTTGTATGAGTCTAAGGCCAATCAAATCCTGAGTTGTGTAATTCTGAGAATGAAATTCGGGTAAAATCATCGAGTCGCTTGGGTCACCAGAAACAAAAGGAATCGATTTTTTATTTGCTAAATATACGGTGTATGATGACTCTCCACATGGCTTAAAGCCATCAGTACTACACTGTTCGGCATGAGCAATTTGTGCTGAAGATGAAATCTGACCATTATCCTCAAAACCTTCAAGTACGATAAAATCAGGGTTAAAATTTTCAATACTAGATTTTACAGTTTTAAAAGTTGGATGATCAATATTATTAGCATGGTCTGCCGCTAAAAATCTTAACTCAACTTCGCTGTTCTTAAAAGTAGCCACATAAGGGGATGTAAAACTCTCCGCTTTTGCATACTCCTCTGAATATGGTCGCAACAAAGTTAAATCAAAATCAACTGATGATAAATTTCGTTTTACTTTCAAAGACGAACTGCAACCAAACAACAGTACTGCTAAAATAAATATTTTCATTCATAAAAAGTAACGTTCATTGCAGTTCTTGTAAAGAAATCTAATGAATATCGACGATGTCCGATTTCATACGAACTATCCTTCATGGCCTGGACATCTTGCTATTTAGATCAACATAGATCTCCTTGATGAACTTAGAACGGAAATATGGGCTTTTGTGACCATTCAATGGGATTACTTTGAAGAACTTTTCAAGTTTGTACCTGTTTAACGCGCGAGCTATCAAAACAAGTGCGCCAACACTTTGGCGCACTTTTGTGGTCAAATTTGATGACATAATTATTTTATGAAGATATTCAACGTACATGCAAATTGATGAACCTTTTTACCTTCATACACTCCGCGAATTCCTTGCAAGCCGTCAGCGAAAGAATTCTGCATATTCATTGCGAGCATTCGCAAAAGACCTTGAAATTGATTCCTCAAATTTGAGTGCCGTGCTGCAAAACAAGCGTGCTCTTCCACATAAGAGAGCAAATTATATCGCTCGAAAGCTAAAGCTTTCCCCCCAGGCACATGCTCTTTTTATTGCTAGCACACTCCGTAAAAAAATGAACCTTGATTCGATTCAAGTCGCAAACGACGTGAAAAATTATCTACTCGATGAAAAATATTTTAAAGTCATTTCAGAGTGGGAGTATTACGCTTTTTTACAGCTATTGAGATTAAAAGGTTTTCAAGCAAATTATGAATGGATAGCAAAACGTCTAAACATCAGCCAGACCCGCGCGCGTACGGTTATTCGTCACTTATTAGATCTTGAATTCATCAAGGAAGATAACCAAAAAGGCTATGTTCGCGCCACCCCGTCGCTTGAAACTTCTGAAGATGTCGAGTCTCAAGCATTACGAGCCTCGCATCGTGAATGTTTAGAAATTGGAAAAAATAAACTTGAATCCGTACCTATTGAATTGCGAGACTTTAGCTCTGTCACTATGGCAATTAATTCTAAGAAAATTCCACAAGCCAAAGCTATTATTCGTGAATTTCAAGAGAAACTACATGCTCTATTGAGTTCAGATCTACAAGATGAAGTTTATCAATTAAATTGCCAATTATTTCCTTTAACCCAGGGAGAAAAACCATGAAACTATTTGTGTCTATATTCTTATCTTTAATTGCTCACATTTCTTTTGCTGAAATTGATCGTAAAGGAAATGGCGGCGATATGTGCGAAAACAGATTCAAGGTCGTTCGTGATGACATAAATACTTGGATTTTAAATGGTGGATCTATCGGCTTAGTTTTACCTGGAACAATTAATGTAGATCAATACAACCAGGTAATGATCGATAAAATGCGAAGCGCCATTGTCGGATGCACGAGCGAAAAAGTCTATGTTGGAAGCGCGGAAAAGACTTGCAAGAATTTTGTCGCATCGGATAACTCAATCCAAATTATTTGTAATATTGAACGATTTGAACAAACCTCCGAAAATGATCAATACATTTTAGTTCACCATGAGTACGCTGGCTTGAGTGGATTTGAAGTTAACAGTGGGGAATCTTCTAATTATACGATCTCAAATCAAATTACCGCATACCTAGAAGATCAAGTTGTAAAAAAGCTTGTCGTTAAGCCAAGCAAAGATACTTCTGAAGCTGATGCAAGCGTTGACGTTTCTAAACTTAGTCATGGTAGTCAACTGAAGTCATTAGTTGATATTTTAATGCGTGCGAATTCTAAAGAATTTGCATTTCCCTTCACCAAATCAGATACAAATTGTGTATTGCAATTTCCCCCTTCCCTCTCAGATCGCGTTTTAAAATCAAATTCTAAATTAATAATTGATTTTGTTGAAAGTATTTCCGCAGGGAGATTGGCCCATGAGAAATATGCAAAGATACATTTCGTCAGTCCGTTCAATGAATTAACAATGTCATGCATGAAGGGAATTCCTCATCTTACGACTCCCAAAATGCCAAATTTATTAGGCTTCAAAAAGGCTCTTTCTGGAATATTCGAATTTACTGCGGCTTCACCGGATACTTATCCATAATTTTAGCCATTAGTTATTAGGTTTCAATTGGTTCAAACCTCCGAGTTTCTGAAACTATTTTTGTTACTCGAAAATTTTATCTGCTCTTAAGAATGCGCTTTGCTGATCAAGTGAAATATAAACTTTGATCAGCAAAGCCCGTTTTATTTTTTCATCAAGAAATTGAAAAGCAAATTTTTTGGAGCGCTAACTGACGAAATTTACTGCTTCAAAAAGTTAGGGTCGAATTAAACCCCAGAGAGAAAATGAACTTTTGGGGTAGCAAGGGTGAATAAAAAGAAATCCCCATGCTCATCCAGCGTTAAATTTGAAATGAGCCTTTTAACTCGAATTTAACGGGGGCCTGAGTTTTAAACTACGACAGAATTATCGGGGACAAGTCTGATTTAACCGTGACTGTTGCATAGGTCCCCAGACCGTTGATCAACCAGACTGACCTTTTGTTCACTTTAGACAAAAAAATAGGGAGCCACCTTATTTGGTGACTCCCTATCGTTGGCCGCTAATTTTTTTATCCGATAAATCCAATCAGTCATAAGTTTCGTATCCGGCGTGGCCCATGACGGATTGAACTTTATCACGAGCTTCAGACTCGATTTTTTGTTGCACCTGTTTGACGATGTCATCGGATACGTTCATCGTCTTCATGGTTTCAATTGTTTCCAAGGTGCTGTTTTGCTTGATCTGATTTTGGAGCTCTTGAATTTTTTCTTGTTCAAGCTTTGCTTTCTTTGCAAGAAGTTCTTTTTTAGACGCTGATACCGAACCATGTGAACAGCGAGCGATCCTCGCGACCTCTCTGAAACTAAGACCTGCTTCTAAAAGCGAGTGTATTAGGGCATCGTTTCTTTTGCGGACCCGGCCTATGATTTTCCCTTTTGCCTTGGCATTTCTCATTCCGGCCTTTACTCGTTCTTGTATCATTGAACGCTCCAGCTGCGCCAGCGAGCCCAAAATCGTGAACATTGCGACCCCCATGCTAGATTCAGTGTCGATTTGCTCAGTAATACTGACAAAACGAGTTTTGCAGTCCTTAAAAATCTGTAATCCTTTAAGTAAGTGCATCGTGGATCGGGCAAACCGACTGAAGGCAAAAACGATGACTTGTTCCGCCTCTAAATTTTTTACTCGTTCCATCATTTTATCTAAAGCGGGACGGCTTTCTTTGGCTCCAGAAACTCCGTGGTCAGTGAATGTTTCAAAATCAATTATATTGTTTCGGCTACACCATTCGTTTAAGGCTCTTGCCTGTGACTCTGCACCTCCAATTTGATCCAATGTTGAAACTCTGATGTATAAAAATGTTTTTCTCGACATGGGCTACGTCCTTTATGAAAAATTTTAATATTTGGAATAAAAAGAAAAAACCCACGAAGGTCACCCGTGGGTAAAAATAATTTTCATTTTTTTGATTCAGCTTTTTTAAAAAACTGAAAAATTCGTTACACAGCTATTTGTCCAAGAGCATTCTGGTGTACTTGGAATAAGAGATCATGCCTTTTTGAGTTTTTTCGCCAGCCATACCCATCAACTGCAAGGTGCAGAACTTCAGCTGCCCCATGAGCGCAAGAATAATCCCTAGCCTTACCACAAACGATACAAATTTTACGATTTCCAAAAGGACCTCCAAAAAATTAAGATCGAATTCGCTACCAGAGCGAGTTCAATTTATCAGGCGACTCCATGACGGCGTCCCCGCTAAATCAAAATCAGCCCGGGAGCGAATCCTTGTTAAAATTCCGTCCCCGAAAATTGCGTGTAGCAAAAGTTGTAGCAAAATGTAGTAAAGTTTTGAAATACCCAGAAATACTCTGAAATATTCTCCGAAGATTTGTGCAGCCTCGTTCGTGTTATTAAGTACTTAATGCGATTGATAATTTTGAAATTTGCGATTTTTTCGAGAGAGTAAATGGCGGAAAGTGAGGGATTCGAACCCTCGAGCCCCGCGAAGGGCTGCCAGTTTTCAAGACTGGTGTATTCAACCGCTCTACCAACTTTCCGTCGTCTGTTTTATTGGATTTGACGCCTAGATTCAACAGATTTTTGGAAAGTTTTGCGATGTTGCGGCGCGCATGCGCCGCTTTGAAAACAAAAAAAGCAGATTTGCTTGCTTCCGAGAAAAACTATTTAATTTCTGATTTATTGCCCATGTATCCACGAAGCACTTTTGGAATTTCAATAGAGCCATCTTCGCGTTGATAGTTTTCAAAAATCGCAATCAAAGTTCTTCCTACGGCTAAGCCGCTGCCGTTTAAGGTGTGCACAAACTGCGGTTTGCCGCCATCTTTAGGTTTAAATCTAATGTTCGCACGACGAGCTTGGAAATCTTCAAAATTAGAACATGAGCTAATCTCTCTGTAAGTGTTTTGGCCTGGCAACCAAACCTCAAGATCATAAGTCTTTGATGATCCAAAACCCATGTCACCCGTACAAAGTAAACTTTTTCGATATGGCAACTCAAGCTCAGTTAAAATCTTTTCAGCATGGCCAGTAAGAGCTTCATGAACGTCATAAGACACCGTCGGATGACAAAAAGTCATGAGCTCAACTTTGTTGAATTGATGCTGACGAATTAAACCCTTAGTGTCTTTACCATGGCTACCAGCCTCAGAACGAAAACACGGTGAGTAGGCACAAAATGATTTTGGCAAATCACTTTCGTTAAGTGTTTCATTGTTAAAATAATTTGTAACCGGAACTTCTGCTGTCGGGATCAAATAATAGTCTGTATTTTCTAGGTGAAAAACATCATCTTTAAATTTTGGAAACTGCCCCGTACCAAGTAAACTGTTACTATTGACAATAAACGGAGGAATCATTTCTGTATAACCGTGCTGAGTCGAATGCAAATCCATCATAAATTGAATCAAAGCTCTTTCCATTTGAGCGGCTTGACCTTTTAAAAAAGTAAACCGTGCACCCGTTGTTTTACCAGCACGATCAAAATCAATGATATTAAGCTTTTCGCCTAACTCAATATGCTCTTTTGCTTTGAATGAATAGTTTTTAGGTTCACCCACAATTTTGACTACTTTATTGTCATGTTCAGACTTTCCAACCGGAACAGATGCATGCGGTTTATTTGGAACTGTTAACAACAACTGATAAACCTGCTCATCAATTTGCGTGGCTTGAGATTCTAATTCTTTAACTTTTGATTTCAGTTGTTCGACTTCAGCTAATATTGATGAAGCATCCTTACCTTCACGTTTAAGCTGACCAACTTCAGCACTCAATTTATTTTGACGCGCTTTTTCGGTTTCAGCCTGCGTGATCATTTCTTTGCGTTTGATGTTCATTTTGATGATTTCATCAAGCGTGTCCGTAGAGGCACTTCTGTTAATTAAACCCTGTTTGTAATCATCGTAATAAGATGCGCCGTTTTCGGCCTTTTTTTCTAATAATTTAATATCAATCACAATAAGTCCTATCTGCTATGGGGCAATTAAAATATACATTCTTAACACAGTACCAATCAATACGCATATGAGGTCAAAAATCAAAATATTTAAAAGTGATAGTCGAGCCAATGCTTTGTAAAGAGCTGCAGTAAAAACAATTGTTACAAATAAAAGCATAAAACTGCCAGATTTGGATAGCTCTTGAACGATCAAAGCCAAAACTAAGCCGATGAAAAATCCGGAAATAATTCTTAAAGTGATATGCGCCAAACTATGCGAAGCGTTTTTAGCACCAGTTTGAACATTTGCCGAAAAATTTTTTAATTTGTCACCTACAGCCATCATTTTAAATTCTCCAATAAAGTTAAGCTCTACTCATCAATTAAAGACCACCCAATGATTTTATCTTCGCCTCGACTAAATTTCGATCAGGAGCGTTGGGTGACAACTCTAAATACAATCTAAAGGCGAATGCAGCCTCTTTTTTCATACCTTTGGCTTCGTTAATGTAACCTTTTTCCAGGTATATTAACGCGTTACCATTTTCTTTTTGTATGGCAATATCTATCATGTCTTGCGCTATATCGATAGCCTCACTTTTTCTATAGCATGCAGCTGCCTTAATATAAAGTTCTGCTGATGTTGGTCGAAGCTTAATACCTAAAGAATACTCGGCAGCACATTCTTTGTACTGTTGTTTAGCGTTGTAAACTTGTGCCGCAAGAATATAAGAATCAGCTATGTTTGGATTTTTTTTCTTTTCTTCATTAGTCATTTCAATGGCTTTATCAAAATCGCCCATTTCCAAATAGCACTTAGCAATGAAAAATGAAATTCGCGGGTAGTTCGGATTGATATCTCGAACCATTTTAAATTTATTTAATGCAGACTTGATCATGGCAGAAGCGTTCTCAGAGTTTGCAGTTTCCAATTCTAATTGAGCCGTTGCAAAAAGAGGCTCAACATCTGAAGGGTCAATTACAGCTGCCTGCATGTAGTATTTTTGAGCGAGCTTTGGCTCGTTTGTGAATTGATATGTGCGAGCTAAACCCATTAAAGCTTTTTTATTCTTAGGATCTAAATCTACAATTTGCTTGTAAATCTCAGATGCAGATTTGAACCTTTCTAGTGTTTCATAAAACTCTGCCAAGCCTATGCGATATTCTGTTGTATATTGAAATGTTTCGATGAGTTTTTTAAAATAGTTTTCAGCTGCTAAAGTGCTACTAGCTACACTTAAATATTTCGCATACGTAATTTGTGCTTCAGGCAAGCCAGGCTCTAAATCAACAGCTTTGTTTGCATATTTTTGAGCGTCTTCTTTGTATTTATTTTTTTTCAGCTCTTCTTCGTTATCGCGAGATGGCAAGTTCAAATATAGCCTACCGTTCGCGTTGGCCAATAGCGCCAAGAGCTCAATATCCGCATCATATATTTTGTAAGCTTTTTCGCCGTAGGCGATAGCCGCAACGAGATTATTTTTTCGATATTCAACTTGCGCCTGTGCTTTTTGTATATCAAAACTTTGTGAATTAATTTTATTGGCATCAAGCAATGTTTTAGAAGCTTCTACAAAATTATATTTTTGTGATAAATAGTCTGCCTTGAGCGCGTATGCTGCGTAGAATTTTCGATCGGCTTTAATTGCCTTATCGACCCACAACATGGCATCACGTGTTTGATTGATCATCCACAAACTTTTAGCCGTTTTTAATGCAATAAGAGCATTGTTTGAATCGTAATCAAATGCCGCCTTATACTGCGCTTGTGCGGCCAGATGATCGCCCGAACGCGCGAATTGATCGCCCAAAAATACAAGCTCTGAGGCTGCATTATTGTTTCGTTCATCACCACCCAGAGATATAACTGTATCTTTTAAACCTTTGTGACTCGGACTTATTGTTAGCGCAAATTGTGCAACTTCTAAGGCCTTTTGATTTTCCCCATTAACCATTAAAAGACGCACATACTCTTGCAAAGATTCAATATAAAAACTCTTAGGTAGTTTGTTGGAAAGTATAAATCCGTTGGCAAATAAACCGGCCGCTTTGTCATTAGATTCGAGTTTTTTTTCAATAAGTGCCAAACCAAATAAAGCACCTTTATAGTTAGGATTTTTTTTGATTATTCGCTCATAAATATCTTTAGCTTCATTTAATTTATTTTGTTTATATAGTGTTCTTGCTTGTGCAAACATACTCCAATGCCAATCTGGAAAAAGCTTTGAAGCTTCTTGGTAATAAGCCTCAGCACTCGTATAGTTTGCATTTTCCTCGTAAATTTCGCCTCGAATTAAATATAAGAATGGAAACAGTATAAACTTTTCTTCGGATTTCTGATCCAATGTTTTTTCAATTAAAGCACGCGCATCGCGCGGTTGACCTTTGATCAGCAAGTTAACTGATTGACAAGTATCTGCATAACTTGAAATAGCGTTTAAAGATCGTGAAAGCTGCGTTGTTATTGTAACAGCTTTTAAATCATGAGTTGTCTGCTTTGTATACGGCCACAGTTGTTGGTAAACTACACACAATAATCCTATTGACTCTAAATCCTGCGGAGCGCCCTCGATGGCCTGAACTAGAAATTTCTGAGAAGCTCTCGTGTTTTCTAAAGTACCACTTTTTATAAGACTTACAGCCCTAGCTTTTAAACTTTTTAGCTCTGTAGAAGCTAAAGGTTTCACATTTTGCTTTTTTAAGTCCGGTGCTATTAATATCCAGCCTGAAGTTTGTTGGTCTTCAGCAAAAATAAAATACATTAAGATTACAAACACAATTAGCCCTAATGGCAAAATTATTTTTGCTTTTTGTCGATATTTGGCCTGAATTTGTTTTATTTGGTTAAGCTCTATTGTTAATTGCTCTTCTCTTTGCTTGAGTAATTCATTTTCATTGTTTTTATTTGTCGCAGGTGAAATTTCTAAATGTGAGTGAAGTGTAGGAACAGACGATCCTGTTTTTTTGTTCTCGACTTTTAAATTTCTATAGCCGTGCTGATTCAACATTCTTTCTGTTTTAACAAGCTCTTTAATTTCTTTCTTTAAATTTTTTTCAATCGGTTGATCTTGATCAAGATTAGCTAAATAATTATCATCTTCAACTTTTCCAGAAAGTGGTTCATCGTCTTGATGTGTAGATGCATTATTTTTTTTAACTACAGTTTTAACTTTTTGAATGACTGTTTCAGCCTCCATTTTTTGGGCTTTCTTTTCATCGCGTTCAATTGGGTTTTCAAGCGCTTCAAGCACAGCTTCGTAGAATTCTGGTTGGCGGTCGAGAGTATTCCAATCTGATTGATTTTCACCAATGATTTGCTCTTGCCCTGTGAAAACGCCCTCTACGATCATTTTAGAAACAATGTCGGTCGTATATGGTCCTTTAATTTGGCCATTACTTAGCTTAATTTTCCAATAATCACTCGTGCTCGGATTCTTACTCATTATCACCAGTATAGAAAATAGAATCCTGTCTGACAGCTTAATGATGATTTTTAAGTTCCATCTTATGACCAAAGTCCATTCTTGGAACCACTATTAAGTTCCAACTTGGAACTTAATAGTTATTTAAAGCGTTTAAATCGGCCATTACATTAATTTCATTTGGCACAGCCGTTGCTTATGTATTTTTTTATGAGATGGATGGCAATCGTTTATATCATAGCAATTCTTGTACTTTCAGCTAAAGCTAATGCTTTTTAAACGATTAAAAATCTGCTTTGTTTTTAATGATCACCAAGCGAAGCAATCTGATACTTAAAATGTTCAGGACCCCCTCCCAGAAGTTGAAAGTCAGATTGATCGTTTGGTGAGATAGAGATTCTTAAAATACCATCTGAGTTTACCTCAGAACGCATTTTAAAGGCTTGATTGTGGCCCCTCCTCAATCAAGCCTTATTTTTTTTGTGCCTTTCTCGTTACAAAAAAACACAATCAATCTTTCTTAAGCTAAATTTTATTATCATTATTTGGGTTTAAGGTATTCTTTTAATCTTAGCACCTAAACTTGTAAGTTTACCCTCAAGATTGTCATAACCACGATCTAAATGATAAATACGATTTACGACGGTTTCGCCTTTAGCAACTAATCCAGCTAAAACCAAACTTGCAGATGCGCGTAAATCAGTTGCCATGACTGGTGCACCAGAAAGAAGATGCGGTTGACCACGTACAACAGCGACTTGCGTTTTCGGAGTAATATCTGCACCCAAACGCATAAGTTCATTTACATGCATAAAACGATTTTCAAAAACTGTTTCAGTAATAACGCTTGTACCATGAGCCACAGTCATTAAAGCCATAAACTGAGCCTGTAAATCAGTTGGAAATAGTGGGTGTGGAGCCGTCGTAACATCAACAGCTTCCCATTTATCAAGAGGAAATACTCGCATTGAATCTGAAGTTGTTTCGATTTTAAAACCTGACTCGCGCATTTTATTTATAAGCGCTTCAAGATCTGCAGGATTACAGCTTTTAACCGTAACATCTCCACCAGTGATTGCACCTGCAATCAGTAATGTGCCAGCTTCGATTCGATCAGCCATGATTTTATGCTTAGCAGGGGTGAGTTTTTCAACACCCTCAGTACGTATAACACTTGTGCCATGACCAGTAATTTTAGCACCCATAGCAATTAGGTAATTTGCTAGATCAACAATTTCAGGCTCTTTGGCTGCATTTTCAATGAGTGTTACACCATCAGCTAATGTTGCAGCCATCAATAAATTTTCTGTGCCACCAACTGTTGTTTTTTCAAAAAGGACAGTTGCACCTTTTAATTTTTTACATTTAGCAAAAACATATCCATCACGTAATTCTATTTCCGCACCTAGAGCTTTCATAGCGTCTAAGTGTAAATCAATTGGACGTGTTCCAATAGCACAACCACCTGGCAAAGATACGACAGCCTCTCCGTATTTAGCTAGTACCGGCCCTAAACACAAGATACTCGCACGCATTTTTCGAACTAAATCATAGTGTGCTTCGAAAGTTTTTAATTTATTAACTTTAACAGTAAAGTTATTGCCATCGCGTTTTGATTCACACCCAAGACTTTGTAAAAGCTCGGCAGTTGATTCGATGTCTTTTAACATCGGAACATTAGAAAATTGATGTTCACCTTCTGCTAGCAATGTCGAAAATAAAATAGGTAATGCTGAGTTTTTGGCGCCACTCACGTGTACTATGCCATTTAGTTTGTTTCCGCCGTTGACTGACATTTTATCCATTTAAAAACCCATTTCTCTTCATTTAAATCGCTTCATTTAATTTTCGCTTAAAAAATTACAACTTCAATTATGCTCTTGCTTTGATAATTCGATCAAGTCCTGACAAATCTTTAAGAATGACAGCGTCAGAGTATTTTAATTCTTCAGAATAGTATTTTACAATTTGTTGACCTTGTTTATATCCCATTTCCATATAAATAAGACCACCGACTTTAAGGCTGCCACGAAATTTTTGTGCCCAAGACTTTAAAAACTTTAAACCATTGTCTTCAGTAAATAAGGCCTCTGATGGCTCAAAACGCTTAACCATAGGCTCAACCTCTGGATCATTTTCTGCAATGTACGGAGGATTTGAAACAATATAATCAAAAACCCCTAGATCTAGCGGATTAAGATTGTCCACATCGTTCAATATTAATTGCACTTGCGATTCTAAATTCAGCAATTCTACATTTTGTTTGAGTATTTCAAAGGCTTCCACAGACTTTTCCACAGAGATTAATTCAATACTAGAATTGTTTTTGGCAATTGATAGACCAATGCAGCCTGTGCCAGCTCCTAGATCTAGTATTCTGATTTTATCACTATGAGTATGTTTAATTTTAATGTCTTTTAAAACTTCATCGACAATCAGTTCAGTTTCAGGACGGGGAATCAACACGCCAGGTTTGACTTTAAAAGAAAATCCGTAAAAACCTTTTTCTTCGATGATATAGGCAACGGGCTCGCCGTTCGACCTGCGTTTTACAAATTCACGACACAGATTGATCTCTGACTCATTTAACGGTGAGTCGTATTTAACATATAATTGAATGCGGGGAATTTTTAAAGCATGAGCAATTAATAGTTCGGCATCTAATCGAGCTGATTCAATTTTTTTATCTTTAAAAAACTGAATTGTTTTACTCAAAACTTCATTTAATTTCATAAAAATTAATATGAATTAGTTGATTGTTTTTTAAGAGCTTCAGCTTGAAAGTGCGCAATTAATGGATCGATCAAATTTTCAAAAGATCCGCTCATGACAGCATCAAGCTGATGAATAGTTAAACCAATACGATGATCTGTAATGCGCGTTTGTGGAAAATTGTAAGTCCGAATACGCTCTGAACGATCGCCGGTACCGATCTGATCTAATCGCACATCAGATGCTTCTTTAAGACGTTTTTCGTCTTCCAGCGCTTGTAACTTTGCTGCTAAAATTTGAAATGCACGTTCTTTGTTGGCCAACTGTGATTTACCTTCTTGGCAATGCACAAGTATTCCCGTCGGAATATGATGCAATCGAACCGCAGATTCAGTTCTATTGACCGACTGTCCACCAGCACCACTGGCGCGCATAACATCAATTTTAATATCGTTCATATTGATTTTAACATCAGTTGCTTCAACTTCCGGAATAACCGCAACTGTGACTGTCGACGTATGAATACGACCAGCAGCCTCAGTCTTTGGAACGCGCTGAACCCTGTGAACACCTGATTCATATTTCATTTTAGAATACACAGCCTCACCCGAAATCATAGCAATAACTTCTTTCGCCCCACCAACGTTGCCTTCGGTATAAGAAACAAGTTCAGCTTTCCAGCCTTGTGAGGAAGCATAGTGGGCATAACCACGAAATAGCTCATCAGCAAACAATGAAGCTTCGTCACCACCTGCGCCAGCACGAATCTCTAAAAGAATATTTTTATCATCATTTGGATCTTTAGGAATTAATGCAATTTTTATTTGTTGTTCAAGCTCAGGAAGTTGCTCTTCAAGTTGTTTTATTTCTTCTCTTAAAAGCTCTCTCATTTCGTTGTCGGATTCGGAGATGAATAAATCTTTACTGTCTTTTAATGAAGCCGTTTTCTTTTTAAAATCACGATAAAGAACTACGATTTTTTCTAGTTCAGACAACTCTTTCATTAAAGCACGATACCGCTTTTGATCGGATGCAATATCTGGTCGTTGCAGTGACATATTCACTTCTTCATATCGTGATTCAACTGAGTCTAACTTTGAAAACATGAGTGACTACTCCTAAAAAATGCCCGATTGGTTGCGCAGAAAAACAAAAAGCGGCTGATTAAGCCGCTTTAAGTTCGAAATAGAAACTGAGTAAACTACTTTGTAGCTTTTCCGTATTTCTTTTTGAAACGGTCAATACGACCTTCAGTATCTAATACACGTTGTTTACCAGTATAGAATGGGTGAGAAGCTGAAGAGATCTCAACTTTAATAAGAGGGTACTCTTTGCCATCTTTCCATTTTGTTTTTTCTTTAGAATCTAAAGTTGTAGTTCCTAAAAACTCGAAATCACAAGAAATATCCTTGAAAACTACAGTTCTTACTTTTGGATGAAGTCCTTCTTTCATATTCGTCCTCTTTAATAAATTAATTAGAAGAATTAGGTGATAGCATAGATACTGTGTCATGCTCAAGAAGAAATCATAGATTATTTGAAAATAATGTATAGAATTTATGGTGGTTTAATGGTTAATTAATAGGCCACCGCAAGCATTAGATAAATTAAATTAGTTAAGTTATTTCAGTAGGTTATGATGAAAACAGCAGTCGTTATTGGATCAACAGGTTTAATCGGTCGCGAGCTTTGCGAGCTTCTCGCCGAAAGCTCGACCTATTCACAGGTGCTCGCTATAGTTAGAAATGCTCAAACTTGGAAAAATCCAAAAATCAAAAATGTTCAGTTCGATTTTGTGCATTGGAGCGATTTGGAATCCCAATTACAAGGATTCATTGGACTTTCCACGTGTGATGGCTTTTGCGCACTAGGAACAACAATTGCCAAAGCTAAAACCCAAGATAACTTTAGAAAAATTGATCTCGACTATGTAATAGCCTTCGCGAATTCGTTGAATGTCGTAAAAGCTCAGCGCTATTTTGTCGTTAGTGCAATGGGTGCAGATATCAACTCTTCTGTTTTTTACAATCAAGTTAAAGGCGAAATGGAAAATCAAGTTAAGACCTTATTTAGAGGCCATAGCTGCTTTGTAAGACCATCTTTGTTAATTGGAAATCGTAAAGAGTTTAGACTTGGTGAAAGATTGGCAATTAGTCTTACGCCAATTATTAATTTATTTTTATTTGGCCCCCTAATAAAATACCGACCAATCAAAAGCAAACAAGTTGTCAAAGCCATAAAAAAAATTGCAGAGAATTATCAAACACCAAAAGTCATTTTTGAAAATGATGATTTATTGAGGTTTTAGCGAAAAGTTCTTGGCCTTTTATTAGTTGGATTCGCGTTTGCATTAAATCGAATAATGCGGATTTTTAAAACAACTACAGTGATTTTGGTTCGATCATGGCTGTTAAAGTTTTTTACAGTGTTAATCGTTTTTTGGAACCTGACTAGTACTGCCTATGCAGCTAAATTTGATAAAAATCACCTCAATCTGTGCTTTCATGTTCAGTCTCAAAAATATCTTAATGGATATCTTTCGTTAATGGATGAGGCTGTAAAAACTGGTTTAATGCCAAATAATGTTAATAAAGTTTCCTACACATTTGCACACGAAATTTCCTATGCTAGCGGAGAGGGCTCTCTGGGTGCACATTATATAATTAAAGAATACAAACTAAATACAGGCAGCGCTATTGCCGAAATTTCTTTTTCGCCGAATAAGGGATTTCAAATAGAGGAGTCACTTTATATTTTAGATAATGAGCGTAAAGTTAAATCAACACTCAAAACTGCTTTTTCATATGATAATGAATGTTTACTTACTGAGCGCGATGGGGTTGAGCGCTTTACAACAGATGATTCATATTATGTTTTTTTAGGTGACTTTCCATTAACAAATCCATTGAAAGTCAATGTTCAAAAGATTCCAATAATTATAGATAATTCGAATTCAGAAGTTATTTTCACACCAATCCGATATATCAATCTAGAATCAGACATGATGACTTATTCGGGCTACAGTGCTGTCATAAAAGGCCAGCCATTTAAAAGTGAGTACTACGAAAGTCAATCAGGTAGAAAGGTTTCGCTCTTCTACCTTGGTGGCGTAATCAACAGAAAAATTGAAACTATAAGTAAAAATCAGTGGGTAAAAGAAAATCTTAATGAATCAATTAGAGTTGTAGATATTGACGATAACGAAATTTTTAGTTCGAACCTTCGGCTTCGTCTTATTGGTAGAGGTGAAGCACCGATTATTTCAAACAAAGATAATTACTTTCAAACTTTAAGCGCGACACGTAAGTTGGGAAAATGGCAAATGGACATCGAATACAAAAATGAAGTATTGCCAAGTTCAATTCCATGGAGCACTCCTCCGGCTATCGATGAGTTACCATACTTGGTAGACACACCATCTATACATAAACAAGCCGTTTGGGAAATTGCAAATAGGCTAAAAACTGAGCTAGGAAGCTCTAATCGAATTGAGGCTGCTCGCGCCATCAATAAAGAAATTAAAAAAATTTTAAAATACAACCCAAACACAATGACAAATGCTACAACGGAAGACATCTTGAAAAAAAAAGATGGTATTTGTTTTCATTATTCAATCTTGTTTTCTTCAATTGCGAGAGCTCTCAATATCCCTACTAGATCCGTTGGTGGCATTATTCCAAGATCCGGTGGAATGGTTGCTCATGCATGGAATGAAATTAAAATAAATCAGAATACTTGGTTTCCAATCGAACCACAATCTGAGGATACTAGACCTTTTCAAAGAGGATATATTCCCACCCAAGACTTTTCAGATGTAACCAATCCATTGAGATCTGGAGCTAATCCAGAATACTTGTTAGAACCAACAGTTCCAAAAAATCCTTATGCCATAACTGAGATTAAAAAACTGTAGTTCGGGTGCTATTTGAAGATTTTTTTTAAAACTAAAATTTAAAAATATTTCAATCCAAATTGAAACACTTTTAAATTTATACTTACTAAAACTATCAAAATAATTCACATTAATTTGTTAAATTTTTATCATATATAACGTGTCTTTAAGTGATAATTATTAATGAATTCACAGACATAATTTTACGTTTTTATATTGTCTCATTATTTTCAAGCATTTTACATTATACTAATTAAAAGGACTTATATGCTTCTCATGAAAAACTTAACCTCGGTTTGCCCTCATTGCAGCGATAAAAATATGTTTACTTGGTATGGTAGTCTTAATTTAGATCGAGACCTCAAAGTCAAAGCTGAATTACTCAACACTGGTCTATCAATTATTAAATGCTCAAACTGCCAAATTCAATATCAAGAAGAGCCAGATCTCGCTCTGATTTATTTATCTAAAAGACTATGGCTAGTTGGCCATCCCATAGAACAAATGACTCATTGGAAAAATTTAGAGAAAGAATCTTTGCAAAATTATGCTAGCACTTTCGGTCCTGATGCTAAATCAGGATTTGAAGCGCTTGGGCTCAAAGTAAAACCTAGAATGGTTTTTGGATGGCCCGCATTGGTTGAAAAAATTCTTGTGTTTGAAAACAACTTAGATGAAGGTACCATAGAGCTTGCTAAGTACCTGCTACAAAAAAATCTTGGTTCTAGTGCAATTGATCTTGAATTAAGACTTTCACATAGCAGCCAAAATCAATATTTTTTTAGATCGTATAATCAAAAATCGCGTAAGCTTTTAAACGATATATTTTCAATCACACAAGAAACAGTTGAATCTTTTAAAACACACAGTTCGGATTGGTCAGACTTTGAAAAACAATTTGAAAACACTTCTTGGTTCGACTCTCTCAGATTAAACCGACAGGCAAGCTAAAAACAACTCATTCACTATCTTCAGATTTGTCTATAGAAGCTGCAGATACAGAGTCTAAGTACATACAGCCCCTATCATCATAATTAAATCGCATTAATGCTTTGTGATCACCATTTAAAACCAAATCTAAATATAATGAGTTCGCATCCAGCGATTTCTCTTCCAAATTTTGACTGATTTGACCTTTTGCCGAAATTATTTTTTTCAAAATATTTTTTAAATTTATAACGGAATCAGGACAGCTCATATCAGTATCCGCATCTAATTGACCAAACTGCGGTATGTGCGCTTTTGAAATATAATCATCTAATATATCTAAATCACCGGAATTAACTTTAGAAATTAAACTATTAACTTCTTCTTTTTTATTGCATTTAAACTTGTCTTCTGAAGAAAGTGCAGTGATATAACTTTCAACAGAAGCCTTTGAATCACAACTCGCAGCTCCTATAGTGAGATCCCAGTCTGGATATTCTTTAACTTTTTTAAGAAATTCAACAACGTCTTTTGAGCTCGAAGGATTTTGCTTTAACATGCAGTCAGCTATCACAAATGCCACATCACCATACTTACCATCTGTTTTTATATACTGATGACTTTCAAGAGTATAATCATAGGAAACACAAATTTCTCCTTTTGAAATAAACTCTTTCGCACGATCTTCACAGCTTTCAATTTGATTTATTTTTTCAATAGAGGCTTGACAATCCATTTGAACAGCAACTGAAACCTCAGCCGGAGCTTCGAAAGAATCTGGATTTGGATAGTCGCTCGGGCCTAATGACAACAAGCCTTTCTGTAAACCAAAACCTGGGATCAACACAAAAGCAAGAACGACAACTACACTCATACCGCCAATAAAAATACCTAAAGGTAGTAGAATTTTTTTCCACAATGGGGTTTCGAGTTTATTGCTGTCTTTTTCTTGGTTTTCGCTAGCCATTCATACTCTTTAAGAAGTCTTGATTTGTTTTTGATTTTTCGATTTTATCCATTAAAAACTCCATCGCATCAACAACGTTCATTGGCGCTAGAACTTTTCGCAAAATCCATAAACGACTTAAATCAGCTTTTTCTATGAGTAAGTCTTCTTTACGCGTTCCTGATTTGTTAATATCCATACAAGGGAAAATACGTTTTTCCATAAGCTTACGATCAAGCTGAATCTCTGCATTACCCGTACCTTTGAATTCCTCAAAGATAACTTCATCCATTCTTGAACCCGTATCAATTAAAGCTGTTGCGATAATTGTTAACGAACCGCCTTCTTCGATATTACGAGCAGCTCCGAAAAAGCGTTTTGGTTTATGAAGAGCATTTGAGTCAACACCGCCCGATAAAATTTTACCCGATGGTGGAACAACTGTGTTATATGCTCGTGCTAAACGAGTAATTGAATCTAGTAAGATAACAACGTCGTGTTTATGCTCAACTAAGCGTTTTGCTTTTTCTAAAACCATTTCAGCAATTTGAACGTGACGAGTTGGTGGCTCGTCGAATGTAGAGCTGACAACTTCACCTTTAACGGTCCTTTGCATATCAGTTACTTCTTCAGGGCGCTCATCAATTAATAACACGATCAATTTAACTTCTGGATGGTTCGCTGTGATAGCATTTGCAATATTTTGTAATAAAACAGTTTTACCTGTTTTGGGTGGAGCCACAATCAATGCACGCTGACCTTTACCAAGTGGCGCCATCAAATCAACAATACGCGTTGTCATCTCTCCAGGATTGTTTTCTAAACGAAGCATTTTATTTGGATAAAGTGGAGTTAAGTTATCAAATAAAATTTTATCTTTACTCGCTTCAGGAGCTTCGTAATTTAAAGAGTCAACTTTTGTTAGAGCAAAATATCTTTCGCCATCTTTTGGTGGACGAACAGTACCCGTAACGTAATCACCTGTTCGTAAACCAAATTTACGCATTTGCGATGGAGAAACATAAATATCATCTGGACCTGGTAAGTAGTTATAATCTGGAGATCTCAAGAAACCATATCCGTCTGGTAAAATTTCAAGAACCCCTGAACCAAAAATATCGCCCAGTTTAGCTGCGCGCTTAAGAATTTCAAAGACCATATCTTGTCTTCGCATACCAGCTGCATTTTCAATTCTAAGCTTAGTTGCTAAATCAGTTAAAACTTGAATGTTTTTTGATTTTAAATCTTTAGAATTTAGCCAGCTTTTTTCTTCTTCTGTTAAGTTGATATCAGCCAAATCAATTTCTGACTCTTGCGGTGAATGTTGTCCACCTTGAGTTTGGTTTTGAATACTATTTTGATTGCTTTGGTAATCAGAGGATTCGTCATTTCTTCTGTTATCGCGATAATCACGTCTTTGATTGTTATTATATCGATTTTGGTTGTTGTTGTTGTGATGACGGTTTTGATTGTTGTTGCGATTTTGATTATTATTGTTGTTATCAAATTTTCTAAACTCACGACGTTGTTGGTTGTTTTGATTTTGTCCGCCGGAACTTTGATTATTCTGCTGCGTAGGTGCCGCCGCGACTGTTTCAGGAGCATCTGTTGATGCTTGTGGCTGTTGCGCCGCCGTGTTCACTTCAGGCGAAGGTGCGTTTTCGTTTTCTACATTTTTTGGAGCAGGTCCGCGCTCTGAGTTTTTTTCTACAATTTCAGTCACTGGTGTTGCTTGCGCAATTGCTACATCAACCGGAGAACCTTCATTGTTTTCTTTTTCTGAATTTGTTTTTTTAACTCTTCTTTTAGTCGGCTCGATAACTACTTCTTTTTTTGCCAAGTGATACTCCTGAATGTGGGATCTTATTTAAATAAGGATTTATAGAATAATTTTGAAATGTATTTTTTGAATATGTCTCAAATATGGCGATGGACCAAGCCAAAGTCAATATAATTGAGTTGCTAATTAATTTTGCTTTTTTTAATGTATCATTTTGAGAATAAGCTAAATATTTTAATGATTTAGCCGAAAAGTACTAAAACATAATGGACCACCCTTATGCTGACAACAGCATAAGAACCACATGTTAAAGGAGAGATTCGAATGGAAACATTCAAGTCAGCTGCACCACGAACACCATTGCACTTAGACGTTAACTTTCGTAGAAGTTATGCACGTCAGGATTCGCAAGCCGTTCTTAGAAACATTAGCTTATCAGGTGCTTTTTTAGAAATTGAAAACCATGATTTACGTGTTGATGAAAAAATTAATTTAACTTTTATTGTTGCACAACGTGAACGCAAAATTACCGCGCAAATTGTTTGGAAAAATTCAATGGGCGCAGGCGTGAAATTCTTACCTCAAAATAACAGAGACATTCAAATAGTTGATGATTTAATCTATTTTGTTGAAACCAAAAGAATGGGCCATCGTGGCATTTTTGATGGTATTATGAAAAAAGTAGCTTAAAAAGTATTTCAGCATTTAATTAAAATAAAAAAGGCTTGGATTTCCCAAGCCTTAATTTTTTCAACATGTTAATTTAAATTAAACGCCTACGCCAGTTTCGCCCATTTGCATTTCTTCCATGGCTTTCTTTTTTCTGCGTTTAACAATCACAAAAGCAATAGCACCACAAACTAAAACACCTATACCCAACATTGTATACATATCCTGTTCAGCATCGACTGGTGCCTCTTCCATTGTTGCATCTCCGGCAGGCTTTTTATCAGACTGTGATTCTGCAGTTGCGGCCATATCTGGTGCCGGTGGCGGTGGCGCCATGTCTGGAGCTGGTGGTGGTGGTGGATTCGCCGCCATATCTGGTGGTGGTGGCGGCGCCATGTCTGGAGCTGGTGGTGATGGATTCGCTGCCATATCTGGTGGTGGTGGCAACTCAGTCGGCATTGAACCCTCTGGTTGTTGAGCCATGTCAACAGAGGGATTCATTGCCATCGGCTCTTGTGTTGGAGCCGCAGGTAGTTGATTTGGATTATCTATAACTTGAGCGCCGTCATTTTGCGCAAGTGGCATCGACGGTGTAATTGTCGCAGCTGATTTCCAATATCTAAATGTATCGCCCTCAGACATTTTAGCTTTAGTTTCAAGACCGTTTGTTGCCCAGACTTCTTTCCATCCATCACTGTAACCTAATAAATTTTTAGCAACTTTTCTTAAATTATCACCTTTTTTAGCAACGTAAGTTTCCGGAACCATACCCGTATCTTCGTAGTATGTGATCATACGAGCAGAATCTGATGGTCTATTCGGCGAAACGTAAAAGATTTTATCGCCCGCACGAGGTGCGCGTGATTTTAAAAAACTATTTATTTTTTTCAACTCTTTAGACTTATCAGATCCAAAGATCGTTTGACTGATAAGCTTCAAGTTTTCATTCGGTCGAACAATGTAAGCCGTATTAACAAATCCACCCTCATATGCATAAGGTGTCAAATCTGCTAGCTTTGCATCACGATTTAGTTTTTTTATAGATGCAGATGATGTGCTTGAGTCAGAGCTGTAAGTTTTCTTAGATTTTTTAACTTTGTCTGCAGTATACAACTTTGGAGCTTCTGTTGTCATTGGAACGTCAGAAACAGGCGCATCGTTTACAAGTGAGCTTTCCATTGGTGCCATCGTCGAATAATCAGAAGTGGTCGTTGACGAACCCAGTGTGTCGGTCTGCGCAGGCACATCATTTAAAAGCGCACTTTCATCAACACTTGGGGCAGCTGCAATTTCCGGCGGCGGGGTGTTAGTTGTTTCAGTTGCAGCAGCATCAAGAGGCATATCACTTGGCATTGCTGAAGATTCAGCCATCATATCAGGTACAACTTGATCCGCAGGTGGTGTTGACGTTTCTCCTAAAGCTGCTTCGAGAGATTTATCTGTTGCTAAATTATCAGATGAGGTTGCTAACGCATCAGGTGCAGCATCTGTTTGCATAACTAATTGATCGTCAGATTCAACCTTTTCTGTATCAGCATTTTCAACAAACTCCGCATCATCTTGTGAGTTGTTGGCTTTACAGGCTGACATTTGTGTCATCAGACCAAGCGCTGCTAAAAGTACTAATAGTTTTTTCATATTTATCCTCATCCTTGAAAATAATTTAGACTATAAAGTCATATTCTTAACAATATCATTACACCATAGGTTGTGATGCCAGGAAAGCACGAAGTCAAAGTCTGGACTTGACGTAAGTATTTAAAAAACTCTTTACAAGACTATTGTCGAGACTTTTCGATAAACTCAAAAACATCCCCAACCTTTATTTTGTTGTTTGCAAACCAGCCCGCATTCATTTCTAAAGCGTAACGAGCGGGTGATTTGCTCGGATAACTTGGTATTTGCAGATCAAGAGAGCTTGTAGCTTTCATTTCTTGTATATCAACAATTTTTTTATTTTTATCAAAATAGGCTATAGATAAATCGATCAGTGTATTTTTCATCCAAAAGCTTAATATTCTCTCTTGATCAAAAATAAACAGCATTCCTTGATTTTTAGGCAGGGAACTTCTAAACATTAATCCACGCTCTAGTTGTTCATCTGACTGAGCTATCTCAACATTAATAACTTTATCTTTAACTTTGATTTTTGTTTTTTCAAAATGAATACGTCGAAATACATCTGGCTGTACTTCGTGACTTTTTGCACTGCTGACGTCTTGGTTTATATTCTTTTTACTATAACTGTGTGACGAAAATAAAATTAAACTAATGACGACGAGCAACTTCAAGTGCGATTCCAAATCTTACCCCTCTTGTTGAAACAAACAATTTGTCCATATTAAATATTTTCAATGTTTCAAGTAATATAATAATCCCGACTAAAATAACATCTGCTCGGCCTGCAGGAAAGCCCATCGCAAGTTTTTGCTCGACACTCGTTTGAGTTAAACGTTCAAGCCACTTTTCAAGGCTAGATCGCGCAATGATATAACCATCTATTTTTTGAGGATCAAAATAACCAATTTCAACAGCCGCTAAAGTTGTTGGAGTCCCTGCAACTGCCAAAATCTCATTTATTGTCAGCTGTGTTTTGTTTTTAAAATCTACTATTTGTTGATGAATAAATTGTGTTAATTCTTGTATTTGCTTTTCTGGTGTTGGCTGTTGTTTAACGAATTGCTCAGTCAAACGAACACAGCCAATATTTAAACTTTGCGAAATCAGTATAGCCCTGTTCTGGCCCAAAATATATTCTGTAGAACCACCGCCAATATCTACAATAAGCTGATTTGAATTCGTCGTCGTTAAGCCTGAAATAGAGCCTTCAAATGTGATTTGAGCCTCTTTATGTCCCGGAATAATTTCTAGTGGAATTTGTAAGTCGCTGCAAATCTTAAAAAGCTCTTCTTTGTTTTCCGAGTCTCTTGCCGCTGATGTTGCCATGGCCAAAACAGCATCGGGTTTATGCAAGTCTATTGTCTTTTTAAAGTGCGTTAGTGTTTTTTGGGCTCGTGCAAGAGCTTCAGGATGCAAGCGCTTTGTTTTATTAACATCTTGACCCAATCGAACTACTTCAACATCGTCAGAGTAAATCTGCGTGATTTGGCCATCTACAACTTCACAAATTAAACATAAAAAAGTATTTGAACCTAAATCAAGTGCTGCAACTTTCATTTTAGCACTCGTTCAGTTTTTTTATAAGAATATCATTAACAAGAGCGGGATTGGCTTTTCCTTTTGAAGCTTTCATGATAGCTCCTATAAAAAAAGCCATGACTTTTGTTTTACCTGATTTATATTCAGCAACTTGATCAGGGTTAGTTTGTATAACTTGATCAACAATCTTAGCAATTTCATTTGGATCAGAAACTTGTACTAAGCCTTTTTCTTGAATTATTTTTTCAGGGTTTTTGCCGGTATCCCAAATATCTTTAAAAACTGTTTTAGCAATTTTTCCAGAAATCGTGCCCTTATCAACCAACAAAATTAATTCTGCAAGTTGATCTGTTGATATTTTAGATTGAGTAATATTGAGTTTATGATCGTTAAGCTCTCTTAATAACTCGCTTAATATCCAATTACACACAGCTTTGTGATTTGAACACTTGTGACCGGCAGTTTCAAAAAAGTCAGCGAGATCTTTTTCTTCTGTCAAAATAAGGGCGTCGTGCATTGAAAGCTCATATTTTTGACTGAATCTTTTAGCTCGTATTAGCGGTAGCTCCGGCAGTGATGATTTTATTTGTTTTAGTTTTTCATCTGTCACTATAACTGGTAATAAGTCTGGGTCGGGAAAATAGCGATAATCCTGCGCATCCTCTTTTGTTCTCATTGTATAAGTTCTGTTTTTGTCAGCGTCGTATAGTCTCGTTTCTTGAACAATCTTTTCTGAGTTTTCAATGGCATCAATTTGTCTGTGAATTTCGTACTCAATGGCTTTTTCAACAAAACGAAATGAATTAATATTTTTTAACTCAACTTTAGTGCCAAATTTAGATTCGCCTATTTTTCGGACCGATACATTACAATCGCAACGAAGCGATCCCTCTTCAAGATTACCATCGCAAACATCAAGGTATCGCACAATCGATCTTATAGTACGACAGTATTCAGCTGCTTCTTGTGGTGAGTGAATTTCAGGTTCAGATACAATTTCCAGTAGTGGAATTCCTGCGCGATTATAATTTAGCAGTGTGTACTGTCCAAAGTGCGTTGATTTGCCGGCGTCTTCTTCCAAATGTGCACGCGTGATGCCAACTTTTTTTGTTTGGCCATCGACTTCAAATTCAACTGATCCTTTTTCACAAATCGGCTCATCATATTGTGATATTTGATAGCCCTTGGGTAAATCAGGGTAAAAATAATTCTTTCGCGAAAAAACTGACTTTTGCCTAATTCGACAACCTAATGCTAAACCCGTTTTAACAGCATAATCGACAGCTTTTGTGTTAAGTACAGGTAAAGTGCCTGGCATTCCTACCGAAACCGGAGATGTGTTTTCATTATCTGACGAATCGAACTGTGTTCCATCAGAACAAAATATTTTTGAATCAGTTTTAAGCTGTACGTGAACCTCAATACCGATAACAGCTTGGTAGCCCCTGAAGGTTAAACTAGACATTTGGCATTTTTCCTTTCACCGAAGAAACCTGCTCAAGCGCATATGCAATATTTAGAATTTTTTGCTCTTGAAAGTGATGGCCCGTTAATTGAACGCCTATAGGCAAGTTGTTTTCTTTGGTCATTCCAAAAGGAACACTCATTCCAGGTAGTCCTGCTAAATTTGTCGAAGTCGTAAAAATATCATTCAAATACATTTTTAATGGATCATAAACTCGCGATCCAATTTTAAAAGCTGGTGAAGTTGAAACGGGGCTAATAATCGCATCACATTTTTTAAAAGCCTCATCATATTGTTCTTTCATCAGTCTTCTGACTTGACTTGCTTTCTTATAGTAAGCATCGAAATATCCTGATGATAAGCAAAATGTTCCCAAAATTATTCTGCGCTTTACTTCTGCCCCGAAACCTTCAGCACGCGTTTGCGAGTAAAAATCAGCTAAATCTAAATTTGACAGGTCGCTAAAATCAGATCGGTATCCATACTTAACACCATCGTATCTGGCTAAGTTTGACGAAGCTTCACTAGCTGAAATTAAATAATACATAGATACTGCATACTTGGTTAACGGCACAGAAACCTCGACAATCTCTGCTCCAAGTTTTTTTAGTTCAGATATGGCATTTTCATAAGTTTGTCGAACTTCAGTGTGAACGATATCTGAGTTGTGATATTCTCTCATCACGCCAATTTTTAGACCCTTAATGTTTGCACTTAATTGTGATTTAAACTTTTCAACTGGTCTTTGCGAGCTTGTTCCATCAAGTTGATCATGACCGCATATGACTTCTAAGGTTAACGCTGCATCTTCAACTGTGCTCACCATCGGGCCCGCTTGATCTAACGAAGAAGCAAAAGCAATTATGCCATAACGACTAACGCGACCGTAGGTTGGCTTAACGCCCACAACTCCACAAAAATTTGATGGCTGACGAATCGAGCCACCTGTATCAGTGCCAATAGTCCCCATCACAAGACGCGCAGCTTGCGCAGAGGCCGAGCCACCACTACTACCACCAGGAACATAATCTAAATTCCAAGGATTTTTACAAGCGCCAAAGTGAGAGCTCTCATTGCTTGAACCCATTGCGAATTCGTCCAAATTTAATTTTCCGATAACAACGGCGCCTGCATTTTTTAGCCTATTAACGACGGTTGCATCGTATGGAGGAGTAAAGTTTTTTAAAATCTTAGAGGCTGCTGTTGTTTTAATGCTTTGTGTACAAAGTAAATCTTTAATTCCAAACGGTATTCCAGTCAAAACCCCAGGGTCATCTCCTGCGGCAATCTTGTCGTCAATGGCTTTTGCGTTAGTTAGAGCGCTTTGATTAAACTCAACAATTGCATTTAACTTTGGATTGAGCTTCTGTGATCGTTCAAAATAAAATTGTGTTAATTCTAGTGCTGAAATTTTTTTATTTTTAATGGCCTGAGCTGCCTCAGACATTGTGATTTTTAACAAATCCATTTTATATCTTTCTCTTTAAACAACAGGCGGAACTTTAAATAAGTGACCTTGTTTTTCAGGAGCATTTTCTAGCATTTGCTCAGCAGAATATTTTTTTTCAGCAAGATCTTCACGAACAAAACATTCGATATCTGTCGGCGTAATCAACGGCTCAACATTATGTGTATCAATCATAGCAATCTCATCAAAATGTGCAATAACTTTGCCCAACTGCCGACTCAACTCCAAAGCTTCGCTGTCAGTAAGCTTAAGCCTTGCTAGTTGAGCGATTTTTAAAACAGATTTTTCATTAAATTGATCAGCTGACATACAAGCCTCCGGATAGATTAACAACTATAGCGAAAAATACCCAAAACGCTAAGAAAAATAATAGAATTATTATGATAATATGTTAGTTTTATTTTATGAAAAAAACGTCGACTATGCAGGATGTTGAAAAGCGTTATAAATATCTCAAAGAAACTGTTCAATACCATAACGAAAAATATCATACTCACGATAAGCCTGAAATTTCAGACTTTGAGTTTGATCAACTTTTCAATGAATTGCTCGATTTAGAAAATAGTTATCCCGACCTCGACAGTTCTGATTCTCCTAGTCATAGAGTCGGAGGGCGCGCCATTGATGCTTTTCAAAAAGTTAATCACAGAATGCCCATGCTTTCATTAGCCAATAGTTATGATGAAGATGATATTTTGTCTTTTTTAGAGCGAGTTAAAAAATTTTTGCGTTCTGATGATGTTGTAGTTGAGTACTTTGCCGAACTTAAGCTTGATGGCTTATCTATGGAACTTGTTTACGAGAATGGAGCTCTCGTTCGCGCATTAACCCGAGGGGATGGCTTGGTCGGTGAAGATGTTACTCATAACATTAAAACAATTAAATCTATACCATTGAAAATTAAACACAAGGGCTTACTCGAAGTTCGTGGTGAAGTTCTCATAGCTAAAAAAGATTTTCTTGAAATGAATGCACAATATGAAGAGCAGGGGCTACCTATTTTTGCAAATCCTCGCAATGCAGCGGCTGGAACAGTTCGTCAACTTGATCCAAAAATTGCAGCTTCGCGACCTTTACAGTTTTTTGCATACGCTCTTGGATCTTATGAAGGCATTCAGTTTACATCACAAAAAAATATTGAAGACACTTTACAGGGTTTAGGTTTTCCAATTGTTGATCGTAAGTTTGTTTGCTGTACTCAAAATGAAAAAGATCTCGTTAAGTTTTATAATCACATACATGAAATTAGACCGAGTCTGCCTTTTGATATTGATGGCATAGTTATTAAAGTTAATGATCTGTCTTTGCAAGACGATTTAGGTTTAATCGCGAGAAGCCCTCGGTGGGCAACAGCAGTTAAGTTTCAGCCAGAGCAAGCTCAAACAATTATTGAAAACATTATAGTTCAAGTCGGCCGCACAGGAGCGTTAACGCCAGTGGCAATTATGAAGCCCGTTAAAGTTGGTGGTGTTACAATTACGAATGCTACACTCCATAACCAAGATGAAATCGACAGAAAAGATGTTCGCATAGGAGACACTGTTATCATTCAACGCGCTGGTGATGTTATACCAGAAGTCGTTCGGATCGTTTTAGAAAAAAGACCTAAGCACACTGAAAAATTTATCATTCCACACAAGTGCCCAAGCTGTGGGGAAAAAGCAGCTAAAGAGCCTGAAGAAGCTGTACTTCGTTGCCACAACCCTTTTTGTAAATCTATTTTGACAGAATCAATTAAGCACTTTGTTTCTCGCCGAGCTATGAATGTTGAAAAGGTTGGGGATAAAGTCATTGAAGCTCTTGTCGAAAAAGAACTTGTTAAATCTTTTTCTGATTTGTATTCACTAAACATTGAAAAATTACAACAGCTCGAACGCCAAGGCGAAAAATCAATAGATAATGTTTTAAAAAACATAGAAAAATCTAAGCAAACAACCTTAGCCAAATTTATTTATTCTTTAGGAATTCGTTTTGTTGGTGAACAAACAGCCAAACTTTTAGCTGACCATTATGTCACTATCGAAAATTTTTTAAACACAGATACTGAAGAGTTAGAAAAAATTCCAGAAATTGGCGAAAAAGTTTCTGCAACTGTCATTAGCTGGCTTAAATCATCTAACAATAAAAAAGAAATTCAAAAATTAATTAAAGCAGGAATCGTCTTTGAAGAACCAAAACGTAATTTATCTGGAAAACTTAGTGGATTAAGCTTTTTAGTGACTGGCACATTGCCCGTTAAACGCGACGAAGCCCATCAAATGATCGAAGAAAACGGTGGTAAACTTTTATCAGGAGTTTCTTCTAAACTGAGCTATCTCGTAGTTGGGGATGATCCTGGGTCGAAAGTCGACAAAGCGCAATCAGTCGGTTGCAAAATTATCTCTTGGGATGAGTTTTTAAAGTTGTTAGCGTAAGCAAAAAGCGACCCCACAGTTAATCCCTGAATAACAAAACTTCGGGGATTTTAAGTCCCGACCATGGGCTTGATTTCAAATCAATAGGTCCTGTTTACGTTTTGTGGATAACCTTTATAACATTTGTAAAATAACTAAAATCTGCAGGCAGATTAAAATTATTCGCAAAAGCTCTAAAGTCAGCTTCAAAAACTGACGAACATGCTTATAAGTTGTTATTTGCATGTTGGCCTCCTTTCACAATCAAGGAAGCTAATGTTATTCAAAAAGCTGTGGGGTCAATCTACAGCTTTTTGCATTTTTAAGGCTAAGACCAAAGCAAAGTGTTGCTACCACTAGTGCAAGTATGATCCGAATCTCAAATTATTTTTTTCAAAAAAGAATATGCATCTTCTCCTGGCGGAACTTTAATGTCTGGTGCTATACCAATTCTTTCAAAAAAACGTTTATCGTAATACTCACTAAATTGTGAAGGAACCATAACTTTAATTTTACTATTGGGTAACACGGCAATTCCTGAATTCGAAAAATGAAAAGTCCCACTTGTGTTTTCGCCAACTTTTTTCATTTGTGCATGTGCTTCTAATGCAGCAATAGTGAATTCACAACTTGATCCGCATTCTTTATCCATTAAAATATATATTGGCTTATTAAAGCCTTCGCTCTCAGATCTATTTAATCCCTTATCTGATCTAATAAATTCTGCTTGAATTTCACCTTTTAATGCTTTTTGAAAACGGGCTTTCGAATCGGAGAGATCTTTCACAAGATACTCTGGAATGATTTGGTTATCATATTTTAAGTTAAATATTTCTATATTAAATCTGTTCGTTAGCAGCGCTACAGTTTCAGGAGTTTGACTTCTATATTGTCGTTTGATCGGGTGTTCGAAGGAGTGGCCATACAAGACACCCGCAAGCTCCATTCCAATCGTATCATCTCCACCGGAATTACCTCTTAAATCTATAACTATTTTATCCACAAGATTAAATTTTTCTGTTATTGAGGCCAGAAAATTTTGCCAAATTTTATTTTCATGCGGTGGGAATTTCGTCAGAGCTATCAAAAGAATTTTTTGCTTGCTAACCCTATCAACTTGTACTTCCCAGACTTTATTAATATCTGTAATTCTATTTTTTCCAACTTGACCCACGTTTTGAATTTCATAATTTTGGCGTTTTAAGCTTACCTTTCCTTGGTAATACGCTCGAAGATGATTGTCTGGTATAGCAAACAATGCCTCATCAATCTTATCGTGAAACTCAGATAGCGTTAATCTACTTAAAGGAAGAGCACTAAGATCCGAAATGGCTTTTTGTAATAAACGCTGGTCAACATATTTTCGACCACCATAAGCATTCGATAATGCATAAATTAAAAAATTAACATCTTCTGATGCTTGATTCGGCGTAATTACATTTGGAAAAGCTAGTGAACTTAGTGTCAAAGCTTCTGGCAAAAGAAGATTTTCTGCTGTCAACTTTTGATTTGTTATCGTCTGACAAGAGTAGATATTTGTCGTAAGTATAAACAAAAAATATAAATTATTTACAAATTGTCTCACTAATTAAATTATCGCAATACTGTACGATTAGGTCATTCAATTTTTAACGTAAGCAAAAAGCGACCCCACAGTTAATCCCTGCATAACAAAACTTCGGGGATTTTAAGTCCCGACCATGGGCTTGATTTCAAATCAATAGGTCCTGTTTACGTTTTGTGGATAACCTTTATAACATTTGTAAAATAACTAAAATCTGCAGGCAGATTAAAATTATTCGCAAAAGCTCTAAAGTCAGCTTTAAAAACTGACGAACATGCTTATAATTGTATTTTTGCATGTTGGCCTCCTTTCGAAAAAAAGGAAGCTGATGTTATTCAAAAAGCTGTGGGGTCAACTTACAGCTTTTTGCATTTTTTAAGGCTAAGACCAAAGCAAAGTGTTGCTACCACTAGTGCAAGTATGATCCGAATCTCAAATTATTTATGACTTCCTCAGTTAATGACTCTACAATCCAAACATGCAATTCAAAATTTACGTCAGAGCGTTGATTAAAAACTCAGATAACCAAGTTTTGCTTATACAAAAACAACCCAATCAGAAAATTGCTGCGGGAAAGTGGATTTTACCTGGCGGTACTGTTGATTTTGGTGAAGAGCCTGTTGATGCTTTATCAAGAGAATTAAAAGAAGAAATAAATTTCACGCTCGATAATGCTGTTTTTATTGAAACTGAAACTATTATTATAGGCGATGTTCATTGGTTGGGACTTTATTATAAAGTGCATGGTTCTGTGGATACAATTTTAAATTTAGAGCCAGAAAAACATGCTCACGTTGATTGGGTTTCTTTGGATTTTGCCAAAAATCATCTTAACCCCGAAATTTATAAACACATCACATGATATGTAAAAACTAAAAAGCAGCTGTTCTTTTAAAACAACTGCTTTTAACTTAGCTTAAGCTAAAATAATTTTTAGATGTGATCGATAATAATATCGCGAGCCATAACGGTTTTGCGACCATCAGCTTTTGCTGATTCGATACCTTTGATGCATAAACGCTCAACCGCTTTAGTTAGCATGTCGATTGTTTCCGCAGAAGTGTTCATTTCACCTTTTTCTTTGATGAATTTTTTTACTTTGCTTGTAACCACTAAAACTTCAGACATAAAGCCTCCAAATCGTATATATTTAGTTTTAAATCGTATAAACTCATAAAAATGATTTCATACGACTTAGTTAATGACAAACATAATTGAAATTGATTGAAATTTTATGTCGCAACAGGCTATTCATTTAACATAAAATTAATGTTTAACATGATCGAACATAGCGACACAGCTCTGCTTTTCTAATGCTTGGATTTTCTATTGATGGATAAATCCACACATAATTGTTTCTCTCAGTTGAGTGTGTGCATTCAACATTTGTAAAGCCTGGTGACCAACTGCCAGAATTTAAATGCTCGACTGAGCCATAGAATTCATGCCTTGGGATGTGAGTATGTCCGTAAACAATTCGATACATACCAGTTATTTCAGCCTGTTGAGCAAAAAGTATCTCATCTGGTTCTTTGTAGGTGCTAACGAGCGATGTGACTGAACGAGCATAAAATAAAAAAAATGGAACAAATAACAATAATGGTAAAAACACCCAGTATAAGGAAATGTTGAAAATAAGTTTTAACTGCGACACCACTAAAAAAGTCATTACAATACCAGCTAAAATAAGAAAAGCTCTATCTAACCATAACTCTTTTGCAATTAACCACGGATTTTGCGTCGCTGGTAAGGCAAAAAGTTGTTGTAGCTCTCGCACAACTGCTGGTGTGGTATTTGATTCTCTCGCTGTTTCGTTAACAATATCTTCAATTTTCTTTTTTGTTTTAAATGGCTCACCAAAGCGATCAAAAGTAACATGTACTAAAGTAGCTACAGAGCCCCAAAACCAAGTCCATATAATCAACGGCTGAGTCGTTAACAAATACTTAAAAAAGAAAACCAAATATTCATACATAGACATGATATAGTTGGTCTCGACGTGCGGATTAAATAAGCCCATACCGTTCATAATGTAACGACAGGCAACATTTCCAAATGGAAGTCGAATGCGAAGTTCGTTGTAATCAACTAAAAATGGATTTATTGGATTTTCACACATACAGTAAGGATCTTGTTGGTGGCCATGCTCAACAAGCGTATCTCCTTCACTAATGTAAAACCACTTCACAAATCGAACACGTTGCTTATCATATTCACTCAAATCTAAAACTTTATAAAACAAATCCTGCACTTTCTGAAAGTGCAATTCCACGTCATGATTCCCGGGGATAATAACAAGTGAATGTCCTTTTTTAATAAATGCCCTTAAAGCATCAATAAACACGACATGTTCTTCCAGTATGACAGACATTTTGAAAACAGATCGGTCCTCTTTTGGAAACAATCCTCTTCGTGTTTCAATCCAATGAAGTTCATAAATTGGCTTTACTGGCAATGCCATTACGCTATCAAAATCAAAAATATCGCCATTCAAAATTAGTTCAACAGGATTTCCGTTAGCTTTTATTTCAATTTCACTTAAAAACTCAACCAATGCTTGATCAATAAAAAATTCCTTGGTTTTAAATTTTTTCCAAAGCGGGTGGCGTACTTTACGAAATGGGCGCGATGGTTCTGCATCAGTTAAATGTAAATCACTAATTATGGCTGTATGTTTCAAACTCACAATGACATTATTCCATTTATTTGATTTAATGTCATCCTATGACAAATACAAAACTCGACTTAACTTCACTTTCAAATTTTAAGAAACCTTTTGTGATTATTGGCGCTGGAAAGTCTGGTCTAGCAGCTGGAGAGCTTCTTAAGAAAGCCGGCACTCCAAAACAAGAAATATATTTTTTTGACGAAAAAAAACAAACTGATTTAAAATCGTGGCTTGATTTTTCAAGTTTACCTATTGGTACACTCGTTGTTTCTCCTGGTGTTCCGCTTAAAAACCCTGAAATTACAAAGCTTGTTAATCAAGGCTGGATAGTAACATCTGAAATTTCGTTGTCTTGTTTGTTTTTAAAAAATGAAAAAATAATTGGCGTTACTGGTTCAGTGGCCAAAAGCACAGTTACCACTTTAATTGGGCTAGCTGCAAAACAATCAGATACAAACACATTTATCGGAGGTAACATTGGAATTCCTTTCGCAGAATATGTAATTTCTGTTCTTGATGGAAAACCTCGCGCAAAGTGGATTATCCTTGAGCTCTCGAGCTATCAACTTGAAAATTGTTTCGGTTTAAAACTAGAGCATTCTGTTATCACGTTTTTAACTTCAAATCATTTAGAAAGATATGAATCTGTTCAATCATATTATTTAACCAAATGTGCAATTGGAAATATGACAAAAGGATATTGCGTAATAAACAAATCTTCAAAAGACCTAATAAGCTATCAAAACAGTATTGCTTGCAAAGTTCTTTCGATTAATGCCGAGACCTTTCAAAATCCAGAGCTTCTTCAATCAATCAACCTTTTAGGCGAACACAATCGAGATAATTTTTCTTTAGCTTTTAGCATTTGTCAGCTTTGTGGTTTTGATAGCAATGCGATTCAAAAAATGTCACAGTACACGGGCTTAAATCACCGCATTGAGATTGTGGCTCTTCATAATAGTATTCTTTTTATTAACGATAGCAAAGCGACTGCAATGGATTCGGTTTTGGTCGCTGTCAAAGCTGCACTTGAAAAATTAAAATACAATGCAAAACTGCACCTTCTTCTTGGCGGCAAAGATAAAAATCTACCTTGGCAAGACCTGCAAAGTTTAAACGCGCATCCACAAATTAAAATTTATTTCTTCGGTGAGTGTGGCGAGTTGGCTAAAACAAAAATGAATAATCTTACTGGACTATATAAAAAAACTCTCAACGATTGCATAAACCTTGTTTTTGATTCGGTTTTACCAAATGATATTGTTCTTCTAAGTCCCGGGGGAACAAGTTTAGATGAATTTAAAAATTTTGAAGAACGCGGCGATTATTTCAAAAATAAAGTTTTTAACTTTATTCAGAAAAATGGCTAACAAATAAGTAATCTGGTCGACTATAAAGAACAACGGAAAAACTTCTATCGGTTTTTTGGTCTTGTAATATAATTTCTTGAATACCTTGTGGTAGATTAAACGCAACAAATCCACCGCCAGCAATTTGGTGTGTTGTTAAATTGCCTTGAGAGTCAAAATAGGCAATATTACTTTTAGTATATTCTGGATCTGCAATATGAACATCAAAGTGATTGCTCGGCGTAAACCCAACTAATATAGAGCTGTTAGATTCTTTACTTATCTGCAATTGCGACACAACATAATCTAAAAATGCATCTTTGAACTGTGGCAAGTGCAAGTAGTTTTGATTGTGATTGCGTAAATAAACATACGCCGCATAATCTCTTGCCGCCGGGCGATTAATGATCTCTGTTAATCCAATAATCGAATTGTCTTTAAATCTTGTTACACCATCTTCTAAAGTGAGCACATCTTTCATGCCAGGAATCAATATATCTGTTGCGATTGATTCTCCACCAAAAGCATCAAAACTTCTTGCTATAATGGATTGTGGTGATGTGCCAGATTGAATTTCTTGATAAGTTACTAATGCCGTTTCTACAAGATATTGCTGTGACCCTAGCAATTTTTCTCCAACAAATGCTGAAATTTCATATGCTCCTGGTTGTAATCCCGGAATAATAAAAAATCCATTTTCCGAAGTTCTAACCTGCTTGATGTGTGGTATTAAAAATTGATCTAAATAATATGGCTCTACGCCCGGCTGATTTTCGACGAGGACTTCCGCACCAACAACAGGTTTTTCATCTTTCATTACACGACCTATAATTGTACCAGATTCTGGTAAATACTGTATTTGAACCTGCTCAGAGATGTAAGTTTGCACTCCTTCAACCCATTGTTTCGAAAATAAGATTGTTTCTGATTTTTCAGCTGAAGTTCTTACAGATAGGGTTGTGGCAATTTTACCGCTTTCATCTTTAATTAAACCTAGAGTTGACGAATGTCGTGAGACATTGGGATAGCTATCCGTCGTTTTTTTTAGATTGTAATTTCCGGAAAAAAATGACCCACGAACTGTTGAATCATTAATTTTACGTTGATCTATGCTATTCGGATTAAAGCTAAATGCCGAAGGTCTACCAACTTTTAACACAGGTCCTTCATAAAATTGACCAACACGCTTTAAATTCAGTATTTTTTCGCGCACTTCGCCAATTAATATTCCTGCGCGGTCTTTAATTTCAGCAGTAATTTCGCCCTCAAATGAACTAACTGCTATTTGGTATTGTCCAGCCTTTAAATCCACTTGTCCAATTTCGTAGACTTGACCCTCAAAAATTCTTTTTAGGATTACACTTTGGTCGACAAGACCCAGTCCGTCTTTCAATTCGAAGTGACCTCTAATTAATGCAGAACTTGCAGGAATTTGAACTGGCGACATTTGAACAAGCTTATCTGTTGAACTCGGTTGTCTTTGAAATAACGTGGTCAATTGTTCTGTCGCAGCTTTATTAAGCTCAACTTTGTCGATTTTAATTGCCGATTCAATGTGAATTTTATTTGTTTCATTTTCGTCAATTTGCAATGGTGCTGTTTCAACAACATTCAAATCGATTGCCGTTTGCGATTGAGCAATTCTTCTAAACTGATTCGACGAACTATTTTTAATTTCGTTATGGATTTCTTGTGTCTGTTGAAACAATGCGTACGCGGGAGTATTTCTTTCTTGGGTAATCGTCATGGTTCTTGTCAACAAGACAAGATTTGACTTTTCAACTCGCGGTGAATAAAGAAAAGTTAATGGTAATAAAAGGGCTATTAAATAGGCCAACGTCACTCCTTGACTAAATATAGGATATTTAGAAGGGGTTATCTCCGTCAAGTTTACGATAACTGTCGAGACCTTTGTTAAGGGCTTTTTTAATTTCTTGGGCTTTCATCTGTGTTAGACCTTCGTCCATTCCAATAGCGACAAAAGACTGTGTTTGCGGCTCAAAAACCTCTTTAATAACTTCAACGCTGATTTCATAAGGACGGCGAGGGCCCAGAATAATCACTTTTGTATAAAATCTGACTTTGAATTTTTTCTCTAAGTCGAGAGGTTCAAATTTTCGGTCATGATAAACCGAAGTCAGTTCTCGACCATTTAAACTTATAAGTCTTGGTTTCCCAATAACAGACGTGATTGCAATTCGACTTTCAGCGACAGGCAGGTTTGAGTTCTCAATATAAAAGGCTGGCTCAGTCGCACAACCGAGCATAAGTAACAAACTTATAAAAAAAAGCCAGCCAATTATTTTCATGTTAGCTTATTTAGACTGAGATTTGTTCCAGTCACTCATAAACATTTCTATCCCTTTCGTCGTTAGAGGATGACCTGTCATTTGCTGCATAACTTTAAAAGGAATTGTAGCAATATCTGCACCCATGATTGCCGCATGCTGTATGTGCATTGGAGAGCGCACTGATGCAACAAGTACCTCGGTCGAGAAATCATAGTTCTGATACATTTGAATGACATCAGCGACCATTGACATACCGTCAGTGCCAATATCATCAAGACGACCGACAAATGGCGAAACCATTGTCGCCCCGGCTTTTGCCGCCAATAAAGCTTGAACTACAGAAAATACAAGCGTTACATTTGTTTGTATACCTAAAGATGTAAGTTTTTTAACTGCTATCATGCCGTCTTCACACATAGGTATTTTAACAACGACATTATCAGCAATCTTAGCTAGCTCTTGTCCTTCTTTAATCATTTGCTGAGCTTCTAGTGAAATAACCTCTGCTGAGACTGGCCCTTGCGTAATTTTACAAATTTCTTTTATGACGTCATGAAATGGTTTGCCCGTTTTAGCAATAAGTGAAGGGTTCGTTGTAACGCCATCGACCCATCCACGATCATTAGCTTGTTTAATTTCAGAAATATCTGCGGTATCAATAAAAAACTTCATTCGAGCATCCTTTGTAATTATTTTTTATTTTGTTTTTGTTTTGTCTTTTGAACAACAGTTTTCTTTTGTTTACCCAAATCTTTTCTTTGAGTTTTTACTCCAGAAGACATGAGATCATCCATCGAATACAAACCTGCATTTTTTCTAAAAATCCAAACTGCTGCTTTGATCGCGCCTTCAGCAAAAACTGATCTGTTCAGCGCATTGTGTTCTATTTTAATCATTTCACTTTGTGAAGCCGCTGTTATCGTGTGTATGCCAAAAATACCGCCGAGACGATGTCCTCGCGGCAGTGGAATTTTTTTCCCTGTCGCGAGTTCTAAATCCTGGTGCAACGTAATTGCAGTTCCACTTGGATTATCCTTTTTCTGTGTGTGATGTATTTCATCTATAGCAAAATCAAAATGAGAAATTGACTTAAGGCTTTTCAAAGTTTGTCTAACTGTCCAAAGCCCAACAGACATATTCGAGGCCCAAAAAACAGCATTTTTAGCAGACAATTTTTTGAGCTTATTTATTTGAATATCACCCAGCCCTGTCGTGCCACTCACAACAGCTGATTTTGTTTTAGCCAATACGTCAATTAAATCATCTAAACCCTCTGGTCTTGAAAAATCAATCCAGACATCAACAGCTTTCAAAGTTTCAACACTAACTTCATGAATGCTTTTGTACGACAAAGTAAACTCATCACTAGGTCTTTTTGCAATCTCAATGAAAGGATGAATTTGCTCTTCAAACTTTAAGAGTTGTCTTATAGACAAACCCATTTTGCCTTGAGACCCCAATAATCCTATTTTAATTTTGGGATTCATAAAATTCCTACTTTAGTCATTTCATTTAAAATTTCGTTATGAAATTTTTCATCTAACTCTACAAGCGGCAATCTAAGCTCTGGTGATTTAATAATACCTTTTTTATAAAGCATCCATTTAATTGGTATCGGATTAGCCTCGCAGTACATGAGTTGAATTAGTTTTGAATATTTCTTGAAATCTTCTTTAGCTTCACCAAATTTCATCATTGAACACAATTTAGTCCAATGGGCACATTCAGCCGTCAGCAAGTTGGACATTACAGAAATAACACCGTGCCCCCCAAGCTGCATAAACTCTATGTATGTTGGGTCGTCACCTGTTAACATAATAAAGTTTTCTGATTTGTGCTTAAACAAATCGGCGTCTTGTTTCAAATCACCACTTGCTTCTTTAATTCCTAATATGTTTTCTGTGTTTGCAATTTGTAAAATTGTTTCATTAGTCATTGCAGTAATCGTACGCCCCGGAACATTATACAAAATTATCGGAAGTTTAGATTCAGCAGCTATAGCATTAAAGTGTTGAATTAAACCACGCTGAGGCGGTTTGTTATAATACGGAACAACAACCAATACAGCGTTTGCCCCGATTTCAAATGCTTTACGCGTGTCTTCAATTGTTTTTTTAGTTGAATTGGATCCCGTTCCTAAAATAAGTGGAAAATCTGGTCCAACTATTGTTCGAGTTTTTTTAAAAATTTCTGATATTTCCGACCACGTTAAAGTCGGACTTTCAGCTGTTGTGCCATTGATGACAAAACCATCTATTCCGTTTTTGAGCTGGTAGCGAATTAGATTTTCAAGAGATTCAAAGTCAACTTCTCCCTTATAAAAGGGGGTGACTAACGCAGATATTACACCTTTAATTTTTTGTGTCATAAACATATTCTCCTATTTGATGAGCTTCACCGCTCATTGTTGGATTTTTTAAATCTTGTAAATTCATTTTTAAGGTGCCTCCTGGCATTTCAACATATGTTTCGACAACATTGTTTTTTATTAGGTTATAAAATGCTGCTGCCATGGCGCCTGTTCCGCAGGCTTGCGTAAAATCTTCCACACCACGCTCATAAGATACAGCTCGCAACTTGCTTTGAACACCCAAAAAAGAAATTAACGTCACGTTCGTTCCACGAGGCATGAAATCACTATGAAATCGCAACTCTCGACATTTTTCTTTCAGATTGAGATACGCATCGAAATCATCAATTTCAATTACAATATGAGGTACGCCCGTATCGCACCAAAAATAGCTGGCATGATCATATTTTTCAATTGCGGTCATTCGCACTTCAAAGGTGGTTTCGTTTTCTATTTTAATGTTTATTAAGCCCGCTATTGTTTGAAGATCATAAAAATTTTTTTTAAGCTTTAAAATATTTTTCATGTAAAAGCCAACACATCGTGTTGCGTTGCCGCACATCTCAGCTGCGGATCCGTCGTTGTTATAAAAATCCCACGTCAATTTATTTTCACTTTCATTAAGCCAATTTAAAAAAATAAATCCGTCAGTTTTACTTGCATCACAAACACTACTAACAAATTGTCGACGATCAGAAATTTTCTTTGTTTCATCATTTTCAAAAACTACGTTAAATGTATTGCCGGCCCCTGAAACCTGAATTGTTCGAATGCTCATTTTTATTGTTGACGCTCTATTGTTGGTGAAACAGCCTGCGTAGTTATTGTCGTTGCTTTATTTTGAACAGAACCGTTTATTTGAACACTCTTGTCCTCAGCGTAAGTTTTTGGCGGGATTGGCTTTCCTTTAATTCCACAAGAAAATAAAGCAACGAGAATAACCGCACAAAACAAAGCCGTTTTTAAGTTCCTATAAATCGTGGTGAAATCAATTTTTTTCAATCTAAACTCCGTTTACAAAAATCAATATCAAAAAAGTACTTTCTCGCTATATCTGGTGTAACAGCCTGACATCTTTTTTGGTAGATATTATTAATTTTTTTTAGTTTTTTATCGTCATCTTCGGTATCAATCAGCGCCAATTGATTTTTAAAAATAATGAGATCAATATAGTCGGGAGCCATTTCTTCAATCTTTATAAGCATTTCTGTAGCCAAAGAGTAATTTTTTACGCGATACGATCTCTCAAACTCTAAAATCGTATATATCAATTTTGAATTATAAATATCATTAACTTCATTAGTGGATAACTTAAGATCTAAAAACTCTTTGGTGTTTTTATTAAGTGAGGTCACTAGTTTTGACATAAGGGGATTGTTTTGGTTAAGCGTTAGAATACGCTCCACAGTGCTTGTGTACTTTGAATTGTTGCTTTTATTGTGCACTTTTGCTTCGACCCACAAACACAAAATATTTTCGAGTTCTATTGCAATACATTTTTGTGCATTTTTTAAAGCTTCTTTAGGCTGGTTGACTGTTTGTGTTGATGCGAGCTCAAAATAATCTTGAGATTCTTGTTTTAAAAAAGATGTTGAAACAAGCATCTTAAGTTCATTCGCCTTAGCCACAACGCCATCTTTATCCTTATGAGCACTCAACCATTGCTCAATCAATTCAAATGCCTGATGTTTTTGACCCAATAGCAATAACGATGTTGTCTTTTTTTTCAATTCTACGATTTGCGCATTTAGCTCCACTTGTTGTTTTATTAAAAGCGAGTCCTTGGACTTTGCCATAGCAACTCTATTAAAAACAATTAGTATTAAAAAACAAAAAGCCACGAAACATTTCGTGGCTTTTAAGTTTGTACTTAAAATAGTTAGCATTAATTTCTTTTATAAGAATTTAATTCAATTGTCACTTTTCCTAATTGGCTATCCGCAAGAGATTTGATCATTCCAGATAGTGGAATATCACGCGGGTTAACCCATTGTTCAGAAATCTGACCATTGTTAGCATTATCTTTAATTTTAACATAGATAGCTCGGAATGTACCAGCTGGAACTGTAACATTTGCTTCTTTTTGCTCGACAACTTCAAAATCAGATTTTGGTGGCTGTTGCTCTTGACCGTTCACAAGCATTTTTTTAACTTCGCCAGTATTAGCATCAATCAAAGCTTCGATTTTTTGTTTTTGGATCATTAAATCAACATCTTGGACCATCCAAATACCATCAGCTGTGATTTCTCTAACGTACATTTTCATTGTGCCGTTAATAAAACCAGCCATATTTAGTTTGTAATCATTAGCATCGCCAACTTTCCAATTTAAGCCTTGAGCTACAACTTCATTTTGTAAAAGTTGAACTTGCCCAGCAAATAAAAATTGACCGATTGATTGAGAAGCTTGAGCCGCTGTTGATACAACTAACACCGCTGAAATAATAAGAGACTTTAACATTTTTCCTCCTTGAGTTAAGTGTCTTTAAGTAATCCTTAATTTAGACCTTAATCACATCACAGGAAATTTCTTAATGGCAAAGAATTACACAAATGTCGCAGCAGGCTAATACAAATGCATATTAATATCTTTAATAATAATCTCAATCTTACCATCAGTCACGTTTTCTACCGTTTCGTAAAAAATACGATAACCATCATTTAATCTAACAGATCTAACTTTTCCTTTAGTGGATTTAACGGGCTCATCGTGATAGCCTGCGCTTTTGCGCACTTCGGACAAGCCTTTTTCTTCGATGTCGCTTTTCCACTTAACAAATTTTTCTAAAACTAGTTTGGGCAATTTGTTTTTAACAAGAATTTTATCTACCTTGCTTGTATCAACCTTATACTTGTAAACAATTTTACCCAGGTGAACTGCCTCTTGAGCTGGTTTTATTGCTTTAAGTTTTCCAAAACCAATCATACCTGCGCTTAACATGCACAACATGGCTTTTTTATGACTTTGATTAAAGGTCTTTTCGTCAGCTGTTATTTTTAAATACTGTTCATAACGTGCAGCACTTTTCGTTGCTGTTAAAAGTTCCGTCAATTGAATTTGCGATCTGCGAAAGTAACCCGAATACTTAATATTTTGAGCCCACAGGTATGTAAGACTATCAGTCTTTTTGATATTAAGTTCAGGGTACTTGGCTTGCATTTTCGATCGAAAATTTGCTAAACAATCTGTATCGAGCTCACAATCCTTCAAAAAAAGCTGCGTTTTAACGACTGGATTGCTAATTGGTTCTATCATTTCTTGTTGAATACACTGGGAAACTTCGCTTTTTACTAAATGTGTTTTAATCTCCTGCATGGCCATTAATACATCGTTTTGAAAACATGGTTTTGCCAACACAATGTTGTAATTCACAATAACTAATGTAATAGCGTGTATTTTGATCTTAAGTTTCAAGAGATTACCCTTGATGACTCTGAACTAAAACTTGTCGCGGCTTACTACCGTTAGCTGGTCCAACAACGCCTTCGCGCTCAAAAACCTCAATAAGTCGTGCTGCCCTAGGATATCCTAATTTGAATCGTCTTTGTATGAGCGAAGCCGATATAGCTTTTTGTGCTGCGGCCCAAGCTAAAATTTCATCGTAACGCTCATCATATTCTTCATCGCCACCAAAATCTCCGCCAGACATAGCATCATCGCCATCACCTGATGACATTCCTTGAAAGCTACTTTGCGAAGGCCCCCCCTCTAAAGCTCGCATAGCAATTGAATCAAACTCTGGTTCGCCTTGATCAGACCAAAACTTAGCAACAGCGTTGATTTCTGTTTCTTTTAAAAATGGTCCATGATGACGCATTGATTTTCCTGATCCTGCAATAAATAACATATCACCTTGTGATAGTAATCGCTCAGCACCTTGTTCATCTAAAATAATTCTTGAATCCATTTTCGAAGCAACGCGAAAACTTATTCGACCTGGAATATTTGTTTTAATAAGACCCGTAACAACTTCTTTACGTGGTGATTGCATTGCAAGCATCAAATGCATACCACAAGCTCGAGCCATTTGAGCTAAGCGCACAATGTTCTGTTCAACATTTTGTTTATCAACGGCCATAAGATCACCGAACTCTTCTACAGCTACAACGATATATGGTTGCGGAGTGTAATAATACTGTTCAAGTTTCATGATGCCTTGATTTTCGTATTCAGCGTTGACTCTTTCGTGCTCTGCTATTTGATCGGCACTTAACTGACTCACCATTTCGTTGTATTGCTCAATATTGCGCGCACCAAATTTGGACATTGATTTGTAACGTTTTTCCATTTCTTTAACAGCCCAACGAAGAGCAAATACAGCTTTTTTGGGATCGCGAATAGGTGGCATAATCAAGTGTGGAATATTACTAAAGGCTGCTAAATCAACTTGTTTTGGGTCAACTAAAATCATTCTTAAAGTTTTTGGAGAATGTTTAAATAAAAAACCAACTATGGTTGAAACAGTAAAAACAGATTTACCAGAACCCGTTGTACCTGCAATCAAAAGATGTGGCATTTTTCTTAAGTCAACAATGCGTGGTTCGCCATTTGTTTGCTTACCTAAAGCAATTGGTAATTTGAAATCTTCTGACCAAAAAGCTTCATCACCAAGTAAGTCTTTTAAATAAACTGTTTCTCGCGTTGAATTTGATGTTTCAATCCCAACAACATCACGGCCAGGAATCGGCGCAATAATACGCAATGATTCTGCTGATAGCGCCAACGACAAATCATCCGCTAACTCTGTAATTTTATTAACACGGACATCTGCATTTGGCTTAAACTCAAACATCGTCACAACGGGGCCAGGCTTGGCCGCGACAATTTGTCCACCCACGCCAAACTGTTTTAATTTATCGAGCGTGATGTCTGCTTTTTTGCGAATTTCTTTTTCATCGATACGAATGCGAGTTAGTGGTGGATCTTCTAATAAAGAAAGTTTTGGCATTGACCAATTTTCTATTCGACGCGGGGTTTTAACAGGAGCAACAATTTTGCGACGCGCCGGCGGTTCATAGGCAGATACATCGACTTCGTTATCAGAGTCTTCGTCATCTTCTGTAAACAAGAGCTCTGTCTTTTCAGCATCCTCTTCAACGGCGATTGCTTCTATTTCATCTTCATCATCTTCAAAACTAATTTCACTAGGTTTAGCTTGAACAATTAAGTTTTCAGCAACTGAAGACTCGATACCTTTGCTTTTACCATCCACCTTGACTTCAATTATTTTTTTATCTTTTGTTGAAGAAGTGGCATCTTCTTTGTTTTTATTAAGCATTTTGAGTGTCGGCCATTGCCAACCTGAAAAAAAGGAACCTTTGTCTAGCTTGCTCCACCAAGCAATAAACTTTTCAATGGGCCTTTCAGCAGCCTCTTGAATGCTAAACTCAAAATAAAATACAAATAACACCAAACACATGGTCCAAAGCAAAATTTGTGCGCCGATTGTATTTAAAATTTTAACAAGGCCGATCGAAATTCCAAGCCCAACTAATCCACCAGGATAAACTTGTTGATCAAAAAGTTTTGTTTCAGGTAAATAAATCGTCACTAGTGCTGCGGCAAAAGCAATGAGTGCTATAGCTAGCAAATGTCTTGCGTCTTTGAATTGAATTTTTTCACCTCGAAAGCTTTCAACTGATGCATGAAACAATCCAGCTATGCCGATCCATGCCGTCAAACCAAAAGCCTGATATATGAGGTCAGCCAAAAAACTTCCCAAAATTCCGCAATAGTTTAAAGTTTGTAGGCCTTGGCCTGTTGAATTAAATGATGGGTCTTTGGGGTTGTAGCTCATTAAAGCTAGTGCTAAGAACAAACCGAGACCCAAAAAACCGATTGCACGAACATCCTGTTGAAATCTTTTGAAAAATGAACTCATTCTCTTAGTGTAAATTCTATATGGCCGCACAATCAAAAGTCGCGAAGTCTAGGTCTTGTTAATGTGACAAAAGGCTGGTACAACGGGTAAAGTTTTTTCATTAAAACAGAATTTTATTTATAACGGGACGACATGTCTGAACTACAAAATTTAAAACTAAAGATTAATGAAATTTTTTACTCAATCCAGGGTGAAAGCAGTTTTGCAGGTTTGCCGACCGTATTTGTTAGAACAACAGCTTGTAATCTTAGATGTACATATTGTGACACTAAATATTCGTATAACGAAGGGTCATTAATGTCGCTAGAGCAAATTATCAACGAAATTAAGTCCCATGGAACAGATTACGTGTGTTTAACCGGCGGCGAGCCTCTTTTACAAAAAGAGGTTCATTTTTTAATGACCTATTTATGCAATCATGGTTTTCAAGTTTCCTTAGAAACAAGTGGTTCAAAATCAATTAAAGAGGTCGATCCTCGTGTAAAAGTTATTTTGGATGTGAAAACGCCAGATAGTGGTGCTGCAGACAGTTTTTTGTTTGAAAACATAGAACTTTCTGGTCCATCAACGGAATATAAATTCGTTATCTGTAGTGAAAAAGATTTAGACTGGTCAGAAAATTTTTGCCGTCAACACAATTTATCAAAAAAATTTACAGTATTATTCAGCCCGTCGCACGCGCAAGTGTCTGAACGCTGGTTGGCAGAAAAGATTTTGCAAAAAAAATTAAAAGTTAGGTTGCATTTGCAGCAACATAAGTATATTTGGTTACCCACAACTCGCGGTGTTTAGAAAAACACCATTTAAAATAATAACAACATAACGGGAGAGGTCTAACTAACCCCAGTCTCTATAAGAATGGGATAGTAATGGCTGAAGTCGTTCTAACAGGAAACAACGAATAGAGGGAGTTCCATGACGCCTAATCTGAATAACTCAGAAAATCTTTTTGTCGCAAATCTTCAACAAGTTAGCTTAGAAAAGCTAGTAAAAAGCAAATTAGAAGTTTTGTTCCAACAACAAAAAGAAGCTCAAGTTGAATTAAACGGTTTATACAATATCGTTTTAGAACAAGTTGAAAGACCTTTAATCGAGCTAGCTCTTAAAGCTTACAACGGCAACCAAGTTAAAACGGCTTTAATGTTAGGTATCAACAGAAATACTCTTAAGAAAAAAATCGACAACTATAAATTGAAACCTAAAAAAGGTGCTGCTGCAAATCAACCAGCAACAACAATCCCTACAGCACAAGTTATCGAAACTAGTCCTGTTTTGACTCAATAATTTAATTTGTTGAGTTGCAACTGTTCATCTAGAATTTAAAGAGGGGTCTAGTGATGAATCAGATGTTTTCGATGAATCAAAACAATAATAAACAAATCAGTCAAAAGATTCCGCCGCAAGATATTGAGGCGGAATTTTCTGTTTTGGGTGGTTTGATGTTAGATAGCGAAGCCTTTGATCAGGTCGCGGACATCATTGAAATCGCTGACTTTTACACGCCAGCTCATCAAATTATCTATAAAGCTATTCTAGAGCTGCATCAAAAAACACAACCCATTGATCTTATTACAGTTAAAAATCACTTAGAGTCTAAGAATGAATTAGATCAAATTGGTGGACCTGAGTATCTGCTTACTTTACTTGATAAAGTTATTACATCTGCAAATATTGATTCGCACGCTAAAATTATCAAAGAAAAATCACTGCTGCGAAAACTTATTCACACTTCTACAGGGATTATCGAAAAATCTTTTAGTCATGATTACAGCGATGTTGATTGGTTAATTGATTACGCTGAAAGCGAAATCCTTAAAGTTGGTGAAGAAAAATCGAGTTCTGGTTTAATTGGCTCAACTGAAATCGTAACTGCATCGATTAAAAAAATTGAAGAACTCTACCAACGTAAAGCAGATGTGACTGGCGTACCTTCTGGCTTTACTGATCTTGATAAAATGACTGCTGGATTACACGGTGGCGAGTTAATTATTATTGCCGCTCGTCCGTCGATGGGTAAAACAGCATTCAGTCTGAATGTGGCAAGCCACATGGCTTTACGGGCGAAAAAAGCTGTAGCCTATTTCTCTGTAGAGATGGGTAAAGAATCCCTCATGATGCGTCTTTTGGCCGGTGAATCTAAAATTTCAATGGGTGAGTTACGTAATGGTCGTATACAAGATGCTTCTTGGCCAAAGCTTATTCAAGCTGCTGGTTTAATTAGTGAGTCT